>OBEQ012135704.1_pt1 | contig 13375 bp, 12 predicted proteins | sample 1670901 | NCBI WGS metagenome assembly OBEQ01 (sample SAMEA104232315, study PRJEB22302) | groundwater metagenome | biome: forest; feature: aquifer; material: groundwater | place: USA | collected 2011-08-07 | depth 5.4 m
ATTCCTTGATTAAGGCTAAAATGAAGGAAACGCATGCCGAATTGGCCGGTGAAATGAGCGGGCACATGTTTTTTGTCGACCGCTGGTTTGGGTTTGACGACGGGATTTATGCCGCTTGCCGCATGCTGGAGATTGTGGACAAGTCTGCGCGCCCGCTTTCAACGCTTTTATCCGATTTGCCGCCGCTTATTTCAACTCCTGAAATCAGGGTTGATTGTCCGGATAACACCAAATTTGAAATTGTGCGCCGTGCGGTGGAGCAATTCAAGAAATCCTACAAGGTTGTTGACATCGACGGTGCGCGTATTGAATTTTCCGATGGTTGGGGCTTAGTCCGTGCTTCAAATACTCAGCCGGTGCTCGTGATGCGTTTTGAAGCCGTCAGTGAAAAACGGTTGAATGAAATTCGTCAAATTATAGAAACGACAATTCGCGTAATTACGGAATCCCTCTGATGCTGTGGGCGGTCCTTATGGCAGGTGGATCGGGAACCCGCTTCTGGCCGGAAAGCCGCGAAAGCCGTCCGAAACAATTTTTATCTCTTTTTGAAAATAAAACCCTCTTGGAACAAACGCAGAATCGTCTTCATCCTGTCATCCCCAAATCACGGGTGCTGGTGATCACCCAAAGTGATAAACAAAATCTCGTCAAAAAATTACTGCACCTGCCTGCAGTCCAAGTGATCGGCGAGCCGGTAGGACGCAATACAGCGCCCTGCGCGATTCTGGCGGCGCGTTTACTGGTAGCAAATGACCCGCAAGCAGTGATGGCGCTTTTGCCTGCGGATCACCGTATCCAGAAAGAAAAAGTTTTTCGGGATGCTTTGCAGGCCGCGGCTCGAATTGCGATGAAAACAGCTCTGCCGGTAACTTTCGGGATGAAGCCCTCGGGGCCACACCCAGGATATGGGTATCTGGAAATGGGGGAACTGTTTGAGAAAAAACGCAGTTTCCCGATTTACCGGCTTAAACGCTTTCACGAAAAGCCTGCAGCCGCGAAAGCACGCCGTTTTTATGCCTCCGGAAAATTTTTATGGAATAGCGGGATATTCGTTTGGAAGGCGGGATCGCTGCTCGCGGCAGCACGCAAACACTTACCCGAAGCGGTACGTCTTGCAGATCAGATTGTGAATGCGGGGCTAAAGCGGGGGATGGAGGTGTTCTACCGGAAAATGCCGCATATCTCAATTGACTATGCATTGATGGAGCCGCTCGCGGGGCAGATTTTAACCTGTCCGGTTGATTTTGGCTGGAGCGATGTGGGGAGCTGGGAGAGTCTGCGTGAATTTATTCCCACAGATCCGCAGGGTAATGTGGCGGCAGGCAAGACGTTTTTTATTGAAAGTTCCGGTAATATCGTGAAATCGGCAGGGAAACTAGTGGTTCTTATGGGAATGAAAAATCACCTTGTCGTCGAGACTCATGATACGCTCTTGATCTGTCCGGTGGATAAGACGCAGTCTATCCGGCATATCGTTAAAGAACTTCAAAATAAGAATATGCGTGAGTATTTATGATAGTCTTGAGTCGTGAGTCTTGAGAAAATGAAAAAAGACTGTTCCAAAGAAACCGCCTAATATGAAAATTCGTTGTTTTTTACTCAAAACTCATCCCTCAAGACTCACGACTAATTTATGACTCTATTACAAGCGATTATTTTGGGGGCGGTAGGCGGCCTGACAGAATACCTGCCTGTTTCAGGTTCGGGGCATCTGGTTTTATTACAACATTGGTTTGGCCTCCAAAGCGATATGCTGATTTTTGATATGTCCGTTCACTGGGGGACGCTGTTAGCCGTATTCGTTTTTTTTTGGCGCGAAATTTTATGGCTCATCACCCAGCCCATCCTGTTCTTAATTCAGAGACCCTCTGGGAATCAACGGGATGAGTTTTTCTCCAAGCATCCTTATGCGTTGATCGCTGGATTGATTTTTATTTCGTCGATCGTCACAGCCCTGGTGGGCCTGTTCTGTCAAGAGATTTTTGAATATTTATTTGAAAGCGTGTTCGCCGTCGGTCTGGCTTGGATTGGGATGGCTATTTTGCTGATCTGGAGTAAAGATTATAAAAACCCGGAGCTGGAACGCGCTTTGCCGGAGATGAATCATCAAGATGCTTTTTTTATCGGTTTGGCGCAGGGACTTGCGCTGATTCCCGGGGTTTCACGCTTTGGTTCCACGGTCTTGATGGGAGTGCGGTGTGGATTGACAAGGCGTGACGCGGCCCGTTATGCCTTTCTGCTGGGTTTCCCGGCCATATTGGGAGTGGGATTTTTCAAGATTCCCGAAGTCATGGCTGTTTGGAAAATGCATCCGCAGATTAACCTGGCCGGACTATGGGCCGCGGCCGTCACGGGTTTTTTTTCCATTTCATGGATTTTGCGTACGATTGAGCGCGGGAAATATCATTATTTTGGGTATTACTGCTTATTGATTGGCCTTTTCGCGATCGCGTCCCAGTTTTTAAAGCCGTGAAAACCGTTCGCTGTATTCTCAAAAAAGGGCGCGAAAAACCCCTGCGTGCTTTCCACCCCTGGATTTTTTCAGGTGCCATTGACCTTATCGAAGACGACTATCAGCCGGGAGATCTGGTCAGCGTTCTTTCGCATGATGAGCAGTTCTTGGGCACCGGGTATTTGAATCCTCAGTCTCAGATCAGTATCCGGATGTTCGCGTTTGATGATCGCACCATTGATGAGAATTTTTTCAGTGAAAAGATTAGAAACGCGCTGGAGCTTCGCCGCAGATTCCTTCCGCCCAAAACTACGGGGGCGCGGCTCATCCACTCCGAGGGTGATTTCTTGCCGGGACTCATCGTGGACCGCTATGGAGATTTTTTAATTGCGCAATTTTTAACTGCGGGCATGGTGGTCTGGAAAGAAACAGTTGTGGCATTGCTCCGGGAAATGCCTGGAATTCAGGGCATTTACGAACGCTCGGATGCCGAGACCCGCCAGCAGGAGGGGCTTGAACCGGAAACGGGCGTGCTTTGGGGCGAGGAGCCTCCGGAGCTTGTGGGATTTGAAGAAAACGGCCTGTGTTTTTTTGCGGACGTTCGCGAGGGACAGAAGAGCGGGTTTTTTTACGATCAGCGTGAGAACCGCATGCTGGTGGAAAGTCTGGCCGCCGGAAAAAAACTGCTTAACTGTTTCGCCTACAGCGGAGCCTTTTCTGTTTATGCCGCCCGAGGCGGGGCGGGACGTGTTGTCTCCGTGGATTCCTCGGCGCCGGCATTGGATTTAGCCAAACTGCATTTTGAGAAGAATGGTTTTGGAACGGCCGATGCGGCGTGCGTTCGGGAAGATGTCTTCCGCTATTTACGGGAGGACGCCGAAAAATTCGATTTTATCATCCTTGATCCGCCGGCATTTTGCAAAAAGAAAGACCAGGTGCCGCACGCCGCGCGTGGTTACAAAGACATTAACCTGATGGCCATGAAAAAACTGGTTCCGGGAGGGCTTCTTTTAACCGCCTCCTGTTCTTCTTTTATGGATCCGTTGTTATTCCAAAAAGTTGTTTTTAGCGCGGCCAAAGATACCGGACGGTTGGTTCGAATTCTGAAGAGAACCGGTCATGCCGTGGATCATCCGCTTAATATCTACCACCCTGAAGGGGAGTATCTCAAAGCCCTTCTCTGCCAGGTTCTCTAAAAGCAGCGGTAAGCGTTAAGCGTGCAGTCGGAGCGCACAAAAAAATAGGGGACGGTTCTTTCTAATTAATTATTGGCTCTAAAGTTACAAAAGAACTGTCCCTGAAGTATACGATTTACTGACCATTCACTTATGAATTAAGTATCGTATCCCCAGAGTCGTTATTAACGGTACCTAGTGCCCAAGTCAATCGCAGGGTACCAGGTACCCTTTTGCGAGGTACCATGGAAATTCACGAGCAAGTTAAGGCGACCGGCGATAAGCTCAAAGCGATGGAATTAGCGGAATCCTCCCGCGAAAGCGAGTGGCATTTTCCCAGTTTTGCCGCGGAACTTTTCAAAGGGCAGCTGCGCTGGGACTTGATCATGCCGTACCCGGAACAAAGTGGCGAAGAAAAAAAGATCGGCGGCGAACTACTAGCCAAAGTTGAGAAAGTCCTTAAAACACATATTGATCCCGATAAGGTCGACCGCACCGGAGAACTTCCCACGGAGGCCCTCAAGGCCATGGCGGATCTTGGACTCTTTGCCATGAAGATCCCAAAATCTTACGGCGGTCTGGGATTATCGCAGGTCAATTACAGCCGCGTTTGTCATCTTGTCGCCAGTTACTGCGCCTCAACCTCTGTTTGGCTTTCGGCGCATCAGTCGATCGGAGTGCCCCAACCGTTGCTCTTATTTGGCACCGAAGAACAAAAGAAAAAATATTTCCCCATGTTTGTCAAGGGCGCCATTTCCGCATTTGCTCTGACAGAACCGGAAGTGGGCAGTGACCCGGCCAAGATGAAAACGAAAGCAGTTCCCTCTGCGGATGGGGCTCAGTTCATCCTTAACGGCGAAAAACTGTGGTGTACCAACGGACCGGTTGCGGATGTTATGGTCGTCATGGCTCTCACGCCGCCCAAAAGGGTGAATGGCCGGGAACGCCAGCAGGTCACGGCTTTCATTGTCGAAAAAAACATGCCTGGAATTGAAGTGATCCATCGCTGCCGGTTCATGGGACTGAACGGAATTCAAAATGGTTTGCTGCGGTTTAAGGACGTGAAAGTACCCCGCGAGAATATTATTTGGGGGGAGGGTAAAGGCTTAAAGCTGGCACTTACGACACTCAATACTGGCCGGCTCACCATGCCGGCAGCGGTTATGGGCGCTTCCAAATGGTGTCTTAAGGCGGTGCGTCAATGGGCTGCCGAGCGTGAGCAGTGGGGGTCCATTATTGGCAAGCATGAAGCTGTGGCCTCCAAAATTGCGGCAATGACCGCCACCATTTTTGCTATGGACGCCGTGGCCTGGCAGACCTGTGCCATGGCCGATGCTCATAAAACGGATATCCGGCTTGAAGCCGCGATGGCCAAACTCTGCTGCACGGAAGCCAGCTGGCGTATTGTCGATGGCGCCATTCAGATCCGCGGCGGGCGCGGGTATGAAACAGCGGAGTCTCTCAGGGCCCGCGGAGAAAAAGGCTTGGCTTTTGAACGCATCATGCGGGACATGCGCATTAACACCATTATTGAAGGCACTAGCCAGATTATGCGGCTTTTTATTGCGCGCGAAGCCATGGACATGCATTTTTCCAATATCATGCCCGTGCTTTCACCTAAAAATAATATTTTCAAAAAACTCGGGATGGTGTTGAAAGCCTTTGGATTTTACGCGCTATGGTATCCCCACCAGTATTTCTACCGGGTCCGCTTGCCGTCCGGGATGCGGATTCCGGAGGAGCTCAAGCCCCATATGAAATTTGCTTCTCAAACGGCACATCATTTGGCGCGGGAACTCTTTCATGCCATGATGATTTACCAGCAAAAACTGGAGTACCGTCAGCTGCTGATGGCGCGCCTTGTCAACATTGGTACGGACCTTTTTGCCATGGCCTCCAGCTGCAGTTCGGCGGTCAGCCGGTATCAAAAAAATCCTGCAGATAAAAGTGCGGTGGAATTAGCTGACCTTTTCTGCCGGCAGGCCCGAGGACGCATTCGAAAACAGTTTTTTGGACTGCATTCCAATCATGACCGCTTTACGTACGATCTCGCCCAAAAAGCCCTCGACAGCCGCTATGGCTGGCTGGAAGAGGGGATTGTGGACCCTGAATAAAAGTGACGCGTGCCCCGTGACGAGTGGCGCGTGATGCGTATTACTAAGAATCAATCCGTTGGTGTGGTCTTAAAAAGCTGCGATACAGTCCAGTCATTAGAAATGTTTTACTTGCGCTAATGTTGTACGAGTCACGGGACACGTGGCACGCGTCACGGCCTTAAGCTTTCTTTGCTTCCCCCTTTCTGCTAAAATAACCCCATGGAACCTGAAAAACTTACCCCCTTTGAAAAGAACAAGTTAAACAGCCGCCATTTACGGGGCACGATCGCAGAGACCCTGAAGAGCACTGTATCCCATTTCACGTCCGACGAAGGTGCTCTGCTTAAGTTCCACGGTACTTATCAACAGGATGACCGTGACAAGCGCCAGGAACTCCTCAAAGACAAAAAGGAGCCTGCTTACAGCATGATGGTGCGTTCCAAAATCCCGGGAGGTGTTTTGACCGCGGCGCAGTACCTGGCTCATGATGAACTCTCCGACCGCTATGGGAATAAAACGTTGCGGATCACCACGCGGCAGGGATTTCAGTTTCACGGGGTTCTTAAGAAAAATTTAAAAACGGTGATCCGCGGCGTAAATGCAAAACTGATCACAACCTCCGGCGCCTGCGGTGACGTGGTACGCAATGTGATGGCGTTTCCGGCACCGTCTTTTGAGCCATGGCAGCCGGAGGTCCACCGTTACGCGCGTATTCTTTCCGAGCAGTTTCTTTCCAGAAGCGGTTCGTATCATGAAATCTGGCTTAACGGAGAAAAAGTGGAACTGCCGGGAACTTCCGGGGCAGAGCCCATTTACGGAGCCGCTTATTTGCCGCGCAAATTTAAAATTGGAATGTCCGGCCCTACCGACAATACGGTCGATGTCTACACGCATGACATTGGTATTATTCCGGAAGTGGAAGAGAATCGTCTCACCGGTTTTAACATTCTTGTAGGCGGCGGTTTTGGAACCACGCACGGGGTGAAAACAACCTATCCGAGGCTCGCCACCCCGTTTTGTTTTGTGCCTCCAGAGGATCTGGCCGGAATCTCGAAAGCCATTGTGCTGGTTCAGCGCGACTACGGCAATCGCGCGGATCGTAAAAATGCGCGATTAAAATATTTGCTCGATGCCCGCGGTTTAGATTGGTTTCGCGCGGAGGTGGAAAAGCGTTTTGGCAAGAAAACCCTGCCGGTGCGCGCGATCAAAATCAAAACCATTGATTTCTATCACGGCTGGCGCCGCGAAAACAAAGGCACCTGGTGTTTCGGTCTTTTTGTAGAAAACGGCCGTATCAAAGATCAGGGAACGATGAAACTTAAAACGGCACTGCGCGAGATCTGCCGCAAATTCGGTCCAACGTTGTATTTGACGCCAGCGCAGGATATCTTGCTTGCCGGACTTGCGGAAACGCAAAAGAAGCCGCTGGAAGATTTGTTGAGAAATTATGGAGTGCGCCTGCCGGAAGAGCTGTCAGAAATCCGCAAGAACTCCATGGCTTGCCCGGCGCTTCCGACGTGCGGCTTAGCCATTTCAGAATCGGAGAGAGTGCTTCCAGCCATTATGGATGATTTGGAAAAAGTTCTTGCCATGACGGGGTTGACGGGAATGCCGATCATTGTGCGCATGACAGGGTGCCCCAATGGCTGTGCGCGGCCTTATAATGCGGAAATTGCATTTGTGGGGAAAACAGTGAGATCATATAATATATACGTCGGCGGCAGCCGGCGGGGCGACCGCATGGTTTATTTGCTGGCAGAAAAAATTGATCAAGCCCATATTGCGGCTACGTTAAAACCCCTGCTGGAGGAGTACCGAAAATCGCGGCATTCTGAGGAGTCCTTTGGAGATTTCTGCGATCGTCTCGGGGCTGAAAAAGCACGGGCGCTTGCAGGAGCGACGATTACTGAAAAAGAGACCTGGGCCGTTACCCCCACCTTGCCTCCTTCCGCTATCCTGGGGGGACCTGCCTGCCGGCAGGCAGGGGAATAAAGGAGGGGGTATGAGTTGGCTTTCTTTTTAGATCAGGTATCCGGACTGCTGGGCGCCGCCATGGTGCTCACGGCGTATTTCTTTTTGCAGACAGGAATTTTTAAGAATACGGCGTACCTCTATTTGATTTTGAATTTGCTGGGCGGGGCGTTCCTTTTTTTGGCCTCGATGGTTACGGGACAGTGGGGGCTCATCCTGCTGGAAGGCTCATGGACGGCGATCAGTTTTTATGCTTTAGTCAAGAGGATAACAGGGAGAACTTATGGCCAACATTGAAACGGAATTTACACCCAACCCGCATTCGTTAAAGTTTAACGTCCACCAAGTTCTGTTGGAGAAGGGGACGCTTTTTTTCACGGAATCTTCCCAAGCGGCTTCATCCCCGCTTGCGCGGAAACTTTTGGCTATCCCCTTTGTACAGGAAGTTTTACTCAGCCGTGATTTTGTCACGGTGACGCGTGACCCGTCCACGGAGACTTGGGTGCTTGTGATTCCTGCCGTCACCCGTATTTTGGAAGAGCATCTTACGTCAGGGAAACCGGTTTTGGAAGGGGCAGGAGCGGAAAGTCTGGTGGATCAAAGTCCATCGGATATAGAACGCCGAATCCGGCAAGTCCTGGATGAGAAAGTGCGGCCCGCGGTGGCCAGGGACGGCGGCGACATTACTTTTTATGGATTCGCCGATGGCGTGGTTACTCTGCACTTGCGTGGAGCCTGTTCCACTTGCCCAAGTTCCATGGCGACGCTTAAAGCGGGCGTTGAGCGTATTCTCTGCGAAGCAGTTCCCGAAGTGCGTGAAGTGGTTCAAGCCTAAAAGCAGCGTATCGCGTTCAGCGCACAGCGCATAGAAAACGCTGAGTTTTTCGCTTTCTTTCCTGTGGCGCTATACGCTGTTCGCTAAACGCTGAAAAGGCTGTTTCATTGACACCCCACGTGCCTTCCGATAAGATACACGAAATTCTATGCAAGGACTCCACTAACTCTATGTCGGATCGAGTGTTAAGCGGTACGCGTCCTACCGGAAAGCTTCATCTCGGAAATCTTTTTGGGGCTCTTGAGAATTACCAGAAGCTCCAGGGTGCTGATTCCTATTTTATGATCGCGGACTGGCACGCCCTCACGACAGAGTATGAATCCCACACGGAAATTGCGAATCATGTGATGGAAGTTATGGTGGATTATTTGGCGGCCGGGTTGGATCCGGAACAGTGCACGATATTTGTGCAAAGCGAAGTTTCGGAACATGCTTCGCTGGCGCTTCTGTTATCCATGATCACGCCGATCGGGTGGCTGGAGCGCAATCCGACCTACAAAGAGCAGCTGGCCGAGTTGAAAAGCAAGGATCTTACTACGCACGGTTTTTTGGGGTACCCCGTGCTTCAGGCCGCGGATATCCTGCTTTATAAAGCCACCAAAGTTCCTGTGGGTGAAGATCAAATCCCGCACTTTGAATTGACCCGCGAAATTGTGCGGCGTTTCACACACCTCTATGGGAAAGCCGTTTTTCCGGAGCCAAAAGCGGTGCTGACCCGTGCCCCGCGCGTTCCGGGACTGGATGGCCGCAAAATGAGCAAGAGGTATGGTAATTGTATTTATCTGGATGAAGCTCCGGCAACGGTGACTCAAAAAATGAAGACAATGGTCACCGATCCGGCGCGGATACGCCGTGAAGATAAAGGCCATCCGGAAGTTTGCCCGGTTTTTTCCATTCATCAGCAGGTGAATAGGGAAAAGGTAGAAACCGTCGCGGCCGAATGCCGGTCGGCGGCGCGCGGCTGCGTTGACTGCAAAGTAGAGGCCGCGGGTAAATTGAATGATTTCTTAAATCCCATCCGTCAAAGACGGGCCGAGTGGAACAAAAAAAGAGAGACCGTACGGGATATTCTGGATCAGGGAAAAAAGCGTGCGCAGGCCGTGGCTTCTGTGACACTGGATGAAGCACTTTGCGCCGTTGGAGTTCGCAAACATGATTAAATCCTCAAAGTCTCTGGGGCCAGAGGATCCAAAGCCCGTTCTGGACGCGGAGCCGAATCCGATGCATGTGAAGCTGCCGGTGTATGACGGCCCGCTGGATTTGCTGCTGGAGCTGATCAAAAAAAACGAAATGGATATCTATGATATTCAAATCGCGGAGATTACCCGTCAGTACCTGGCCTGTCTGGAACAAATGAAACAGATGGATCTTGAAATCGCCGGAGAGTTTCTTGTGCTGGCCGCGACACTGATTTATATTAAGTCCAAAATGCTTCTGCCGGTTGAAGAAGAACTTGAAGAGGAAGACGGCCAGGATCCCCGCACCGAACTGGTCCGCAAGCTTCTGGAGTACCAGGCCTTTAAGGAAGCGGCGCGCGAACTGGGTTTTCTGGAAGATGAACGCGGTCAATTTTTTACGCGTCAGATCACCGATTATTACCTTGGAGAAATGAAAGAAAGTGATCTTGACATGGGGGCTCTCAGTTCGAATTTATTTGATCTCCTCACGGCTTTTCAGAATGTCTTAACGCGCTCCGGCCATGAAGAAATGCATGAAGTCTATGAGCAAATCGTGACGATCGAAGAAAAAATTGCGGAGGTACGTCAGATGCTTCTGGAGCGGGGCCGCGTCCTTTTCTCGGATCTTTTCAAAATCCGGTGGACTCGCAATGAACTGATTGCCACATTTCTCGCGATTCTTGAGATTGTGCGCACGAAGTACGCCCGGGTCCGGCAAGAGGAACAGTTCGGTGAAATTGCGATAGAGAAAATCTAGCCGTGAGATTTGAGTTGTGGGTCGTGAGGAATAAGTCTTGAGTGCAGACGACAATGAAATATGAAAGGGAGTATTGATAATGAAAGCCAGTGAAATCAAAGCTAAGGAAAAAGAAAAGTCGGAAAAACTCAAGGAGCTGCGGCGCGAGCTTGAAGCCGACCTGGAAGAGCAGCTGATGCGTGAGACTGAAAACGCGAAGCCCGTGGTTGAAGTTCAAAAACTGGATATGTCCGAGATCCAGGATCTCGGGAAGGCCAAGCAGATTATCGAAGCGCTTCTTTTTGCTTCTTCAAAGCCTGTCACGATCCAGGAACTGCATAAGGTGCTGTCCGCCAGAAAGCACGGCGAGATTCGTCCGGACGGATTGCGCCTTGGCGAACGTGGGTTGACCCCGAAGCAAATTGAGAACTCCGTCACAGAACTCAAAGAAACCTATGATCAGCAGGCCCGCAGTTTTCAAATTGTTGACATCGCGGGGGGGTATGAAATTGTCACTCGCAAGGAATTTGCCCCCTGGATTTTGAAAGTGGAGCTTCAAAAGAAAGCCCGGCAGGCGACGCAGTCGGCTCTTGAAACCCTGGCGATTCTGGCTTACAAACAACCGATCACGCGCGCTGAAATTGAGGACCTTCGCGGCGTGGATGTGAGCAGTGTGATGACCACGCTCATGGAACGGGGATTGATTAAAATTGTGGGCCGTAAAGAAGTGCCCGGACGCCCTTTTCTTTATGGAACTACGGATAAATTTTTAGAGCACTTTGGTTTGATGTCTCTGCAGGATCTCCCGAGTATTGATGAGATCAAGACGATTGTTGAGAAATCCGTTCGCAAAGAAGAACTTCTTGGACAGACAAAGTTGATCGATATGCCGGAGCAGAAGGCCGTGTCCAATGACGATCCGGAAGTTGCTTCGCAAGAGATTGATTCGGCCATTGAGTCGGAGCCGGAATTCCCGCCGGAAGATAGCGATGAATTTGAAGAAACCTCCCCGGAAGAGCATTTGGATTCGGCGGAAGCAGCGGGTTCTGAGGGAGAAGAAAACCGTGGATCTTGAAAAACTGAGAAAAAAAATTGACGAGCTTGATCAGAAAATCATCAGTCTTCTGAACGAACGCACTGCGATTGTCCTTGAGGTCGGTAAAGCCAAAGCCAAAACGGGCACCTCGGTCTACGCGCCTGACCGCGAAACCCAGATTTATCAGAAAATAGAAGAACTGGCCAAAAACGGTGTGCTGCCCAAGACGGCGCTGAAAGCCATTTACCGCGAAATTATGTCGGCCTCAATCGCGCTTGAAAAGCCGATCAGCATCGCGTACTTTGGTCCCGAGGCGACATTTACGCACCTGGCGGCAATTTCAAAATTTGGTTCCAGTGTTAATTATTTGCCGCTGCTCAATATTTATTCCGTTTTTACCGAAGTCGAGCAGGGCCGCGCAGATTATGGAGTCATTCCCGTGGAAAACTCTATTGAAGGCGGGGTAACGCATTCCCTGGATATGTTCATCGATTCGGATCTTAAAATCTGCTCCGAGATTTTCTTTGAAATCAGCCACCACCTGATGTCCAATTCCACGTTGGCTGATATCAAGCGTGTTTATTCTCACCCGCAGGTGTTTGGGCAGTGCCGCAGTTGGATTAAAAACAATCTGCCGCGCGTCGAGTTGATTGATACTTCCAGCACGACGGCTGCCGCGAAACGCGCCCAAACGGAGGATGGCTGCGCCGCCGTGGCTTCAAAACTGGCCGCGACGATTTATAATCTGCCTGTCCTGGCGCGGGACATTCAAGATTTTGCACAGAATGTGACCCGTTTTTTGGTGATCTCCCGGCAAATGTCCCAGCCGACAAAGAAAGACAAAACCTCCATTCTTTTGTCCATCAAGGATAAGGTGGGCGCGCTGCACGAAATGCTCGAACCGATACGCCGCGCGAAGGTTAATATGACCAAAATCGAATCGCGGCCCTCCAAGAAAAAAGCCTGGGAATATTACTTCTTTATCGATTTTGAAGGGCATGCGGCCAACCCCAAAATCAAAAAGATGCTTGGTCAGATGGAAAGCAGGGTCAAGTTTCTTAAGGTTTTGGGCTCCTATCCCATGATCTTCAAGGATTAGCACCCATGGTCGTCATTGCGAGGGAGCGCAGCGACCGCCCGCCTAAACAGATTGGCGGGTCCGCCAGTTTATTAGGCGGAAAGAATCCCGTGTTGAGATTGCCGCGTCGCCCATCTAAAAGCAGGCAGGCCTGCCTGTCCGATAGGCAGGCTCGCACTGACGATTGATTTTAAAAAGTAAAGTGAAATTGCCGCATGACAAAAAAAATCCATTTTAAACCGGCCATTCAGGTTGTATGTCCCTACAAACCGGGAAAACCCATCAGCGAAGTCAAACGCGAACTAGGGCTTGCTCGTGTCATCAAACTGGCATCTAACGAGAATCCGCTGGGGTCGTCACCCAAAGCCTTGAAGGCCATGCGGCATGCTTTGAAAGAACTTCATCTTTATCCCGACGGCGGAAGTTATTATCTCACCGGCCGTCTGGCCAAAGAGCTTGGGATTTCAAAGCAGCATCTCGTGATCGGCAACGGCTCCAATGAAATCATTGAACTCCTTGCGCGCGGATTCCTTTCGGAAGGCGACGAAGTGCTTTCGTCAGAAGGCACCTTCTTGGTTTATCCGATTTTATCGCAGGTTTGCGGAGCCCGTTACGTCACGGTTCCCCTGAAGAATCACTGCTATGATCTCAAGCGGTTTGCAGAAAAAATTTCCGAACGGACACGCATTATTTTTATTGCCAATCCCAACAACCCCACGGGCACGTATGTCACGCGAGCGCAAGTTGAAATATTCCTAAAAAAAGTTCCTGGAGATGTGATGGTTTGTTTTGACGAGGCCTACATTGATTTTGTCGAG
>OBEQ012375520.1_pt1 | contig 13373 bp, 4 predicted proteins | sample 1670901 | NCBI WGS metagenome assembly OBEQ01 (sample SAMEA104232315, study PRJEB22302) | groundwater metagenome | biome: forest; feature: aquifer; material: groundwater | place: USA | collected 2011-08-07 | depth 5.4 m
ATACGTGTCCACTGATGCATGCTATCTATGTCTTTCAGCGTAGATTGATAAAGTCCCTGTCCTTCAGTTCCGGCAAAAATATAACCTGAAGGATTAATGATCAAAGCATTAACGCCAACGCCTGTTAGCGTTGTTTGAGACCAATTGTTGCCTTTATCAGTACTGATATACACACCTGCATTACCTGTTCCTGCGAAAAGATTTCCGCTACTATCTATTGCAAGTGAGGTGACTCCGGTGCTCATCAAACCGGCTTGTGTCCATGTTGTGCCTTCATTAGAGGAACGATATACTCCCGAATCAGTTCCTACATAAACAATTTCAGTCGTATCGTATTTACCTACAGCTAGCGCGTAGGTACTCATCGAAGGGATAGTAGCCGTTTGTTGCCAATAGGCTGTGGTATCTCCATTCACTTGTTCAGTAATACATACATTATCAATGTACGCGTAGGTAACTGAATCACCATGGTTAGCGCTCGATTGGTTTGTAACATTAATTGTTAAAATAGTATAGTTCTGAGTTGGAGTCCAACTAAACGGGACGTTTTCTATCCACGTATCTTCAATATTGAATTGTTCAGAAATACCTATAATGGTTCCATTCGGATCTTGCGGTCCAATTAATGGAGTATTCGAAGCACGGAATTCATATCGAGGGACATAAGGCCGATTAGATTGTTGTGCCCATTTCCCACAGAATGAAATTGTATAGGTGTTTCCCGCTGTAAACGTAACACTTTGTTGAATTCCTTCTCCCAAAGCCGTTTGGTTTTGGTTTCCCCACATAGCGACAAATCCCGAATCCTGACAACCATCTGAATAGTTATAATCCGGGCTTCCGTATGCGTATGTCCATGAATTCATACTTGATGTAAATCCTCCATTTTGTAAAATGGTTGTGGGACACAATTGAGCGGGTGGTGTATAACTGCTATCTCGATTAAAATAATCTTCATATAAGCCGGAGGTATCCGGTACAGTGTATCGGCGGTTATTTATGCTTTCCCACACATCACTGCTTGCGCTCACATCACGGAACGCAAATTTGAATTGTATTGAGTCGCCTGCGGTTAGTGAAATCGTTTTTGTATAAATGAGGTCATGATCTCCATCAAAAAGAGTATCTTCAGGATTTGTCGTACCCCATGTATTGAACGTAGCACGGACAAAGACCTTATCTCCAGCCGGGTCAAACGTCCCCTTCGATGCCTGTACGCTCATGTTCACACGGAATTGAATATCACCCGCGTACACAAAATTAACAGCAAGGAGAGCTATTAAAACTATTGTAAATATTTTCATTGTGTTTACCTTTTGTTGTAATTATTGTTTATTACTGTTTTTGTTAAAATAAATAAATCTAACTCTGTGCTAACCAACCTTAATGGTTAACATACTATTCAGGAAACATCTCTCAACTCCCATTTTTTTACTCCGAGCAAAAAATCATCCACCGGAGTTACCTTCGATGTAAATTTTCTTTGTCATTCTATATTCTTCTCCGTGTGAGAATCCATCTCTTTGAGAAACGAGAGCAACAATACGAAGTGTGTATTCACCATCCTTCAGACCAAACTTGTTAAATTCAAGCAATTGTTTCCCCGCCTTCATCGGTGTTTGGTTAAATACCTTCTCCACCGATGCTCCAAATCCATTGAATATTTCGACTGTTACAATTGCCGCTTCCGGTAACTGGAATTCAATTCCAGCCGGTTTCATTGGGTTTGGGTACATGAGTTTTGCTTGTAATTCGTATTCCATTTTTTTATGCTCATTAAAGTGATTTCGTTTCTGCTGAACTTGCCCTATTTGTTGTAGTATTTGGGCTACATCAACATAACTCACAACGCTTCAGCTACCTATCATGAATTCCACGATTTTGGGCTTGGAAATTGATGATTTTTGGAGTTGAGACGGTAAGACAGACATGTTTGCCTGTCATTAATAGGTTTTGGGAACAATTTAATAGATGGGATAGGGAAGGCAGAAGATAAGACAGACAAAAATGTCTGTCCTACCAGAGATGTGGAGGTTGGGGCTATTTCAAGTGATGCAAAAAACAAATAACCAATAACAGATAACCAATAACAGATAACGGATAACAATCAACAACAAACGATTACAACGAAGTTATTCCTTCGCGAATCGCGTATTTTGTTAATTCTGCAATGCTGTGAAGATTAAGTTTTTCCATGATGTGTTGTTTATGTGTTTCAATTGTAGTCATGCTGACGAACATGATGCCGGCAATATCTCTAATAGTTTTCCCCTCGGCAAGGAGTTGAAGCACTTCACGTTCTTTATGTGTTAACTCAGGCATCACTTTATTTTTGTTTTCATCAAGATTGTGAATGTAATCATCCACAACTACGCCGGCAATATTTGGGCTGATATATTTTTTATTTTTCAGAACACAACCGATAGCTTGCTCAAGTTCGTCAGGCGCTGAATCTTTAAGAAGGTACGCAGAAGCGCCTGCGCTTAACATATCGGCAACAATGTTGCGCTCGGTGTACATCGAAAGGGCAATAACTTTTATGGAAGGAAATTCCTGCTTGATAGTTCTTGTCGCTTCAATTCCATTAAGACCGGGCATACCGATATCCATGATAACGACATCGGGACGATGCTCGCGCACAAGTTCAACCGCCGTTCTCCCATCAGATGCCTGAGCGACAACACTCATATTTAAATCATGCTCGATAATTTTTTTAAGACCTTCTCTGACGATGAGGTGATCATCAGCAAGGATAATTCGCGTTATCATATAGTGTTCCTTTGCTTCTTCTGAGAATCGTGTTTTTGATTCACGATATGCTGTTTATAAGTATTCTTAGGATACGCTTAATTCTTACATTGTCCTACAAAATTGTTTTCATAGGAACGACAATAGCCACTCTGGTCCCTTTCAAAGGGGTGGAGATAATCTCAAATTGTACTCCAATTTGACCCATGCGTTCATAAACGTTCTTGAGCCCAAATCCGGACGTAACAGAGTTGCGTGAGAGTACCTCGTTCACGTCAAAACCTGTTCCATTATCTTCTATCTTAATATGAAACTCTGTATCGGTTCGTACCATCGTAAGCTTTACTTCGGTTGCGCAGGCATGTTTGATAATGTTGAACAATAATTCCCGAACGGCATAATACAACAACACTTTCATCTCTGGTTCAAGCGGCTTTTCCAATTTATCGTGTTCAACGAAAAGACTGATGTTGTGTTTTGTCATCAACTGCTCAGCAAGGATTTTCACAGCAAAATCAAACCTCACATCCTGAAGCACAGGCGGACTTAACTCAAACGTAAGCGCTCTGGAGTCTTCGATGGCGTTATCGAGGTTTTGACCTAATTCCTTTAATTGCCTAACAGATTCTTGTGAAACAACTGATTTAATTATTTCCCGAAGCCTAAACTTTCCCTCGGTTAGATGATAACCGATGATATCATGAAGATACACTGCCATCCGGCGGCGTTCTCGCTCTTCTGTTTGTACAAGCTCGGAGGCAAGAGATTTCTTCTGTTCCTCGTCTAACTTGCGCCTGGTGATATCTACGATCGAACAAAGCACCATGTTTCCTTCTTTCGTAGATACAGGATTCAATCCTATCTCTACAGGGAATTCAGTACCATCTTTTCGTCGCGCTAACAATTCCCGCTCCGTCATAGGACGCACTCTGGGGGCAGTCTGATACATTGTTTGGTAAGTTTGATGTTTTTCGTGGAACCTTTGTGGTATCAACAGGTCGATAGATCCACCGATAAGCTCAATGCGTGTATAACCAAAATATTCTTCTACCTTCGAGTTCACCAGGACGATCAATCCATGTCGGTTTGCCATCACCATCGCATTCGGGGCAGATTCTACGACTAATCGAAAACGTTCTTCGCTTTCTACAAGTTCTACTTCAGCTTTTTTCTTTGTTGTGATATCAAATGCCGAGACGATAACCGCAGGAGTATTCATAAATGATATCCTCGCCGCGGTGATGTCGAGCCATGCTGTTTCATTCATCTTTGTAAGAATCCTGCACTCGAAACGGCGTGATACAGAGGTGTGCGTGAGTAATTCATTCATGAATGCTTTTACTTCAGAAAGTCCCTCCGGATGGATGAGATCCCAAAACGATTTATTCATAAGTTCTTCCTGCTCGTATCCTGTCATAACTTCTGCTGAATGGTTAGCAAACATGAACACTTCATCATGAAATACAAGAATTCCTGATGCTGTGGTTGTTGCAACTGCACGGAATTTTGCTTCACTCACAGCGATTTCCCGTCTCCTACGAACTTTACTTCGATGAAGCATGAGGAACAACCCGATGATGGTAACGAACAAACCGCCTAGAGGAAAGTAAAATACAGGACGGAGGTAGAAGGGAGGAGGGATAACAAAAGAGACGCTCAAACCTGTGGGGTCAAACTGTCCGAAAAGACCTGCCGCTTGTATTTGTAATCTGTATTCGCCGGGAGCGAGATCATTAAATCGTTTCTCATGTACGGTATTCCATGGCGACCAATTGCCGCTGTTAATTCGATAACGTGTGTTGACATTTTCGGGTTCCGGTTCTCCCCAATACGCAAGCGCTTTCCACTTCACACTGACTTCGTTTTCGTTTGTTACTGGCGGGAAAATTTTTAAATGAGGAGATGGAGAAATCTCATCATTTCGTTTCAAGATTGCAACACCTTCTCCGGTTGTTCCTACATAGATATTATCAATTAAGGGAAGGATGGGCCAATTCCCGGCAGTTGATTTCAACCCGGAATGTTCGGTATAACTTATTAACGAACCATTGTCATAGCAATTAATTCCGTTAGGAGTAGATGCCCAGATTTTTCCATCGGGACCGACCCTGATATCCCAAATACTATTGTTGATCATACCATCATCAGTAGTAAGATGCCGGATAGTTCCGGTAGTGTCAATACATCCTAGTCCGTTAGCTACGGTACCATTATCTCCAAACCATAACCTATTATCATGATCTAATGCAATCGTAAATGCTCTGCCGATATTTAAATTGCTTGAACGCCATTGTGTCCAGATACCATTTTTTAGGCGCGTGATCCCTTTATACGTTCCAAACCAGAGCGAACTGTCATCGGAATAGGCAAATGAATACACTCTCCCGCTCAGCAAACCACCTTCTTCTCCAAGATGAGTAAATTGCTTGTTTTCGTACATATAAACGCCGGGTTGTCTGCCGCCATGTCTGGGTGAATATTTACCTAATCCGAGGAACCAAATTCTTTTCTGCTTGTCAACATAAATTTTGTGAATCCATACATCTTCTGATGAATCCCATGGATCAAAGTAAGTCCAACGAATTCCATCCCATTTATAAGTTCCCTTAAACGAAGAACCGCTTGAAATCCAGATATTACCGCTACTGTCTTCAGCAAGACCGGTGACCACAAATAAACGATTTCCGTTAATGCTCTCTATTGAATGGGCGTTTCCATTGCTATCATAAATATCTACTCCGTTTGCAGTAGCAATCCAGAATTTCCCGGCTTTTGTTTTCACAATTTCGTTGCACGTGTTCCTAAAATCGGGGGAGGGATGTTTCCAATACTGCCAACGGGAGAAAGACCGCCGATAAACATATATACCGTTTGTCGTTGCAAACCAGATATCGTTGTTCTTTCCGATAGTTACGTTTTGAGTTTTCCGAAGTTCTGCATTATCATAAACTGTTTTCCAGATATCCTTAACAGAATGTCTGACTAAGCCCGTCTTATACACCGCGATTCGTTCCCCATCTGCTCCAATTGCGACCGCAACAATAGCATCAGCCCCCTCACTCTTTTCTTTCCAAATTTTTCGCGATGCATTCCATGACCAGAGCCCTCTAGATGATGATGGATATTCCACTGAAACAATACCGTTTCCGTTATTGTTTTCTTGAACTGAATTCAGACGAAATCGTTCGGCTTGCTTTCTGAAAAACATAGTCAGGGAATTATTATCCAATTTGTACAATCCGGATTGAGCATCCAGCAATACTGTCCCCTCTCGAACAGGATACATAAGAAAGACACGATCCGGGATTGACTTCACCTGATTCGTATAAAGACTCATGTGTTCATTCTTGATTTGCCAGAGTTGTTCATACTTCCTCACAAGTATAATGCCGTTGCTGAGGAGAGCGGCTTCTTCTACAGTTCCAACAAGAAGCTTTCTAAATGTTTTTTTTCCTAACGCGAGTGAGCCGTCACTTACAAAGACGAGGATACTATCGTTCATTTCTCCCAGTATTGTTCCTATAAGCGCGACATCGCGTTGGTCTGAGAATGTTGCAGGTTGCCACTCAAATCCGTCGTACCAAGCGATTCCTGAAAGTGTTCCGGCCCATATTATGCCGTCTCGCGCTTCGTAGAGTTGGTGAACTGAGTTGGAAGGTAACCCCGATTCAATCGTGAAGTGTGTCCACCGATTGGGGTCATCATAGTCGTAGGTTTGTGAAAAGCACAACTCTGCCGTGAGAAGAAGCATTGTGCAGATCCACAACGTTCTTCGTATCAGAGAGAAGAACAAAGTTTTGAAGAGAGATGAAGCCAGAACCGGTGATTCCTTACACAAATGATTGAATTCATAAACATTTTTTTGCCTGAAGCAAAGAACATGTTACAACATTCTCATGAATGTATGGTAGCTCTGATAGTTGCTACGCAATCCTCCCGATTCCATGTAATGATAGACTGACCAACGTAAAATATAAAAAAAATGGATAGATGTCAACTAATATGAGATATGCGAGTTGTAGTAGAACAAAAGTTAACCAGAAGGAATGAAAAAGGTCATTATGAAGTAATCAAAGTAGTGCCCATCCGGGCTAATCCTATTACTTATAAGGCTTAGATGAACTGCCGGACTCTAAGGATCAATAGAGAACCTCCTGCTTACAAAGTAGAGCGGCAGGCAATACACTAACCTGCCGCTCTTGCTACGTTCCTCATTTGAGGAGAATCATTTTCTTTATTTCGGTGAAGGTTTTGCCTTCTGCTTGCGCATTGATTCGATAATAGTACATACCGCTTGCAACATGAGAAGCATCAAAGGTGACCGATTTGTACCCCGCTTCTTGCATACCATGAACTAGACTTATAACCTCCTCACCCAAAGAATTATAAACTATTAAGGTTACATACCCATCAACCGGCAACTGATAATTGATTTCTGTTGTCGGGTTGAAAGGATTGGGATAGTTTTGTTCGAGAGCATATTCATTTGGGATGATGGAATTATTGTTATTGACCTCTTCCGGTGGTGGTGGTGGAAGTTCACTACTTGGAGTAATTGTAATTCTGTTTACTGCCGATTGATTACTGACGACAGATGAGAGTATGAACCGCCCGTTCACATTTGCCCTTACCCAATAACCTTTTGCAGGCTGAATGGTAGTGATGGCAGAATAACCATTTGCATACTCGAAAAATGATGACAATACAAGTCCGGGTGTCAGCGAAACAATGTTGCTCACTTCAACCGGTGAACTAATTGACCCAACCATGTTCCAACCTTGACTTACTTCTATGGTATCGCAATCGCGCAAAAAGCCCGTCATCGAAACCGGTTGCGCTCCGTTGAACTTGAGCCAGTACCCTTGTCGGTTACTAAGTGTTGTCATTGTGTGATAACCATTTGCATACGAAAAGGCATCGGAGACTGCTGTTGGATAGAGTGTTGACTTTGTATAATTATCCATAGCGAGCGGAAGCGAGACCATATTCCATTTATTATCCATGGAATAATCGTTTGTAATCTTTAATGCCGCTGAAGCAGGTGAAGAACCATTACTACAATTATCGTGGCAATCCATAGTAACTATTCGATAATAGTTTAGCTTTCCGGCTGTGGGGGCATTATCGGTAAAAGCAACCGCAGTAGTTGTGCCAATTTTTGTGCTTGAGTTTGGCGTAAAGCCTGATATAGTAGAACGATGGATTTCATACGAGGCAACATCCGGATCTACAGTATTTCTATCCCATGTCAAATTCACAGCTGGACCTGCCTGAACTACTGCGCTCAAATTTAACACACTTGCCGGAGCAAGATTATCCACTGAGTAACCACTATCAACTGATGAAACGAAATACGTAAGAGGGTCGGATGTATGCGCTGTAATTACAAACTTAAAATAATGAGAGCCGGTTGATGATGAATCATCAAGTGTTGGAGTTACTGCATGGTATTCGTGCGCTTGCACAGCGGGAATTGTCATGATAAAATCGTACTGCGTACCAAGCGTATCGTTTGCAAACGGGGCTTTTGCTTTCATTACTTTATCGGCTGTCATTCCGGGGGGTATCTTTCTCCATATTCCGTAAAACGTTGTTTGCACGGAACTGCCGGTTCTAATATCGTTTGTGGATGCCTGCCAGGTCATTCGTACATCGCCACCCTGATTATTTGCGACATCGCGAATTGTCAATATCTGTCCGGCGGCAGGCTGAAAGTTTGAAGCGCTCCCATTGACCCATTGCGCATAGATATCATCAGAACCATTGCGAGAATCCTCCCATGTAAAGATCGCTCCTCCAACTCCGTCGCTTACGATGACCGGGTTTTCTTGATAGTCTATTGACGTACAGATAGCCATCCCGCCCTCAGCCCACTGAATAACGCCATCGGCATTAACCCGCTGTGCATAGATGTCATTATCATTTTGGTAGTAAGCCCCCCATGCAATAATAGTGCCTCCAGCCCCGTCACTAATAATAAAGGGATCATCTTCTCCAACATTTGAACCAATTTTGATGCCGTCTGTTGTCCACTGGATAAACCCGGAGGCATTTATCCGTTGCGCATAGATTTCATCTTCATTGCTACTAAGGTAGTCATACCGTGATTTAATTGCGCCATCGCCTCCATTGCCATTACGGTTGTCATACCATGATATAATCGCGCCCCCGGCGCCATCACTTGTGAGGGTTGGATCACTTTGAGTATTTGTTGCTGTGCAAATTCCAACACCGTTGGCTGTCCACAGGACTATTCCTGCCGAATCAATTCGTTGTGCATAGATATCAGTATTATTGTTGTTGCGGTAGTCCTGCCATGTTATTATTGCGCCTCCAACTCCGTCTGCGATGGTAACAGGGTAGTATTGGTCATTTGTCGCAGTACAGATTGCCATACCGTCTATAGTCCACTGAACCGTACCCGTCGCATTAATCCGTTGTGCATAGATATCAGGGGAGCCGTTGCGATAGTCCTGCCATGCTATAATTGCACCCCCAACTCCGTCACCTGTAAGGATAGGATTGTATTGGCTGGTTACTTCCGTGCAGATACCTACACCGTCGGCAGTCCACTGGGCTACACCGGAGGCATTAATCCTCTGCGCGTAGATATCACCATCACCATTGCGATAGTCATACCATATAATAATGGCGCCTCCGGCTCCATCGGTAATGATGGCGGGGTCGTATTGGTTGTTTGTGGCAGTACAAATCGCCACACTGTCGGTAGTCCACTGGACTACCCCCGTGGCGCTAATCCTCTGCGCATAGATGTCTTCATTGCCGTTGCGATAGTCAGACCAAGTAATAATGGCGCCTCCGGCTCCGTCGCTAATGATGGCGGGGTCGTATTGGCTGTTTGTGGCAGTACAAATCGCCACACCGTCGGCAGTCCACTGGACTACACCTGAGGCATTAATCCGTTGTGCATAGATGTCATCATTATTGTTACGGTCGTCAACCCAAGTAATAATGGCACCTCCGGCTCCATCGCTGATGGAGATAGGATCGTACTGGTCGGATGAGGCTGTACAGATCGCGTTGTTTATATTTGGATTGGTTGACCATTGCGCCATAGTTATGTTGCCCATCCATAAGGTTGCCAAAAACAACCCAAAGATGAATGGTACTATTAAATGTTTACGCATAGTTGTTTCCTTTTGTTTTGTGTATAGTGATTGTTATTTAGAAAAAAGTTGTGCGACTCACACGGTTAAACAAAGAGTTTGTAATCCCTAACGTTGATTTAATTTTACTCTATGAGCAAGTCGCACGTTTATTAATTGTTATTTCATCAATACCAGTTTGCTTTGCGCAACGTATGTCCCGGCAGTCAGCCGATAAAAATAGATACCGCTCGGCATTGAGTTTGCATCCCATCGCACCGACTTATATCCGGCATTTTGTATTCCGGAAATAAGTGTTGCTACTTCTTTTCCGAGTGTATTATATATCTTTAGCGTTACCCATGAATCCACAGGTAACTGATAGCAAATAACCGTTGATGGGTTAAAGGGATTAGGATAGTTTTGTTGTAGAGCAAATTCATTTGGGATTATTGTATTATTGTTATAGCTTTCTATGGGTGGTGAAGGGGGCAGTTCGTTCGTTGGCTGGATACGAATATTCCTCTCTGTTAAAACTGCGGAGATTGTGGAGAGTAAGAACTGCCCGCTTTTATTCGCCTTCACCCAATAACCTTGTGCGGGCTGAAGTGTATCAACAGTTGAGTAACCATTTTTGTATGCAAAGAATGTTGATAGCTCAAGCCCTGAAGTAAGTGAAAGAATATTCATAACTGCAACAGGTGAACTGATTGTGCCTATCATGTTCCAACCAGCATTGACATTGACTGTGTCGGTTGTTCGCAGGATGCCGGTCATACTGACGGATTGTTCACCGGAAAACTTGAGCCAATACGCAATCCTGTTGTTGAGCGTGGTCTTAGCCACATAACCATTCTCGTAAGCAAATGCATCCGATGTAGATGTCGGGAACAATACTGTTTTTGTATAATCGGAAACAGTGAGCGGGATAGAAACAATATTCCATTTATCAGACATCGTATAGTTGTGTGTGACTATGCTGATAGAAAAAAAAGCACGAAGAGTATGATTCGCTGTTACATTCTTAAAAGTGTAGCTTGTTGTTGAATCTACTTTTCCTCCATCAACAATAACACTATCTATTTTGTAATTGCCATTTGATGTTATGATAAACTGTTGATTGTTTCCCTCAAAGACTTTAACGGTATCTGAAGGAGTAATTGTTCCTCCTGCAGAGGCGATTGCAATAATTGTGTACGATTGAGACAATGGATTTGCAGGGTTTTCATCAGCGCCCATGTAAGGGTGAATTGGACTCCGGGTATCTCCATCAATATCTGTTGAGATGCCGGCGAGTGGAATGCCTGCAAAATTCATGTTGCCGAGTGACGTTCCTGTAAGATGTAAATCATTGGTAGAAACGAAATATGGAAGCACGCTCGAACTGTGAGCATCCTGTCCTGTTCCTGATTTCCATCCTGCAAAATTAACAAAGGTTACACCGTCATCGAATGAACCAAGTGAATCAGGATGAGTGGAGTAGAAATCGTTGTAATCACTTGTGAAGTTAGACAACTCCGCTATTTGTATTACTGACTTATTTCCCGGACCGTATTGTTCATTGTAAAATATGTTATTCTTAACCGTAATGATCGAGGAGTCGTATCCAATTTTGTGTAAACAATAGCTTAACTTCCATTGTTGAACTTTTCCGGCAAGGTAAATACTGTTGTAAAATATATTTACAGGTGTACGGGTGAAATTAGCGATGTCAAGTCCAACACATTCACTAAAGTCCACCGTGGTGTCACGGAGAGAGAACGATATTATATTGTTGAATAACGATGCGGCAGATCCAATTACCATCCCTCTCAACCTCATATCCGAAGTGTAATCCGTTACCCCGATAGAATAAATTTTATTACTCACGACAACAGAAGAAGCATTAGATGATATGGAAATTCCTGTAAACGTAGCAGGCGATTCGAGAATATTATGTTGTTGAAGATGCGTTTCACAATACATATATATGTTAGCAATAGTATTGTTCAACGTAGAATCTGCGCTTGATCCTATTGCAGTAAAATCACTTGCAATACTCATATTAAAAGTAATCCCCCGCGCACTATCGGTTGGATGACCAATGGTGTTTCCACGAATAATCCCACCGGAAGCGAACCCTATCCCATCAAATCTCTTATCAGTGCCCATAGCGCTACCGTCAATATTTTGAATGGTGTTGTTTGAAATCAAATTATTGACGCCATCGGGGCAATAAAAATATATGCAACGTATATTGCGATCTATAACACAGGGGTTGCCGCCACAGAGGGGCGCAGATCCACCTATATAATTTCCCGAGATTGTATCATTACTTGAAGGGGAAGCCGTGAACAGTATCGTATTAATCGTATGCAGTGTAACCGTTCCATAGAAACTATTTTCATTGATAAGCCAATGATTACCGAAGCTGCTATCAACAAAAATTCCATTTGCTGAATTGATGAATTCATTTTGAGAAATGGTTACATTGCTTATCCCTGCATCGCCACGTGCATCAATTGCATTTAAAGAAGAAAAATTACCATCGTTCCGATCGTGAAGGATATTTTCCATAATAGTAATTCCACTATTTGCCGTTTGTGTTGCGTGAATCATTATAAGAGCCGGCTGAACAGGTAACCAAGCGCTGTCTTTTCCATCAATGGTACAGTTTCGTATAAGGACATTGTTGATTCCATCAAGAAGAGAGAAAACACTTCCGGCTCCGTAAGTATTTTTCACTTTGAGATATTTTCCCGATCCTCCAAACCTGCCATCAATGGTAACACGGTCTGCGCCGTTTAGCCGAATCATGCCATACGCGCTATCAACGCTACCGGAGATTAACCGTTCTGTAGTTCCATCCGGTTGAATAGTTAATGTGTAATTACCCGCTCCTGATTCAGTCCATTGATTGAGAGAAAATTTTCCATCTTCAGTGAGATTAGACGTTACAACGGCGGTAAGATTATCCGATAAACCATGTGTATTTATTGCCTCAAACAATCCACCCGTTCTCGTTAACGAAGTGTAGGCTTGCCCGTCGCCAATATTAACAGTACCGGAGAGCGAAGTATTAGGCGCTGACAAAGTTGTGGTAAACACATATGGATGTTGCCAGGCCGTGCTTGTTGCTGTTCCGCGTATGGTAACGTAATAGCGTGTTCCGTTGGTTGCATTATTGACTACAACAGTTGATGAATCGTATGTAACTCCGGCTCGACCAAGTTCAATGCTTGCCGTTGAAACAATGAGCGAATCAATACCTGAACCGGCTCCAACAATCTTAAATGTGAGTGTTCCGTTTCCCGTTGCATTGACAGTAAAAACATCTTTATCTATTGCATTGAAATTTGTATTGTATGTGATGAAGCATTTCGTTAACCCTCCCAATGGAATCGTATATGCATAAGCTGTATCTCCCGGTTCATCAAGTCCGCGGATAATAGAAGCGACGTTACGGGGTTCATCAAGATGATTGATATTAAGCAGAACTGTATCGGCAGATGCAGGGGTTGGGGTCGAGCCGCTATAAAG
>OBEQ010600581.1_pt1 | contig 13371 bp, 12 predicted proteins | sample 1670901 | NCBI WGS metagenome assembly OBEQ01 (sample SAMEA104232315, study PRJEB22302) | groundwater metagenome | biome: forest; feature: aquifer; material: groundwater | place: USA | collected 2011-08-07 | depth 5.4 m
CGATTGCGGGTTGTGGATTGCGGATTGGACGTGCCAAAGAAACATTCCTTCCAATTCGAAATCGACAATCCGAAATCCGAAATTTCCTTGGGGGATCATCTGATCAGCGTCTCTGGCACCGTTTCGTAACGAATCAAGTCGTGCCACGTTTCCCGTTTCCGCACGACACGCCAGCGATCGCCCCGCACCAGCACCTCCGCCGGCCGCCGGCGCCCATTGTAGTTGGAGGCCATCACAAACCCGTATGCCCCCGCACCCATGAGGGCGATCCGCGAGCCGGGCGGCAACACGGGCAGCCGACGTGCCCGCGCCAGGACGTCCGCGCTCTCACACACCGGCCCCACCACGTCGTACACGTGGGTCGGCCGCGTGCCGTTGGACGCCGTCGGGATGATTTCGTGATAGGCGTCGTAGAGCGCCGGGCGGATCAGGTCGGTCATCCCCGCATCCACCACCAGGAACCGCTTGCCGTCCGTCTCTTTCCGGTAGAGCACCTGTGAGACCAGAATTCCCGCATTGCCGACGATGAACCGCCCCGGCTCGAGGATCAACTTCACACCAAGCCGTCTGATCAGGGGCAGGACGACTCGGGCGAACTCCTGAGCCGTCTGGGGCCGTTCATCCTTATAGACAATGCCCAGCCCGCCACCGAGATTGAGCCATCGCACGGCGACCCCGTGACGCCGCAGCCGCTCGATCAGCACGCCCACCCGCTGGATGGCTGCGACAAATGGGCTCGCCTGGGTGATCTGCGACCCAATATGCAGATGAAACCCCAGGAACCTGAGATTGGGAAACTGCTCCCAGTGTCCGAGCACCTCGTGCTCCGCCGCCCAAATCGAAATACCAAACTTGCTTTCTTTCACCCCGGTGGTGATGTGGCGGTGGGTGTGGGCTTCGACATTCGGATTGATGCGGAGCGCCACCGACACCGCGCGCTTCGCGCGCTTCGCCTCGGCCTGAATGACAGACAGCTCCGGGATCGATTCCACATTGAAACAAAAAATCCCAGCACGCAGGGCCTCTCGGATTTCGTCCGGCCGCTTGCCCACGCTGGCGAACACGATGCGGCTCGGCGGACAGCCGACCTGCAGCGCCTTGAACAGCTCACCCCCCGACACGATGTCCAAGCCCGCCCCTCGGCGGACCAACACGCTCAGGATGGACAGGCTGCTGTTGGCCTTCACCGAAAAGCAGATGAGCGGCTTGATCGCGCGGAAGGCCGTCCTCAGCTTCTCGAAATGGCTGACCAGCGTCTGGTAGCTGTAGATGTAGAGGGGGGTCCCCACCGCCTCGGCGATGTCATCGACTCGGACCCGCTCGCAGTACAATTGGCCGTTTCGAATGTGAAAGTCATGCATCGTCGTGTGAGCGCGCCGCCAACCGTTTCCGCCACCGGGCAATCGCCCCTGCCACGTGCCGTGGGCTGGTTCCGCCCCAGCTTCGTTTCATCTCAACCGAGCGGCGAGGATTCAAGACGGTTTTGGCCGCGGCGTCAAACTGCGGCGCAAACCGTTTCAACTCCGCCACGCTGAACGCGCTCAGGCGGCGGCCCTGGCGCTCCGCGTGCAGAATCAGCCGGCCCACGCACGCATGCGCCTGGCGAAACGGCACGCCCTTCCGCACCAAGTACTCCGCCAAGTCCGTCGCGCAGAGCGTCTCGGAAGCCACGAGCTCCGCGGCCCGTCCCCGCCGGACCCGGAGATGGCCGACGAGCCGCTCCAGGACTTCAAGGGCGGCCGTTGCGTGGTCGACCACCGGAAAGAGCGCCGTCTTGTCCCACTGGAGATCTCGATTATACGCCAGGGGCAAGCCCTTGAGCACGGTCAAAATCGCCACCAGCCCGCCAACCGCCAGTCCCGCCTGACCCCGGATGAGCTCCAGGACATCCGGGTTCTTTTTCTGCGGCATGAGGCTGGAACCTGTGGCGAAGGCGTCATCCAGCTCGAGAATGCCGAACTCCTCGGTGGCCCACAAGATCAGATCCTCCGCGAACCGGGACAGGTGCACTCCCACAATGGCCAACGCGGCGAGTATCTCCAGCACGACGTCACGGTCGGACACCGCGTCGAGGCTGTTATCCGCGACGCGCGGGAAGCCCAGCAGCTTGGCCGTGTAGCGGGGGTCAATCGGCAGCGTCGTGCCGGCCAGCGCGCCAGCTCCCAGCGGCAGCACGTTGATGCGCGTCAGCGCCTCGGTGAGCCGTTGATGGTCGCGTTCCAGCATCTCGACGTACGCCAAGAGGTGATGGGCCAGCAGCACCGGCTGCGCCCGCTGCAAATGGGTGTAACCGGGGATGATCACGTCCCGCTCTCGCGACGCGGCGCCTACCAGCGCCCGCTGCAGCAAGCGGATGCGGCGGCGGAGCACGTGCGTCGCATCCCGGCACCACAGCCGGAGGTCCAGCGCCACTTGGTCGTTGCGGCTGCGCGCCGTGTGCAGCTTGTCTGCCACGGGGCCGACCCGCTTGCGCAGGGCAGACTCCACCTGCGTATGAATGTCCTCCGCCGACGGGTCGGGTTTCAGCTTGCCCTGCTCGACCTGACGCAGGAGCTGCTGCAGCCCCCGCACCAGCCGCGCGGCCTCCCCCGCAGGAATGATCCGACAGGCGCCCAGCATCTTCGCGTGGGCCATGGAACCGAGCAGATCATACGTGGCCAGCCGCCAGTCAACCCCGATGCTGGAGGTAAATTGTTTCACGAGCGGGTCGGTCCGTTTGCTGAACCTGCCGCCCCACATTTGACGTGTCATTGGTCGCCTCGCTGGTCGAACGTCAACGGTTGCCGGTCTCAGGCGAAGCGTGCCCTTCCCGCACGCTCCAGCCGCTGACTGGCCATTCGCGATCGTTCATTTACGTTCGACCGTCGCCTTTCGACGTTCGGCTGCCTTCATACGGAAGCCCCCATAATTTGATGAAACCTTCCGATGCGCGTGGGTCGAACTGGTCCTTCGCGGAGTAGGTGGCCAGGCGCTCGCGGTACAGACTGAACGGCGATTTCCGGCCCACGACTTGGCAGGACCCCTTGAACAGCTTCACGCGGACCGTCCCGCTCACCCGGTGCTGGGTCGCGTTCACAAACGCATCCAGCGCGGCTTTGAGGGGCGTGAACCACAGCCCGTCATAGATCAGCTCCGCGTAGGTGCCCGCGACGCCCTGCTTGTAGTGCAGCGTCTGGCGGTCCAGCACCAGCCGCTCGAGCTCCTGATGCGCCGTCAGGAGGATCGTGCCGGCCGGCGCCTCGTAGACCTCGCGCGACTTGATCCCCACGACGCGGCTTTCGATGAGGTCTGAGCGCCCCACACCGTGAGCGCCGCCCAACTGGTTCAGGCGCGTGATGAGGCGCACGGGATCGAGCCGTTTGCCGTTGAGCTGCGTGGGCACGCCTCGGCTGAACCCGATGGTCAGATACGACGGGCGGGAGGCGGCGCGCTCCGGGGGTCGGATGGACCGGTAGGTGTCCGCCGGCGGTTCCGTCCATGGGTTTTCCAGTACGCCCGCCTCGATGCTCGTGCCCCAGAGGTTCTGGTCGATGCTGTAAGGGCTGCGCGTGGTCACGTCGATGGGGATACGGCGGCGTTTGGCATACTCGATCTCCTCCTGGCGCGAACGGAATTCCCATTCCCGGACCGGCGCCACAATGTTGAGGGCCGGATCCAAAATTCGCGCCGTCACTTCGAACCGTACCTGGTCGTTGCCTTTGCCGGTACAGCCGTGGGCCACGGTGCGGGCCCGCGTCGCATGCGCCACCTCCACGAGGTGCTTAGCGATCAACGGCCGCGAGAGCGCCGTCGCCAAGAGGTAGGCGCCTTCATACACCGCGTCGGCTTTCAACGCCGGCCAGATGTAGTCGTGGATGAATTCCTGGCGCAAATCTTGGACGATGACTCGGGCGGCGCCGGCCACTTTGGCCCGCTTCACGGCCGCCGGTTCCGGGTCCCCCTGGCCGACGTTGGCCATGAAGGCGATGACCCGCCAACCGCGGTCAGCCAGCCACCGGACACAGACCGACGTATCCAACCCCCCCGAATACGCGAGGACGACGGTTCGATTCATTGGAATATTGCGGATTGCGGATTGCGGATTGAACAGTCCGGCAATCCGACATCCGACATTCCGGGTGTCATCGCAGCCTCTTCCCTCCTAGCAACATCCAGAGCAGCGCCTTTTGCACATGAAGCCGATTTTCGGCTTGATCGAACACTACGGAGCGACGCCCCTCGAGCACGTCCTCCGTGATTTCCTCCCCGCGATGCGCGGGCAGGCAATGCATGACGAGACAGCGGGGGTTGGCCAACCGGAGCAGCCCTGCGTTGATCTGAAACGGTCGAAACACCTTGCGGCGCGTGCCACGCTCCAGTTCCTGGCCCATGCTGGTCCAGACGTCGGTATAGATGACGTCCGCGCGGCGGGCCGCGGCCCGTGGATCCTGGCTCCAACTCATCCGGGCCCCATGCATCCGCGCCGAACGGCTGGCATGTTCCCAGATGGTGCGGTCAGGGCGGTAACGGTTCGGCGTCGCCGCCTGGAGATTCACGCCCAGCAGACCCGCCCCCTGCGCCAGTGAGTGGAGGACGTTGTTGCCATCCCCCACGTACCCGATCGTCAGCCCCTTCAGCCGTCCCGCGCGCTCTTGGAGCGTGAACAAATCGGCCAGCGCCTGGCACGGGTGGTGCAGATCCGACAGGCCGTTGATCACCGGCACCGTCGCATAGCGGGCGAACTCCTCCGCATCACCGTGGCTGAACGTCCGCACGACAATGCCATCCACATACCGCGACAACGTCCGGGCTACATCCTTGATCGGCTCCCGCTTGCCCAGCTGGATATCATCCGGCCGGAGATAGATGGCCGAGCCGCCAAGCTGCCGAGCGGCCACTTCAAACGACACGCGCGTCCGCACCGAGGGCTTCTGAAAGACCAGCGCCACGATCTTGCCGGCCAGCGCCCCGCGGCCCCACCGGCGATTGCGCTTGCACTGCGCGGCCCGGCGAAACAGCCCCGCCAGATCCCGCGCGGCCACATCCGCCACCGTCAGGACGTCGCGGTTCATCCCACCACCTGTCCTTCCAGGCGGCACTGGCTACTCCCATATGAATGCTGGTTCATCACGGCACTCTTCCACACTCCCGCAAACGGGTGTCCGCCGCCTGGACATGCCGCCTGCGGCGGCAAGACAGGTGGTGGGATCATCGGACGCGGGCCTCCTGGGGGACGTGCGCCAGCAGGACGGCTTCCAAGATCTCCAGCCCGCGGTCCAACTGGGCCCGCGTCATGGTCATCGCGGGCAGCAGACGGAGGACGCGCTGCTGCGTGCAATTGATGAGCAGCCGCTTGCGGCGGCACGCTTCCACGATCGGCCGGCCATCAACCGAGAGCTCAATGCCGACCATCAACCCGCAGCCTCGGACGTCCCGGATGATCGGGCAGCGCGTTTGTACCTCCGTGAGGCGGTCCACCAGCACCCGGCCGAGGCGGACGGTCCGCTCCAGCAAGCCCTGCTTCTCGATCGCTTCAAAGACCGCCAGCCCGCAGGCGCAGGCCAGGGGGCTGCCGCCGAAGGTTGACGCATGCGTGCCGGGCGTCAGGACATCGGCGATGGCCCGCTGGACCACCATGGCGCCGATCGGAAAGCCTCCCCCCAACGCCTTGGCCAGCAGCAGGACGTCCGGCACGACGCCGTGGTGTTGATAGGCGAACATCGTGCCGGTGCGCCCCATGCCGGTCTGGACTTCATCATAGACGATCAGGAGCTTGCGCTCATCCGCCAGCTGACGGATGCCGCGGAGAAACGCCTCGCTGGCGACGCGTACGCCGCCCTCCCCCTGAATGGGCTCGAGGAGGATCGCCGCGGTCTTCGGGGTCAGGGCCCGTGTCACCGCCTCAAGGTCATTGAACGGCACGCACACAAATCCCGGCAACAGCGGCTCAAATCCCTCCTGGTGCTTCGGCTGCCCGGTCGCGCTGAGGGCGCCGGTGGTCCGGCCGTGAAAGGACCGCTCCATGACGATGATCTCGTGGCGGCTTGCGCCGTTGGGCCCGCGCGCGTGGCCCCATTTCCGCACAAGCTTGATGGCCGATTCCACCATCTCAGCGCCGCTGTTGGCGAAGAAGACCGTCCCGTCGAACGAGGCCTCCACGAGCTTCTTGGCCAGCTTCCACTGGGTCACGTGGTAGAAGTTGTTGGCCACGTGGATCAGCTTGGTGGACTGCCCGCGGAGCGCCTTCATCACCCAAGGATGGCAGTGGCCCAACCCACCGACGCCCCATCCCGGAAAGAGGTCCAGGTACTCGCGGCCCTCCGCGTCCCAGACCCGGCTCCCCTTCCCCTTCACCATCACGAGGGGGTCGTGGACGTAGGTGTTCATCACGTACCGCTCGTATTGTCCAATGACTTCTTGGGTCGTCATGTTCGGTTAAGCCTGTTGTGCCCGTTTACCGGTTTTGCCCGTTTTTACCGGCTCAACCGGCCTAACGGGCTAACCGGCTAACGGATGAGTTCCGTGCCGATGCCGGTTTTCGTGAAGATCTCCAGCAACAGCGCATGCGGGATCGCGGCATCAATGATGTGGGTCTTCTTCACCCCGCCGCGCAACGCCCGGATGCAGGCCTGCACCTTCGGGATCATGCCCTCCTGGATCACGTGCCGTTCCAGCAGCAGCTGGGCCTCCGCGATGGACAGCGTCGGGATCAGCGAGTTGGCATCCCCGGGCTGCCGCAGGATGCCGCGGACGTTGGTCAGCAGGACCAGCTTCGCCGCCTTGAGGCTCGCCGCCACCCGGCACGCCGCCTCATCCGCATTGATGTTGTACACCTGCCGGTTGTAGCTGCCAATCGGCGACAGCACTGGGATCTCGCCCCGCGCAAACGTCTCGCGGATCGTGTGGGTCTGCACCAGCTCCACCGACCCCACATACCCCAGCTTGCCCGCCTGCGGATGGGGAGCGGCCACGATGACCCGCTGCTTGGCGGTCAGCCCCCGCGCCCGCCCGCCGAGGGCACGAATGTGCTGGACAAACTGCGCGTTGACCTCATCGAGGGCGTCACTGACAATCCGCACCGTCTGACGGTCGGTCACCCGCATGCCCTTGATGAACGTCGGCGCCTTGCCTGCCGAAGCCATGCGCTCGGAGATGAGCGGTCCCCCGCCGTGCAGGAGCACCGGCCGCAGCCCCACGGTACTCAAAAAAATCAGATCCTGCAGGATGCCTTTGACCACCTGCGAATTTGCCAAGGCGCTGCCGCCGTACTTCACCACAATCGCCTTGCCGGCAAACGCCTGGATATAGGGCAGGGCTTCCACCAGGACATCGGCTTTTTTAATAGAGTCTTCCATTGTGTGTTAAGTTTCAAGTCTCAAGTTTCAAGTTTCATGTTAGAAGTTGCTCGACGCGCCTTTCAACCATCTGTTGGCCGGACAACTTGAAACTTGCAACTTGAAACGTGAAACTTATGTCGTATACCGGGCGTTGATCCGCACGTACGCTTCCGTCAGGTCGCAGGCCAGCATCTTCGCCGACGCCAGGCCCTCATGCAGCTCAATACAGATGCCAAGCTCGCGCGGCGCCAAGAGACGGCGCGCCACGTCCTTGCCGAGCCGCAGCGCAACACCGCGGCGCACCACGAGATGCCCATCAATCCGGATGTCCAGCCGCTGCGGCGCAAACCGCGCGCCGGAAGCGCCGGCCGCCGCCGCAATCCGGCCGACGTTCGGATCCCCGCCCGCCAGCATCGTCCTGACGAGGCTGGAGGCGGCAACGTGCCGGGCGCAGCCATGGGCTTCCGCTGCGGTGCGTGCGCCCGTCACCTCGATGGCCGCGACCCGGGTTGCCCCTTCTCCGTCTTTGACTAATAGGTACGCCAAGCGCTGGGTCACGTCGTGCAGCATCCGGGCGAATTGGCGCTCCGACGGCGTGCCTCGCCGCACCCGCGCCCCCGCGCGACCGTTGGCGAGGAGCAAGACGCTGTCGTTGGTGCTCATATCCCCGTCCACGCTGATGCGGTTGAACGACGCGTCAACCGCCTCGCGGAGCAGGCGCTGCAGCAGCGACCGGTCGATGGCGACATCCGTCGTCAGGACGCACAGCATCGTGGCCATCGAGGGCGCAACCATCCCCGCACCCTTGGCCATTCCTCCGAGACGGCACAGCCGTCCGCCGATCCGGGTTTCGACCGCCGCCTCTTTGGCGACGGTATCCGTCGTCAGAATGCCCTCGGCCGCCTGGCCGTGTCCCGCACGGCTCAACCGAGCGGTTAAGGCCGGAAGCACCCGCAGCATCCTCGGCACCGGAAGCCGACGACCGATGACACCGGTGGATGCGATGAGGATCAGCCGCTCCGCCACCCCAAGCGCGCGGGCGGTCGCGCGGCTCAGCGCCAACGCATCGGCATAGCCGACCGCTCCGGTCATGCAGTTGGCGCAGCCGCTGTTCAACAAGACCGCGGTCGCCCGCCCGCCCGTCACACGCGCCTGGCTGATCAGCACCGGAGCCGCCTTCACGCGGTTGGTCGTGAACGTTCCCGCGCAGACGGCGGGCGCTTCCGACGCGACCAGCGCCATGTCGGGTTTTCGGCTGCGCTTGATGCCGGCCCGGCCGCCCGCCGCGAGAAATCCCCGCGCCGCGGTCCCCCCTCCGGTAATCCACTTCATCGCGACGTGAAGTGACGAGTGACGAGTGACGAGTGACGAGTTCCTTCAATCGACAATCGAAAATCAACAATCGACAATTTCATGAGATGAGCGCCGTGGGTTCGGGAAATTCGTGCATGAGGTTGAAATTCTGGATCGCCTGGCCCGCGGCCCCCTTGGTGAGGTTGTCCAGCGCGCTGCCGATGATGAGGTATCCGAGCGCCGGGTCGTAGCTCAACCCAACGTCGCAGTAGTTCGTCCCCACCACGTCGTTGAGCTGCGGCAGCACGCCGGGGCGGACCCGGACAAACGGCGCGGCATCCGCCGGATAGGCCGCGCGATATGCCTCGACGATCGCCTCAAACCGCTGTGACGTCCGGAGGTAGATCATGCTGATGAGCCCGCGGCTGACCGGAATCATTTGGGGCACAAACCCCATCAGCGGCGTGCGCGCCGTCAGCGCCTGAATCTCCTGCAGCACCTCCGGCATGTGCTGATGCTCGTTGACCTTATAGGCCCGCAGGTTCTCGGTCATCTCGGTGAACAACAGGGATTCGTCGGCCTTGCGGCCCGCGCCGCTTAGCCCGGATTTTGCGTCGACGATGAACCGGCCCTCCTCCACAAGGTTCGCGGCGAATGCCGGGAGGCAGCCGAGGAGGATGCTGGTCGCGTAGCACCCGGGGTTGGCCACCAGCTTGGCCTTGGGCAGCTGATCCCGGTGGAACTCGGTCAGCCCGTAGACCACGCCAGCACCCTTGAGCAGCTCCGGATGGGTGTGGGGGAATTTGTACCACCGCGGGTACTGGGCAGGGTCGTGCAGCCGGAAATCGCCGCTGAGGTCAATGACCCGCTTGCCCGCCGCCAACAGCTGCGGGACCAGGTCCATCGCGGTGCCGTGCGGAAGAGCCAGAAAGACGGTGTCGCAGGCGGCCGCCAGGCGGCCCGGATCAAGCGCTTCAATCGAGAGGTTTAGGCGACCGGCGAATCGGGGATAGACAGTCGAGGCAAAACGTGGGCGCTCCCACTTGGCAGAGGCTGCCAAGTAGGTAAGCTGGACGTGAGGATGTTGGAGGAGCAGTCGGATAAGCTCTTCACCCGCATACCCGGTCGCTCCTGCAATCGCGACCCGAATCGTTGGCATCTGTGTGGTTGAATGTCCGTCATCTTATCACAGAGACACGGAACAGTCATGTCGGTAACCTATACACCACAGAATCACAGAGGTTGGCTGCCCTGTCTCCGTGTCTCCGTGGAACTTCTGTGATATCTGTGGTGTCATCGTTTCGTCCACTGGAACCGCTTGCGGGCGCCCTTCTGACCGTACTTCTTGCGCTCCTTCATCCGAGGATCCCGTGTCAGCAGCCCCGCGCCGCGGAGATTGGTGCGAAGCGCGGGATCCAATGCCACCAGGGCGCGGGCGATCCCCAGCCGGACCGCTCCAGCCTGGCCCGACAAGCCTCCGCCCACCACGTTCGCGAGCACGTCGTGCTTGCCGATCTGGTGCGTGACGACGAGCGGCTCTTTCACCGCCAAGCGCAGAGTCTCCCGGGGAAAATACTGTTCAAACGGCCGGCGGTTGATAGAGATCTGGCCGTTGCCAGGCACCAGCCGCACCCGGGCCACCGCCTCCTTGCGCCGCCCCGTTGCCAGGCTCGTCGGGCTCTTGGCCGGCGAAGCCGCTTTGAGTTTTGGGGCGGCTTTGGCCGCTCGCGGCGGTGCAGCGTGCTCGGCCACCGGCGTCTCCTCCGGTTTCGGCACGGCTAGGACGGCCGGCGTCGGCTCGCCTTCCAGCTGGTCAGGGACTTTCACGTCGTCCATTTCGCGTCGTCTGGTTACCCCAGCGCAATGGGCTGCGGCTGCTGGGCCTGATGCGGGTGTTCAGCTCCTGCGTAGACCTTCAATTTCCCGAACATCCGGCGCCCCAAGGGGCCGTCCGGCAGCATCCCCTTCACCGCCTGCTGAATCACCCGTTCGGGATGCGTGCGCAGCAGGTCCTCCAGACGGGTCGTCTTGAGCCCGCTGGGGTAGCCGGAATAGGTGCGATAGAGCTTCTGCGACAGCTTCTGGCCGGTCACCTTGATCTTCTCCGCATTAATCACCAGGACAAAATCCCCCGTATCCAGATGCGGGGTGAAGATCGGCTTGTGCTTGCCCCGCAACAGGAGCGCCACCCGGCTGGCCAGCCGGCCCAGGATCTGGCCCTCGGCATCGACCAGGAGCCAGTTTCGCTGAATCTGATTGACCTTCGGCAGTGTTGTGGTCATGTTCGTCCAGACATACACGAAACAAAAATTTTAACAGGACTTCCGGGGTTTGTCAATGGGCTCTCCGGGCTGGTGATGGTCAAGTTTGCCGGGTCCTGCCCCTGCGCCATCCCATCCGTCCTCGCCGCGCCGCCCTCTCGGCGTCGTCGGCTGCGGGCGGATGGGAGCCCTGGCTCCGGGTCACCCCTCAAACTTGACCACTACCTCCGGACTCTCCCCGCGTCAGTAGACGACGGCCATCAGCATCAGGCCCCGCCCGGGGGCCGATTGTCCGAGGAGCCGGCGGTCTTTCGTGCGGAGGATCCGCCTCATCGTGCCGGCGGACAGGCGGCCGCGGCCGATGTCGATGAGGGTCCCCGCAATACCGCGCACCATGTTGTACAGGAACCCATCGGCCTCCACATCGATGGTGATACGCCCGCGCTGGCGGCGGACCTGGAGGCGGGAAATCGTCCGGCGGGTATCGGTCACAGAACTGCCTGCGGCGCAGAAGGCCCGGAAGTCATGCCGTCCCCGCAGGACGGCGGCCTCTCGACGCATCAATGCGACGTTGAGCGGAGCCTGCACCTGATGGACATAGAGGCGTTCAAACGGCAGGACGACGGGCCCGTTGACGATCTGATAGCGGTAGCGCTTGCGCTTCGCGTGAAACTGCGCTTGAAACCGTGGAGATACCTCAGTAATTGCCGTGACCGCGATATCCGGCGGCAGGGTGCCGCTGAGGGCCCGCCGCAGGCGTCCGACGGGCATGTCGGAACGGGTCTTGATGTGCGCCGCCTGTGCTAGCGCATGCACCCCGGCGTCCGTCCGGCCGCTGCCGATGACGTAGACGCGCTCCTGGAGGATCCGCCGGAGGGCCCGCTGGAGGACGCCCTGCACCGTGGCGCGCGCCGGTTGTATCTGCCAGCCGGCGTAGCGAGTGCCGTCGTAGGCGATGGTGAGCTTGAGGGTCCGCATGGAGAAAGTGTTGAGTGATCAGTGACGAGTGACGAGTGACGAGAAAATACTTACTCGCCACTCATCACTCTCCACTCATCACTTAATCAGGAGTTCGGCGATTTGGACCGCGTTGGTAGCCGCGCCCTTCCGCAGGTTGTCGCCGCAGACCCACAGGGCCAGGCCGTTGGCGACCGATTCGTCCGCGCGGAGGCGTCCCACGAGGACCTCGTCTAGGCCTGCCGCGTCGATCGGCAGCGGATAGCGGCCGCGACCGACATCATCCACGAGGCGCACGCCGGGGGCCCGCGCGAGCCCCCGCCGCGCTTCCTGCGGCGACAGCGCGCGTTCCGTCTCGATCCACACCGCTTCGGAGTGGGCCACAAAGACCGGCACCCGCACGCAGGTCGCCGAGACCGCGAGTGCTGGCGCCTCCAGGATCTTCCGCGTCTCGTTGACCATCTTCATCTCTTCCTTGGTGTAGCGGTTTTCCAGAAACACGTCCACCTGCGGGATGACGTTAAAGGCAATCTGCGCCGGGAGTGGAGTGACGAGTGATGAGTGACGAGTGGAGAGTTTTGGGTTCCCTCGCCACTGGCCACTCGCCACTCGACACTGACGCAGCGCCCGGGCGGTTTCCTCATAGAGCTGCGCCATCGCCTTGGCGCCCGCGCCGGAGACGGATTGGTAGGTCGACACCACGATCCGTTTGAGGCGCGCGGCGTCGTGCAGGGGTTTGAGCGCCACCAGCAGCACGATGGTTGAGCAGTTGGGGTTGGCGATGAGGCCGCGGTGTTCGCTCAGGGCGTGCGGATTCACCTCCGGCACCACCAGCGGGACATGCGTGTCCATCCGGAAGGCGCTGGAGTTGTCGACGACCACCGCGCCCCGCTTGACCGCTTCGGGCGCAAATTCAAGGCTCCGGCTCGCCCCCGCGCTGAACAACGCCAGATCCACCCCTTCAAACGCGCGTTTCTCCAGCCGTTGGACGCGGCAGACCGTGCCATTGAAGGACAGGCGACGGCCCTCCGAGCGCGCGGAGGCCAGCGGGATGATCCGCCGCACCGGAAAGCGCCGCTGCTGCAACACCCGGAGCATCTCCGTGCCCACGGCGCCGGTTGCTCCAACCACCGCGACTGTGTATCGCTTTTTTGCCATACTCGTTGAGTCCATAGTCGGTAGTCCGTAGAAATTGTTTGGACTACGGTCTACGGACTCTCCCTCAGGTACTTCACCACCAAATCCCCCACTTCGTTCGTCGAGTAGCCCATCTTCCCCGCGGCGAGGCTCTTGAGCCGCGTCGTCACGCGCATCACGGCCTGCTCCACCCGCGCGGACGCCTGCCGCTGGCCCACGTGCTCCAGCAGCATCGCCCCCGCGCAAATGCACGCCAGGGGGTTGATGACATGCTTCCCGGTGTACTTGGGCGCGGAGCCGCCGATCGGCTCGAACATGGACACGCCCTGGGGGTTGATGTTCCCCCCGGCGGCAATTCCCATGCCGCCCTGGATCATCGCACCCAAATCCGCGATCATGTCGCCGAA
>OBEQ012385646.1_pt1 | contig 13371 bp, 14 predicted proteins | sample 1670901 | NCBI WGS metagenome assembly OBEQ01 (sample SAMEA104232315, study PRJEB22302) | groundwater metagenome | biome: forest; feature: aquifer; material: groundwater | place: USA | collected 2011-08-07 | depth 5.4 m
CAACATCCCTTTTGTTTTCCTGGATGGCGCTCGAAATGAGCTGGCTATCGTGTATGTGGGCAGCGGCACTCAAGTAACATCTAAAATGAACGATAAAAATCTGCTGGAAGTAACGCTCCGTGTCGAAGGCTCCCAAGATATGCAGCATTCATTCCACCGGCATCATTAATTCTTGACTTCCTGCGCGGCTGTCTTATAATAACTGAAAATTAATTTCGCAGGAAAAAAGGTCTTGTGAAATTGTTTTCGTTTGTATCAATAGGAGGATTTTGATAATGTCCAAGTCAAGAAAAGGGTTCTTTACACTATTTGGTTTTGTTGTTCTTTCATGCATGATCAGCTCCCTCGCGTTCGCGGAGGCTAGCGATTCCGAAAGAAGCTTAACCGGATTTTTTAAACGGCTTTTCAATTATCCCGTAAAGGCCACAAAAGAAACGGCCGGCATGACCGCCAATACACTGCAAAACACGGGGGAGAAAGTGGTTTCTAAGACCGGTGAAAATACGGCCGCGGTTTTAAAAGGTGACGTTGCCAAAACCCCCAATATCGTGACAGACGCCGCTGTCGGAACCGCTCAAACAACCGGTCAGGCCGTCGCTGAAACCGTTCAAGTTCCCGTCAAGGCCGCCGAAGAGGATAAAAAATAAGTCTCCTCTGATAAATCGGTAATGATGATTTAAAAAGGGAGTTTGTGATTTTAGTCCACAAACTCCCTTTTAGTTTCTTATGCATGAAGGGGGAATCCCGATGCCGCTACTTGAAAAAATTGATCAGGATTTAAAACAAGCTCTGATTGCCAAAGATAAATCAAAGCTATCAACGCTTCGTTTTCTCAAATCAGCCCTCAAATACAGCGCGATTGAAAAAAAGGTCCAAGCTTTAAACGATGCGGAAATTCAGCAAATCATTCAAAAACAAATAAAGCAAAGGCGTGAGTCGATCGATCAATTCACGAAAGCTGGGAGAAATGAATTGGCCGGACAGGAAACAAAAGAAATGGCTATTCTTGAAAGCTACCTTCCAAAACAACTGGCGGACAATGAGCTTGAATCCATCGCTGCCGAGCTTGTAAAAAAAGAGGGTGCCAGCTCTAAAAAAGATTTCGGGCGCATGATGAAAATTTTAACGGAACGCCTCGCCGGACGTGCCGATTCCAAGCGAATCAGCGAAGTCCTTGGGAAAATACTCCCATGAAAATACGCAAACCCTTCACGGCAGTCATAGGCGCCGGGCAAGTCGGGGCCACAACGGCTCAGCGGATTCTAGAGAAGGGCCTGTCAGACGTAGTGCTGTTTGATGTCGTCAAAGATATGCCGCAAGGCAAGGCACTTGATCTCATGGAAGCGGCGCCGATTGAAGGACACGACCGCAGGATCCTGGGGACCAACGAATACAAAGACATTGAAGGCGCCGAAGTGGTTGTCGTAACCGCGGGTCTTCCAAGAAAACCAGGCATGACCCGCGAGGACCTTTTAAACCTAAACGCGAAGATCATCAAAGAAGTTTGCGCCAATATCAAACAATACGCCCCCCATTCAAAACTCATCATCGTCACCAATCCCCTCGATATCATGACGTATCTGACATTTAAGGCAACCGGGTTTCCGTCGGAGCACGTCTTCGGAATGGCAGGTGTTCTCGATGCAGCCCGCATGCGGTTTTTCATCGCAGAGCGGTTGGAGATCACCCCGAAAGAAGTGGACGCCACGGTCCTTGGAGGCCACGGTGACCTGATGGTGCCCGTATCAAGCCTTTCAAAAGTAAAAAATAAACTCGTCAGCGATCTCATTTCCCAAACTGAACTTTCCGCGATCGAGCAACGGACCAGAGACGGCGGCGCCGAGATTGTTGCGCTTCTCAAAACAGGCAGCGCATTCTACGCACCGGCCAGTTCCGTCACCCAGATGGTCAAAGCGATTTTGCTGGATGAAAAGAGGGTTTTACCGGTTTGCGCCTATGCCAAAGGAGAATACGGTATCCGGGATATTTATTTTGGCGTCACGGCCAGTCTAGGGAAAAATGGCATTGAAAAAATAGTGGAAATGCCGCTTTCGGAAACTGAGAAAAAGGGACTTGCCTTGTCAGCCGCAAAAGTGAAACAAGGCGTGGATGAACTTGGCCGTTTGGGAATATTGTAAAAAGGAAGAGCCGCGTGAAAATCCACGAATATCAAGCCAGAACGCTTCTTGAAAATTACGATATTCCTATTTCAAAAGGCGAGGTGATCTTTGATCTTAAAGACGCTCCTGCCGCCTTCAAACGCTGGGCCAATCCTTACTGTGTAGCCAAAGTCCAAGTACAAATGGGCGGCCGCGGCAAATCGGGCGGTGTGAAACGTGTCCAGTCGCCGGAAGAGGCAAAGGCCTTTTCGGAGGCCTTTCTTGGGAAACCTTTTTCAACCTACCAGTCCGGCGGAGAAAGCAAGACTGTCCACTCCATCCTTATCACCGAAGACCTAGCTATTCAAGAAGAGTATTATTTAGGCCTGGTGATAGACCGCTCCAAAAACTTGCCGGTCATTCTTTTATCCAAAGAAGGCGGAGTTGAGATTGAAGAAGTTGCCTCTAAAAATCCAGGCGCGATTCAAAAAATAGTTTTCTCGCCCAATTTACTTTCGAAAGGAACGGACATCCTTTCCATCACTGAAAAAGTTTTTCCGTCTAAAAATATCGCAAAACAAATTTCCGCTATCACCGTAAAACTCGCAAGACTCTTCGTGGAAAAAGACGCGGCGATCTGCGAAATCAATCCGCTCTCGCTTGTGGCCGGGGAAAAAGTCATGGCGTTGGACGCCAAGTTTGTCTTTGACGACAATGCGCTCTTTCGCCACGAAGACATCAAGGCATTGAAAGACCCCGAAGAGGACGACGCGCGCGAACGAAAAGCCAAGGAGATGGGCCTAAGCTATGTTTCTATGAGCGGCAACATCGGTTGCCTGGTAAACGGCGCCGGGCTCGCGATGGCCACCATGGATATCATTAAACTGGCCGGAGGTGAGCCCGCCAACTTTCTCGATGTAGGCGGCGGTGCCACGGCAGACCAGGTGAAGGAAGGTTTTAAAATTATTCTGCTGGACAAAAGGGTGGAGGCGATCCTTGTCAATATTTTCGGCGGAATCATGAAGTGCGATGTGATCGCCGAAGGCATTATTCAAGCTTCGCGCGAAATCGCGCTTCAAGTTCCGCTGATCGTCCGGCTTGAAGGAACCCACGTCAAAGAGGGGCGGGAGCTTTTAAAGAAATCCGGCCTAAAAATCATTTCCTGCCTCATGATTAAAGAGGCGGCGGACGCAGCCGTTCGTGAAGCTAAAAAATTCCGAAATTCACATGTCCATTCTTGTCGATAAAAATACAAGGGTCCTTTGTCAGGGAATTACCGGAAAAGCGGGCAGTTTTCACGCGCAAAAATGCCTGGAGTACGGCACAAAACTCGTCGCAGGTGTTACGCCCAAAAAAGGCGGCACATTTGTTGGGACAATTCCCGTTTTTGATACTGTGGAAGAGGCCGCGCAAAAAACCGGCGCGGACACTTCCATGCTTTACGTGCCGGCACCCTACGCCCTCTCGGCAATTCAGGAGGCCATCGACGCAGGCATCAAACTTCTTATCTGCATCACCGAAGGCATTCCGACCCTGGATATGGCCAAAGCAGTCGAATACGCGAAATCCAAAAACACAAGGCTCATAGGCCCCAACTGTCCCGGCATCATTACTTCCGGTGAATGTAAAATCGGAATCATGCCCGGGTACATTCACAAAAAAGGCCGCGTGGGTGTTATTTCGCGAAGTGGGACGCTCACGTATGAGGCGGTTTGGCAGCTCACCTCCGTAGGCCTTGGACAGACCACCTGCATCGGTATCGGTGGCGACCCTATCATTGGAACCGGTTTTATTGACGCGCTTGAGCTTTTTGAAAAAGACCCTGAAACCCAGGCTGTTTTGATGATTGGTGAGATCGGCGGGGGCCAGGAGGAAGAAGCCGCTTCTTTTGTTCAGAGAAATATGAAAAAAAAAGTGGCCGCATTTATCGCCGGAACCACGGCCCCGAAAGGGAAGCGCATGGGACATGCCGGGGCGATTGTGTCGGGATCCCAGGGAACAGCTCAGGAAAAAATTGCGGTTTTAGAAGAAAAAGGTGTTCAGGTCGTCCGAAATTTAAGTGAAATCGGAAGTTCCGTTAAACAAATCCTGTAAATCCATGCCGACCTCCATTTTTTCCGCCTGTTCCCATTTGGGATGCGGAGAGCTGGCTGTCAGCTTTTCCTCAAATTGCTGGAAACACACTTCTCACAGCTATTACCTAGAAAATCTTCCGCACCACATAAAGTCATTGGAAGACAAGCACGCGCCGATCAACCTGAAGAAAGTAGTCGCGCAGGACCTTGATCTCTCAAATTGTGACTTAAGAAATTCCAGCTTCAGCCAGGTGCATTTGACGCGCGCGCATTTTATCGGTTCCAATCTGTCGAACAGCGACATGATCGGCGCTAAATTCATAGAGTGTGACTTTGTAGGAAGTCAACTGCGCCGCGTCAATATGACTCGTGCCATTTTTCTTGATGTTTCATTCTCTCACGCGGATATACGAAATGCCTACTTAAGCGAAGCGCGCTTTGACAATACAGACTTTATGGGGGCTTTGCTGTGCAACTCGGTTTTATGGAACACGGAACTCACCGGCGCAAAGCACATCAAAAAGAAAAGTTTCAAGAATCTGAAAAGTTTCCCGAAAGGAAGAAGAGTGTTCCTCTCGGAATCCAATGCTCTCGTTGCCTGCGAATCCTACCGAAACATCAGACATTACTTTTACAAACAAGGCTTGCACGAAGACGCCAGTTGGGCCGCTTACCGTGAACTGACCATGGAGCGTAAACATTTCTTTGAAAAAAAAGATCCCAAATACATCCCGTCTCTTCTTATGGACGTATTGTCAGGTTATACCGAAAAACCAAACCGCGTCATTCTATCGTCGCTTGTCCTAATTCTCCTCTTTGGTTTGCTTTATTACCTTTTGAATGTCCCAATGGCGACAAATCAAGCCGGCATTTCTGGACGCACCAGTTTTTGGGATAACCTCTACTTCAGCTTCATTACATTTACGACGGTTGGTTACGGCGATTTTGTTCCGCGGCCGTTTGCGGCTTTCCGAATTTTGGTGTGCGCCGAGGCTTTTTCCGGACCTTTTATGGCCGGACTTTATATCTTCACGCTGACGCGGCGATACGCAGCGGGATAAAAAATAAGTTTTTTAGGAGACAGCCATGAGCGGTAAAGACCATTCGTTTGATATCGTATCTGAGATTAATATGCAAGAGTTGGATAATGCTGTTCAGCAAGCCAAGAAAGAATTGGCGCAGCGTTTTGATTTCAAAGACTCCCATAGCTCGATTGATCTCGATAAAACACAGAAAATCATCGTGCTGAAAACTGAAAATGAATTCCGCCTGAAAACACTCATTGATCTGCTTCAAACTAAATGTGTCAAGCGTTCCGTATCACTTAAGGCGTTGAAATTTGAAATTCTTGAGACCGGCATGGTCGGAGGCTCCATTAAACAAGCGGTCACAATTCAAAACGGCATCCCCTCCGAGAAAGCCAAGGAAATCGTAAAAACCATCAAAGACCTAAAACTCAAAGTTCAGTCTCAAATCCAGAGCGATCAGGTGCGGGTCCAAGCGGTGAAGATCGACGACCTCCAGACCGTGATTGCGTTCCTGCGCCAGAGGGATTTTGACATTGATCTACAATTTGTAAATTTTCGATAAAATTAGTGGGAATATATAAATATAGTTAACTCTTTATCAAGAAAAATAATTTAACTTGCATTAAGTAATAGTCTATGGTAAATTGATATCCGTATGTTATTATAAAATCAATGAATGAAGGAGGAAATAACCAAGTGAAGAAATTAATCGTGATGTCGTTTTTGATGTTCGGCCTAGTTGCGTTCAGTCTGCCGGTATTTGCAGACGACGCGTCTGTGACCAACGGCCAGGCACAGGTAAAAAATGTGCAGACCGGAAGCCGCAATGCCACTACAGGTTGGGTGGAGGTTCTGGATAGCACCCATGCTGAAGCCGCAAAAGGCAAGAGCACCGGAGAACAACTCACCGGCGTTGTGGCTGGGGGAGCCATTGGGGCCCGCAAGGCCCTCCACCGTGTCGGAGCTGGCGCGATCGATCTTCTGACTTTCTGGATTCCCAAAAAGCAGCCATTGATCAACCCGGAAAAAGCCCGGCTAGAATAGTTTCAAGTTATTTTAAAAAGAGAACCCCGTCCTTTTGACTTGCGCCTTCAGGCCCTTGTCAAAGGGGCGGTTTTTTAATGAAGAAAATTAAAGAATCAAAAAATATCGCCCCTTTAATTGCCCAGCTTCTTGAAAAACTGGGCGAAGACACCTCTCGCCAGGGCTTAAGAAAAACCCCCGGCCGCGTTGAGGCTTCCTACCGTTATCTCACCCAAGGTTATAAAAAAAATGTCCGCGAAGTGTTGAACGGTGCTGTTTTTGACGAAGAATACGATGAAATGGTTCTCATCAAAGATATCGATCTTTTCAGTTTGTGCGAGCATCATCTCCTGCCTTTTTATGGAAAGTGCCATGTGGCTTATATCCCAGACGGAAAGATCATCGGCTTAAGTAAGATCCCGAGGATTGTTGATATTTTCGCGCGCCGGCTTCAGGTTCAGGAACGCCTGACAAGCCAAATCGCCAATTGTCTCAAAGAAGCGCTTGAGCCGCTCGGGGTCGCCGTTATCATCGAAGCACTGCACCTTTGCATGGCCATGCGCGGCGTCGAAAAACAAAATGCGACCTGTGTCACCAGTACGATGCTCGGTGTTTTCCGTTCCGACAGAGGCACGCGGATGGAATTTATGAATCTTATGGATAAGAAATAGTTTTTGCCCGCCCGTTGTTAAACCCATGCTGACAGTAACCTTAGCCAAATTTTTCCATTTTAGCGCCAGCTTCTCGAAAAAGGGTAAAGTGTACGGCCACAATTACGTTTTGGGTGTCACGGTAAATGGGGTAGACAACGGCACAGAAACCATGCTAATAAATAAGATTGAGAGCGGTCTCATAGACAAAATCAACTCGAGAGACCTTGAACTGCACGTGGATTTTTTAAAAGGCGTTGAGCTAACCGATGAAAATATCTTACGGGTCTTTTGGAAAATCATCGCCGCACTCATCGCGCCTGTTTCATTAAAAAAACTGTCGCTCGAGCGCGACAGCAGGACTGTATTGACCTTAACCGAAAACTAATTTTAAAAAGATGCCCAAACATTCCCTTCGCATTTCTCTGGCCCAAATCAACACCATCGTCGGCGACCTAAACGGCAATTTTGAGAAAATGCTCTCGGCAATCCGCGCTGTGGAAAAAGAAAAATCAGAACTTATTATTTTTCCGGAACTGACCACAACAGGATATCCGCCGGAAGACCTTTTATTTCAAAAACGTTTCATAACAGACAACCTCGAAACACTGCGCCGGATCCTTTCGTATACCCAAAAGACTGCCCTTATCGTCGGGTTTGTCGACAGGGACAAAACAGGCCGTTTGTACAACGCGGCTGCCTTTTTGCACAAAAAGCGCCTCATCCGCGTTTATCACAAGCACGAACTTCCCAATTACGGCGTGTTTGATGAAAAGCGCTATTTCGCGGCGGGGGTTGGTGGCGAAAGTGTGTCGTTTAAAAACATCCCTCTGGGCCTTTCGATCTGTGAGGATATCTGGGAAAAGAAAAGCTTTGTGTATCAAAAAAGTTACGTGGGCCGCGCGGCGCTTCTGGTTAACATTTCCGCATCACCTTATCACATGAATAAACAGGATGAGCGGCTCTGTCTCGTACGAAACCTGGCCAAAAAAACCAGAGCCAATGCCGTTTATCTTAATCTCGTCGGCGGGCAAGATGAGCTCGTGTTTGACGGCGGAAGTTTCGCCGTGAACCGTTTTGGAGAGCTTCTCGGTCAAGCCAAAAGTTTTGAGGAGGATCTTTTAACCATCGACATCCCGTTGACCCTCCTGTCGCCGACGGTCCGGATTTACAAAATCCCAAGACCAGCCGGCGGTAATAGGGCAGAAGAAGTCTATAAGGCGCTTGTTCTCGGAACGCGGGATTACATTCAAAAGAATCGCTTCAAAAAAGTCTTGATTGGACTAAGCGGTGGGATTGATTCGGCTCTGGTGGCCCGCATCGCCGTGGACGCACTCGGTTCCGAAAACGTGATCGGCGTCACGATGCCGTCGCCCTACACCTCAAAGGCGACCTATTCAGACGCAAAAAGACTGGCTGGAAATCTCAAAATAAAATGCTTCGAGTTTAATATCAAGAGTATCTTCGACAGCTACCATCAAACCCTCGATAAGGTTTTTTCGGGCCACCCGAAAGATACGACAGAGGAAAACTTACAGGCGCGTATTCGAGGAAACCTCCTCATGGCTCTATCCAATAAATGGGGCTATCTCGTCCTGACGACCGGCAACAAAAGCGAAATGGCTACCGGTTACTGCACGCTCTATGGGGACATGGCAGGCGGCTTTGCTGTCCTAAAAGATGTCCCCAAAACGTTGGTTTTTCAACTAGCGCACGCTCGCAATGAGTCGGAACCCAAAAATTCCATTCCCAAAAGCATCTTAAAACGCCCGCCGACAGCTGAACTTCGTTTCAATCAAAAAGATCAGGACACGCTGCCGCCCTACAATGTTTTGGACCGGTTTCTCGAGCTTTACGTGGAAAAAAACTTTTCCGTTGACGAGATAACAAAAAAAAGGTTCTCCGAAAAAATAGCCGGTAAGGTTGCTAAAATGGTGGATTTAAATGAGTACAAACGCCGCCAATCTCCGCCGGGGATCAAAATCACTCCCAGAGCGTTTGGCCGGGACCGAAGAATGCCGATCACCAACCGCTATGGCCGCTAACTCATTCCTACGCCGACGTGTCACATCCTTCTTTTAAAATTTATAATCTATTAAGAAAAAAATTCGGACCACAGCATTGGTGGCCGGCTGAAACTGATTTTGAGATGATTGTCGGCGCGATCCTGACCCAAAACACGGCCTGGAAAAACGTGGAAAAAGCGGTCTTGCGGCTTAAAAAAGAAAACCTTCTCTCCGTAGAAACCATGACAAAAGTTTCTCGAGGCCAATTGTCGACTGCCATCCAATCGGCCGGTTATTTCAATTTGAAAGCCTCACGCCTCAAAAATTTTTTGAAATTCTTAAGCAAAGAAGATTCAGGCAATTTAAGAAAATTTTTGAAACAACCCTTGCGTCCGCTTCGTGAAAAACTTTTAAGCATAAATGGCATAGGCCCCGAAACCGCTGACAGCATCCTTTTGTACGCGGCCAAAAAACCTGTTTTCGTCGTGGACGCTTATACCCGTCGCATCTTTATAAGACTGGGCCTATTGCCTCAAAAAACTTCGTACGAAACTATTCAAAATTATTTCATGAAAAACCTGCCTTTGAGTCGTCGGCTTTTTAATGAATATCACGCTTTGATCGTCGCGCACGCCAAAAGGATTTGCTCAAAAATACCCAAATGCCCGGATTGCCCGCTTAAAAAAGACTGTCAATATGCCAAGTTTAATATTAACCTTGCTGTTACAAGGCGTTAACATTGGAAAATAGAATATCGGTATCAATAAAACACGTATAAAGACATGCCTTACACCTGCCGAGGAAAGGGGGGAATATTCATAATAGGCTAAAAGGTTGTCGGTTGGCTCATTAAGCCAACTTCGCGCAATGCCTAACTTAGAAAATAAAAGCTAATTTGGAGATAAAATGAAAAAACTAAATGCCTTATTGGCCCTTGTTGCAATAGCCGGTCTTGTTTTTACGCCGGTTGCTTTTGCGGACGCGGGTACAGACGATTTAAAAGCCGAAATCACGGCGCTCAAAGCGCGCTTGGCTCAACTGGAAGCTAAAGTCGCGGCAACACCCGTTCCCGCTGCGCCTGCAGCCACAGCCCCAACGATAGAAGTGCCCAGCTTGGTTCAGGGCATTCAGCTTTCGGGGTATGCGGATGCCACATACAATTACAACTTCAATCAACCCAATACCCTGACAAATCGTGCCAGAGTCTTTGACAGTCACGCCAATAACTTTAATATTGACGTATTTAAATTGACTTTCCAAAAGCCCGTGTCAGCGGATAATCGAGTGGGCTATCGCGGCGATCTTCTTTTTGGAACAGATTCGCAAGTGATTACTTCAACGGGCTTGGGAATCGGCACGGATGAATTCGATCTGGAGCAGGGCTATGCTGAGATCTTACTGCCTACTGCGGGTAAAATTCCGGGCATCAATGATATTGATTTGAAGGCCGGCAAATTTGTCACGCTGATGGGCGCAGAAGTGATTGAAAGCAAAGACAACTGGAACACATCGCGTGGTCTGCTATTTGGCTACGCTATTCCTTTTACCCACACAGGGGTGCGTCTTAGCCAGACTTTTGATAATGGCTGGGATATAGCGTTTGGCGTAAACAATGGGTGGGACATTACGACTGACACCAACAAGGGAAAAACCTTAGAAGGCCATTTCGGTTTTAACGCGATTCCTTTGCCGGGAGATTCAAAGGTCACCATTGCCCTCAATGGAATAGTGGGCCCGGAGGCCGCTGGGAACAATCACTCCAAACGCTATTTAAGTGATATCGTCGTCACTTACAACACCCCCTGGAAACCGTTGACGCTCATGTACAACATGGACTACGCTTCGGAAGAGGACCTTCTGGCTACCGGAATCAATGGCATTTGGGTTGGTCACGCCATGTATGCCCGATACGATATCAATGACAAATGGTCTGTTTCAGCACGCGGCGAATACTTTAACGACCAGGATGGTGTTCGAGTCCTCTCGGGAACTCCGGCGAAATATTGGGAAGCAACGGGAACCTTGGAATACCGGCCATGGAAAAACCTTGTGACCCGTTTGGAATACCGCTTTGACGATGCCAACCGTCGTGTTTTCTTCAGCAACAATGTGGGCGGCAGTTTGAGCAAAGACCAGGGCACCATCAGCGGAGAAGTGATGTATATTTTCTAAACAGCCCAGCTAAAAAAGGTGCTTTTTTAAAACAACCTGGATTTAATCCGACCCTCTGCCAAGAAATTTGGCAGAGGGTTTTTCTTTCTAATATCTCAATTATTTTACATAACACACTTAAAATAAATAGCTTATACATCCCATACCCCTTGATTTTATTAGTTAATATGATATACTTTTAATTAGAATTAATAGTTATTAATTATTTATAATAGGGAATAATAATGAAAATAGCCAATATTAAGGGGTTCACAATCTTTGAAAATTTAGGCGCAATTTTACTGTTCATGGTTGGGATTGCGGGGATCATGCCGGTTTTTATCCAAAGCATGGACGTTTCATTAAAAACGGATAGGGCCTATACCGCTTATAATTTGGCAAAAAATCGTATCGAAAATTTGAAATCATTCAGCTTCGCCGACTTGTCTTTGGCGGCCGAAACAAACACCTTGCTCGATCAGGATGGGGTACCGGATTTGGATGGTAATTTTGAGCGCTCAACCGCCGTGACCGCTTCGTACAATTCAGACCCCAATCTGACACAGGTAACCGTCACCGTGAATTATAAATACCGGGGAGCATGGGCAACAAACCCGATACAAATGGCCAGCGTGATCTACAATGGAAGCTAACATGCTAAAAAATGACGGAAAAACAAGACAAAAAGGATTCACGCTCGCAGAATCCATGATTTCACTTGTTATCAGCGGTATTTTCCTTACGACCGTTTTAACGGCTTGGAGTCTTTATTCACGCGTATGGAACGAACAAAATGTTAAAAGCGAGCTTCGCTATGATATCGAGAAGGCAATGGAATTGATAAAACAGGGTGTACGTCTGGCGGATGGAAACGGGATTGTCTTTTATCCGGCGAATGGAGCGGATTTTACCGCACTCAGTCTGCCGCACATGAAGCCTGATTCCAATGGCTTTCTCGGCGTCAGTTCCAACAGTATTAACTGGGGTCAAGGGCAGACTATTATTTACTATACGTACAATACCTCCAAGGGGCAAGAACTGAGACAGACTGTTTTTAATTCGTTCGACACCAATACGGCGAATCGACAAACACAGCTAAATTCGGTTGTTACGACAGGGGCCGCTCAAGGCGCAACCACAACGACACTGTTTTCCGCGCCAACCGTAACGTTGGATGCCAGTTCAACGGTTCCTGTTTTCGATGGTTACGGCGCATCAACCCAGCTCAGCGGAAACACCAGTTTCGGCAGTATTCGATTGAGCTCCGGAAATCATCAAATTCAGTTTCAAGTCACCGGCAAAAATTCAGCATCCAGCGGTTATAAAATAGGGATCGACGCCTTATCCCTTACCCCCAGCGGGTGTTCACAGGAAGCGGAAGCGCTGACCATTTCCGGAAACTCAGGAAAATCCAGTACGGTGGAAGATATGTCCAGCTACGAAGGGTGGGGCGGAAACTATCAGGTAGAATATCAGGCCTCAACGGTTGGGGATTACATCACTTTTCAAACCAATTATGACCAATGGCTGGAATCTAATTTTGAAGACATGACACATTCCAATACGGAGGTTGGCGGCACCAACCCTTATTTGACAATCAAAAGCCGTGAAAACACAAGTCTCGTACCCAGTTGGCAAGCGAGTGCGCAAACAGGAGCGGAAAATGAATTGTCAGCGATGATCGCCAATAAAAGCGTTCGAACAATTGTTTTTGGAAATAATATCGGCTTGTCAGCACCCGCTCAAATGGCAAGGATCCGATTCACCGCGCCGGCCGGCGGGAGCCTGACCATTAACTCAGCCTATTTTGGCGTGAAAGGTCCCGGGAGCGATTTTGATCAATCGACAAATCCTATGCACCAATTGTATTTCAGCAATCCTTCAGTCGCTGAGGGCTCGGCGGATGGAGTGGGAGCCGTGGGCGATGCGGGCCCCACATCTGTTACCCTTGCCGCCGGGTCACATGTGTGGTCCAATTGGTTTGTCTATCCGATCAATTCAAGCACAAATTACCTGATCAGTTTTTCAATCTCCGCAGATCCGAATTTAGCGAATATGGCGGCCTGGACACCGAGTGACCTCACCCAGGTCAATTCTTATCTTGCCGATGGAGACCATGCAAACGAAGCCGCAGCCTGGCCTGCGACGCCGCCTTATAACGCGACAACCGACCCTAGCATTTACGCGGCCGCTCAATTAGCCGCATGGATTGACAACGGGACGGCGACGTCACAAGTTTATGATACAAAAATGGCCACCCCTGCGTATTCCCAGCTTTCCTGGAGCTCGAGCCTGCCCGCAGGATCCAGTGTCAGCTTGAAAGTACGCACGGCCAGCGA
>OBEQ010999463.1_pt1 | contig 13369 bp, 11 predicted proteins | sample 1670901 | NCBI WGS metagenome assembly OBEQ01 (sample SAMEA104232315, study PRJEB22302) | groundwater metagenome | biome: forest; feature: aquifer; material: groundwater | place: USA | collected 2011-08-07 | depth 5.4 m
TTGGGTCCGATGGGGATCACCGCTAATTCAATTTTACCAGGCGTAACGGATACACCGGCATTGCGTAAGATTCCGGGCTCTGCAAAAATGATTGAAGTAGCTATCGCGAAGAATCCGCAAAACAGGGCAACAACCCCTGAAGATGTAGCAAAAGCAATCGCGTTGTTTTCACAAGACGATGCGTCGTTTATGTCGGGGAATGTTATTCGAGTTGATGCCGGCGAAGATTTTGTAAGTTACGTCGGGCAAAATACTCCCCCTGCTGTTTGATTGTTATATGACTGTTTTTTATATTCACCCGCAATGCACACTGCTTCAATAGATTCAATTCACTGATAAACGCACAACCAGAGGTTTACAATGGCAAAAATAATTTCAAAGCCGGTTATTAAAAAACTAATTGCAAAAAAACCTTTAAGCAAGCCCGAACCGAAAGAAGTATCAATTGCTGAGCTTGTGAAAGAACTCAATTCCTATAATGTTGACAATTATTGGGATTTGGGAAGATTCCTTGTTGATAAGGTCATGCCGACAGCGCGTAAGCAGGGCATGTTTGAAGAACAAGTCTTAAAGATGATTTCTTCACACCCCGGAGCGAAGTTTCCTTTTTCGGTGTTGAAGCAATGCCAGCAATATTATAGTTACTACCCCGATGTAAAAAACCGTGCTCTTGCCGAAGTATTTTATTTCGAACTTGCCACTAAAGTGAACGAATCGCGCAAGCGTGATCAATATGAAAAGCAGGCGACAGATAACAAATGGACGATATCCGATTTACGGAAGAAGATCCGTGACGATGAACAAGCACGCAGAATTGATGAACGCACAAAATACGGTTTCGATTTACGAGAGCGAAATGTTTGGTCGTTTGATACACCTGATCCGCGTTTCGGGAAACCAAATACAAAAGGACGTTTACCCGGACAGATAGTAGCGAACGCGATTTACTATTATACCGGTTCCGGCGATTACATTGTTGACCCGTTTGCCGGAAGTGGAACAACCGGAGATATTTTGGAAACCCTCCCCTACTTTGCCGACCGTAAATGGAAATTATATGATTTGATTCCGACGGACGATAGGATTGTACGCAATAATGTTTTGCAGATGGGAATCCCTGAACAATCGGGAACAGTCAATTATATTTTTCTTGATCCCCCCCGCGATTTTACATTTAAGGATACCACAACCGATTTTGAAGTAAGCCTTGATGCGGCAAAAGCGGATTTCACCTTAAAATTTAAGGGCATCATTCGCGAGTGCAGTCGGATATTAAAGGCGGGCGGACGCGTTTCCGTAATTTGTGAGCCGGCATTTACACCTTCTGGGTTTATAGATTTCCCGCATGAGATTGTCCACTTGTTTAAAGATTTCGGATTCAAGCAAATTGGAAAAGTGTATTTACCCACGCATTCAGGCGATTCTTCCTCCCGTTCGGGTCAAAGTCTTGCTGAGGTAAAGGGTGTTAAAGTATTAAATTCGGATTGCAGAGAGCTATTGACGTTTCAGAAAGCGTAGTGCGTTGTTAAAGGTTATCTGTTATTAGTTATTTGTTCCCTTTTAGATTGGGGATTCCGTTGTAAAAAGTAATTTTATTACAGCCTGTGTTGAAAAATACAGGCTTTTTTTTGGGGTGATGAGAGGTTTTGAGGGAATAGAGATTTTTTGTATATTAAAATTCACATCGAAACGATGTGTTTAGCTTTCGGACGGGTAGCTCAGTTGGTAGAGCAATGGACTGAAAATCCATGTGTCGGCGGTTCAATTCCGTCCTCGTCCACAAAGAAAACGCCGTATCAAGCAGGTTGATACGGCGTTTTTGCATTTTTGGGAGAGATAATCCCCCTATCTCATTACCACCAACTTCTTCGTTTCAATAAAATCACCTGCTTGCAACCGGTACATATATACCCCGCTTGCTACATTGTTTGCATTCCAATCTAAAGTGAAACTCCCTGCATCATAGTTTTGAGAGACAAGAGTTGTGATTTCTTTTCCGAGCATGTCATAGATTGAAAGCGTTACGTAACTTGCAGTGGGCAGGGAAAAAGTAATTTTTGTTACAGGATTAAAAGGATTAGGATAATTTTGTTCGAGTGAGTATGATGTTGGTAATACAATAGGAGGAGAGGGAATGATTTCGAATAAGGGTCTTTTCCATACACTATTATTTAGGGTCCCGACAAAAAGATACGTATTGGAAAATGCAAAGGCTCTGACCTCAAAATTTAATGTTCCGGGATACAAAGCAGTCCAAAGTGTACCGTTGTTTGTCGATAAGTATATTCCGCTTGATGTCGCGGCGAATATGTTTGAATCCTTAAAGGCAAATCTATTCACTATGATATTTTCCAAACCGGAACTTGTTGAATCCCAACTTACTCCGTAATCAGTCGAGCGAAATAGACCGAAGCTCGTTCTGACAAAAAGATTATCACCGTTAAGAGTAGATGTTGTATTGTAGTATGGATTTAAGAAGGGAGTATTTACTCTATCCCAAAATGTCCTGTTATGCTTTAAAACAAATAAGCCATCTGTTGTATTTGCCAATATATTTCCAGAAGAATCAGGATTTATTACAAGAGAAAAAATGTACGGAATAGTCAGCCCCGTATTCAATGTATCCCATGACGTTCCATAATCGGTTGTAAACCAGAACCCATTATCAGTGCCTGCAAAAAGTGTTGAACCTCGTACACCAAGGCTGTTAATAAAATAACTGGCAGGTTTCATATTCAAGATATTCCAACTATTTCCATCGTCAGTAGAACGGTATATGTTATTCGCGGAAAACACAGCAAAAATGTTCGTATCGCCAACTGCAAGCGCACTAACTTGACCAACCGGAATTCCTGCGTTTAATAGCTTCCAACTGTTACCGCTATTTGTAGAACGGTAAAGCCCATAACCTGTTGCAACAAAAAGTGAGCTCCCTTTTTTGAGTAACTCCAATATATAGGCATCTCTGATACCCGTGTTTTTTGCGTTCCAATTCAATCCGTTGTCGGAGGAAAGAAATACACCTGCTCTTGTGCCTGACATAATGTGCCTTGAAGTATCAGGCAATATTGCCATCGCACTTACAGAGGGGTTCGTTAAGCCGGTCTTCATGGTATCCCACGATGCACCGTTATCAAAAGAGCGCAACACGCCTATGCTTGATGCTCCGGCATAGAGTTCTGTTCCTCGGCTTGTGAAACAGTTAATATTCCTGCTTATTATACCTTGAGGATGTCTATTCCAATTAGCCCCATTATTAGTTGATATATACAAACCATTTGCAGTTCCGGCATAAAGGGTTGAATCATGGATCGTAAGAGAATAAAATTTATTCGGTGTTAATCCTGTATTGATTGGATTCCATTGTGTACCATTATTCGTTGATATGGAAACACCATTTTGAGTGGCTACATAGATATATCCTATAGAATCCGGGTTAACGGCAAGAGCTATTATCCGTCGATTTGTTAGTCCTGTGTTTACCGAATCCCAACTTGTGCCATTGTTGGTAGAAAGAAATACTCCAATCGTTGTTCCTGCAAAAATATTTGTACCGCTGATAGCAATTGCATAGACCGTTGTTTTCGGCAATCCGTTGTTTAAGAGATTCCAAATAGTGCCATTATCCGTAGAGAAGAATAGACCGGGATATGTTCCTGCAAAAATATTTGAGTCTTTTATTGCTAAAGCATAAATAGATTTGTGAGATGTGGTAATGTTCACAGCTTGCCATGATTCACCATAATTTTGAGAAAGGTACACCCTTCCGGAAGACATCCCCGCGTAAATAATTGTTTCACTGACCGCAAGTGAAGTAACATACCCTCCATAAGGTCCATTGGTTTGAACCCATTGTGCAGAGAGAGGTTGAGAGTAGAATAGAACAATAAGAATTGATAACAAGAAAAACATTTTCATAGCGCCACCTGCTTAAAATTGAAATTGTTTATTATTTTTTTTGTAAAACCTTCATACAAAGATAATTTATTATTTATGATGAAACAAATCACTAAGCGAGGTTATGCAAGAAAAGGTGACTCGTTTTGTAAACCCGCATGACCATAAATGGTCACGCTAATGCGAATAAAGCCCGATGAATCGGACTAGAACAAGCAATATTGGTTTCGTTTTTTTGATATAGCTTGCCATGTTTAATTATAAACGGGCTTTGGGTACCATTAGTTGTTAAAACCAAAATACTCACTACCTCATTACAACCAGTTTCTTCGTTTCAATAAAATCACCTGCTTGCAAACGATACATATACACACCGCTTGCTACATTGTTTGCATTCCAATCTAAAGTGAAACTCCCTGCATCATAGTTTTGAGAGACAAGTGTTGTGACTTCTCTTCCGAGCATGTCATAGATTTTCAACGTCACGTAGCTTGATCGGGGCAAAGAAAAATTAATCTTCGTTACCGGATTAAATGGGTTAGGATAATTTTGTTCAAGGGAGTATGATGTTGGAATTTCATTCGAAGATTGATGAACTGACGTAATTAATTCTGTTAAGGGTCGTTTCCAAATACCGCTATTACGAGTTCCGGCATAAATATTTCCCGACAAATCCGGATTAACAGCAAGAACATTAATTTCAGCATCCCACATCCCATCATTCACAGTACTCCATGTTGTTCCGTTGTTGGTAGAAAGAAAAATACCGCCATAGGTCCCCACAAAAAGATTTCTCCCACTTATGGCAAGTGTTTTTACAAACGTATTCGTTAACCCATTGTTTACAGCGTTCCAGTTATCTCCATTGTCTGTTGTTAGAAAAACACCCGTATGTGTCCCTGCGAACACGTTTGAGTTATCGGTTGCCAAGGAGTACACAGCAGAGTTTGGTATTCCGTTGTTGACTGTATCCCAGCTCGTACCGCCATCAGTAGAACGATAGACGCCTTTATCGGTTCCGGCAAACAGATTCGTAGTACTTGCACAAAGGGCTCTTACATGAGTGTTCAATAGCCCGGTATTCACAACATTCCAACTCGTACCATTATCGGTAGAACGGAATACCCCGCCGCCATACGTCCCGGCAAATAGAGTTGTATCTTGTATGGCAAGTGCATAAACATTTAAGTCTGTCAATCCGGTATTCGCTGTATTCCAAGTACCGCCACTATTGGTGGAACGATATATGCCACCTCCCCAAGAAGCGATAAAACTTGCAGTTCCTTTTACTACAAGACAGCGCATATCTGTATATCCCAAACCGGTATTAACAGAACTCCAGCTTGATCCGCAATCTGTGGAATGATACACACTACCCGAGTACGTCCCAATATACAAGGTTGTTCCAATGCCGGAAATTACAGAAATCGTTGAAGTTGTTAGCCCGATATTTGTAGGAATCCAGCTTACTCCATAATCGTCTGATTTATAAACACCTGACGCGGTTCCAGCATATAGGCTCGTACCTTTAATTACAATTGTGCATACATAATATTTCATCAATCCATTGTTTGATGAGTGCCAGCTCATTCCATTGTCAGTGGATACAAACAATCCGTTTTGAATTGTCCCTATAAAAATTTCTCCCGACAACCCGGTATGAGCCCGAAGAAATGTAATACACCTAATATGCCCACTCGCCAGTCCGCTATCCACATGGCTCCAAGTCGCACCGTTATCTCTGGATTGAAACAATCCACTGAAATCAGTCCCTGCCAAAAGATGACCGGGTTCGTCTTTACTGACACCTAATACCGTGATGTATAGATCAGTCAATCCGTTATTAATGGAATTCCAACTTGTGCCGTTATCAGTTGAGCGGCATATACCACCCCCATTAGTCCCTGCGTAAAGAGTTGTGCCATACATAACAAGAGAATTCACTACGTTGTCAGTCAACCCGGAATTTACAGCATTCCAAGTTAACCCGTTATTGCTGGAAATAATACGCACCGTATCCTCTTGTTCCAACGAATACCTGTTCAGGTTTTTCAGAATTAATGACAATTGTTTGAACAGGAATATTCCCCAAAACGGAACTCGAAGCAATCCATGTTGTACCATCGTCTGTAGAAAGAAACAAACCTCCATCCGTCCCTGCATACATTGTTCTCGAAGTGCCGGAACTAACAGCAACGGAATAGACTCTATGAGATGTTAATCCCATATTTACAGGATTCCACATCACGGCATTATTTGTGGAACGATACACTCCGTCCCATGTTGTCCCGGCTATAAGAATGGTATCGCTAAAAACAAGGGAGCTTATACCTATATTAGAGGGTCCATTGGTTTGCTCCCATTGGGCTTGGAGTGTTATACTGCTGAAAAGAACAAAGAGAATTGGTAATAATAAAACCATTTTCATAGCGCCACCTACTTAAAATTGAAATTGTTTATCATGTTTTGTTAGAAAGCCTTCCTACAAAGATAAATTATTATCCATAATGAAACAAATTGGTTTTACAACACAGTGAAAAATTGTAATAGCCTCAAGGGAGCAAGAACTATCCGAAACGTTCAATAAAAGATACCGATCAGGTGATCGGCTGCTACGAGGATAGGCACGGCGAGGAGAGTTTTTTTTATAAAAATAATCGGAATTTAACGCATTATGTTTGCAAATGCGGCTGTAACCTCTTAAATTCACTAAGAATTTATTATGTCGCTTCCAAACTCGCTTACACTCGCACGTATTTTGTTGACACCCGTCTTTTTGGTGATGATGTTCTCAGAATCCTCATTCTGGAAACAAATATCACTTGTGGTGTTTATTGTCGCCGCTCTGACAGACTATTACGACGGCTACGTTGCGCGGAAATACGGGTACATTACACGCTGGGGAAAATTTCTCGATCCGCTTGCCGATAAGATTCTTTCTTCCGCTGCGTTGTTTTCGTTTGTCTATCTCGGTTTGGTTGATGGTTGGATGGTGTGGGTGATTGTTATTCGCGATTTTCTCATCACGGGCTTACGAAGCTATGCGGAATACAAAGATCAACCCATTGTAACCTCACGACCCGCTCAAGCTAAAACACTGGGTGAGTTTGTCGTATTGTATTATATCCTTACGTTGTATGTAGCAAGTACCGTACATGTGATTCATGAAAGCTATGGCTCGCTCATCGCTTCGTTGATGGATTCGCGCGTGTTATTCGGTATGATGTTGTTGGTAACTCTTTCTTCGGTCGGGACTGCCATCATGTATCTTTTTGAGTATCGAAAATTTCTTCAGGAGATTTACCTTGCAACATTTGGAACAAGAGAACCAAAGTAAGTTTAACCAGATCCCTTATGTCTATCGTCTCATTGCAACCGGTTTAGGCTCAGGATATTCGCCCATTGCATCGGGGACTGCGGGGAGCGCGGTGGCGGTTGTATTATATTTACCTCTCTTGTTGTTGCCTTCCACTCTTATTCAACCGACACTTTTATTGCTGACGATCCTCGCTCTTGTGATAGGAATAATCGCATCGGCAAAAGTAGAAAAAGCAATCGGCGACGATCCCTCCATTGTTGTTATTGATGAGGTTGTAGGACAATGGATTTCGTTGTTGTTTCTTCCGGTTTCCGTATGGTCTATTGTGAGCGCGTTTTTCTTATTCAGAATTTACGATATTTTCAAACCCTCCCCCGCCCGTGAAGCTGAATCCATGAAAAACGGATGGGGTATTATGATGGATGATGTTGTTGCCGGGGTGTATGCAAATGTTACGACACGGGTGGTGTTGTTTGTTGTGGCGAGGTTTTTGTAGAGAGCAGTTAATTGTTATTGGTTAGTTGTTATTTGTGAATTTGTGGTGATGGAATGAGATTTTCACATTGCCTTAATAAGCATAGTATCTTGTTTCATTAGGTGGAAATCCTTATCTTTTGACTGAAATGGTAGCTTACATTATACAACGATGAAAACAAGAATTTATATTGATACATCAGTAATAGGCGGTTACTATGATAACGAGTTTATGGTTGACACGCGATTATTTTTCAACCGAATTGAAAAAAAGAATTTTGATATTTATTTGTCAGAGGTAAGCCACGCCGAATTATCAGTCGCACCTCAAAAAGTAAGAAATGTATTAAAAAGAATTCCTCTCGATTGCCTTATAGAACTCCAATTTACCGAAGAAGCAAAGCAAGTAGCAGACATATACATCAAAGATAAAGTGTTAGGCATTGCAAGTCTTAACGATGCTTATCATATTGCTATTGCAACAGTGAATCGAATAGATGTTGTCGTCAGTTGGAATTTTAAGCACATTGTAAACTTTAACAAAATTCGTTTATTTAATGCTGTCAATTTGAAATTAGGGTACCCAGCTATTGATATCAGATCACCAAAGGAGCTTATCAGTTATGAAAACTAAACAACAACACAAAGAGTTCGATACAGTTACTTTTTTTCGACACGTAAAAGAGCAAATGAGCAAAGAATTACAGGGTATGACATTTGAGGAGCAAAAAAAATATTTTGCAAAAACGCTCACCGGAAAGAGTAAGTTAAAAACAAGCAAATAAATACTTTGGCTGGGGGTAATAGTCGGTTACATCCCCAGATAAAATAAAAAAAAGGAGTGGCTTCACAGAAACCACTCCTTTTTTATTTACCAGCATATTATGATACGATATCCTGTCACGGAATGGTCCGTGACAGCCCGGATTTAAAAATTAATCCGTTTCTTTCGCTCGCATTGTATCCCACAATGCGTACGCGGCAAGGAGAATGAACGCAAATAACCCTGCATATTCACCTGCGGAAGAATCAGCGAATGTTGTGTTATACATAGTCTCACTCCAATCTTTTTTGAAGAAACGTAGTAACGCATTTAATACGCCAAACAACGATCCGCCTGCGATAAAGCCGGATGCAATCAGCGTACCGCGTGAGAAGCGTGCGTTATTAAGTTTTTCATTTTTCGTGCGGGTAGTAACCCACCATGCAACAAGTCCGCCGAAAACAAGGGGCGTGTTCAGTTCTTGCGGCAGATACATACCAAGCGCAAATGCCAAGGGCGATATTCCTACCATAACGAGAATCAATGCTAAGATAGCTCCAACTAAGTAAAGCACCCATGGTGCGGCAACATTCGACATTAACGGTTGGATAATCGCCGCCATTGCGTTTGCTTGCGGTGCGGGCATTGCTTTTGAATCCTTGAAGCCAAACGTTTCATTGAGAATATAAATAACCGCGGCAGTTGAGGCGGCGGCAAGGATGATTCCCAAAAACTTCCATACTTCTTGTTTCTTTGGCGTTGAACCGAGCCAGTATCCTACCTTCAAATCGGTGACAAATCCGCCGGCAACTGAAAGAGCGGTACAAACTACACCGCCAATGAGCAGTGCGCTTACCATCCCCGATGCCCCGCTCAATCCCATCCGAACAAGGATAAACGATGAAAGAATCAAGGTCATTAACGTCATGCCGGATACAGGATTGTTCCCTGTAATTGCGATTGCGTTTGCGGCAACAGTAGTAAAGAGGAACGATACAAAAATGACAATCGCCAAGCCGCCGAGAGCAAAGCCCGCATCACCGGTAACGCCGCCATAGAAAAATGCAAACAACAACACCGCGGTGAGTATTAAACCCATCACCACATAAAGCATCTTAAGATCGGTTTGCCAGCGTACTGCTGATTCGGCATGTGCGCCCCCTTTACCGATTTCACGTGTAGCAAGTTTCACCGCACCGCCAATAATTTTTCGCGACCGAATGATACCGATAACCCCTGCCATGGCAATTCCGCCGATACCGATCTGGCGAACGTACGCACGGAAGATTTCTTCCGCGCTCATTGCCGAAATTAATTTGGTCGCCGTTGCGCCGAGTGGAACAGTGAGATCCGCGCCAACCCATGCAACGAGCGGAACAAACACAAACCACGAAAGGAATGAACCCGCCGCAATAATGGCTGAGTACTTCAAGCCGACAATGTAACCGAGCCCGAAAATCATGGAAGAAATATCTAACTTTGCTACTAATTTGAATTTTTCTGAAAGCGCTGTGCCCCAATCGGTCATGCGTGTAGAAACCACTTCCGACCATGTGCCGAACGCGCTAAACGCAAAATCAAATAGCCCGCCGATTAATCCGCTGATAACGAGAACCTTTGCTTGTTCTCCACCCTTTTCACCTGCAATGAGAATTTCAGTTGTCGCGGTTGCTTCGGGGAACGGTAGTTTCCCGTGCATATCTTTGACGAAGTATTTTCTAAAGGGGATGAGAAAGAGAATGCCGAGAAATCCGCCCAGAGCAGAGGCGGCAAACATCGGGAAGAAATGAGCGGGTAGATCGAGGATGTATAACGCAGGGAGAGTAAAAATAGCGCCGGCAACAACAACACCGGATGCCCCCCCGATAGATTGAATGATGATGTTTTGCCCTAAGGCATTTTTCTTTTTAAAGAGTGTCGAGATACCGACGGCGAGAATTGCGATTGGGATAGCGGCTTCAAAAACCTGTCCGATTTTCAATCCCGAATATGCGGCGGCGGCGGAGAACAACACAGCCATCACTAACCCCCACCCAACAGACCAAGGAGTGATTTCGGTTTGAGGAGCTTCGGGGTCCATGATAGGACGGTAGGATTCGCCTTCCTTTAATTCTTTGTAAGCATTATCGGGAAGACCGCTTGAGGTGTTATTTATTTCCATGAGATGTTCCTGTTTGGTTCAGAGTTCAGAAATTAAATGTGCGGTAAAGTAAGAAGACTCAGGGATAAATCAAAGATTACTGTTAAAAAAAACTCTGTCATTCCGAGTCCCCGGCTTTATCGGGGCGAGGAATCTCATAATTCCAAGTCTTTCGTAACACTTAAAAAAATTGGCACTTGACAAAATTTTCTAAAAAAGTGTATAAATAAATGGCGCGAGGGCAGAACCTTCGGTCAAGACAATAACAAGCCCAAGAAGGATAAGTCCGCCAATAATAGGACCGAGCCACCATTTCTTTCGCTCTTTCATGAACGCCCATAGCTCGCCAAAGATGGCAATCCGTGATTTTAACTTTCGTAAGAATTTCATAGTGTGTGTTTGGTTATCAAAAAAAAGTTCAAAATTAAAACTATTTCTTTCGTTTCTTCGAAGAATACGTTACACGCTTTTCCATTAACTTTTTCGTTATCTGTTTTCGCATAACAACGATGTATTCTTGTACCATAGTATTATCTACAACTCCTGAGGTATTTGAAGGACTATTTTTAGAAGGCATCCTTTTATTTGGAATTGAACGGTGAAATTTATCATACGAATCAATCTAAAAATACATTTTTGTTATGCCAGTCAAGAGCTTCATCAGAGGGTGAATATTTTAGATTATTTACATGCCTAATTTTTTTATTTTTTAATTTCAAGTAACGACGAGAAGAAGAACGATTATCTTCATTCAAAAGATAATTTGCTGTCTGTAGCAATAATTCTTTTGGTTTAATAGTTATCAAACCTTCATCAAAAGCCCAATGACATGTTCCGCACAAACAAACACCATTTCGAGGATCATCAGTGCCACGTTTACTGTTAGGTATAATATGGGCAGCTTCAGATTCATATACTCCATGAGGTGCTTTTAGATAAAATCCGCAAACTGCACAACAATGATCATATTGTGAGCTAACAATGATACGAAAAGCTTTATCGCGAACGAAAAATTGACGAATAGTCAAAGATTTATTTTTATCTTTGTCAAAAGGTTGAAATTGTCCTAATGTTAATTTATCAATGATTTTCTCTTGCTTGAGAATTTCTCTCCTCTGAATAGCAATAGCTTCCGGGGGGTGTTGGGCGACAAATTCCCAGCCATTTTCTGAAAGTGAGTAGCGACCAGCATTTGTGGCTATTAATCCCATTGAGCATAGCCAATTTATCCTGTGTCCGCATTGATTATATATAGTAGTCTTGCCCCAGTCCTTGATTTTTGGGAATCTGTCTTTTACAACATCAAACCATGTCAATTTCAAGGTACTCGCATCTAAATTTGATTTTGTGCGAAGGACTTCCAAGACAGCCGCAATCCCCGCAAAAGATTTTTCGAAAATATCTAGAAGTGTTGTAGTAGAAGATGTTAAGAGAACAATGTTACCATCACTAGTCAAATGACACCTATCATTCATAACCCTAACAAGCCCTGTACTAATTAAAAGCACTGTATAAACATCTCGGGCAAAATAATGGCTTAGTTTAAATTTTGCTTTAAGCCATTCGTAAACATCCTGAGATGTTGGGTTATTGACATTTATCCATTTAAGTGTTTCTAATAAATTGTTAAACTGTTCAGATACACTTCCTGCCATTGGATAAAAAGTCATCCTTACTTTAGAAGTATCTCTTACCTTACTCATACTTCCACCCACGATTTAAACAACCAGCATAACATTTCTTCTTTAACAACAAATCTTGCTTCATCAGAATGTTCTTTTATTTTCAATCTTATATCAAATTGTACGTTTTGTGCATACATTTGATTCTTTATAATCTCTGCCGATGTTTCGGTCAATAATTGAGCACGGTCAAATTTGAACCATTCTGAATCGCCTCTCATCTCACTAAACGCGCTCACCAACAAAAGTCCGGGTAACTTTTGCATAAACCGTTCAGCTAAGGTGGATAAATTCCATGTAGCAATAATTACTCCCGAAATGTGCCTTACTGATATTTCCTCTTCCTCAATGAACAGAAATAATCCCTTACTATTTGGCGTCCTTGACATAGTATAATACAAACCAAGACGACCATTCTCATCGGGAGTTCCATAGTTCCTGACTGCTTCAAGCGGTTTTATTTGCCATGCTTTTCTATTAAAGGTAAACAAAGTTATCATTGAAGAAGAACCGATTCGGTGAGCTTTTAACTCAACCGTGCCCCAATCAGGCAGGGCGATGTTATTCTCTGTTAATCCAAGTAATTGCTCTAATGTTTGACCAATTCCCGTAGGACCCTTTCTAATTGACTGAACCCAACCGGATTTTTGTATCTTCGCGAACTTTTTCTTGAAATCATTGAGGGTAAACTTCTTTGCCATAATGCTAATTATACAAATTTTATTTGAATAATTTACTTTTTTGAGCTTTTAATGTGACTATATAGTTTGTCTGGCACAGAAGGTAAAATGGAGAGGAAATACATGTTTTCCTTTCTTGGTTTTTCTTTAATTTTTTGTATTATACTATTTAATTTGAGTGATACCATATATTATGCACAATGCAATTGAAGCAGTTATTATTTAATGTTAGAATACTCTGAAGCAAATAAGGATGATGTCCCCGGTATAGTAGATGTACGAATTAAAAGCATTATTGCTTCATTTGTCTGTTCTAGGGGAGAGAGTGTTGGCAGAGTGGATCAAGAATTTGCTCAGTACAGCGAACGATGGTTAGCGTATATGAACGGTGAATGGAACCCTCAAAAAGCTAAA
>OBEQ012145341.1_pt1 | contig 13369 bp, 15 predicted proteins | sample 1670901 | NCBI WGS metagenome assembly OBEQ01 (sample SAMEA104232315, study PRJEB22302) | groundwater metagenome | biome: forest; feature: aquifer; material: groundwater | place: USA | collected 2011-08-07 | depth 5.4 m
CGAGCACGAGCGCCGCCAGCGCGGTCGGAACGACGCTTCTCATCGCAACACCTCCGCCGGCACGATGCCTGGACGCATGCCCAGCCCGCTCAGCTCGCCGGTCATCAGGTCGCCGTAGCCGAGCAGCGTCGCCGCCAGCATGGTCGCGTCGATGCTCTCGTAGCGCCCCGACGAGCGCCCCGTCTGCGCCACGCCCGTGGGCGCGAGAACCTGCCCGGCCTTCACATCCGGCCCGAGCGCGAGCATCCACACGTTGCGATCGCCGTCGTCGCCCTGGCCGTGGTCGAGCCCGGAGCGGCCCAGGCTGTCGGGGTTCTGCCCGTTGTGGAACAGGTGGCGGCCGTGCTCGGGCAGCACGATCATCGTGGTCTGGTCGCGCAGGCCGTCGGTGGCCTGGATCATTTCCCATAAATGGCGCACGCACGCGTCGGCGATGATCTGCCCGCGCAGGTAGCCGTTGAAGTCGGTGTGCGCGGCGTCGATGTCGAGCAGGGTCATGCACATGACCGCGGGCTTGAAGCGCGCCAGCAGCCGCTCGGCGTGGTACGTGGTCAGAGCGTCGCCGGTCGGATCGAGGCCGCCGTCGGGCTTGACCGTGCCGATGGCGACCGAATCGGGGTAGTAGGCCTGGTAGGTCGGATCGGCGTAGAACCCGCCCAGATGCGCCTCGATGGCCCCGTTCTCGTCGGGCGTCGAGCGGAAGACCGGCTCGTCGGCGGCGTAGGCGCGCGTGTTGCCGTCGAGCACCGCGGTCAGCCGCTCGGCCGCGCGCCGCTCGTCGTCGGGATCCTCGATGATGGGCAGCGACAGCGACGCGTCGAACACGACCTTGCGCCGGCCACTGGTGACGATGGGCAGGATGGCGCTGAGCGAGCCGGGCGGCTGCAGGAAGGAGCCGCCGAAGCGCGGGCCGAACTCGGGATGCGCCGACGACTGGATGGCGCGGTAGAAGCCGCCCACCGTCGACACGTACCAGGCGTCGGTGGCGGGGGCGTTCTTCTCGCGCCGGTGCAGCTCGAACAGCGTGGGCGCGGGCGCCCGGGCGTCGCCGCGGTTCTCGATGTTGTTGTACGCGCCGGTGAACAGGCACGCCTGGCCCTGCAGGTGGCCGGGTGCGCCCTCGGCGTAGCGCAGGTTGGTGACCAGCGTGCCCTGGGTGTGCAGCGGCGTGGCCAGCGGCGCCGGCGTGACCAGCGGCCGCACCGCGGCGGCATATTCTTGCGCGATGCGCGGCGCACCCGCCGGGCTGGCGCCGAAGCCGGCCACGAGCGGCGTCTGGCCGAACAGGTTGGGCAAGGTGGCGCCCTCGGCCATGCCCAGCGACTCGGAGAGGCGCAGGCCGCCGCCGATGGCGACCACGACCACATGCCGGGTCAGGAAGTCGTTGGCGCCGCGCGCCCGGCCGATGCGCAGGCGTGGCGCGAAGCTGGCGGCCGCGGCGGCGGCGCCGGCGGCACGCAGGAAGGAGCGACGATCGAGCAGCCTGGTCATGGTTCGTCCTTCCGGCCTAGAAGCTCTGGTATTCGCGCGAGCCGATGAGCGCGCGGATGACGGTGCGTGGCCCCACCGCGGGGTCCTCGTTCCACGCGTGCACGAAGGTGTCGAGCTCGTACGCATTGGGCTCGCGCCCGAGGAAGCGCTTGAACTGCTCGGAGATCCACGCCGCCGGATCGTCGACGCCTTGCTTGGCCGGCACGTGCACCTCGGCGCAGCGGACCAGGCCGGCCACGATGATCGAGCGCAGGGGCGGGGGATCGCCGACCGCGTCGAGGGTCCCGAGCAGGAGGCTCTGCTCGTTGACGGGGAAGCGCAGCAGCGGGTCGCCCGCCGCGCTGACGACCTCGAAGTCGTACGACGTGGGCGCGCGTCCCACCAGGTCGGCATAGACCGCGCGCAGGAACTGGCTGTTGCTCTTGGCGCGCGGCGCGTGCGTGTCGTCCGAGCCGGCACCGGAACGGTCGAACTCGTAGGTGGTCTCGCCGCAGGCGGCGAGCGCGAGCACGGCCAGGAACAGTAGGCGACTCATCGCGATCCTCCTCTGCAAGCGGTCACTGCGCGAAGTACTCGCGCGACGACACCACGGCCTCGATCACCGGACGCGCGTCGGGCGCGGCGTCGTCGAGCCGGGCGGCGAAATGCGCCCGCTCGGCGGGCGTGGCGCTGCGCCCCAGGTAGCGCACGAACACCCGCTCGACCACCGACTCGCGGTAGCTCTCCGACGAGAACAGGATGTCGGCGAGATCGGCGAAGCTGGAGCCGTGGCGGTGGAAGAGCACGCCCGCCGGTTGCGCCGGGTCGAGCAGCGCGCCGCGCGCGATGCTGGCGCCGTTGCGCTGCTCGTCGGGCCCGGCGGCGCGGCCGAGGAAGGTCTGGAAGAGCGAGCTGGTCAGCAGGGCGCCGTCGCCGAAGGAGCGACGCACGACCAGGGCGCTGCCGAAGCGGCGCTCGATCTCACCCGTGGGCGCGCCCGCCTCCAGGTCGGCGCCGGCAGCGAGCAGGCTGGCGCGCTCGCTGCGCAGCGCCGCGATCGACGCGCAGGTGCAGTTCGAGCAGGCGTCGCCGCCCGCAGGCGGGCCGCAGGCGTTGCAATCGGGCTCGCCGGTGCGCGCGATGCCGCAGATGAGGCCGTAGCGCGCCTGCAGCGTCTCGCCCGCGAACACCCGGTTCTCCAGCTCGGTGGCCAGGTTGTCGCCGAAGGCGCGCTGCCCGATCAGCTCGTGCGCGATCTTCTGCCGCGCCGCTGAGCTGTTGCCCTCGGCCAGCGTGGCCAGCGCCGCGCTCGCCTGCGCGTCGTCGGGAACCTTGCCGGTCAGGTCGAGGTACAGCCGGCGCACCAGGCGCTGCTGCTCGGCCAGCGAGGCTTCCTCGCCTCCCACCGGCTTGACGTTGTCCACGCGCTCCGAGCAGGAGCCGGCGCAGAGCAGGACCAGCGCGAGCCATCGCCACCGTCGACCGGGACCGGCCATGGGCACCTCCGAGTGCTGCGGGCTCTTCCAAGTCCCATGCCATGACGGCGCGCACGCAAGTCTGTGATTTCACGCACGCGTTGCAGCGCATGCGAGCCTGTGTGACCGATCGTTGGCGACGGTCCGTTCGAACGTTGACGGGTGGTGGAGTGGGTCTACGTGCGCCGATTGGGTGCTACCGACCCGGGACTGATGCCCGCGCCGTGAGGAGAAGCCTCGCTGCCGATGAGCTCGGCCACCGGGCGCCGACCGGCGAAGCCGGCCTCGAGGTCGTGCCAGAAGCCGATCTCGGTCTCGCCGAAGCGCCAGCAGAGGAGGATGTCCTCGCCGTGGTGCAGGGCGCGCCAGTCGACCAGGCCGGTGTCGAGATCCTTCACGTTTCCGCCCAGCTCGGCGATGGCGCCCAGATCGTCGTTGAGCATCTCGATCATGCCCTTGAACGCGGCGCGGTCGCGCACCACCTCGGGCGGTGCGCCGGGCAGCGTGATGTCGAAGTCGGAACGGTCGGGCGCGGCGTCGGCCTGCTCGAGCCGGCGGTAGATCGGCTTGAGCTGCGCGCGCAGCTGCATGACCTGCGTGAAGGCCTCGCGCACCCGCGGAAGCAGCGCGTTGACCTCGGAGACGGAGTAGTAGCGAGGGCCCATGACCGATACCTGCCTTAGCCTGTACAGCAGGCGCGCAGAGTGCGCAAGGTGGCTGCCGCTCGGCCCGAACGCAGCGCGTCGTGCAGACGGGCCAGCATCGTGGCGTCCTGGGGTGCGGCTGCCACACCGGCGAGCCACGCGTAGAGCGCCGCGGTGGTCAGGGTCATACGCACCGCGCCCGGCGGTGCGTCGTCGGGCGCATGCAGGACGTGCTCGAGCAGGCCGGCCAGCTCGGCCGCCGACTCGACCTGCGGCGGCGTCGCGTCGGCGACGCCTTCGAAGACGAACGGATCGGCGCTGCCCGCCGCGGCCTCGTCGACGAGCGAGACGCGCGTCGGCTTGTCGGGGGAGAGCTCGGGCACGCCGCCGGGCGCCTGCACGACCGCGGCGCGCACGACTCCGAGCGCGCGCACCGCGCCCGCGACGGGCGCGTGGTAGGGCCCGTGGAAGATGCCCACGGCCACGCGGCGCGCGCCCGCCGGGTCGAGCAGCTTGACCGCGGTGTTGACGCAGGTGCGCACGCCCAGGCGCTCGCGCAGCCCGAGCAGCGCCGCCGCGTCGGGCTGCCAGGCGGCCAGGTCGAGCACGCCCACGCCCGCCTCGCTCAGGCAGCGCGCCACGCGCGCGGGCGGCGCGTGCGCGTCGACGCCCAGCGCGGCGAAGACCTCGTCGAGATCGTGGCGGGCGAAGCGGCCGCCGAAGCTGCCCCGCACCAGCACGCGTGCCCCGGTGGTCGCGGCGACCAGGCAGGCCGCCGCCAGCGTCACCGACGGCCGGCCGGCGCGGCCATCGCCGTGCAGGTCGACGTCGACGAGCGGATGGGCCGGGTCGGCGGCCGGCCAGTCGACCGGCGCCGCGGCCTCGCGCATGGCCTCGACGAAGCCGGCCAGCTCCTCGGGCGACTCGCTCTTCATGCGCATGGCGATGAGGAAGCCGCCCGTCTGCACCGGGTCGGCCTCGCCGGTCAGCAGGGCGCGCATCATGGCACGCGCCTCGTCGCGGGGAAGATCCTTGGCCAGACGCGCGCCGCGTCCGACGTGCTTGATGAGTGCAGGCAGGTCGCGCACGATGTCTCCGTGGATACGGGGACGCAGCATACGCTCGTCGGGCGCGTCGCGCTCGTGACCGGCGCCGGTCGGCGCGTGGGCCGTTCGATCGCGCTCGAGCTGGCAGCGCGCGGCGCCGCCGTCGTGGTGCACTTTCGCCGCAACCGCGGCGAGGCCGACGCGGTGGTGGCCGAGATCGTCGAGCGCGGCGGTGCGGCGGTGGCGCTGCAGGCCGAGCTCGCCGACGCCGCGGCGGGGCGGCGGCTGATCGACGAGGCGCTGGCCTGGCGCGGCGGCCTGGATGTTCTGGTCAACAGCGCGTCGCCGTTTGCACGCGTGCCCTTCGTCGGCGGTGACGACGCGGCCTGGGAGGCGGCCTGGCAGGAGTCGCTCGACGTGACCCTGCGCGCCCCGGCGCGCCTGGCCCGGCACGCGGCCGGGGCGCTGGCGCGTTCACCCGCCGGCGGCGTGATCGTGAACGTGCTCGACATCGCCGCCTGGCAGGCGTGGCCCAACTACGCGCACCACGGCGCCGCCAAGGCCGGCCTGGCCTGGCTGACCCGTACGCTGGCCGTGGCGCTGGCGCCGGGCGTGCGCTGCGTGGGCGTGGCGCCCGGGATCGTGCAATGGCCCGACGATCTGGACGACGCCGCGCGCAAGCGGCTACTCGAGCGTGTGCCGCTCGGGCGCGCCGGCACGCCCGAGGACATCGCCGGCGCGGTCGCCTACCTGTGCGCCGCGCCGTACGTGAACGGAACCGTGCTGGTGGTCGACGGCGGGCGCCTGGCGATGAGCGGCGAGGGCGGCTGACGCGGCGGCCGCGCGGCGAAAGTCCTTGGCACGCCGCCGGGTCCTGCGGCACCATGGGTCTGCGGATCGGGGGCCTCCTGGCTGGAGGTACCCATGAGTGACGAGTTTCGCCCCGACGATTCCACCGCTGCCGAGGCCGCTGCGACACCGCTGACGCGCGAAACCTACCCGCCGCGTCGTGATCGCTGGCTCATGCCGCTCATCGCGGCAGGGTGCACGCTGGCGGGCGTCGCGGGGGGCTTCGTGCTCGGCCAGCGGACCGCGCTGCCGGCGACCACGGCGCCCGCGCTGGCCACGCGCGGCGAGGATCGCCTGTTCGTGCCCGACTTCGACGACAACGACGACAGCGACCTGCGCGGGCGCATCTTCGCCTTCAACTGGCACGGCTTCGAGCGCCATGGCCTGATGGCGCCGGTGCCGCCCATGTCGCCCATGCCGCCCATGTCACCGCGCGAGCTGGTCGTCGACGGCTGCAACGGCGATGACGACGACGCCGACTGCACCACGATCATCAAGCGCAAGGCCGACGGCTCGATGGTGATCGTGAAGACGCGCCGCTAGCAGCGCGGGTCGCTTACTACTCCGCCTTCTCGTCGACGGGCAGCTCGGCCTTGGCCCGGTCGAGCGCGTCGCGGAACGTGTCGTGCGGGAAGGGCAGGTCCTTGCCCTTGCAGGTGACGCTGATCTGCTTCTCGTCGTCGGCAATCTCGAACACGTAGAAGGGATCCTTCTTGCCCGCGTGTGGGTTCTTGCAGTCCTCGACCATGCGCCAGCCGCCGTGCTCGAAATCGGCCCACACCTCTTCCCAGGCCTCGGCCGAGACGCGGCCCGAGCGACGCTCCTCGCGCCCGCCGTCGTAGATCCGGTACTCCTCGACCACCGGCATGTCGCCGTCGCAGGTCATCTTCACGCCCGCCTCGGGCGCGGCGATGCCGCCCGTGACCACGTAGGTGGCGTGCCGGCCCTCGCACTTGAAGGCGCGCGCGCTGCCGCCGCTACGCCGCGCCGGACCGCCACATCCGCCCACCAGCAGCACCGCCACGGCGACGCCGAGAGATCTCATGGAGCCTGATGCTAGGGCTCCGCGTGGGCGTCAGTCCAGGTCCTTCGCGAGGCTGGCGCGCGCGTCTTCGGGCAGATCGATCGAGTGCTGGTAGTTGGGATGCGTGATGGCCAGCTTGACCGGCGTGCCGGCGGTGCGCAGGGCCTCGCGCGCGGCCGGGGGCAGGTGGAAGCGGGTGTACTGCACTGCCGAGATGCGGTCCTCTTCCTGACGTCCGGGCTCGAACTCGGCGCGCACCGCGTGCGGCCCGATGTGCAGCGTGACGTGCTCGTCGATGCCGACCAGCTTGCCCAGCTCGGCGCGCACGTCGACCTCGTTGCTGCGCGGCAGCTCGACGAACAGAGTGGCCGTCAGCGACGACTCGTCGGGCATCATGGAGTTGTACACGTCGATCTCGGCCTGGATGCCGGCCTCGTCGGTCATGTGCTCGGCGCGCAGCATCTCCTCGATCTGGAACACGAGCGTGTCGCGGTTCTCGAACACCAGCGAGACGCGGTCGCCCGCGATCACGCGCCGGTGCTTCTTGAGCGCGATGACGCGGGCGCGAAACTCGTCGCGCATGGGTGTGTAGCGCGACGGTCCGAGGATGTCGCGGCGGGTGATCTTGGCCATGTCACACGACCTTTGCGGCGGTGCAGAAGAGAATGCGTGAACGACTACTCGAGCGTGCCGAGCGCCTTGGCGAATCGACCCGCGTGCGACTTCTCGGCGCGCGCCAGGGTCTCGAACCACTCGGCGATCTCCTCGAAGCCTTCCTCGCGCGCGGCCTTGGCGAAGCCCGGGTACATCTGCGTGTACTCGTAGGTCTCGCCGGCGACCGACGCCTTGAGGTTCTTCTTGGTGTCGCCGATGGGCTCGCCCGTGGCCGGATCGCCGACCACGCGCAGGAAGTCGAGGTGGCCATGGGCATGGCCGGTCTCGCCCTCGGCGGTGTCGCGGAAGAGGCCGGCCACGTCCGGGTGACCCTCGACGTCGGCCTGCTTCGCGAAGTACAGGTAGCGGCGGTTCGCCTGCGACTCACCGGCGAACGCTTCCTTGAGGTTGGTGTGCGTCTTGGTGCCCTTGAGCTGCGCCATGATTCGTTCCTCCGCCTTGCGGGCTTTGATGCCAGTGACCAGCAGCCACCAGCCGGTAGCCAGTGGATAGCCAAGTGATAGATCGACCGTCTGGCTGCGTCGTACCACGGCCCCGGTTTTCGATGCAATGGGCCGTGGCGCTGCCTTCGCCCTGTCGCTATAGTGCGCGCCGTCATGGCTGCCAAAGCCAAGTCAGCGCCGGTGGCGTCACCGCCGACTGGCGCGTACGTTCAAGCTCGCTGCACCAGGCAAGTAGAACAGTAGAACAAAGGGGACAAGACCATGGCACGCACTCCCAAGAACTACGACCATCTCATCGGCAAGGTGGCAGGCCTCTCGGAGAACCAGCTGAAGGCCCACTTCACGCTGTATGCCGGCTACGTCAACAAGCTGAACGAGATCGAGGAGAAGCTGGGCAAGGTCGAGAAGACCGCCAACTACTCCTACTCCGAGTACAGCGAGCTCAAGCGCCGCGAGCCGGTCGCCTTCAACGGCACCTACCTGCACGAGTTCTACTTCGACAACCTGGGCGGCCAGGGCACGGCCGCGTCGGACGCCTTCAAGGCCGCCGCGACCGCGTCGTTCGGCAGCTACGACAACTGGGTGGCTGACCTCAAGGCGGGCACGGGCAGCGCGCACGGCTGGGTGCTGACCACGTGGTCGAACCACGAGAAGAAGCTGCGCAACAACCTGGTGCAGAGCGAGCACCACGTCGGCCTGTTCGTCGACCAGCAGGTGGTCGTCGCCGTCGACGTCTGGGAGCACGCGTACTTCATGGACTACGGCACCAAGAAGCCCGACTACGTCGCGGCCGTGCTCGCGTCGCTCAACTGGACCGAGATCGGCAAGCGTTTCGATCGCGCCTCGAAGTAAATCCTCCCCCCCGGTCTCCTGCTAAGATGCGCCCGCCCTGGGTCTCGCCAGGGTTAGGCATTCCGTCACCGTCCTTCGCGCCGCGAGGCGCGCGCTCGAGCTCAGCAGGGCGGCGACGCACACGCGTCGTCGGGGTCGCTGACCAAGGAGAGATAGCCATGACGATGACTCGCAAAGAATTCGTGGGTAGCCTGCTGACTGGCGCCGCCGCGCTCGCGCTCGTGGGCGCGTGCAGCGACAGCGGCAGCAGCGCCGACGCCGGCGGCGGGCCGGACGCGGCGCCGCCCAACTGCACCGGCAACGGCGCCAAGTCGACCGGCTCGCAGATCGCCGGCAACCACGGCCACTCGCTCACCATCCCCGCTGCCGATGTGAACGGCACGTCGATGGATCGGACCTACAGCATCAAGGGCTCGAGCGCCCACGATCACATGGTGACCATCACCTCGGCCGACTTCGACAAGCTCAAGGCCAACGTGAGCGGCTTCGTGATGCGGACCTCGACCTCCGAGGGGACCCACATGCACGTCGTGACCGTCTTCTGTGCGTAGCGCGCGCGGGGCTACTTGCCCAGCGCCTTGCCCAGCGCCACGCCCGTGGCGCACGCGACGAAGCAGCCCACCAGCGTCAGGCCCACGTACGTGGCCATCGCGCCGTATGCGCGCTTCTCGGCCAGCGCGTACGACTGGTACGCGAACGCCGAGTAGGTGGTGAATCCGCCCAGGAAGCCCGCGGTGATGCCGAGGCTGTAGGGGGGGCGCGACAGCGGCGCGCTGACCGAGCCGAGCACGGCCACGGCCAGGCCCATGCCGAACGACCCGAGCAGGTTGATGACCAGCGTCGGCAACCAGGTCTGCAGGGAGCCGCCGGCGAACGTGCGCGCCAGCGCGAAGCCCAGCCCGGCGCGCGCCAGCGAGCCGAGCGCGCCCATGCCGCCGATCCACAGCGCGGCCGCGAGCGCCGACGAGCCGCCGGCGGTGCCGCCGCTCAAACCTCGAGCTCCGCGATGACCGGCGCGTGGTCGCTGGGCTCCTTGCCCTTGCGCGCCTCGCGGTCGATCGCCACCGAGCGCACCCTGGCCGCCAGCGCCGGCGACGCCAGGATGTGATCGATGCGCAGGCCCTTGTTCTTGGGGAAGGCCAGCTGCCGGTAGTCCCACCAGGTGAAGAACTGCCCGCTCGGGTGCATGCGCCGCAGCACGTCCTCGACGCCAGCGGCGACGATGGTCGCCAGCGCCTCGCGCTCGGGGATGGAGAAGTGGATCTGGCCCTCCCACACCGCCGGGTCGTGCACGTCCTCGGGTGCGGGCGCGACGTTGAAGTCGCCGCAGACCACGAAGCGCTCGTGCTTGCCCACCGCCGCGGCCACGTACGCGCGCAGCCGCTCGTACCAGGCCAGCTTGAACGTGTACTTGTCAGTGCCCGGGGCCTGGCCGTTGGGCACGTACACGTTGACCACACGCACGCCGCCCACGGTCGCGGCGATGAGGCGCGCCTGCGTCTCGTCGCCGCCGTCGTCGAAGCCGCGCGTGACGTCGGTCAGCGTGAGCGGCGCACGCGCCAGGATGGCCACGCCGTTGTAGGTCTTCTGCCCGTGCAGCGCGATCTCGTAGCCGAGCGCGCGCAGGTCGTCGACGGGGAACTCCTGGTCGACACACTTGATCTCCTGCATGCACAGGACGTCGGGCTGCTGCTGCTTGACCCACTCGAGGACGCGGCCGAAGCGCGCGCGGATGCTGTTGACGTTCCAGGTGACGAGCTTCACGCGGCGCACTTTAGCGTATCGTCGCGCTACGTGGACGCAGGGGTAGGAGTCGCAGCCAGGTGCCCGTGCCGGTGCACCGGGTGGAGGGCAGTCCACGGATCGGGCGGGTAGTCCCCAGATCGTGGCTCGCGCGGACCCATACGCGGCTACGGAATTATTGTGCATTTTGCCCGGCTGGCTTCGGCACAAGCCTTGCTGTCTGTGGGGTCGAACCCTCGCCGGGAGAGAATGACAATGTTTACGACGACTCAGCCAAAGGCACGGTGGACGCTGGTTGCGGCCCTGATCCTCGGGCTCGCTGGTGGTGCCGTGGCGCCGCGGGCGGCCCATGCGGACCAAGTGGTCCGCACCAACACGGAGGCGAACCTCCGTGCGCGGCCAGGCGAACGTGCGCCCACACTGGCGCACCTCGACGAGGGCCAGACGGTCCGCGTGCTCGGGCGCCAGGGTCGCTGGCTCAAGGTGAGCGTCAAGGGCAAGGTCGGCTGGATCACGCGCACGCAGGTCGCCGATGACGGCGAGCCGATGTCGGCGCGCGCCAGCTCGGAGAAGAAGCGCACCGCGGCCGCCAAGGCGCGCAGCAAGAAGGGCTGGAGCTCCATGGACGACGAGGCCGTGGGTGCCGACGCCGTCGAGAGCGACGACGAAGAGGCGAGCGCCGACGACGAGTCGGCCACGGCTTCGGACGAGGGCGACGACAGCGCCGACGAAGGGGCGCCCGCCAAGATGAAGAAGAAGAACGCCAAGGCCGAGCGCGAAGAGAAGGCCGAGCGCGAGCGCCAGGAGCGCGCCGAGGCCGAGCAGGCCGAGAAGGACGAGAAGGCCGCCGAGATGAAGGCCAAGAAGGCCAAGAAGCAGGCCTCGGCCAAGATCGCCAAGGGTGGCGAGGTGGTTGCGGTTCGCCGCATCGTCGGCCATGCCAAGCCGTCCAAGAAGTCTGACGAGCGCTTCGACGCCAAGAAGGGCGCCCAGCTGACCGTGGTCGCCATCAACGAGGAAGGCGACTGGATCAAGGTCGAGGACGCCGAGGGCGACAAGGGCTGGGTGGCCAAGAAGGACCTGCGCGCCAGCGGCGACGAGAGCATGGATTCCGACGAGGGCGACGCGGTCGCCGAGAGCGACTCGGGCTCGGACGTGGGCAGCTCCGACGACAGCGACGGCGAGAGCCGCGGCGTGCGCAAGATGGCCGAGAAGCAGGGCCCGATGATGATGTGGGTCTCCGCCAGCGGCGGCGTGCTCAACCGCACGCAGACGTACGTCTCGGGCGGCACGGGCCTGAAGGCCAACTATGGCCTGGCCAACACCGCGCCTGCCGTCATCGGCGGCCTCGGCTTCGTGCGCCGCGCCGGCAGCTTCAACCTGGGCGCCGACGCCGGCATCATCGCGACCATGGGCGGCAGCGGCATCGCCATCGCCGGCTCGAACGGCGGCATGGCCGAGACCCTGGCCTGGTCGGCGCTCGAGATCGACGTGCACGGCAACCTGCAGTACGTGCTCAGCCCACGCGGCTACGCCATCGGGGCGCGCGCCGGCTACCACGTGTCCTCGGTGACCGTCGACGTGTCGACGCAGGCCAAGCTGCCCTCGGAGAAGCTGGCCGGCTTCACGGTCGGCGGCGTGTTCGAGGCCCCTCGCCTGACCGACAAGATCGGCATGCGCGTCGGCGCCGACCTGCTCATGGGCGGCACGCTGCTGCAGACCCAGGGCCTGCAGGACGGCGAGAGCTCCGCCGCGTCGGTGATGTTCCTCAACGCAGGCGCGACCTACTCCTTCACGCCGCGCCTGGGTGCCAACGCCAGCTACCAGCTGGCGTACGAGACCTTCGCCTTCGCGGGTGCGAACCAGCGCGAGCCGTCGGCGACCAAGGCCAAGCGCGAGGACCTGCAGCACGTGTTCGGCCTCGGCCTCGCGTACGTGTTCTAACCTCGGCGCTCGAGCTACGCACAAGAGAGGCCCGCTCCGGCTCCCGGGGCGGGTTTGGCGTTTTCAACACCGAGAAACAGAGAGCCGGGCGGAGCCAGACGAAGAGCCAAGGGACGGAACCAATCCTGGCTTCTTGTTGGTCAGAGTGGAGTCAGGTCCGACCAACAAAAGGTCTCGGGCGGGTCATTGGCTCTTCGTCTGGCTCCGCCCGGCCCTCTGTGTCTCCGCGGTTCCAACGCTCTCACCGGCGAGTACGTACCCTTCAGTCGCCTGTTCCGTAGCCGCCGCCCGTGCCGGGTGTGGTCGGCACGCCCTGCGAGGGCGTGGACGACTCGGGCGGGGCGCCGACCTTGGCGTACTCTTCGAGCTTGCGGTAGAGCGTCTTGCGGTCGAGCCCGAGACGGTTGGCCGCGCGCGTCTTGTTGCCGCCCTCGGCGATGAGCACGCGCTCGATGTATTCCTTTTCCAGGTCGGCCAGGGTGAGCCCGCGCGCCAGCGCGCCCGCCAGGATGTCGGTCGAACGCCGCTCGCGCACCTGCGAGGGCAGGTCGTCGGGCCCGATCTCGCCCACTTCGCACAGGGCGACCGCGCGCTCGACCGCGTTCTCCAGCTCGCGCACGTTGCCGGGCCAGTGGTAGGCGAGCATGGCCTTGATGGCCGACTGCGTGAAGCCGCCGATGGGCCGCGCGCTGCGCCGCTTGGCCTCGGCCAGGAAGTGCTCGGCCAGGGCCAGGATGTCCTCGGCGCGGGTGCGCAGGGGCGGCAGGGCGATGTGGATGACGTTCAGGCGGTAGAACAGGTCCTCGCGGAACTGGCCCTCGCGCATGCGCGACTCCAGGTCGCGGTTGGTCGCAGCGACCACGCGCACGTCGATCTTGTCCGGCTTGGTCGCGCCCAGGGCGCGCACCTCGCGCTCCTGCAGCGCGCGCAGGAGCTTGGCCTGCAGTGGCACGGGCAGCTCGCCGATCTCGTCCAGGAAGATGGTGCCCTGGTCGGCCTCGACGAACAGGCCGGGATGGTCGTTGCGCGCGTCGGTGAAGGCGCCACGCTTGTGCCCGAACAGCTCCGACTCGATGAGCGTCTCGGGAATCGCCGCCAGGTTGACGGCCACGAACGGCTTGGCCGCGCGCGGCGAGTTGTAGTGGATGGCGCGCGCGATGAGCTCCTTGCCGGTGCCCGACTCGCCGGTGATGAGCACGCTGGC
>OBEQ010939326.1_pt1 | contig 13368 bp, 13 predicted proteins | sample 1670901 | NCBI WGS metagenome assembly OBEQ01 (sample SAMEA104232315, study PRJEB22302) | groundwater metagenome | biome: forest; feature: aquifer; material: groundwater | place: USA | collected 2011-08-07 | depth 5.4 m
GCAAAGCGCGCAGGCCAGACTCCGAAAAGACCTTGCCCGCACCCAGGAGTCGCTGCGCGACCGGGACCACGTGCTCGCCCAGCGTGAGCAAGAAGCCGCGCAACTGCGGACCGAGCGGGACCAATCCCTCGCGAAGCTGCATACCGTCGAGATAAGGCACCAGCCGCACGAGCAGGAACTCGCCAGGGCCCAGCAGCAGATCCAGGAGCTGCAGACCACCTTGCGCACGCGCACGGCCGACGCGGACGCCCAGCGCCGGCGCATCGAGGGCAGCCTCAAGGACGCCCAGCAGGTGCGCGACGCGCTGAAAACCCAGATCATGCACGTGCAGCAACAGCTCGCGTTCCTCGTCGAGGAACGCGACGAGGCCCACGGCACGCGGACGCAGCAAGCCAAAGTGCAGGCGCAGCTTGAGCAAGAGCTTTCGGACGCGCGGACAGCTCTTGAGATCAGAGAACAAGCGCTCGCACAGCATGAGCGAACGCTTGCCGATAACCGCTCACAGGCCACCCAGCAAGTCAGCGATCTCCAGGTTGCGCTCCACATCAAGCAAGACGCGTTCCGGGACCAACAGGCCGAACTGGAGCAGACGCGCGTGCAGCTGCACCAGCTCTACCGCAGCGACCAGGATGAATTCGCGAAATATAAGACCACCATCGCGGCGGCGAAGGAAGACCGGCAGCGGCTGGAATCATTGCTGGGCGAGCTGCGCACCCATCTGCAAGACCAGCAGCACCTCACTCAGGAGCTGACGGATGCCCGCCGGAGTGCGGCGCAAACGGAGAAGCAAATCGCCGCCGTGCAGCATGAGCGCGATGATCTGAAAGTCGCGGCCCGCAGGGGCGAGGATCAGATGCGCCGTCTCCAGGAGACGTCGGCGCAAGCCCAGCGGGATGCCAAGGCGCACGCGGCTGAGATGGAGCAGGCGCTTGCTCGCCTGCGCGCCCAACTGCAGGATGAGCAGCAACGTCAGGCGAACACCGCGGCAACCACTCGCGAAGACACGCTGCAAGACCAGCGCCGCCTGCACGGGGAGATCGCGCAACTGGAAACAGCGGTGCGCACGCAGCAGGACGCGCTCGCGCAGCATCGGGCAGCGCTCGATGCCCTGCGCGCCCAGTTCCAACAGCTGCAGGCCGCCCCGCAGCCGGCGGTCACTCAGCCGGCGCCAGCGCCCCAGCCGCCCGAGAAGCTCACGATCCAGGCCCATGAGCGCCTCAAGCGCTCGCCGAAGTTCGAGAAGCAGCGCGAGGCAGCGATCGATGAGTACGTCCGCCGCCAGCGGCGCGCCCTCCTGATGGAGATGGAACTGCGCCGGCTCATCAACGCCCAGGGCGTTGTCACCCCACCCCAGCCGCCACGGGCAAAGTAGGCGGCATTCTGAGCGGGTCGTCAGAGGCCTGACTTGTTGGCCCTCTCCCCGTCGGGTATAATAGCGACACGTTTCTTTCCCCTCGACCATTCCCGTTGTGGGCGGTTTCAGCCGGTGTACGGTGAAGGGCGGTTAGCTCAGTTGGTTAGAGCGCTTCCTTTACACGGAAGAGGTCGGAGGTTCGAGCCCTTCACCGCCCAGTTCTTTTGCGAGTAGAAACTTCGACGGTTTCTTTTTTGCTCTTTGGGGGCGTAGCTCAATTGGTTAGAGTGGCGGCCTGTCGAGCCGTAGGTTGCGGGTTCGAGCCCCGTCGCCCCCGTTTTTTAGCGTGACGTAAACCGTTATCCTTCAATGGGTAACGGTTTCGTCATTTTTTGAAACCCCAAAAGTGTAACCAAATGTAACCAGATTGTAACCGCCAGCATCGATAATCTGATACCTCGTGCAACGTTCTGCTATTACTTGAAGGCCGTCAGCGGGCTCAGACCCCGTCGCCCCCATCTTGTTTCGATGTGGTACAATGCATGTTGTCCAGCCCCTTCCAGGTGACGCACACAGTGAAATAATCCCAATGGCCCATCTACGCAGACCCCTGCAACAAGCCTTGGCGTTTAATACCGTCGTGTTGGTAGTTGAGATTCTCGGGGGGATCAGCGCCAACAGCTTGAGCCTGGTGATGGACGGGGTTCACAATCTCTCCGATGAACTCGCCATTGCATTTCTCGTGGTCGCGTACACGCGCACGACCGGGATCTCCAGCGGGTGGCTGCGCGCTGCGAATCTGCTCAATTCAGTAGGCCTGCTGGGCGTCTGCGGGTGGCTCACCTGGCGTGCTCTGGGGCGTCTCGTGCAGCCGATAGTGGTGCTGGGCTGGGTGCCGATCATCGCAGGCGTCATCGGCGCCGCGTGCAACTGGGCCGTAGCCTGGGTGCTGCGCAGCCCCAGCCGTGAAAATCCCTCAATTCGCCTTGCGTATGTCCACAACCTCGGAGACACGTTCGTCTCGCTCGTGCCCGTGCTGGCGGGGGTCCTGACGCTCTTGACCAGGAATATGGTGGTCGATCCGCTCCTCTCATTGGTCATCGCCGTCATTATCGTGGTCTCAACCGTGCCAGTGGTCCTGGGCTCGCATCGCGAACTCCTCTGGCCGGAGCGGGTCATCTGCGGTGGGCCGCCTGCCGCACGACGGTAGCGCATCGCGGCAGTCGCTGGAACACCGGGACCATGCCTTCGAGACCTCGTGTCCCTTTACCTCCCTGTTGGCCTTCCCCCGAAAACTGGGCCAGTCCGCTAGACACGCACCACGCCCTAAACTCCGCCCCAAAGAACGTAACCAGCGGTGTGCATTTCATGAAAAATCGTGCAACAACGTGTTAATATCAGAGCGTGATGAGCCTGAAGAAAAGCGGTCGCTATAATGTGGCGGGTCTGATTGAGGCACAGCATGAGCCCGGGTCTCACAGTCAGGTGCTTAAGAACCTTTTGGGCATCAACCGCAAGGCCGAGATGGATCGAGTGGAGGCGGAGCTGCTCAAGCGGGCCGTCGATATCTTGATCCGGCAGTACGGCCCACGGCATCGCTTCACAGCATCGGACATTTGCCATATGCACAAGGTTTGGCTGGGCCGCGTTTACGAATGGGCGGGTGCCTATCGCCGCGTTAACATCAGCAAGGGTGAGTTTCCTTTCGCTGCCGCAGCCCAGATCCCGGCACTCATGCGGGAGCTCGAACAGAGTCTGCTGCGCCGCCACACGCCGTGCCTGTTCAGGGCAGCGGATCGAGTAGTCCAGGCGCTAGCGGAGGTGCATACCGAGCTCGTGTTGATTCACCCATTTCGCGATGGCAATGGTCGGGTGGCGCGCATCCTAGCCACGCTGATGGCGTTGCAGGCGGGGTTCTTGCTGGATTTCAGTCCGATTCAAGGCAAACGACGGGAGGCGTATTTTACCGCCGTGCGGGCTGGAATGACGCGAAATTACGAGCCGATGGAAGCGATTTTCAGCGGGATCGTGCGGAAGACGCTCGCCGTGCGCGGGACTTCGCGGAGTCAGAAGGAGCACTGAGCGCTCGCACGATTGACGCAGGGAGTCGGCCCAGTTCAATGGCCGCAGAGCTACCCACATTGATCACCAAGAACTGCTCGTAGTGGGCTGGGTCGCGCAAGTACGGATTAGCGTCGAGCAGGGACTTGTTAGCCATGCATCAATTATACCATGAACCAGGCCGCAGCACTGTAACCAGATTGTAACCATTTCCATCGATTTCGTGAAAATAGAGCGTCGCAATCTGCCAAGGTTTAAAATTTCTAACTCCTTGAGGTAGAAGTTGTAGCGTCGTCAGTTGACAGATCAAGCCAGTCCCTGCAATTCGTTATTTGACCGCTTCGAGCCCCGTCGCCCCCGTTTTTTTGATCTGACGAAGCCGTTATCTTGTAAGAGATAACGGCTTTGTCGTTTCCTGTCGGCTCAAATTGTGACCAGATTACCCATTTCGTAATAGACCCTGCAATCTCCCGCCCATGTGAAATAGCCGCATAACTTCTTAGTGGATGCACGTTAAAAATAGTAGAATGCATGCGGAAATCAACACGTTCTTGTAAGAGCCCAAGAGCTTATGATGCAGCAATGCCGCCGGTCGGAAATCATGGACGACCCCGGTCTCGATGTGGAGCAGCACGTCCACGCCTTGCGCGGGCTTGAGCGAATCAATTGGTGGAGCGCGAGCGTGGACAGCCTCTGGCCGCCGATTCAGGCACTGGTGAGTGAGGAGTCGAAGCGAGCCTTCCGGGCGCTCGATATTGCGACGGGGGCTGGAGACGTCCCCATTGCGCTCTGGCATCGAGCCCGTCGTGCTGGCGTGCAACTCGCAGTTGATGGGTGCGATCGTAGCCCCATCGCAATCACGCATGCGCACCATCGCGCCAAACAGAGGCGTGCCGATGTTACCTTTTTCGAATGGGATGCGCTGACCAATAAGATCCCACCGGGATATGATGTGGTCACCTGCTCCCTGTTTCTCCATCATCTCAATGACGAAAACGTCGTACGTCTGCTACGGTCTATGGCCCAGGCGGCAAGACGGTTGGTGGTCATCAGCGATCTCGTAAGAAGCCGCACGGGTCTTGCGTTGGCTTATCTGGGGACGCGTCTGCTGTCCACTTCTGCTGTCGTGCATGTCGACGGGCCGCGATCTGTTCAAGCTGCCTACACCATTGAGGAGGCTCGCGTACTGGCTACGCAAGCAGGCATGGACAATGCAGAAGTTTTACCGCGTTGGCCGTGCCGCTATCTCTTGGTATGGAAGAAACCGTGACCGAGACAACTGAGGCGATTGCACCGAGCTTAGGATTCCAACAGGCGGCCCGCCATGTATGGGATGTGCTCGTGGTCGGCGCTGGTCCATCGGGTGCACTGGCTGGTCGCGAGCTGGCACGTCAGGGCGCTTCTGTGCTCTTGATTGATAAGGCAACCTTTCCGCGCCAAAAGGTGTGTGGCTGCTGCATGAACGCGGCGGCGTTGGGAGTCCTTCGAGCGGTCGGACTCGAGACGCTTCCAGACCAGTTGGGGGCGAGGCCGCTTCACGAACTCTTGCTCGTTGCAGGACAGCGACGTGTAAGGATTGCCTTACCGTCCGGTGTCGCGTTATCGCGTGAGGTGCTTGACGCCGCGCTGATCCGACAGGCGATCCAGGCGGGAGCCAGCTTCTTGCCACACACCGCTGCAACGTTAGACGGCGGTGAAGAACGCCTTCACCGGCTTACGCTCCGTTGTAGCGATTGGCGCATCTGCGTGAAGACACGAGTCGTCCTCGTTGCAAATGGGTTGGGCGGAGGATTGGGCCAACACGGCCACGTCGTAGAACCGACACCGGTCCACCGCTCACGCGTCGGTGCTGGGACCATTGTTGACGAAGCGCCGCACTGGTGCCGCAGCGGAACGATCTCCATGATCTGCGGCAGCGGTGGTTACATTGGTCTCGTGCAACTTGAAGACGGTCGGCTGAATATTGCCGCGGCATTTGATCCCTGGTTCATCCGATCCGCTAAAGGGCCGGGTCCGGCCGCCGCGAAACTCATCGCCCAAGCAGGTCTGCCGCAGGTCAACGGGCTCAACGAGGGTGCGTGGTGGCGAGGCACACCTCGACTGACGCAACACAGCGTGTGTCTGGCTCAGGAGCGCCTCTTTGTCATCGGGGATGCTGCCGGCTATATCGAGCCGTTCACCGGCGAGGGGATCGCTTGGGCGCTGTGGTGCGGAGTAGCGGTGAGTCCGCTTGCGTTGGAAGCCATTCGACAGTGGACGCCCGCCTTATCGGACCGCTGGGTTGCATTATACCGACAACAGATCGGCCGTCGACAGTGGGCGAGTCGATTGCTAGCTACTGGGTCGAGGCGAGCCGCGCTGACCCGCGCAGCCATCGAAGTACTCTCTTGGGTCCCTTCGCTTGCTGCACCGGTGGTCCAATATGTGAACGCCCCGTTGCCAGTCCACTTCAACTAGGAGAGATAGGCATCTCACGCATGAGTGTAGCCCTTCTTGGTTTTGGAACAGCAGTGCCGCGTCACTCGATCACGCAGCAGGAAGCCGCAGAGCTTATGAAGACCTTTAGTGGCCTCTCGGGTGTGGAAACCGATCGACTCTCCACGCTGTATGAGCGTACGGAGATTCACACAAGAGGTAGTGTGTTGCTCGAGGAGCCAGACGGCTCCAGTCCACGGCAATCATTCTTTCCGCCAGCGGAAGATCGGGCCGACCACGGCCCGAGTACAGGGCAACGCATGCAGCGGTATGCTCAAGAGGCCGCACCCCTGGCTCTCGTCGCCTCGCAGCGGGCGCTCCTAGCGGCTGGGTTGACAGGAGCACAGATCAGCCATCTGGTCACGGTGTCCTGTACAGGATTTGTTGCACCCGGTGTCGACGTCGCACTGATGAAAGTGTTGAAGCTTGCTCCCACGGTCAGCCGCACGCATGTGGGGTTCATGGGTTGCCACGGCGCCTTGAACGGTCTACGCGTCGCCTCGGCGCTCATCCACACTGATCCAGATGCTCGAGTGTTGTTGTGCGCGGTTGAATTGTGTAGTCTGCACTTCTCTTATGGCAGTGAGCCTGAGAAGGTCGTGGCGAATGCCTTGTTTGCAGACGGCGCGGCGGCCCTCGTGGCCGGATCCGCCGCCCAGGCACCAACGAGCACCTGGCGGTTGGCCGCAGCCGGCTCATGCCTCTTTCCAAACTCCGAAGACGCGATGATATGGCGGATTGGTGATCATGGTTTTGAGATGACGCTGTCGCCGAGCATTCCAGGTCTTATTACGCATCACCTGCCATCATGGTTGGCAGCCTGGCTTATCCAGCATGGCGTGACAGTCCCACAGGTGCGTTCCTGGGCGATCCATCCGGGCGGACCTCGCATTCTCACCGCTGTCACCTCGTGTTTGGACCTGCTTCCGGACGCGACGGCCATCTCTCGTGAGGTGTTGGCTGAATGTGGCAACATGTCCTCGCCAACGATCCTCTTCATCTTAGAGCGCTTGTGTCGTCGAGCAGCCCCACGGCCTTGCGTGGCGCTGGCGTTTGGACCAGGGTTGTCTGTTGAGGCGGCATTGCTAGCGTGATCAGTAACCGTTTAGCTTCTTCAGACCCACACCATGCCCGAAACTCCGCCAGGAACGCCTGCGCAGCGAAGGCCATCAGGGCCGAGCGGAGTGCCGGAACCGGTGGGGTTCCGGCCCAAGCCTCGCTGTCAGTTCTACAATCGTCTCGTTGCCCCCGTTTTCATTCTTAACGTCCCGTGTTACAATTGGTTGCATGGGACCTCTTTCAGAATAAAGCAGGAATGGAGAAACGAGTTCTAACTTCCTCCCAAAGGCCGTGACGCTCCAAGCCCCACACATATCTTCATCAGCAGCCTGCGTATCACGCACCGTGAACAAGTTGTAACCAAAAACTTACCATTCTGTTATGGAGCGTATGGTACCTTGATTACGTCAGGGAGAGAGCAATCACGGGAAGATGGACAAATGGGAGGGAACCATGAAGCGAATCAGCGGTCTCGTCGTGTTCGCGATGTTCCTCTGTGCTCCCGTCTTCGCAGAGGAATCAGAAAAGGGTCAGAAACCAGTGGACCAAAAGGCCAAGGAGGAACTGGCCGAGCACAAAGCTGACACGTCCTCTCCGACAACCCAGACCCCGCGACCCCCTGGCATCGAGAAGCGGGGTAAGCTACCGCCCGGCTTAGAGAAGAGCGGTAAAACGCCGCATGGATGGAGCCAGGGGAAGGCGTGGTGGAAACATCCTGGCCACACTCCACCGGGCCACACCCCGCCAGGGGCCTCTGCTGGGTCACACGGCCACCAAGCGAACCATAGCCACGGCCATCACTGAGGCTCCCAATCATCCCAAGAGCCTCTCTCGATTGCCTGAAGAGAGGTTCTTGGTGTCTTCAGAGCAAGACAAGCAAGAGAGGGGGGATGTGCATGGGGCGCACGAGTTGTAGAATCCGACTCGTATGGTGCATCGGTCTTGGGTTTCTGATCTCCGGCTGCGCCGCCGGCCGGACGGACGCGATCCTCCTCAACCCAAGCGTCCACTACGCTCCCCTCCCGCCTAATGAAGACGTCGTCTTCACTACTACGGACTTCAATGGGCCGTATGTCGAACTGGGCATGATCCATGTCAGTGGGGTGAGCCGGGAAGGCTACGAGAGTCTTAATGGGAAGTTACGCGCCGAAGCCCGGCGGCTGGGGGCGGATGCCGTGATCTTCGTCCACTACGGCACAGAAAACCTCTTCAGCATCATCCCGTTCTTTGTCTCCATTCCTTACGACGTCTTGACCGCCGAAGGGGTCGCGGTGCGGTCGAAAAACCGATAACAAGCCTTCCGTTAGTTAGCGGTAAGATACCGCGCACCAAGTTCTCTGGCTTCCTCCGATCCACACCACGCCCTGAACTTCCCTAGAAACCGCCCCCACGCCAGCTCAAAAGCTCTACTCAAACAAAGACCCCTCCCCGAGGGCATCTACCACCCTGGGAGGGGCCTTTGTTTGAATCGAGAGCAACGGGGCTTCAAGGAATTTCTTTCACCCAGCCCGGTCGTGACCGAGGCCGCGGAAAGCGGCCGACGGAAATGCCGGTGTGCCTAAAGCACACCGGCCCCCGCCCGCACAAAGACCGAGCGACGTTCGAGCCCTCGCCTCCCGCTCTAGCAGAGCAGAGACTCGAACCGAAGGGGAGAGCCCCGCAACAGCAGCCGCTTCTTCCATGAATTGGTGTGCCGGAGGAGCTCTCGTCGTAAGGTATGCGAGTCCGGCGCGCCCACGCCATTGTCGGCAATAGCGGCCCATCTGATTGTCGGTGGGCCGCTATTGTTGCCTAGGAGCTTCCCCCAGAGTGCCACGACGGACCGTGCCTCGTCGCCTCCTACGAGTTGCGCGCAGACGTTCCACCCGCGACAATACTCGCATGCTGCCAAGCGCTGAGCTGACCCTGGCCGGGCGCGCGATCCGCTACACCCTGCGCTACAGTCCTCGCGCCAGGGGGGTCAGCGCGTGGATCCGGCCGGAAACGGGCCTCGTCGTCACCCTCCCGCTGCAGACCACACCCCGGCAGGCCGAGGCGTTTCTGGTCCGGCACCAGCGATGGGTGGTGCGCCATCTCGAACGCTGGGCGCGCCATGCCGCCGCGCTTCCCAGGCCCTGGCCCTACGGCACCAGTCTGCTGTATCGCGGGGAAGCGCATACGGTGGTGGTGCAGCAGGCGCGGGCCGGCGGGGTCGACCACACACCGGACCGGCAGCTGCTCGTGCGCGTCCCGTCAGCCGGCATCGCCGGGGCGCAGCACGTCTTGCGGCGGTGGCTGACGCATCAGGCGGAGCTGGTGCTGGGGGATCGGGTGAACGCGCTCGGAGCCCTGATGGGGCTGCAGGCCACGCGGATCTACGTCCGCAACCTGCGCCGGCGCTGGGGCAGCTGCTGGCCTGGCGGCTCGCTGAGCTTCAACTATCGGCTCATCATGGCGCCGCCGCACATTTTGGACTACGTCGTGGTCCACGAGCTGGCCCACCTGCAGGAGCGCAACCACTCCCCCCGCTTCTGGTCGCTCGTCGCCGGCCATGTCCCAGCCCACCGCGAGGCCCGCACGTGGCTGCGCACCTTCGGAGCGTGCTTGGTGGTCTGAGCGACCGCATGGAGCGGGTGCCAGGACGAGCCGAGGCCGGCGGCCTCAAGGTGCAGGAGCGCATGACGTGGCGGGTGGCCCGTTGGGGACACCCTGATGACGTTTCTGACCGCCTCCTAGGAGGCCCGTGCGATGACTGATAGCCTCGCAACAAGTGATGCACCAACACTGGACCTGGGGCGACGGGCAGAGTATCCGCATCACGCTGAGCGACTTTCGGAAAACTCCTCCACAGTCCTGGGTTGGTTTGTTATACTTGGTGAGTCGTTCCCGCCTTTGATGCTGTGGAAGTGTGGCAATGCGCGCGCCAGTCGAAGCGCTGTCCCCAACCGCTCCTCGTAATAAGTAATGCGTCCCCAGGAATCACATCACATCTCTCCTGATGTCATTCCCATGACGAGTCGACACCAGGAGAAACGCCGCCTGGGTATTGATGCCAAGGCTTTCGCGGAACGCGCGTTAAGCAGCATCGAGCTATTGGAGGCGATTAAGGCGGATTTCGGGTTATTGGCTGAGCTGCCGCATGAGGTAAGGGTCCGGCTGCTCACTGCGGCCGGCAAAGCCTCGAAGCCTGATCGAGCAGACCAAGAGCTGCTGTGGAAGGCAAGGCGGCGCATGCGGCAAGAGAGCCGTAGTGCGGTGCGCGCAGCGGATCAGCGCAAGCTGGAGACAACAGGTATTCGCCGTCAGCGGCTGCAGGCGGTGTACCCCACACCGCTGCCAGGCGTGGCGTTAGCGGCCACCACGCTTCAGCCCGAGGCCGCCGCGTCGCAAGTAGAGCTCACCGAACCGCTGGACTGCTACATCTGCAAATACCCATTTCGACAGGTGCATGGCTTTTACGACTGGCTCTGCCCGTCGTGCGCGGCGTTTAATTGGCAGAAGCGCCATCAAACAGCGGATCTTTCGGGGCGCGTTGCGGTGGTCACAGGGGCTCGTGTCAAAATCGGCTACCAAGCCGCGATCATGTTGCTGCGCGCGGGGGCACAGGTGATTGCGCTGACCCGGTTTCCAAAGGATGCGGTAGCGCGCTATGCCAAGGAGCCTGATTTTGAAAACTGGGGGCACCGTCTGCACGTGTATGGGCTTGATCTGCGCCATACGCCGAGTGTCGAAGCCTTTGCCGCGCATGTAAAGACAACCTACGACCGCCTGGACTTTATTCTCAATAACGCCTGCCAAACAGTGCGCCGCCCGCCGGGTTTTTATCAGCATTTGATGGACGGTGAAACCCAGCCGCTTGAAGCGCTGCCGCCTCACGCGCGTGGCGTGTTGGCGAATCATGAAGCCTTGCGCAGCCACAGCCGGGCATTGGCGCATGATGCGCGCAGCCCGCGCACCGATGGGCTGCAGCACTCGGCAGCGCTGTCCCAACTGCCGCTGTTCGGTGGGGAAGATCCGCGGGGCAATCAGCTGTTTCCCGCGGGCCAGCTCGACGCGGATTTGCAGCAGGTAGATTTGCGCAAGCACAATAGCTGGCGGCTGCCGTTGGCTGAAGTGTCCGCCATTGAGCTGCTCGAGGTACACTTGGTCAATGCGGTGGCACCCTTTATCTTAAACGCACGATTGAAAGCGCTGATGCTGCGACATCCGTCACAGGATAAGCACATCGTCAATGTCTCGGCGATGGAGGGGCAGTTTTATCGCGCCCGCAAGACAGACAAGCACCCCCATACGAATATGGCCAAGGCGTCGCTGAACATGATGACGCGCACGTCGGCCGAGGATTACATCAAAGATGGCATTCATATGAACAGTGTCGATACGGGCTGGATTACCGACGAAGATCCTGTGGAGCTGGCCAATCGCAAGCGCCTCGCGCATGATTTTCATCTCCCGCTGGATCACGTCGATGCCGCAGCAAGGATTTGCGATCCGATATTTTCAGGGTTGTTGACCGGCCAGCACGTGTGGGGCCAATTTCTGAAAGATTACCGCCCCACCCGGTGGTAAGAGCCCCCGATTTGCTATCATATTTAAGTCTTTCCTGCCTTTGAGCCAGGGATGTGTTGTCATGCGCGCGCAAGTTGTTAGGCTGACCCTAACGACCCCTAGTATCATTACGTCCTGTGTCCCTGGAATGCCCATCTATGATCGGCATCATTTGTCCAAGCGAATTTGAAGCCAAGGCCTTGGATCGCGAGGCGATCGGGCCGCGGGCGGCATTGATTATTTCAGGTATGGGCAAGATTCGAGCCGTGTGCGCGTGCGCGCGCTTAATGGCCACGGTGCAGCCGCTGGACGGCATTCTCTTGGTCGGGTTTGCCGGTGCGTTGACGAACAATTTGCGCGTCGGCGACGTCATCGAGCCGCAGACGTTCATCGAGTACGACTACAACGCCGAGCCCTTTGAGCCATTCCCGCACATTCTCCGCAAGCGCCCTCAGCGCAGACTGCTGCGCGCATCCCGCCCGGCCGTCATGCTGACGCAAGACCGCTTTCTGACCTCGAATCCCTACGGCCGCGGGCCGGACGCCGTGCGCTATCGCACGCTGGCATGCGACATGGAGTCCTATGCGGTGGCGTATTACTGTGAGCAGGCGCGCGTGTCTTACGCGGTCGTCAAGCTGATCTCCGATGTGGCCGATGCCCAGGCCGACCACGATTTTCTTGCCGCCTGCACGCGGCTGGCCCCGGAGCTCAATCGCCTCACCGTGGAAGCCAGTGAACGGTTTCAAAAAAGCCGGGCCGCCCGCGCGACAAAGCAGGGGATGGCGCGCCGGCGCTGATTGCCGGGACACGAGGGGACGGTGCTGGTTTTTCCGTCGCCCCCGTCATAATTAAGTCCTGTGTCCCCGGAATTCCATTCCTTGAAATTGAGTATGGGGGTTCGTGCATGGAAGCCTCGGGGCGTCTTGACAAATACAGAAGAATATAATAGACTACAAACACATCAAGGAGGTTCCCATGGCCAAGGTTGTGACCGTCCGGTTATCTGACGAGGAGTATCGGCGTATTGCCGCCGTCGCCAAAAGCGAGCGGCGCCCTATCTCGAACTTCATGACGCTCATGGTCATCAAGGGGATCGAAGAGAGCGATTACGTGGATGCCGTCGAGATGGATCAAATGACGTCGGACACGCGCCTGATGGCGAAGCTGCAGGCGGGCCACCGTGACGCGAAACATCGGAAGGGCAAACTCATTGGCTGAGTTTCGCATCTTTGAAACCGCGCAATTCCAGAAAGATCTTCAGCAAGATTTTCGCGGCCAACAGGCGCGCATCCAGCGCAAGCTGGCCGCCTACGTGTATCCCCAGCTGCGGCAGAACCCCTACGTCGGAAAGAACGTCAAGAAATTGCGGGACACTGTAGCGGAGACCTGGCGATATCGCATCGGGGATTACCGGTTCTTCTACACCGTAGATGAACGGCAGCGGCTCGTATTTCTGCTCACCGCGGATCATCGCGGCCGCGCGTATTGAGCGAGCCCGGCGCGCCCCCGTCATAATTAAATAGTACGTCCCCGGAGTTCCCGGGATTGAAAAGGAGAGCACGCATGGAAAACGTATTCGCGCGAGGGGAGCAGGATTCACCCGAAGCCAGGATTGGCGCCGGTACCTACAATCTCCTGATCGGCCTTGTCCTGTGCTGGGGCTTTGCGATCAACTGGTGGTTGGTCCGGATGGTGCCCGTCAGCAGGCTGGAAAGTCTCCCGCCGCTTGTGTTCTTCCTCGGCTACTTTGCCTCATGTTTCCTTGGCGTCTACCTCTTTACCAAATCCACCATGCCGCTGGTCAGTTTTATCGGGTACAACTTCGTGGTGGTCCCGTTCGGTCTGGTGATCAATCTGGTGGTCTCCCGCTACGCGCCCTTGCTGGTGTTTGA
>OBEQ012061983.1_pt1 | contig 13364 bp, 16 predicted proteins | sample 1670901 | NCBI WGS metagenome assembly OBEQ01 (sample SAMEA104232315, study PRJEB22302) | groundwater metagenome | biome: forest; feature: aquifer; material: groundwater | place: USA | collected 2011-08-07 | depth 5.4 m
ATTCCGGTTGCGTGCGGCATCGTCGTCGGCGTGGCCGTCGTGGCGCTTGGCGTCCGCGTCTGGGCGTCGGGGATCTGTTTCGCGTTCAGCGCGTTCGTCGTCGGCACCATCGCGCAGGAGTTCTGGCGCGGCGCGCGCGTGCGCCAGGCCGCGACGGGCACCGACATCCTGACCGCGGCCATCGGTCTGGTCGCGCGCAACAAGCGGCGCTACGGCGGCTACATCATTCACGTGGCCGTCGTGCTGATCTTCCTTGGCTTCGCGGGCAGCGGCTTCCAGAAGGATGAAGAGGTCACGCTCAAGCCCGGGCAGCAGGTGCAGGTCGGCGCGTTCACCGTGCGGCTCAACGCGGTCAAGGTCACCGACGACGGCCAGAAGCAGATGATCACGGCGGACACGACGGTGTTCCGCGACGGCAAGGAATTGGCCCGGATGTACCCCGCGCGGTGGTTCTACCGCAAGCACGAGGAGGAGCCGACCACCGAGGTCGCGATCCGGCGCGGCTTTGCGGAAGACCTGTATCTCGTGATGCCGGCGTTCAGCGTCCAGGATCAGAGCGCGAGCATGGCGGTTCACGTGAACCCGCTCGTCGACTGGGTCTGGGCCGGCTTCGGCCTCCTTGCGATCGGCACCTTGATTGCGCTGCTGCCGGACACGGTGTTCTCGTTCGCGCTCGCCAGCCTGCCCGCCGGCGCCGCCACGACATCGATGCTGTTGCTCGCGCTGCTCCTGTGGCCCTCGACGCTTCTCGCGCAGGGGACCAACGTTCCCGCGACCGAGCGAAGCGCGCTGCAGCGTCAACTGGAAGGCGAGATCATGTGCACCTGCGGCTGCCGCCATCCAGTCGGTGACTGCGGGATGCTGAACTGCCCGGGGCATTCCAGCCAGATGACGAAGATTCAGGGGTACCTTGCGGAGGGGAAGGATCACGACGCGGTGATCGCGGCCTTCGTCAAGGACTTCGGCAGCGAGGACGTGCTCTCCGCGCCGATCGACAAGGGATTCAACCGGCTCGCGTGGTTGCTCCCGTACCTCGTTGCGTTGGCGGGGCTGATTGGCGTGGTCGTGACCGCGCGACGCTGGTCATCCGGGCCGACGCTGGCGGCGGCGGGCGACGCGGGCATCGATCCAACACTCAGTGCACGCCTGGACGATGAGCTCCGCAACCTCGACTGAGCCGCAGCCGCTTCAGCCCTGGCAGTTCTTCACGCTCGCCGGTCTCATCGGCGCCACCATCGTCGTCTTCCTCTCTGAAGGCCAGAGTCCCGCCGGGATCATTCTTCTGAGCTTCGTGATTTTCGGCGCGGCGGCCATCGGCACTGCCGCGTGGCGGATGTTCTCTCCGCTGGCGGGCGCGGACGCTCCGGCAGGACCGCAGATCTTCGGCGGACGAACGCGCGCGGCGCTCGAGCGCGAGAAGACGCTCACGCTGAGGTCGATCAAGGATCTCGAGTTCGACCACGCGATGGGCAAAGTGTCGGACAACGATTTCGCGGAGATGGGCGCGCGCCTGCGCGGCCGCGCCGCGGGCCTGCTGCGGCAGCTCGATGCGGGCAGCGGGTACCGCGAGGCGATCCAGTTGGAGCTCGACAAGCGCCTGGGGAAGTCTTCAGGTGCGGCGCGGACCCTGTCACCCCTCGGCGTTGCTCGGGGTGACCCTGACCCCTCGACTCCGCTCGGGGTCACTCCGAGCCTGCCGAGGAGTGAGCTTGTCGAAGGGTCAGGTCCGCGAGAAGAACCGGTTGCGGCCGCGCCCGAGCCTCAGGCAGCCGATCAGCCCAAGACGAAGACATGTCTCTCATGCTGCACGCCCAATGACCCCGACGCGCGATTCTGCAAGGGATGTGGCTACCAACTGGGGGACTGGTGAACCGGCACGCCTCATCCCGGTTCTCTGGTTCTCTGGTGCTCGTGGTGCTCGGGTGCTGGTTCGGGTTCGCGGGTTCCGCGCATGCGCAGGTTCAAATGCCGGACCCCTCGCTGATCCACGGCAAGGCGCTGCCGGCCGGAGATCTCCAGACCGGCACCATCACCGTGCGTCTGGTCCGCGAATCAATCGGCAACAACATCGTCGGCCGCCGGGTGACGATCACCACCGGCAGCGTGACCAAGATCGCGACGACCGACGAGCAGGGACGCGCGGAGTTCAAGGGATTGCCGGCGGGGGCTGAAGGCAAGGCGGAGGCAGACGTGGATGGCGAGCATCTCGTCTCCGATCCGCTCGTCGTGCCGCGGTCCGGCGGCCTTCGAGTGATTCTGGTTGCGGGCCTTGCGAAAGCGGCGGAGCGGCGGAAGCAGGAGGAAGCGGCGGCCGCGGCCGCTCCGGCCGTGCGCGGCGCCGTGATCATCGGCGCCAACAGCCGTATCCTCTTCGAGTATCCCGACGACCTGATGCGGGTCTTCTACATGCTCGATATCGTCAACAACGCGCGGACGCGCGTCGATATCGGCGGACCACTCATCATCGACTTGCCGAAGGAAGCTGCCGGTGCGTCTCCACTCGAGGGGTCGTCGCCGCAAGCGATCATCAGCGGCTCGCGGATCACGGTGACCGGTCCATTCGCATCCGGCGTGACGCCGGTTCAGCTCGGCTTCCAGCTGCCGTTCAACACGGCGAACCTGACGGTGGAGCAGAAGTGGCCGGCGCCCCTCGAGCAGGTCACCGTGGCGTCGCAGAAACTCGGGTCACTGGCGATTTCATCTCCGCAGTTCACCAGCGTTGGCGACGTCAAGGCCGAGGATGGCAACACCTTCATCCTTGGAAGCGGCGGCGCGCTGCCGGCGGGCGGCACGCTGGCGATCAAGATCTCCGGGCTGCCGGTGCACGGCTCGACGCCTCGCAACGTCGCGCTTGGCCTCGCGATCCTGATTGGGCTGCTGGGGATCTGGCTTGCGCGGCCCGGCGCCTCGGGATCACGCGAATCGCGCAAGGGGCTGATGGCGAAGCGGGACGCGCTGCTCGGCGAGCTGGCCCGCATCGAGCGACGGATTCGCGCGGGCGGGAACGAATCGGCGAAGGACGCGGCGCGCAAGCAGCGCATTGTCGTGGAGCTGGAACAGATCTACGGAGAGCTGGACGAGGCGAGCCCGCGGGGAGGCGGCGGCGAGGGCCTCGCCGCCTAGTGCCCCCACACCATCGCACCATCGCACGTTGAGCATCGACTTCGACCAGGTGACGGCCGACGACGTCTCGCGCCATTTCGGCCGCCGCCGGGCGCTGTCGCGTATCTCTTTCCGCACGGGCAGGGGCGCGATCCTCGGTCTGCTCGGTCCCAACGGCGCGGGCAAGTCGACGTGCCTCGCGCTGCTCGCGACGCTGCTGCGGCCGAGCGGCGGTCAGATTCGGTACGGCACTCACGAGGCACACACCACTGGCGCACCGCTTCGCGGCGCCATCGGCATCCTCGGCCACGACCTGTTCTTGTATCCCGAGCTGACGGCGCGCGAGAACCTCACCTTCTTCGCTGGTCTGTACGGCGCGGCGGACGCGAGGGCGGCAGCGGCGGCGGCGCTCGATTGCGCGGGACTCGCCGACCGGGCAGACGATCCGATCGCGAGCTTCTCGCGAGGGATGCGCCAGCGCGTGGCGCTGGAGCGCGCCTTGATTCATCGGCCGCGGCTCGTGCTGCTCGACGAGCCGTTCACGGGCCTTGACGACGCGTCGGCGGCGGCGCTCGTCGCCCGGCTGCGCGGCTTGCGCGAGGAAGGCGCGATTGTCGTCCTGGCCACTCACGACCTCGATCTTGCCGAGGGCCTTCTCGACAGCGCGCTCTTTCTCCGGGATGGCCGCATGGTCGATACCGTCGTGCGTCCCGGTGCGCTTCGGTCGACGTACCGCTCCATCATGGGCCGCGGGGGCGCGTCCTGATGCTTGCCCGCCAAGGCGGACTTGTCCGCCGAAGCTTCAGCGTAGGCGGATTCGGCCGCACCGCGTGGCTCGTGCTGCGGAAGGACCTCACGGTCGAAGTGCGCAGCCTCGAGATCGCGTACACGACGCTCTTCTTCGCGATCTCGTGCGTGCTCTTCTTCGCGTTCGCGCTGGTGAAGGAAGGGAAGGCGCCCGAGGACGGCGCGGCGGGGATCCTCTGGATCGCGATCGCCTTCGGAGGAACGCTCGCGCTGGGGAGGACGTTCGAGCGCGAGCGCCAGTCGGAGACCCTGCGCGCGCTCCTCATGGCGCCCGCGGCTCGCCCGGCAATCTACGTCGGGAAGCTCGTCGGCATCATCGTGCTCCTCCTTGGTGCGGAGCTCGTTCTGGTGCCGCTTGTCGCCCTCCTGTTCCAGGCGCCACTGCTCTCGCATCCGTTCTGGCTGGGTGCGGTGCTGGTGAGCGGCACGATCGGGTTCGCGGCGGTCGGGACGCTGTTCTCGGCGATGCTGTCACGCGCGCGCAGCCGGGACGTGCTGCTGCCGGTGCTGTTGTATCCGATCACGGTTCCGGTCATTATTGCCGGCGTCCGCGCGACGGCGGCGCTCCTGGCGCCCGACGTCGAGCTGTCGCTCGTGCGCTTCTGGGTGGCGCTGCTCCTCGCGCTCGACGTCGTGTTCGTGACGCTTGCGTTGTGGACGTTTGAACCGTTGATGACGGATTGATGCTGGTTGGTAGTTGGTGGTTAGCGGTTGGTGGTCGCGATGCCTAAGTGGTTTGTTCCGGCAGTCGGTCTGTGCGCGGTGATGTTTGCCGCGTCGCCGTTCCTCATCGCTCGCGCGGATTACGAGTCGACGATGGGGCTCGTGCAGAAGATCTTTTATTACCATCTGCCGTCGGCCTGGACCTTTCTCCTGTCAGCCGTCGTGTGCGGGATCGCGAGCGCGCGATTCCTCTTCGGCGGATCGCGGCGCCAGGATCGACTCGCGTACGCGGCGGCGGAACTGACGGTGCTCTTCGGCGCAATCGTCCTCGTGACGGGACCACTGTGGGCGCGCAAGGCGTGGGGCGTCTGGTGGCAGTGGGACGTGCGCCTGACGTCGAGCCTGATGGGGTGGATGGTCGCGTGGGCGTACCTGTTGGTGCGGAAGTACGGCGGCCCGGGATCGGACAAGCTCGCGGCGGGCCTGGCGCTGTTCGGCATGGCCAACGTGCCGTTCGTATACGTCTCGGTCAACTACTGGCGGACGATTCATCCCGCGACGAGTGTCGTGCCGACGCTGCCGGTCGATATGGGGCTGGCACTCTGGTTCAGCGTTGCCTGCTTCCTGCTGCTGTTCGTGCTGCTGCTGCGGCTCCGCGTACACCTGGAAGAGCAGCGCGCGACACTTGATGCGCTTCACCTTTCTCTGGACGAATAAGCCTATGCGCCTTGCAGTTCTCTTGATCCTCCTCCTCGGCACGCCCGTCATGGCGCAGCAGCCGCAGCCGCAACAGCAGGACGAGTTCGTTCCGGTGTCGCAGCTCCCCGCGCAGGATCAGCTGCCGGCGGCGCCTCTACTGGTCACCGCGTACGCGTTTGTCTGGATTGCGTTCTTTGCGTACGTCGCCTCGGTGGCGCGTCGCCTGTCGAGCGTGCAGCGCGAGGTCGAGAGGCTCGACTCGGACATCAAGCGGGGCACGCGCGGCTGATGCCGACGGCCGCGCACTTCATCTACATTCCCGGCATGCTGCTGCTGGGCGTCGTGATCGGATGGATCCTCGGCTCGCGCGCCGCGGCCGATGCGTACGCGTCTGAGCTCAGGAAGCGCGGGTCAAAGTGAGGACCGCTACTTTTTCAATAACGCGTACAGGCTTGCCATCGCCTTGCCGACGGCGTCGCCGTCGCGGATGTTCGGCGCATCCGTGCGCGGCCACACGACCTTTCCGTCACGCACGGGAATCATGAAGATCGGGCCCGCGATCGGGCGATAACGGCCAATCGCGGGCTCCCATCGCAGGAACGCGATGTATTCGTCGCCCGCCGCGAACGGCATGCGGCCGTCCTTGACGATGTGAATCGTGCGCGTGATGTCCGCGCTCGACGGGCCCATGTTGAGGATGCTGAGGACGGTGGCCGGGTGATCGATGCCGACCACGCACTGGTCGTTGACCATCCAGCGATCGGGCGCGGAGGGAGCGTCCAGGCGCACGTAGACGACGGCCTGCGCGGCCAGGAGCGCCCACCCCACCCCGCCATCGACATACGAGCCCTCCTCGAGACACGCGGGATGAAGAACGAAGTCGGCGGTCGCTGTCGTGCCGCGCGCGACGCTCACGTCACCGTGCGCCTCCATGACGTATCCAGGGAGCTCCGCCTTGAGCTTGTATGTGCCTGGCGCGAGGCCGGCGAAATCGAAACGGCCCATCGCGTCGGCGGCGATCTCCGCGTGCGTCTTGAGGCCGTCGATCGTCACGTGCGCCCCGGCGAGCGGTCCACCCGCGAGTTCAGTCACGCGGCCGCTCACGTGGCTCGACCCGGCGCACGCAGCGACGATGAGCGCGATGGCGACGATGAATTCCTTGGTCACCGTCCCACGGCCAATCGTTGCGCCAGGACGTCGGGCAATCCGGCGGCGATGATCTTGGCCTGGGCCCCGGCCACGTCGTATTCGACGCGCATCAGCGTCAGCGAGCGTGTCTCGGTATCGAGGATGCCGAACGCGGCGCGCGGATCGCCGTCGCGCGGCTGGCCGACGGCGCCGCAGTTCACGAGGTAGCACGCGTGGTTGCCGGCTGCGATGTCCACGCGCGAGCCTCGAATGCCGGCGACCGTCCGGGCCTCGCTGTCGAAGTGGAAGGCCGCCGGCACGTGCGTGTGGCCGAAGAGACAGAGCGGCCGCCGTGATGCGCGGAGCGCGCGCATCGCGTCGAGGTCGTCGAAGATATAGACGTCTTCGTCGAAGGGCGCCCCGTGGCAGATCTCCACGAGCGGGTCGATGATGACCGGTCCCTGGGGCAGCGCCGCAAGCCACGCCCGATGCTGCGGGGTCAGCGTGCCGGTGGTCCACGCGATCGCCTGGCGGGCGAGATAGTTGAAGCCCTCGGTGTCCTCGAGGCCCGCGCCCACCTTGTCGTGGTTGCCGCGGATGAAGGTTGCGGAAGGAAGCGACAGCACGCGATCGATCACGGCGTTCGGATCCGCGCCGTAACCGACGAGATCGCCGAGCACGAGCGCGTGGTCGTAGCCGCCGGCGGCAGCCAGCACCGCGTCAAGCGCCTCGAGATTGGCGTGGATGTCGCTGATGACGAGATATCGCACTAATAGCCCATCCACTCCATGAGGCGCTCGACGATCTCGGGCACCGGTCGCGAGGCGTCGATCCGCACGTGCGCCTGGCTGTATGCGGCCTGCCGCCGCGTGTACAGCTGTTCCATCTGCAGGCGGTCCGCGGCGAGCGGCCGGCGGCCGTCGGCGGGGACGCGCTCGATGACGCGCTCCAGGGGCGCATCCAGCCACGCGACGGCGCCGTCGGCGAGCATGGCGGTACGGTTCTCCGGGTCGACGAACGTCCCGCCTCCGGTCGCGACGATCATATGACGCTCGGGGAGCAGTTCATGCAGGACGCCGCGCTCGACGGTGCGGAAATAGGCCTCGCCCTCCTGGGCGAAGATCTCCGCGACACGCCGCCGCTCGCGCCCCTCGATGCGGTGATCGATGTCCTCGACGCGCCATCCGACGCGCCGGCCGAGCGCACGCGCCACGCTGGTTTTGCCGGCACCCATGAATCCCACCAGGTACAGCTTATCGGCCTTCACGCGCGGAGCGACTCGAGCACGGAAAAGAACTCCGGGTAGGAGACGGCCGCCGCGCCGGCATCGTGGATGACCGTCGGTCCCGACGCGCCGAGCGCCGCGATTGCGAACGCCATCGCGAGGCGATGATCGTTTCTCGCGTCCACCTCGCCGCCACGCAGGCGGGTGCGTCCACGCACGTGGAAGCCGTCCGGCTGTTCGTCGATCTCGCCGCCCATGCGCCGCAGGCCCTCGGCCAACGCGGAAATCCGATCACTCTCCTTAACGCGCAACTCCCGCGCACCGGACACCGTCAGTTCTCCGCCGTGCGTCGCGAGCGCCGCCAGGACCGGGAGCTCGTCGATCACGCCGGGCACCTCTGCGGGCGCGATTTCGGCGGGGACGAGGCCTCCATGCCGGACCGCGATCGCGCCGATCGGCTCGCCGGCCTGGGCATGCGCGATCGTCGTCCTGATGTCCGCGCCCATGCGCCGCAGGACGTCGATGATGCCGGTCCGCGACGGGTTGAGGCCGACGTGCTCGATCGTGACGTCCGAGCCCGGGAGTGCGGCCGCCGCGACCATCCAGAACGCGGCCGACGAGATGTCGCCTGGCACGTGGAACGTGCCGCCGATCAGCCGCTGCCCGCCTCGAATCGCCACCGCGGTGCCGGCCCGCTCGACCTGCACGCCGAACGCTTCGAGCGCGCGCTCGGTATGATCGCGCGTCGACAGCGGTTCGACGACGCGGGTCATGCCGTCGGCGTGGAGGCCGGCAAGCAGCACCGCGCTCTTGACCTGCGCGCTCGGCACGTCGGGCTGGAAGTCGATCGCCATGAGGCGATCGGTCCCCAGGATGGCCAGCGGCGGACGTCCCTCGTCCGACAGGATGCGGGCGCCCATGCGCTCCAGCGGCACGATGACGCGGCGCATCGGACGGCGGCGCAGCGAATCGTCGCCCGTGATCGTCGTCCGGAACGGATGGGCCGCCAGGATTCCGGACAGCATGCGCATCGTGCTGCCGGAATTCCCGGCATCGAGCCTTGAGGACGGCGGGTGCAGGCCGCCGACCTGCAGTCCGAGCACGTCCAGCTGGATGCCGGACACCGGGTCCCGCCTGACCTGATCGATGGGCACGCCGAGCGCCCGCAGGCAGGCCAGCGTGGAAGCGCAGTCGGCCCCCGTCGAATACCCATGGATCGTGGAGGGGCCGTCGGCAATCGCGGCCAGCATCGCGTACCGGTGCGAGATCGACTTGTCGCCGGGCGGGCGGACGCGGCCGCGCATGCGAGCGGCGGGCTGCACCGTCACGGCAAACGTCGTGGACATGAGACAGTTATAATCGCGATCTGAGCCGATGACCAGCGGCAACACTGTCCGTATCGATTTTCACAGCTCGCTCGAGATGCTCGACTTCGTCCAGGTGGTGTGCGATCACATCGGGCGGACGGTCGGTCTCGACGACGACTCGCTGCACTGGGTCAGTGTCGCCGTGCGCGAATCGGTGATCAACGCGATCAAGCACGGGAACTGCAACGACGTGCGGAAGCGGGTGCACGTGGAATTCACCGCGCTCGAGGGCGAGGCGCATCCGGGCATTGCGATCCGCGTCCGCGACGAAGGGCGCGGCTTCGATCCATCCTCGCTGGCCGATCCGCTCGCGCAGGAGAACCTCCTCAAGACGGGCGGCCGCGGCATCTTCCTGATGCGCAGCTTCATGGACGAGATGACGTTCCAGCGCGCCGCCGAAGGCGGGATGGAGGTGCGCATGGTCAAGAGAAAAGACAAGTTGAGCGTTGCCTGATCCCGCCTATCTGGCGACAGCCGTGGAAATCGTGCTGCGGGCCGGAGACATCCAGCGCGCCGGCCAGCAGTCAGGCTTCCGCATCGACAAGAAGGGCAGCATCGACCTCGTTACCGAAATCGACATTGCCTGCGAGCGCATGTGCCGGCAGATCGTCGCGGAGCGCTTTCCCGACCACGACATCCTGGCGGAAGAGCTCGGCGGCGGCCCGCCTTCCGATCGCGCGGCGTCGCGTTTCCGCTGGGTCTTCGATCCGCTCGATGGCACCACCAACTACGCCCACGGGTTGCCGATCTACTGTTCGTCGCTCGCACTCGAAATCGACGGCCGCGCGGAGATCGCCGCCATCTACGACCCCACGCGGAAGGAGCTCTTCACCGCGGAGCGCGGCGAAGGCGCATACCTGAACGGCCGGGCGCTGCGCGTGTCGGAAACGCAGGTGCTGCTCGACTCGCTGCTCGTCACCGGGTTTCCTTACAGCGTGCACGAAGAGAACCGCGATCTGGTGGAGCTCTTTGGCTTCTTCCTCGGACGCGCGCGGGCGGTCCGTCGTCTGGGCTCCGCGGCGATCGATCTCTGTTACGTCGCGGCAGGACGGTTCGAAGCGTTCTGGGAGCAGCATCTCGAGCCGTGGGACGTGGCAGCCGGCGCGCTGATCGTCGAGGAAGCGGGCGGCCGCGTGACGGGGATGAACGGCGCGCCGTTCGATCCGGCGGCCGCACACTTGATTGCCTCGAACGGTCACCTGCATGGCCAGGTCGTCGCGGTGATCGAGGAATTCCACAGGCAACGTGCTCCAAAGCGGACGAACTGACTCCACGAAGCGACACGAAGGTCACGAAGGACAGCTATTTACTTCGTGTTCTTCGTGTTCTTCGTGGTTTCTTCCGTCTGGCACTTTGGTTGCTCTGCATCGCGCGGACGGAGGTCAGCACTATGTCGCGGAAGCTCCTCTTGGGTCTGGCGCTGTTGTGCGGCGGGCTCGTCGTCGATGCACAGCCGGCAGCGGCACAGCAGACATTCAACGTGTCGCTCGGGTACTTCTCGGTCCGCGGGCAGGATGCGCGAGTCGCGGGCGACGTGCTCAACGCCAACCGCAATTTCCTCACCTTCGACGTCAACGAGATGAGCGGCGCCACGGTGGGCGGCGAATGGCTGGTGCCGATTGGGCGATATCTCGAAGCGGGAGCCGGCATCGGCTTCACGCGTCGAACCATCCCGACGGTGTACACAAGGTTTACGAACACGGACAAGAGCGATATCGCGCAGCAGCTGCGGTTGCGCACCGTGCCGATCGATCTCACGTTCCGTGTCCTGCCGCTCGGCCAGCAGTCCGGCTTCCAGCCGTACATCGGCGGCGGGCTGGGCGTTGTCAACTGGCGCTACAGCGAGTCGGGCGAGTTCGTCGACTTCAGCGACCGAAGCGTCTTCCGGAACTCGTACGTCGCCTCGGGCACCCGCACCGGTCCGGTCGCGCTCGGCGGGATCCGATTTGCCGGCGACACGGCCAGCGCGGGGATGGAGATTCGCTACCGGAGCGCGCACGCCCCTCTGCCCAGGCCGTTTGCCGGCACGGCGATCGACCTTGGTGGATGGATGTATCAGTTCACGGTAGGTATGCGTTTCGGCCGATAGGTTCGCGTTTGTAGAGCGCCACGCCGCCGCCCTGGCACACGCGAATCATTCCGCGCGTGAAGCCGGGGTCGCGGCGGATGCGCTCAGCGAGGACGTCCCCGCCTTCCGCGATTTCCTCCACCAGCATCCAGCCGGCATGCGGCGCAGGGCCCGTCTGCAGCGCCATGTTCCAGATGACGCCGTTCCCCTCGTTGACGAAGTCGGCGATGGCGAAGCCGCTGCTCGCGAGCTCCTGCATGTAGTGCGCAAGCGAGCCCATGCTCGCGAGGATCTTCTCGCCGCGATAGTCGCGCGCCAGGCACGTCGTGACGTCGCGCCGGCCCAGGCTGGCGCCGCGGTCCCACTGCGCCTCGAGCAGCATCGGCGCCGCCATGCTCCACGGCGGGGATTCGATCAGGAGCGATGCGAGCAGAAAGCCGGCGAGAGCGGCGCTCAGCACCGCGGGGCGGACCTTGACGGTCCGCCGAACCGCCCATCCCGAGATCACCCCGACGGCGAGCCCGCTGAATACCGCGCATGCCGCCACAACCGGAACCATGTAGCGGATCCGATAGGGATGTCCCTGGTAGAACGCCACGACCGGGACAGCCGCCGCGGCAAGAAGCGCCAGCGTCACGAGGAGCGCGGAGTCCTCACGCCGCGTCACCGCGCGCCACGCGATGACGGCCGCCGCGCCCAGCGCGACGGCCTCGATCGCGTAGCCGCTCAATTGATGCGTGCCCCACCAGATCCCGACGAGGGTTCTCAATGGTTGACGCGCGTAGCTCGGATCGGGCACGTAGAACCCGTCGCTGACGAACCACGAGCCCACGGTGATGCGGCTGTTGACGAGGAACATCATCACCGCCAGCGCGGGCCAGATCCCGATCCGCCATGCCCGGCGCGCCAGCGTCCGGGCATGTGCGCCGCGTCGCCACGTGGCGTAACCCGCCGCCGCAAGCGCTGCGCCAATCACCGCCCACGCTTCGTACCGCGTCCAGGCAGCCGCGAAGAGCGCCAGGGCCAGCGCCGGGGGAACCGTGTCGCGATCGTCTTCCACCCATTCGAACAGCCAGAGCACCACGAGCATCGACGTGGCCAGCAGCAGCGGCTCGGTCATCGGCGTCGTGTGAAGATAGAGAAGGTTCGGGTTGAGCGCGATGAGCACGGCGCAGGTCGCGGCCCCGAGGCCCGATCCGGTCACGCGAAGGATCAGGCGCGCCGCCGCGTAGGTGGTGATCGCCAGGCATCCAATCGACACCAGCGAGGCAAAGAGGCCCGTGCGATAGAAGAGATCGATCTGCGTCGGGAAGACCCCGATGAGATGCGGAAGCGGCAGCCAGACCGCGCCGATCTGCTGCCAGCCGGGCGTCAGGTTGTCGAGGACGCGCCGCGCGACCACCAGGTGCGCCTTCGCGTCGTAGTGGCTGAGGACGAGGCCGGCGCGGAAGAAGACCGCCCATGCCGCAAGGCCGGCGAGTGCCGCGGCGGCGGCGAGCAAGCGAGGGAGGCGCCCCTCGACCATCGCTCGGGGCGTCCCGAGCGGCGTCGAGGGACGCGTCGATTCGCGCGATATAATCACGTGTCCACCGCTCAGAATATCGCGAATAGGTGAGGTCCTTCATCAACTGGGTTTACGGGTTCGCGCTGTCATTGGGCGGCCCGGGACTCTTCGTCATCGCGTTCCTCGACTCCTCGTTTGTCTCGCTGCCGCAGATCAACGACCTGCTCGTGGTGCTGATGGTCGTACGGAACAAGGCGCTGATGCCGTACTACGCCGCGATGGCCACGGCGGGATCGGTGGCGGGCTGCTACGTGATCTACCTGATTGCCGAGCGCGGTGGCGAGGCGTTTCTCAACAAACGCCTGAAGGCGGGACACATCGAGCGCGCGCTGGCGATGTACAGGCGCCATGGCGTGCTGGCGTTGATGGTGCCCGCGCTCCTCCCGCCGCCGGCGCCGTTCAAGCTGTTCGTGCTGCTGGCCGGCGTCGCCGAAGTGCGGCCGCTCAAGTTCGTGACGGCGATCGCCGTGGCGCGCGGCGTTCGCTACCTTGCGCTCGGCGTGCTCGCGATCCGCTACGGCGATGTCGCGCTGGAGCTCATGCGGACCCGCGGGCAACAGGTGGCCATCTGGCTTGCCGCCGTGATCGTTGCCGCCGTCGTCGGCTGGTGGCTGTGGCGGCGGAGACAACGGTGATCGATCCCGAAGTCTCCATCGTCATTCCTCTCCGCGACGAAGAGCTGAACGTCGTACCGCTCCACGACGAGCTGACGGGCGTGCTGGTGCAGCTCGGCGTGTCGTA
>OBEQ010662031.1_pt1 | contig 13363 bp, 15 predicted proteins | sample 1670901 | NCBI WGS metagenome assembly OBEQ01 (sample SAMEA104232315, study PRJEB22302) | groundwater metagenome | biome: forest; feature: aquifer; material: groundwater | place: USA | collected 2011-08-07 | depth 5.4 m
ACTAAAAAAGGCACGTTTGGCTACCACAATCATCTCGACTCCAGCCAAACCGGCATGTTGGTTATAGAATAGTATTTTCAACTAAGCTGCCACAGCTGTTTTCTCGGGAAGAACAGCCCAAAAAGCGTATAACGGGAGACGGGATTATTATTTATCCGTACCCCGTAATACGTACTACTTTATACGGACTATCGCGGCGGGCTGGCTTTATACGTACTACTTACTACTTAACGGGTTGTCCCATGGTCCGAAGGCCCCTAGCCTAAAAATATTTCTTCTTCGTTGGGTTCTAAATATACTTCCCAGGTGCTTTTCTTTTGTCTAATAACGCCTTCGTGCTCTAGCTCTTTAAGCAGGGCAGTCGTAGTTTCGCGGGTAATACCCGATAAATCGGCGATTTCTTGGTGGGACAATTTGAGTTTGAGTTCATAGATATTTGGCCGTACTTCTCGGCCTAGTTTACTGATCAAGTAAGGTAAAAGTAATGACACCTTATTTTTGGCGGTTTTGTTTTTCATAACTTCTAGTTGATCCATGATGCCCTTGTTAGTGGCACTCATATATTCCATGTAAATATTGGCCTTTTGCGGATTGGTCTCGATCATTTTTTTAAGGGCTTCGTGGTCTAGGAGTGCTAGCGTGGAATCCGTTAACGACTGGTAGAAATACCTTAGTTGATAACTGTCCCAATCGAGTGTTAGCGAAAAAGCAATCGGGAAAATATCACCCGGACTTAAGATAAACATTGTCCGCGTGTCGCCAGAATCTAAGATGGTGTAAGACTTGATGTAACCCTTTTTAACCATGTAGATAGACGATAAAACATCGCCTTGGTAGCAGATTATTTGGTTTTTGGGGTAATTTTTTTCACGGGCACCATCAAAAAGACTTTCAACATGGGCTTGGTATTTCGAGAGTTTTTTAGCCATGGTGCAGAGCTAACTATACGCCAAAGAAACATCAAGCAACAGGATAACTTAGCGGCTTTTCAAATAACCGTTAGGTAGCTAATTGCTTAGCTCGCAACCAGGCCGCTAATTTTAGCTGGGCAAGCCAATTTTGCAATGATAACACCTCCAGAAACCCCAGTACTGAAATCTTAACGGAAGTACCCGAAAATATCTGCGGTTTAAATTACAAAGTATATGTGAAAATTCTAACGGCTCGTTTATGGGCTTTTTCGAGTTGCCTTTTAATCCTTAATGCGCTATAAACTTAACCATGGTACGGATCACAGAACGAATCAGCATTATTACTCGAAAGAGTTAATGCTGTTGTAGTTTCATAAATACCTGCCAAAAACCAACCACCGAGCTACAAACAGCTCGGTTTTTTTATTTGTTAAATAGGTAATAAAAGTGACTGATTTCGAAAGAGCTGGAGAATTCCGGCAACTCCCCAATCCAATCGACTGGCTGCCTACGGAAATAAAAGATAAGCGGAAGAACTTAATTAATAACCCGTTTTCCCAGGGAGTTGTCAATTTATTGCTAGAGAGCCTTGTTTCCGTGTTAGAAGCGGAGGTACCGAATGAAGAATTAATAGCTAGAGTCCGTAAACTGGCAGTGCCAGTTATCCGCGACGTTTATGAGTCGGGCAACTACGACCTAGCCGATGGCCTGGTCGTGATGACCGCCCAGGCTTTGGGGCATGTAGCGGCGGAGGAGTGGTTAAGGCAGTCTAACGTTAAGGCCTACGCCGATTCTAGCTTGTTAGAGCTGGCACAGCTGGCAGACGAGGAAACTATAAGTATCGCGGCCTAAAAAAGTTGCAATTTGTTAAACTAATCTGTATAAAAAGGGGCATGGTATGTCGAGTCCTTGGAATTGTCATTATTATTCTCGCTCCCGCGAGATAACGCTGATGTAGTTCCAAGAGACGCGCGCCAAGAAACCCAAAGATCACAAACCGGACTGCAACCAGCAGCCCGGTTTTTTAATACACCCGCGGGATTATCGCAAATTAATTATATTAAGGAAAGAATAAGGAATGGCAATTTCCGAAACGGAACCCGTATTAGCGGAACGAGATTTAGCTCTTCAGACTTCAGATGCCGCCGATCAGAGTCTTAGGGATTTTATTGAAGGTAGAGGAAGACTAATAATTGGCAGGCCCGTGGAGCATCTATCGGCTTGGCTTATTAATATCGCCGTAGAGGACTTGGATGATCCTATAGTAATACCTAAAGTAGTGGGTTCGCTGGCCTTTAGGCTCGTTGAGGACGATATGATGGCCGAACTGATACGCGTTTCAAGCAGGAGTGAATACTTGAACTTAGAGAATCTACACGCAAGGTTAGAAGAGCGTTTATTATCACATTCGCAACGCATGTTAAGGCCAGTAGAAACCGAAATTACCGGAACTAGGATTTACCGTGAAGATGGTAGAAGATCCTTGGGGCACATAGGTCTATATACCTATCCGACGTTACAAGAGGAAAGAATAAAGGCTCAAAAAGCGGTTGACGATATCCTCGGTCTAAGAACGCGTTGGCCAAGAAAAAGGAAGCTCCCCCCTCTTCCAATTGCCCGGTTGGAAAACATAGGTCGACGGGTTAATACAGCCAGGCTTACAGACAATTTAAAAAGGCCTCTGCCAAATAGCCCGGACGGGTCACCACCGCCTATAACTCTCGAAGGAGTTGCACCGATTGTTACACTGTAGAATAATTCCTTGGGCCCGCGTGCGGCAACGAATGCCTTGGCCACCATCGACCTGGTAGCGCCCCATCCGTTAGTCGCCGGCTTGAGAGTAATCTGACTTTCGCCAGGCTTACGTCAGAACCCCCTCCTTCTTTCTCTCACCTAAGTAAATTTATTTGTTGCATTATTTTTTCATATGAGCTATAAATTTTGGCATGGTACATCGTGTTCTTGGAACTACTCTCGTTCTTCTCGCCACCGCGAGATAACGCTGATGTAGTTCCAAAGACGCGCCAAGCCAAAAACAAGTAAACACAAGCCGGACTGCAATCAGCGGTCCGGTTTTTATTAAAAAAGAAATATTGATGCGCCATAGAAGTAAATTTTTTGGATCGGCAAGTAGTAGAGGAATAATTAACCGATGAGTAAAGAAAAAGAACTCGCCAAAGCTGTAGTCGAGAGTTACGGAAAACCCGATTTTCCGGCGGTTATTCTGGAGTTTAATACAGCTATAGGAAATGAAAGAGTCAGGCTACATTTATTAAATCAAGCCGGTTTAAAGAAAGCGATGCTTAATCATGCCAAAACTCTTAGGAGTGATGGTAAGGTAGAAGACGCAAATTTGGTGAAACGGGAGGTTAATCTAAAGTTCGGTAATGTATCGGGCAAAGCAAAGAAAGGCAAAAATAGAAACGAACGCAAGGTCAGTAAATTCGAGACACGTGAAATCCCTTTATCTCGTTTCCGCCCTTCATGAGATGATTAACTATCAATCTTAGTATGTACGCTACCGGGTAATTCCTTGACTCAAAATACTCTAGCAGCATAGTCTTTAGGGAATGGTGATTAAAAAAGTCAAATCTACCGCCCAGCACATAACCAAAGAGTACCCTATATTCTTTATCAAAATATATATCGATAATGGATAAGGAAGAAGCTTTAGCCTGTGCCGATAAACTGGCCTTTGACAGCGAACGGGAGGCTAGTGCTGAAGCTAATGTCTTAGAATGGCGGCACGGCACGAAGTTAAAAGTTTATAAATGCCGCCATTGCGGTTTGTGGCACTTTGCCTCGTCGTAGTCGAGACGCCGGCTTCCGTGCTCACCAATTTTCTTAAAGAAAATTGGTGAGCACTTCCAGCCTAAACTCGCCAACTCCTCTCAATTTTGTAAAAACCTGCGTAATGCGTGTTTTTACAAAATTGGGCAAGCTGCAGAAAGATCCAAAGGTATAATCTATATCATGAAGACTAGCGCGGGGTTAATAGTCTACCGGATGGAAAACGGCCGGCCGGAGGTCTTAATCGCTCATATGGGCAGCCCGTGGTGGGCCAAAAAAGACGCCGGCGCCTGGTCGATCCCTAAAGGCGAATATGTTGAGGGCAAAGACCCTCAAGAAACGGCCAAAAGGGAATTTAAGGAGGAACTCGGCTTAGATCCGCCAGCCGGCGAGTGGGTAGACCTTGGGACTATAAAACAAAAAAATAATAAAGTTGTTAGGGCCTGGGCGGCCGAGGGTGACTTTGACATTAGGAATACCATTAGTAATTCCGTAACCATTGAATGGCCGCCTAGAAGCGGCCAAATGCAAGACTTCCCTGAGATCGACCGCGCCGGCTGGTTCCACTTGGAAGTAGCCGCCAAAAAACTTATACCAGAGCAGGTAGAATTATTGGAACGCCTAGTCGAGCATTTAGGGGTAAAGTTTCCAGAGACAGTCACTGATGGCGAAGACTCTTCACAGACCAGGCTACTTTAGTTTTCCTCCTTAAATCGCTAAACTATAACTAATCGGTTAATGTCCGGAGGTAAAGTGAGTAAGTTTTACGTGGCGACAGCCATCCCCTATGTAAATGACCGCCCGCACCTGGGGCACGCCATTTTGCATTTGTATTCTGACGCCCTGGCGCGCTATCACCGTCACCTAGGCGATGACGTTTTATTTAGCGCTGGAACTGACGAACACGGCGGTAAGGTCGCCGAGGCGGCGGCCAAAGCCGGCAAGGACCCCAAAGTTTTTGTCGCCGAAATCAGCGCTAAGTTCCAAGAAGGCCTGAAAAAACTCGATATCAGCAACGACCGGTTTATTAGGACAACCGACGAAGCCCATGAACAAAGGGCCCAGGTTATCTGGAAAGCTTTAGCGAAAGATATTTATAAGAAAGCCTATGAGGGCTGGTACTGCACCGGCTGCGAAGAATTTAAAACCGACACCTACGTCAAGGAAACCAAAGGCATCTGCCCACTACATAACCGCCCTTATGAACGGGTAAGGGAAGAAAACTACTTTTTCGCGCTAAGCAAATATACGGAACTGGTAAAACAGGCTATCGAAAAAGACGAGTACAAAATCTTACCCAAAACCCGTAAACACGAGATCATGGCGATCTTAAAAGAGGGCTTGCAAGATATATCGGTCAGCCGGCCGGCTGACAAAATCGCCTGGGGCATTCCGGTGCCAGAAGATCCGACGCAAACGATGTACGTTTGGTTCGAAGCCCTAATGAACTACATTACTGTAATCGGCTACCCAGAGCACCCCGACTTTAAAAAATACTGGCCGGCCGACGTCCAGGTGATTGGCAAGGATATTTTACGCTTCCACGCCGCCATCTGGCCGGCGATGTTGGCCGGCTTAGGCATAGCCTTGCCAAAAGTTCTCTACGCCCACGGCTTCGTCACTAGCGAAGGCCAAAAAATGAGCAAGACTTTAGGCAATGTCGTTGACCCCCTTGAACTAGTCGATAAATACGGCGTCGACGCTTTCCGCTATTATTTTTACCGCTATGGCCCCGATGTTAACGATATTGACTTTACTCTCGAGCGCTTTGAAGCGACATACAACAACGAGCTGGCCGACCAGCTCGGCAACGCCGTATCGCGTACCCAAGCCATGATCAGCCAATACCAGAAAGGAATGATCGGCGACCTGCCAGAGCCTGACCACGACATCGCCAAATTCCAGGCGGCCATAGAAGAATGCCGCTTCGATAAGGCCATGGAAGAAGTTTGGGAGCAAGTTAAGGGTTTGAACCAATATATTGACGAAACCAAGCCGTGGGTTATAGCCAAAAGCGGCGACGAAAACCATTTGCGGGAGGTTTTAGCGTATATAGCCACCGGCTTAATTGAAATTTCGGTTTTGCTAAAGCCGTTTTTGCCCGGTACGGCCGCCAAAATTAACGACATATTCGCGAGCGGCGTCCTAAAACCGCTGCCCGCGCCGCTTTTTCCGAAGCTAGAACTGGTAAGTTCGGCTAAGCCTAAAGCCGCGTAAAGAATTCCCATGGAATTTGTCGACACCCACTGCCATCCCCATTTTTCGGATTTTAAGGATAAGGCCGAGGAAATTTTAGCCAATGCCCGCGCCGCTTCGGTCAATAAAATGATCGCCGTCGGCGTGAATTTAGAGGATAGCCGAAAAGCGATTGAGTTTGCTGCCGCCCATGAAAATATTTGGGCGAGTGTTGGCACCCACCCGCACGATGCTAAAGAATTTAACGGCCAGGCCGGCGAGCTGGGGAAGCTATTAAAAAACCCAAAGGTCGTAGCCTATGGCGAAATCGGCCTTGATTATTACAAACTTTATTCCGATAAAGCCGACCAAAAGGCGGTTTTGCGTCAGCAAATTAATATTGGCCTGGCGAGCGGACTGCCCTTTATTTTCCACGTGCGGGACGCCTGGGATGATTTCTTCGAGATTTTTGACAACTATAAAGATATAAAAGGCGTTGTTCATAGCTTCAGCGCTACCCCCGCGGAGCTAGATGAAATTTTGAGCAGAAACCTTTACGTTGGCCTAAACGGTATAATGACTTTTACCAAAGACGATGCGCAGCTTGAAGCGGCGAAAAAGGTTCCGCTTAACCGACTGCTTTTAGAAACCGATGCGCCTTATCTTTCGCCGGCACCGCGCCGCGGCAAGACCTGCGAACCAAGTTTTCTAGTTGATACCGCCAAATTCTTAGCCGACCTACGAAGCGAGTCCTTAGAGGAATTAGCCGCCGCGACAACTAAAAACGCCCGAGAGCTTTTTAGTATATGAAGCCGATTTATTTGGATTATGCGGCCGCGACCCCACTAGACCCCGATGTTCTAGCGCTAATGCAGCCTTATTTCGCGGAGCGGTTCCATAATCCATCGGCCACGTACTTGGAGGCCCGGAATGTGGCCCGGCAGGGCTTAGACTCCGCCCGGCAACTTATCGCCAGCCGCCTAGGGGCCAAACCGCCAGAAATTATATTTACGGCCGGCGGTACGGAGGCCAACAACCTGGCAATTCAGGGCGTTATGCGTAAATACCCCAAAGGTGAAGTTTTAGTCAGCGCGATCGAACACGAATCTATACTAGCGCCGGCGAAATTATTCAACCACGGCGAAATTCCGGTGACAACGAAAGGAATTATCAAACTTGAGGCTTTGAAAAAGATGATAAATTCCGAGACGGTTTTAATCAGCGCCGGTATGGTCAATAACGAACTTGGCACGCTGCAGCCGCTTCGAGAAATTTCATTGATCGTCGAAGAAGAACGTAAAGACCGTCAAAAAAAAGGCCATAAAACACCGCTTTACTTGCATACCGATGCCGCCCAAGCGCCGAATTATTTTGACATGCACGTATCAAGACTCGGGGTTGATTTATTAAGCCTTAACGCCGGGAAGATCTACGGCCCCAAGCAAACCGGCGCCTTATTTGTAAAGGCCGGCGTTATTTTACAGCCGCTAATTTTGGGCGGCGGCCAAGAATCGGGGTTGCGCAGCGGCACGGAAAACGTCGCCGGTGCGGTCGGGATGGCCGCGGCTCTGGACCGTGCGCAAGAAAGACGCCACGGTGAGGCTGAGCGAGTTTTCGAACTAAAAAAAATATTCCTTGACATGTTAACTAATTTAATTCCGGCGGCCGAAGTAAACGGCGACGCCAAGCATACTGCTCCGCATATTATTAACGTTTCATTTCCCGGTTTTGACAATGAACGCCTGATGATGGAACTCGACGAAGCCGGTATCCAGGTAGCTACCGGCAGCGCCTGCGCCGCCGACAGCGGCGAGCCCTCGCATGTACTTAAAGCCATTGGATTACCTGATAGGCTAGCCCGCTCCAGTTTACGTTTTAGTTTCGGCCGCGCGACGACCAAAAAAGATATCGAAGTGACGGCTCGAACTCTCCAAAAATTAATTAAATCTTAATTGTATAAATCAGCTAGACCCTCGCATTTGGTGCGAGGGTCTAACAGATAGTTTTTTGGTATCATAACCGTTATACTGAAAGCTAAGTATGAGGCTCTTAAAACTGTGGTTTGGCAGAAGCTGGCGTAGGGGTTTTTTAAAAACCGGACCGGCTTTTTTGCTGGCCAGTCTTATCGTTAGCCCATCTATAGCCTTGGCCGACACCGTCGTTAGGGGATTTAAATCAAGCGCCAGTTTGACGCCGGGTTGGATCGTGGCGATTGATAAAAATGACGGCGGCAGCGTCGTAAAGGCGCCGGCGAACGACCCGACAAGAATATACGGCGTGGTAATAGACTCCAGTGAAGCCCCAATCGTATTACAAAAAGATACCTCACAAGTTTTTGTGGCCACTAGCGGCGATTACTCCGTTTTGGTCAGTGCCCAAAATGGCGATATCAGGACCGGCGATTTCGTATCGACGTCTTCGACCGATGGTATTGGCGCCAAAGCTACCAGCCAATCTTACGTAGTCGGAAAAGCGCTTGGTAATTTTAACGGCGCCAGTAATGTTTTGACGCGGGCCGCGGACGGCGCCGCCGTCGGTAAAATTAAAGTGGCGCTCGGGCCGAGCAAAAACCCAGTTATAAAGGAAAATAATTCGCTGCCGGCGCCACTTAGGCGCTTAGGCGAGGCCATCGCCGGCAAAGTGATTTCGGCCTTACGCATCTACGCCGCTTTGGGCATATTTATCGTGACGGCGCTGATAGCGACAGTCTTACTTTTGGGAGGCATAAAAAACGGTATGATGGCTATTGGCCGCAACCCCTTGAGCCGCCACGTTATCATGCGCGGCCTTGCCCAGGTGTTGGCGGCCTCGGCCTTCGTTTTTATTGTCGGGCTCTTTGGGATATATTTACTACTGAGGCTATAACTTTATGGGTGGGATTTTATTATTAGTCGGTTTGGTCCTAGGCGCCTTCTGCGCGGTCGCCTGGGTTAGGTGGTGGCTGGCTAGGAAGACGCCCAAACAGCCCCAAGCCCCGGCCGTTTCGACGTCGCAACGCTCTAATACGGCCTTGGAAAAATCCGCCCGAGAAAACGTCGAGCATATTTTTAATGATGAATTTCGCGAAGAACTGCGTAACCGCGGCCGGCTGCACTTTGAAAAAATTATTGGCGAAAACGCCATGTTTTTGCAACAGGACTTGCGCCAAACGACGACTCAATTAAATGATTATATGCGTTCCGAAATTACGCGCACCTTGCAAGCGGAGTTTAAAAAGTACGAGCAGTCGATTACCGACGCCAAACAAATGGCCATCGATTCAATTGAAAAGACCATAACGACCATTGAACAGCAGCGCCAGTTCCTGGAAAAACAACTGGAAACCCAAAACGAAGCCCAAAAAGCCGAGGTCCTAAAGCGTTTCGAAGTCAACATCGCGGCGGTTGTAAACCACTATGTTGTCCAAGCCATCGGCGACCAGATCGACCTGACTGACCAGCTGGATTACATCTTGGCCGAAATGGAAGCCAACAAAAATGCCATTATAGAGGATATCCGCCGTGGATCTTAGGCTGCCTCTTAGCGTGGTCGCCAAAGGCGACATCGTCAGGCTTTTAAGGGAATTAGAAGGCCTGGATAATTTTTTTATAACCGCCCGCGCGCCAAAAAGCTCGAAGGAACCGGACGGTTTTGAACTTACTCAGATGCTCGGCCAGCTGGCGGCCGACAATAAAATAGATTTACGGGCGGCCGACCAGCGTAAAAAACTAGTCGCCAGTCTCAAATTGTTGGCCGGCGCCGCGCCGATTTTGCATATTAGTTTCGCCGCCGAACCTTCAAAGGAGGCCATAGAGAAAATTTTGGGCTGGCTAAGGACAAATATCGCTCCTCAAACCCTGATAACAATCGGCTTGCAGCCGGCAATTGCCGCCGGTTTTATCCTTCGGACGCCCAATAAGATATTTGACCTGAGTTTGCGCAACCACTTGAAGAAGCAGGAGCCCTATCTAGTTAAACTAATCGAGCAGGCCATCCAATGACGGAAAGCGCTAAGCAACACTTCCAGAAGCTCGTAGACGCCGGGCACCCCGTTGGCGAGGTGGTAGGGGTAAATAGCTTCTTAATTACGGTCCGCGGCCTGCAGCCGGTAAGTATCCACTCGCTGGTGGTTTTTGAAGATAGCAGCCGCGGCTTCGTGCAGCACGTGCTGGAAGAGCACGTGGTAATTTTGCACCTGGGAACCACCCGGCTGCGGGCCGGCATGCTGGCCGCCGTCCACAGCGATAAACTAGTTACCAAAGTCGGTAAGGACTTCATCGGCCGGGTCATATCGGTAACCGGCGAGCCGCTAGATGGTAAGGGGGCGATCGCCGCCGACGGCGATTGGCCGATTTTTAACGCCGCGCCGCCCATTTACGCCCGCGAGCTGCTAGACACCCAGCTCGAAACCGGCGTCGTCCTAATTGACTCCCTTTTCCCGATAGTCCGGGGCCAGCGGTTGGCGCTTTTGGGCGACACCAAGTCGGGTAAAACGACGCTGGCGACCCAAATAGCCATCAACCAAAGAAGTACCGACCAGATCGTAATTTACGTCCTAATCGCTAAAAGGCGCAGCGATGTCGATACCTTGCTGAGCCGCTTGAGCGACAACAAGGCCATGGAAAAATCGATCGTTATCGTTTCGACGATTTTCGAATCTTTAGTAACCAGCTACCTGGCGCCCTACGTCGGTTGCGCCATGGCCGAATACTTTTGGCAGAATGTCGGCCAAGACGCCGTTATAATTTATGACGATCTGATGACCCACGCCCATATTTACCGCGAAATGTCGCTGCTCGCCAGCGTCAGCCCGGGGCGCGATTCTTATCCGGGCGACATGTTTTTCGCCCATTCCAGTTTGCTCGAGCGCGCCGGCAAACTGGCGTCCAACCACAAAAGCTTAACGGCCGTGCCAATAGTTTTGGCCGACGGCGGCGATATTTCGGCCTATCTGCCGACGAATATTATGTCCATAACCGACGGCCAGTGGATTTTGGACATGGAGGTCTTTAGAAACGGCCGCCGGCCGGCTATTAGTTCCGGCCTCTCCGTGACCCGTGTTGGCGGCGTCGGCCATAATGCCCGCCAAAAGGCCCAAAACGAGCATATATTTAAGCTGTTAAACGACTTTAACAAAGCCCAAGAGTTTGCCCACTTCGGCTCCGAAATGGGCGCTAATACCCAAAAAATTCTCACCCGCGGCCAAAAACTAGAAGAATTATTTACCCAGGCGCCAGGAGAAACCTACAGCTTAATGGCCCAGCAGCTAATGCTCGATCTGGTACTTGACGACCCTAACGAAAAGGTTTTAAACGTGCCGGCCATGAAAAAAATAGCCAACCAGGCGGCGGCGCAGATTAAGGCCGAAGGCGACTACGCGGCTATTAAAGCTACCTTTGCCGCCCAAGTTTCACAAGCCGCGGCGGCCTCCCAGGGAGCTAAATAATGAAATTTAGTCGCGAAACTTCAAAAATCAAACTTCAAAGATCAGATAAACTTCAAACTTCAAACTTCAAACGGGCTTGGTATTTGGTGTTTAATTCTCCTTTGGTGTTTGGTTTTTGGTGTTTGAATTTTGCCTCCGAAGGAGGTTTAGTATGAGGCAACTATCGGAAATTACCGCCGAACGCGACACTGCCCGCACAATTTTAGAATTGACCAGTGTTTTTGAAGGTATCGCCAGCATGCGCATCGCCCAAATTAAAGACCAAGTGCAAGAAAGCGAACGTTTTTTTGCCGACCTTTGGAAAATTTACAGCCAGATCAGGGTCGATAAATTATTCCACTTTGGCCGGTTGCAATCGGCCGGTAAGGTAATTAACAAGGAACTATTACTTTTAATCACTTCCGGCGGCAGTTTGAGCGGCGATATCGACCAGCGCCTAGTTGACGAGGCGATTAAATATTTCCGGCCAAAGAACAACGACATTATAGTTGTCGGCCACCACGGCAGCGTCCAGTTAAGGCAAAAAAACGTGCCTTACGTCAAAAGTTATAAAATGCCCGAACGCGACCAAAATATTAACGTCACGCCGCTGGCCGCCGAGGTCCAAAAGTACGCCAACACGACGGTTTTCTACCAGTCTTACCAATCGTTGTTGGTCCAAAAAGTTAAAACCCTAAAGCTCAACGCCGCCGTCGAAGAAAAAGGCAAGGAGATTAAGCCGGGTGAAGACGTAATTTCTGAGGCTAATTATATTTTCGAGCCGAGTACCTACGCCGTGGTCAACCACCTCGAACGCTCGATGATGCAAATTACGCTCTCGGAAGTCATCTTGGAATCAAAACTCGCCCAGTACGCCAGCCGCTTTCGGGCGATGAGCACCGCCCACGATAAGTCGGATGAATCCTTAGACGATTTGACCCGCCTTTATAACCGTGCCCGCAGGCATATCAAAGACGAACGCTTAAAAGAAGTTATTAACGGCATGAAATGGATAAAGAGATGAGCGCGATTATCAGATCAATGCGCGACCTTGTCATCTTTGTCCAATTTGACCAAGACGGCCCCGAAGTCGGCGAGGTTTTGATAGCCCAAAACGAGCAAAAAGCCATACTTTTAGTCGACCATTTGGCAAAGGATAATATCGCCGTTTGCTTGAACGTCCTGGGGGATAAGTCACTGCAAAAAGGCCAGGAAGTAGTTAGAACCGGCAAGGGCCTGGAAGTGCCCGTCGGCGCCTCGAACTTGGGCCGGGTGCTGGACGCGTTAGGCCGGCCGCTAGACGGCTTGCCGGCGGCCGACCCGGCGACGCTGACTTACAAGAACATTTGGCAGACGCCGCCCCGCGGCGCCTCCTTTAAGGCCGCCAAGCCGGAGATTTTGGAAACCGGCATCAAGGTAATCGATTTCCTGACACCATTCGTAAAGGGACGAAAGATGGGCATTATCGGCGGCGCCGGCGTTGGTAAAACGGTGCTTACCATGGAGCTTATCCATAATGTCGCTAAATCCGGCGAGGTCTTGAGCTTTTTTACCGGCATCGGCGAGCGTATCCGCGAAGGCCACGAGCTGTATCACACCCTTAAAGAACGCAACTTACTGGCCACTACGTCGATGTTTTTCGGCCAGATGGACCAAAACCCGGTACAGCGTATTTTGGTGGCGTTATCCGGCGTGGCGGCGGCCGAATACATGCGCGACCAAGAAAAACGCGACATTTTGTTCTTCGCTGATAACATGTACCGTTATGTCCAAGCCAGGAACGAGCTATCGACTATTTTGGAACAAATTCCCAGTGAGGGCGGCTATGAATCGACCATATTTTCGGACGTCAAAACCCTGGAAGACCGCCTAAGTTCTAATGAGAATGGGTCAATTACGGCCGTCCAAACCATTTACGTGCCGGCCGACGACCTATCCGACCCGGCGGTGCAGATGATCCAACACGAACTCGACGGCACGCTGGTGTTATCACGCAAAGTTGCCGAAGAAGGCATCCGCCCGGCGGTCGACCTCATCCGTACCCGCTCCAGCCTGCTCAGCCCTGCTATCGTCGGCCAGCGCC
>OBEQ012624026.1_pt1 | contig 13363 bp, 14 predicted proteins | sample 1670901 | NCBI WGS metagenome assembly OBEQ01 (sample SAMEA104232315, study PRJEB22302) | groundwater metagenome | biome: forest; feature: aquifer; material: groundwater | place: USA | collected 2011-08-07 | depth 5.4 m
TGCAACAAAGACCTCGAACACTTCAGATACCGTTACAACCATTCTAGACCCCACGAAAGCCTCAACTGGCAAACACCTGCAGAAAGTTTCAACAATTTTACCCAAAATATGTACTGGTGACATATGTCACCTTACTACACATGCGTATTAGTACTTGTTCAGCTTCTTGAAGTTGGTTTTTTTTTCAAGAACAATCTCCCCATTATCATCAATATGAATTTGGAAGAGTAATACCTATGGAATTCCCCCAGCGTTTCAGTTTAGTTGCGACACAGATCATAAATTAGACATATGGTTGACTATTTACATGTTTTTCTGTCAAATAACGGAAAATATTGCGAATAAGCTAAAATATCGTTAGTCGTTTGGCACGCGTGGTGCGAGAATAAAGGTTAAACTCAGTTTGTCCATGACTTTGTATTCTGCGCGTAAGGGATAGTTGGCGCCAAATTCCAAACTGACCGTATTCGCTAATTTTGCCGCTTTCGTTATTTTTTTCAAATACTCAATGCTGTAGCTGGATTTGAAATCTTCTTGCGTCGGATGGTCTATGATGGTATCTGAATCTGATTGCAGAATAACTTTTGCTGTGCTTGTTGATCCTTCGCTGAGGATATGGAATGCGTTGCCCTGCATGGAAAAGCTCAGGCTGTCTGCGATGATATCCATATCTTCGATGGCTTCGTTGAAGATAAGGGTATTGGTTTCAATGCGGGAATGAAAGGTAAGATTAGGTATGCGTTGTTCTCGTTCGTCAATATCAAGAAGAGACAAACTAAAATGTCTGCTGGTTGATCCTTTTAACGAAACGTCTAATCTGTTTTTGATGTCATCAAGTTCTAAAGTGAGAATGTCCGTTGGTTTCGCGCGTTTCAGGATCTGGGTGAACTGGCTTAAGCTGATTCCGATGGTTCGTTCTTTTTCCAGGGAGTATTCAGTGAAGGCGCTGCTGAAGAGCCGGAAGAAAACCATGGCGACGGTTGCAGGGTCAACGGCGATGAGTTCAATTTTGTCTTTGGTAAATTTTAAATTAACTTCATTGACAAGTTCGGAAATGATCAGAATGCTGTCGCGTAAGTACCGCGGCTCGGTTAAGGTAAATTTCATAGGGAATTGCGTTGTAGTTGCTATTTAAACATTCTTCAGCTTTTACATATATGATAGATAATAGAAATAACGTTGAATCAGGGAAGAAAAAAGGGGGAATCTGTGGTTCAATTGAATGCACAGGATAAAAGGGTGTTTCTTTTTCGTGGAAAAAGTTAATAATTGGTGATTACTTTTACTGGATTTGGATGGGAAGGATTGCACGCTCCTTTCGAACACCCATAAGAACATTGCACAGTACTATCTGGTAATAAAGAATTTTTTCAGAGATGAACGAAAGTACACAAATAAAAAAACAAGAAACACAAAAGAAGATTATTTTAAGCGCAAAGAATTTCAGGATAGGGATTATTTTCCATCTCTGTAAAAGTTCAAAAAGAATTAGGATATTGGTGCTTCCGCTACAGAACCGCCTGCCCACCACGGAAGAAAGGGTTGGAGAATGGGCCAGTAAAGGGGTGCGGTAATAACAAGGACAGAAACAATCGTCGTATGGGTCCAGTGTTCTGCCATACCCCCGCTGATGCCGCCTCTGAATGCTTGTCCTTTGATGACCGCGCTAGTGGCGTGCATTTTAATGTTTAAGATAAGACCGATGGCAATGCGGATAGCCCATGGGTTACTGATCAGCGGCCAGCCTGTATTGATGAGACCGGTTACTTGCATGAAATAATCGGTATTAAAAACCGCGAAAAGCGCGACCCACATAAAAACAACAGAATGAAGTCCATGCCCTAACCAGTGACTGCCGCGGAAATTTTCATCACGGTGGATAAGAATAAGTTCATACAGCCCGAGGATAAGTCCTAAACCGATAACAGGAAAGAAAAGAAGTGTTTGTGTTGCTGTTTCACCGTCAACCATCTTTTTTCTAGAGAAATTTTAGTATACTACTATTTAAAAGTTAGTATTCGCGCCAGGTGTGCTCGCATTTCGTGCATTTGAAGAATCGTGTTTCTGGTTCGTCTGATGATCGTGTCTGGTGTGTCCAGAAGTATGCTTCGGTATTGCCGCATTCCTTGCAGTCTTCTTTGACTTTAGGATACACACTTTCCTGTTTTTTATCGACGACGTCGACGGTTTTTATTTTGTGTTTTTTGTCCGTAATCTTGCCTTCTGCTGCGGTGTATTTGCAGGAAGTACAGGTCATTTTTCCGCCTTTGGGGATCAATAGACTTTCACATTTTGGACAAAAAAGCATCGCTGAAGTGAGAGTGAAAGATTTATAAGGGTTATGTTTACAAAAGCGGAAACTTTGCGGAAATCAGAGAGCATATAAATAATTATTCAAATATAATAAAAGATGACAATCATAAAAACTAAGAAACCACTAAAAGGACTATTTGGTATTATCAAAAAAAGAGACGATCAGATATTTGTGATCGCAGTTAAACCGAGGATGATAAAATGACGCGATGCCCATCCTGTGAAAAAGGAGAGCTAAAAAAGGGGAAGATGAGAGAGATTATGTTCGGTGTTGATTTGGAGAGTTTCCAGCGATCGTATGCCTTGTATGTAAAGAATCATTTACTGAAGCAAAAACAGCAAAACTCATTGAAGAAGCTGCAAAAAATAAAGGAATTTGGGGTTTAAAGAAAAGAACAACAGTCGCGCAAGTGGGGAATAGTTTGGCGGTTCGTATTCCGAAAGAAATTGCGGCATTTGTAGGTTTAAAAAAAGAGGGGGAAGTCATTCTCATGCCACCGGGAAAGAAAGGGATTGCAATAGAGATGAGATAGGATTTCAGATGAAGATTTTTTACTTTTTTTATCCAAGACTTTTCTCATGCAGAATAGCTTGGTACTCTTCAGAAAAATATCATCGAATGTAGCACGATTTATTTTTTGCAGCAGAGAACGCCATTGTAGCTTACGAAGCTGCGTTGGACATAGGCGTTGCTGTCTGGTCTTTTTGAGCATCCGCTGTCAAATCCTGCTTCGCCAAGGGTTAAGATATGATTGATTGGTTGTGGAAGGTAATATCCGGTGAGCCCGAATTTTTCTTGGAGAACATTATGGAATGTGGTCATGACTGCGTTGCCTGCGATCGCTCCGCCTGTTGGACCAGTTGCGCTTTTGCATGCGGCCTGATCGGTATAGAACCATGTTTGTGTTTCTTGCTGATATCCTGCGGGAGCGTACGCTGCAGAAAGGGCCTTGCCGCATACTTGGTCTAAGGGTGTTGTAAGAAGATTTTGATGATTATCCGCATCAATGAACTGGCACGCGCTTACGCTTGCTTTTGAATTACCGGGGCCAAAAAATCGTCCAGTCCAGGACTCTGGGGCAGCGACAACGGCAAGAGCAAGAATGACAGTAATGATGAAGACAGTACTTGTAATCTTTTTCATTCATTTATTCATGATCGTACTATTATAAAAAACTTGTGTGAGTACGGGGGGGGCGAAGTGAAAAAAATATGATTGTCCTGAAATAAAGAAACGTGTAAGACCTGGGATAGAAAGCATCCAACTAAGCAATACCGGTTAATCGTAAGAGTTCTACGAAAAGTATTTTCAACCATCCTAAATAGGGTATACGAAAGACTGCTTTACCATAAATAGAGGATTGTGGAATAATTTGTTCGTCCGGTCGTGACTGAAGATTATAAATGCTGTCTCCTTTGGTTTGGTACGTTCCATCTGTATGGATTTGCACGATGCGGTGAATAATCGGGTCAGGCGTACTTGCTTTGAACACAATAGTGTCTCCTACCTGTAAATCTGTGGGTCGTACGACAACCATAATGTCTCCTTTATTGAATCCGCTGGTAAAACGGTAAGATTGAAATTGTTCTTTAGTGATGCCTAGTTGTTGGTAGATCCCTTCCTGATTATTCCACCATGCGTCAAAAGAGGTTGCGTGTTCCATGCTGCCGGATACAACCGCGACAATAGGATAGGATGTTCCGAAAAGGAATCCTAGTCCCGGATAGATAATAAACTTGACGAGAATGAAAGCGAGAAGGACATTGACAACCCAGCTCAGCCACGAGTCGTCATGCCAGACAAAATGCCAGAACTTCTTGAGATAAAGAATACTTTCTTTTTTCGTAAGCATGGATGAAAAGAAATGTGCTGGTTAAAAAAGGTTTGGGAAAAGTGAAGATGCGAGTTATAAGGCCGATGCGGAAATAATTGTCTATGTAATATATTCTATAATTTCATGACTGATCTTTTTAAAGTCGGGGACATGTGAGATAAGGGGTTTAAGTTCGGATTCCCAAATGTTCTTTTTCTCAGCGATTGCTTGTTCAAACTGGTTTTTATTCCACTTTTTTTCATAGAATTTTAATTTTTCTTCTGTTAATTCTTTATTGAATTTTATTCCTCTGTTTATGAGAAATAATAAATCATAAAGATCTCTTGCTTTATTCCTGGTCATTATTGCCCTTATTTTTTCTGCGAATATTTCATTTTCATTCATGACAAGAATATCAAAAGAGGGTATTTCTTCTAAAAACCTCCCGATTGTTTTAATGGTGGGTTGTAGAACAATAGTTTCCCTAAGACTCATATCGATAACTAATCTGCACATGCTGTTTTTTATTCCAGCGTATAAAGGGCCTTGTATGTGTAATATTATTTTTAAGCTATTTTTATTCTCTTCTTTTGTAATTGTGAATGCAGTTTTAAATCTTTTGAGGTCCTCTTCAATATAGACAGGATCAATCTTTTCTTTGCATGTAAAATCCAGGTCTTCCGAGAACCGGTCTAATCCGTAACATTTGTTTAATGCGGTGCCTCCCTTGAATATCATATTGTTTCCATAGTGCTGGGAGAGAATAAAAAGGATTATATTTTGAAAATAGTCTTTTTCTGCATGACCTGAATTTTTAATATTCCTGAATCGTGCATAATCTTCCAGTTCTTTTTTGGTTATCATATTTTTATTCTCCATTTGGTGTTTGTTTTTTTTGTTTTCTTTGAAAATGGGTTTAAGTGAACATAGTTGTTGTTTAACTTGAATTTGTTTGAGATATCTATTTTTTTTATACTTTCCAGGAGATAGCCTGCTCTTTTTAGGATGACCTGGTTATTTGATCTTTTCAGGTAATCAATTATTTTTTCTTCGGTGATGTCTGCCTTTTGAAAGATATTTGTTATTTCATCAAAATTTCCCATTTCTTTATAATGCAGGAGGCTGTCTATTAATAATTTTTCGTTTTCAGCGATGAAGATTTCTCCTTCGTCTGTTTTTATTTTTTTATATCCGAAGAAATATTTTATTTTGATGAATTTGATGGTATAATTTTCAAAGGGTATGCTCTTTACTTTTCTGGTAACTGCCACCTGCACGGTGTTTAGTAGTTGTTCAGTGTAACCGTAAAAGGAAGATGCTGACCAGAAAGAGATGTAGGATGGGTAGGTTATATTGCCTGCTATGAGATACGGGTTGTTCTTTGTTGTATAGATATTCTTTGTAATTCTTTTTATGAGCTTTCTTTTTATTAGTCTATTCAATACTAGTCTTGCGTATGCATTGCTACATAATGCAAGCCTTGCGATATCATTGACCCTGAAAACCGTCTTTTGTTTCAGTTTTTCGATTAATTCAATTGTTTTCATAAAATTTTATATTACTATATGTATATAAAATTATCTATTTTGATAACTTTATAGCAATTATTTAATATTATGGGTAAATTTGACCAGGATAAACGCGAGAACAACATTGACAACCCAGCTCAGCCACGAGTCGTCATGCCAGAACTTCTTGAGATAAAGAATGCTTTCTTTTTTCGTAAGCATGAATGAAAAGAAATGTGCTGGTTAAAAAGGGTTTGGGAAAAAGAAAGAGATGAATGTTAACGTAAGTCGTCCTTTAATTTTTTTAGAGAAACAGGTTTGATCATGGAAATCAGCAGGGAATTAAAGAAAAAGAAGAAAAGAATTAACGAGTCCACTCCGTACCAGGGGCATATGTTGCGGTTACATCTGCAACACTACCTGCAGTATCAAAACAGCGTAATTTAATATCTGGGTGGAGTGGTGCATCAGTTTGAATACCTAAAGCACCACCGAACTCTTCATCACCTTCTTCGATAAAGATCCCAGGATAAGATACATATCCTGCTTGTTGAACAATGCGACCTGCAGAAGCAACTTGTCTTTGAAAGTTGAAGGGAAACAATTTTCTTGTGTCTCCATCACGCGCGTTTACATCGCTGCCAAGCGGACCTTTCAGGAAGCAGGAAGATAAAGCATTATTTGCTTCAATAGTAAGAACCCAATCGAGAGAAACGCCTTGCTGGTATAATTCAGCCCTTTTAATTTGTAATGGCGATCTCGTAAAAGAAGTACAGCAGGAGTAGGTATAATAATTATCATACCATTTCCCATCTTCAGGCCACTGAACAAAATTACGGGGAGTACCATCTGTATTTACGCTACCAGTATAGGGTTGTTTTGAATCTGTATATTCATTTGAGAAGGTAAGTAATTGCTGCCCAGAATCACATACTTTTTTTCCATAAGTATTGCCAAGTTCTCCACCCTGGGGTTTACGGAGACCGTATCCAACAACAGTACAATGCCCTGCGCTAAGTGCGGACGTAGCAGTGTCCGCAGACTGTGCATGGGGAACAGTCTTTGGGGTAGATGATGTGGAGGATAATAATCTTAGACGAGCATAAATATCATTTAAAACGCCGGCAAGTCCGGGGATTTCACTGATGTAATGTCCTGCGCTAGAGCGTTTCGTTTTTCTCACATTATTTTCAAAGGATTTGTCTTTAACTGCTGCATCAAGGTCAGAAGTCTCAGAAGTAGCAGTTGAATCACCAGGTATAGGGCTTGGATTGCTTTTACCAGTTGGGGGGGAAATCGTCGTGGTTTTACATTGACCTCTTATAAGATCACATTTTTGACCTCCAGGGCAATCTTTATCCTTTGCACATGAAGGTGTAGTACCACTTACACATAATTTAGTAAAGGAATCACAAACAAGACCACTGTCACATGGCTTGACTAAACTACTACAAGATTGCCCTAATGCAACATAGCCAGTAACAGGAACATCTCCAGTTGGGCTGTCGCTCATGCCAAAATAAAGAAAACTGCTGGCAAGAACAACGAGAAGACCGACAAGGGAATAAAGCGCAATTTGTGAATGTTGAGAAGGTTGTTTTTTCACGAAGGATCACGCTCTTATAGCAATAGAATGAATTACGCAAATACTACTATTTAAATCTTTTGTAAATTGGCTTTGGTGCATTCCTAGTTCTTTACGTATATTCACTTGGAAAAACCTAGGTCTAGCATATAAGATTTGGTCAAAGATGATCTAAAAGCAGAGGGTTGCACCAGAGCCTGTAAATTTGTAATTGTTTAGCTGCATCAAACGGAGGCTGATTTGAGCTTATTTCCGATTAAAAGTTTAAAGAATCTGAAAAAAGAAGACTGAAATAAATTTCCGTTCCAAAAAATTTCCGATCGAGCTAAACAATTACGTAAATTTTTTTTTGAAATGAATCGAGAGATATCTTTCATAATACGGGAAGTCCGACCAAGATTACGATTCTGTAATGAGGCGGATTACTAGTTTTGCTCGCGACAGGGACGCGTCAGAAAAGGTAAAAAAAGAGTTTTAAAATAAGGTAACAGAAGAAGGTTCATCTAGTGAAAATTTCGTGCAGGAGCTGGTCAACAGTTACAGTATCCCATCCTTTGGCAATAAGTGTTGCGCGTATAGTTTCTTTGGGAAATCCCTGTGCTTGTTTATCGGTGATAAATAAGGTGAGTTGTGCGCGGCTGATTGCGGGTTCAATTAATTCTTTTTTCCATCCTGTCTTTTCTAAGATCGCGTAAACTTCTGCTGCGGGTTTGCGGTTGGTGACAATCATGGTATTCGTATAGGTTTGTAGGGATGAGGGGGGTTGAGCCTGTTGCGGGGCGGGGGAGGGGGATTGCGCGGGAGAAGAGGTATTTTTTAAGGGAGGGGATTGTTGTGCGGCGGGTTGTATTTTTGATAAAGGTACTGCGGCGGGTTGTACAGGTGATTTTTTCTGCGCGTTCCGTTTCTGCCACAAGAAAAGACCGCCGCCAGTCAGCAGGCAGAGTATGCCGATGCTTAATGCGGCGATATGGAAGGGGGTGATAACGGTTTTTTCTTCAATTGTCCCGAGATCTTGTTCGCTTAAGTGTAAATCCCGTTGTGCTTGGCTGTTTGCGGGGGTTGTGGTGGCGGCTGCGCTGCATTCTTGCTGTTCGACAGGTTTACCGTCGCTGGAACTGCAGCTGTTGCGGTCAGTGCATACGCGGTGTTTTATTTTTTCTGTGCAGATGCCCCATTCAGTGCAGTCCCAGAGGGGGGCGCAACCAGATACATTCACAGGGGTTGAGGAAGGTGTTCCAATAGTGACAAAGAGAGGCGGGCTGTACGCTGTCTCTGTGCCGTCAGTTGCGGAAAAATAAATAAGTTCTGTTCCGCTGAAATTTTGGGGGTTGGCGAATGTGACAATGCCTGCGGCTGAAACAGTTACGGAGAGACGTTTGGTGGGTTTTATCGCGTACTGTAATGGCTGTCCGTCAGGATCAGTAAAATATGTGCGAAGATCAAAAGTGGAATTGTCTGGAAGAGTGCCGTCCTGCGTGAGCGTGATCGGACTGAATTTCCCATTGAAGGATGGTGCCCCGTTAAACATTTCAAGGGTGGGTTGCGCGAGATAGGTGAACATATTTTTCGTGCTGTTAAAAAGACGCAGTTCGCATTTCCACGCGCCAGCGTCAGATAGGGTGATGGGGGAGGAGGCATAACAGTCCTGGGAAGCCCCGTCTAAAGGAACACAGACCGTGCTGTTCTGGGGGAGCGATACAGAGGGCTGGTCAGGAAGATCGTGGGGACGGTAAAAAACAAAAAAAGGGGTGGTATTGAGGGGAATGGTTGCGATGCAGCCGATGGTATTGCCAAAAACAAAAGTGGTCTGGTAAGTTTTCGTACTGAACTGGTTAACCACATCCTGGAGTGCGAGACCTGCGGCGACATGCATGGACGCGGCAATGGACCTGTCCTGAACAACATATCCGGTAAGGGGAACGTCATGATAAAAAAGAAAGATAAGGAAGAGAAACAAAAAAATTGCTAAGGTGAGAACAGATTCCTCTTTGAAACGAACCATAAAAAGTAATGGGCGTCAGGGATTTATAAATCTTGTTTAAGGTCTCTCATCGTATTAAAGGGGCATTTAAATCCACGCGTATACAATAACAGCGCGCGCAAAGCCGGAAGGTATCTGGTTCGTTGTTTTTCTTTCGTTCCCTGGTTGTGTATGTTAAGCATAAACATCTTCCAGTAACCACTTCCAGAGGGGTAAGCGTATTTTAAAGATTATTTAAATACTTCAAAATATTTTCATGCTTATTTTCACAAAATGTATAATTTTTTGCTGTTCTTTATTAGAGGTAAAGAGGATAAAAATATTATTTGAGGTGCTTCTCGTATTTTGAAACATCTGCTATCTTCTTTTCGTCTTTCTTGACTCTTTTTTCTAGACTTTTTATATCTTTTTCAGCAGGGAGGCTCTCTGGCATGATATTGTTTTTTGCTAAGACCCTTCTCATTTCTTTATTGTTCTTTATGTGTTCATTAGTTATTTTCTTTTCACCCTGCACATCATCTTTTTTTACATTGAAATTAGTAATTTCTGTTGCAAAATTTTTAGCAGCAATAGTAACTGTTGGTAAGAAGTCAGCTAAAGGTTTATTTGTAGGGATTTTCAGTTTCTGTTTCATGTGTTTTGTATCATATCCGCCAAATAATGCTTCATCACCTTTACTTCGTATCCTCGCAAAACCAGGATCATCAACTCCGCGCTCGTAGATGAGTTTCGACAATTCTGTTTCTGATGCGGTAAGTTTATTTCTTGCTTCGAATCTTTCTTGCAGTGCTATTCTTTGTTCTATAAGTTCTTGTTTTCTTGTTTGTACTGCAAAATAGCTTTGCGCGAAAGCGATCTCTTCTTTTCTTGGATCCCCGTTTTGTGCGACGAGATAACAAGCGTATCTGGTGAGTTTGATATCTTCTATTTCTCTCTTTGCTCCTGAGCCAACTTCAACCATTTTGCTGATGTCGGGAAAATGGTCTTTTATATCATATCCTGCATTTTTGCATGCAATTTTTGCTTTTTCAATAATATTGCTAAAGTTCTCCCACTTATCATAACCTAAAAGTTTCTGTATGTCTCGCGCATACCAGAATTCTACTTCTTCTTCTTCTTTATGCGCATAATCCTCGAACGTTTTTTGGAGTTTTGTGATAATTGATTTATCCATAAAGAGCAGTATACATCCAGGATTTATATAGTTTACAGCGGTATTACTGAAAATTTTTCAAGGGTATAATCTTTTTATGCATAATGTGGATAAGAGCCTTAAAAGAAATATGCCTTTCTGTTCACACAAAAAATGACAGATAACGCGCGATTGGTCTAATAGGCTATTAAAGAGTATTAAATAATGTACGTGCTTCTTTGTTGCGTTTTTTGAGAAGGGTAAGCGCGTCCTGCACTGCTTTTCTGTGTTTGCCGCTTTTTGCTTTCACAATGAAGCGCGGATTGCCGATGAGCGGGTGCTGGATGCGGTAGCTTGCGAGAGCGGTATCGTCAAGCATCCAGAGCGCTTCGCGTAAGGCGTTGCAGAGGGTATGATTTTCCCCGCGGAGTTCAAATTCAAGATGTTCTTTTGTTTCGTTCAGAATAGCGAGTTCCATAAGGTACAGGGAAAAACTGAGGAGTTTTAAAGCTTTCTCTTTCTAAATTTTTGTGTATAACGTCTGCCTTGATATGCGTAGGAATATTTTAAGAACAATATGAAAAGCGAGCACGGCTGAGTTGATGAGGACGGAAAAAATAAGGGAAGAATAATTTAACAGGGTTTTCTTGCGCGGAATCCGTAAAATGCGCCAAGAAGAAGGAGCGTGAGCATTCCGCTGGCAAGCGTGTAGAGAGGAACTTTGGTGCGTGTTTCTCCGCCTGTAGGAAGAGAGGTGCAGGCGACTTTACATTCTGTTAGCGTGCAGTCACAGCTGACGCTCGCGCATTCAGTCAGGATTTCTTTTGCATTCTGAATTGACTCTCCGAAACTAACAACGCGTGTGCCTTTCCCATCATTGTCCGGATCAATACAGTCCCCTCGGGTAATGGTGACTGCTTTTCCTAATGCGGGAATGAAATCTGTAGCTTTACAACCCAGCAGAGTTCCATCCCTAGGAAGACAGCAGTAGAGAACATCTGTCCCCTCCACAACATCTCCATTACAGGCGTCATTACCATCACAGGTTATGCCTCCTCTACCAACACAGCTTTCTGTCGACCATCCATTTCCATTTGGTGCAGGCCCACTGCCGCCGGTTTGCGTAGGCGTAACACATTGTCCGTTCACACAGTTCGCACTACCCGTACATGCGGGAGTACATTGTGTTGCAGAAGGAGGGGTAGTGCAGGCAACATTGCAGCAGATAGCGGAGTCTGTGGCAGCAAGAGGTGCTGAGCAAGTTTGCGCCGCTGACGTGCAAAGAGTACCACTCTGCGCAGTACAGGTTTGCGTAGGCGTAACACATTGTCCGTTCACACAGTCCGCACTACCCGTACATGCGGGAGTACATTGTATTGCAGAAGGAGAAGTAGTGCAGGCAACACTGCAGCAGCGAGTGGTATCAGTAGAAGGAAGGGTTGTGCCTGAACAGGTTTGTGCGGGCATACAGCTATTACCATGTTGTGCGTTGCAGGTTTGTGTGGGAGGGACACAGATTTTTGTCGTGGTATCACACATAAGGGTAGGAATGCATGTTTCTGTTAGTGTTGATGATCCAGGAACACATGGTTCGTCTTTCTGAAGGGTTCCAATAGGTTTTGCGCAAAGAAGGGTAGTGGGATCGCAATGGAGTGCAGGTACGCATGCTTGTGTTACAACAGAGGAACCAAGAACACACGTCCCGCCTTCTGGAACTGTTCCAGTAGGGGGTGCGGTGCATTTCACATTTTTGCATTGAGAGGAAACGCATTGGGCATTAGTGAGGCATAAAGCGTCTTTTCCGCCGCAGACAGAGTTCCCGCAACTCAATGTTGTTGTGCCAACTTGTGCGCATATACCAGTACCGACGCAGGAAATACCCGCGGTTGTACCAACACAAACATTTTTCTGCGGATCGCATAATAATCCAGGAACACAGCGTACAGTAGGATCCAAATCAGTCATATCGCAAGAACTTCCGGCTAGTGCGGTTCCCTGAACGGAAGGTGTTGGGGAAGTGAGACGTTCACAAATATTTGAATTGCACGCAAGCCCGGTAACACAGCGTTCAGCAGGACTGGTTGATTGGAGCTTACAAGGCGCTCCTTCTACTGCTGTTCCAGGGAGTATGCCTCCTTTGCAGCAGAGGCGTACAGGAAAATTCGAGTCAGAACAGCCTTTGGAGACATGCGCGTTGGATGTGTCTGCAAGGCGGGCAATGCAGGTTTCTCCGGTAACACAATCAGTCCTGCTGGTTGTGCACTGAAGATCGCCATAACAAACAGGAGTCGTAAAAGTCGTATCTGTGGGTGCGGCGGCGTGAGCGTCGTCAGCGCTGGAAAGTTTCAGAATAATATTGGTGGCAGTACAGGTATGGGGGGTCGCACCTGTTGATTTAGGCCAGCATACGTTAACCGGCTGATTAATAGTAGTAAAGACATGGGAATCTGTGGGTGCGGCGAGAGTAAATAATGCGTCTTCAGTGGGTTTACATGGTTCGGGTGTAACCGTTACAGAATCAGCAACGCATGCGGCACTGCCTCCCAGACCTGCGAAAGCTCCGCTTCCTTGACAATGATAACCTGCGTCACAGGAAGGTCCTTGCGTGCTTGTGCATAATGTTATCTTTCCAATGCCAAAAGGCCCGGAACTGACCGTATTCGCGTTGCACGCGGAAGTACTGTAACAGCCGCAGGAGCCGCCACCCGTATTTGTCGGACAAGCACCAGTAAGGGCATTCCCAATGCCACTTAAAGAAATAAGAAAAACAAAGCTAAGCGTAAGGAGAAGGATTTTTAAGGGCAATCGCATGCGGGTTCACTCTTTTTGTATATTAAGGGTTTTAGCCGTTTACTCGTATTTAAATCTTCCGTAGTTCAAAGATACTGTGTAGTAAGGTGACATATGTCACCAGTACTAATAGGTTAGCTTTTTAGCTAATCCTATGAAAAAAGAACTTATCAGAAAAGAATTTATCAAGTTAAGAATAAGACAATATTCTTACCAAAAATGCAAGACACAACTCAA
>OBEQ010777707.1_pt1 | contig 13362 bp, 15 predicted proteins | sample 1670901 | NCBI WGS metagenome assembly OBEQ01 (sample SAMEA104232315, study PRJEB22302) | groundwater metagenome | biome: forest; feature: aquifer; material: groundwater | place: USA | collected 2011-08-07 | depth 5.4 m
CCCAATTGCGCAATATCGCTGCCGAGCGTTCCGAACTGCTGCCACGCGGGAAGCGTATAAAAAAATCCGAGCACGATAGCGGCAATAAAAAATATAAGCGCGGTAACGATTTTTGACATACGGTGTTTGTGATTATATTACTGCGCGCCAGTGCCTGAACCTGCGGCAGAATTTATGGGTGCTCCTGCCGGACGCAACTGCAGAAGGGACGGGCGGAATACCAACGTCAACTTAAATCCCACCAATCCCTCGCCGGTGGTGGAGAGGCCGCCGAAATCCACTTTTTGGATCTGCGGATCCTGTTCAAAAATGCCTATCTGGCGGGCGAGCACCCGATAACTTGCCGCCTCACCCGACAAATCCACCTTCAGCCCGTCTTTTGCAAACGAAAAATTAGAATATCTCACCTGCGGATGCGTATCCGCCTCCAGTACCCGGAACGCGTTGGATGCAAAAGGGTGCTCTGCCAAAAGCGACCGCACATTCTTCAGGCGCTGTTCAAGCGACGTGATCTGATCCAGCAATTCGGGCCGCAAACTTTCTTCTTTGATCTTGTTCTGGGCGATAAGCTGGATTTTCTGGCTTTCACGACTTTGATTGAGCAGGGCAAGCCCGACGGTCGCCATTACGACCACTCCAAAAAATCCGATGCTGATGGCCGACATCGACAGCAGGCCTCCCATGCCCAACGGCAGGCGGGATACAAAAGATGATCGTTGTTGTAAGGAGAGATCAGCCATACGACTAAGGGTTGAGGGTTTAGCCAATAGGATTTAGAATTCTCTTCACCGAAATTTGCTTTTCTTTATTGAACTATTCGCTACACCCTATTCGCTATTCGCTATTGGCTTTCTTATCGCGGGGTTAATTCTCGGAGTGCCGCCCCCACCGCTACGGAAAATGTCGGCCCTATTTCCTTGAGCACCGGCTGGAGAAACGGCGGCGTTACCAGACGCGTAAACGGACTGCCGCGCGTTACCTCCAAGCCCAGACGAGACGCCGCAAACTCTACGATCCCCTTCAGATTTGCGCCCCCGCCGGTCAGATTCACTTTTTGAATCCTATGCGGAGCGCGACGGTGATATAAAGAAATCATCCGTTCAATTTCAGCAAAAAGAGTTTCCATAAGCGGCGTTATCACTGACGTAATCTCTTGCTCTTCTATCCGTTCCGAAAGCCCGACGTCCCGTTTGACTTGCTCGGCCCGTTGGGCGCTGATGGCAAGCGAGCGTTCCAATGCGCGAGTCAGCTCTTGCGAGCCGCGGCCAAGCGTATGGGCCATACGGATCAATCCCCGCTCCACAAATGCCAATGTCGTGGACTGATGGCCGAAATTGATGATGAGCGTCGGCGTGTTGTCATAGCCCACGAGCGACCGCACCATACTGAACGGCTCCACTTCAATGCCGCGCAATGTTACGCCTCCGCGTTCGGCAACCCTGCGAGATTTTTCCACCGCTTCGCGCGGCACCGCAATCAGCAAAACCGTAATCTCGTCGGCCGCATCCGCGTCTTCCAAGATCATCCATTCCAGCAACACCTCGGCAATCGGAATGGGCACATACTTGCGCGCTTCATACGGCACGGCCTGGCTGATTTCGTGTTCCAGCGACCGGGGAAACATAATCGTCGTGATAAATGCCGCGGCCGCCGGAATCGTCATTATGCCGTCGCGGCTGGTTGCGTTTGATTCCCGCAAAACATCCGTCAGGAGGGATCCAAAATCCTGATCAAGATAGTGCAGGGTGTCATCGCCCCGCCCGGCTTCCGGATGCTTCAGATACCCTTCGTTCAACAATTCGCCGTAGGTCTCCAGCACCGCGCGCTCTTTTTCATACCGCAATTGTACCACCTTGGTGGAAAAGCTGCCAATGTTAATACCCAGCATACTCGTGGGCTTCTGCTTAAGGAACGCAAAGGAGAGATGCGGCTTCTTGATTTTTTTGAGAAAAGAAAAATCTATCTGCACTTTTCTATTATACACGAAAAAGCTGCCGCCTGCAGGCGGCCGCTCCGTAAGTTATCCACACCCCGATCAAAAAACGCGCGTACAATACAGGTATGCGCCTTCTCTCTGTCGCAAAAACATTTGCGCTTGATCTGCTTTTCCCCACTGCCTGCGCCGGATGCGGATGCGAGGGCGCGTATCTGTGCGATCCGTGCGCCGCAGACATCCCGATGTATGCGCCCGCGTGTTTTGTATGCAAAAAACTCGTGCCCAGCCAAGGCAACGCTCCGGCAGGCAAAACCTGCACGCCATGCCGCAAAAAAAGCCGTATCTATAGCTCATTCTCGCCCTTCTCGTATGGCGCGGGGCCAATAAAGACCCTGATCCATGACCTGAAATACCGCCGGGTACGCGGCAATGCCGAGATTCTCGGCGCATTGCTGTATCGGGCAATTGCGTATCACGGAGTCATCCTGTCGCGCGATTCTCTCATCATTCCCATCCCCCTGCATCCGGCACGTAGGCGTACGCGCGGATTTAATCAATCACGCCTCATCGCGGATGTACTCGGCGCGAAACTTGGCATCACTGTGCGGCCTGATCTGCTCAAGAAAATAAAAAACACGCGGCCGCAAATGGAGCTTCCGCGTGAAGAACGCCTCAAAAATGTGACTGGCGCATTTGCTATGTCCGATACCGCAACAGTCCGCAATCGGACATGCATCCTTATAGACGATGTCAAAACCACCGGCGCTACATTGGAATCCGCAGCCCGCACACTCCGCGCCGCCGGAGCGAAAAGAATCTGGGCGCTCACCATAGCGCGTTAGACCCCTTTTACATTCTGCCAGAGAAATTCCAGTAACTGTCGGTGAGCGGTTGCGATTGAGGCGTCTTCAATAAGCACTGCGATCATATTTTTGGGAGCGATCATGGCAACCGTATTTTCGTAAATCAGCATATCAACATCAAAACGCATATTAGCGGGCAAAAACTTCGTCTCGCCCAGGCCAAGACGATTTTTTTCTTTGAGATACTCCCGCGCCTCCGCCGAATCCTCAATAAATTCGCGTATTGCACTGCCAGTCGCCTTCATACTGTGCGCCAGCCCGTCAAGTTCTTCCCGGGATATAAAAGAACGCAATGTCCGTATATCCACCAAAGCCAAAATCTCGTGCGCATTAAAAATCTCTTTTTCATACAAGGCCATAATGCTCTTTTTGCCCTCGTAAAACCGCACGCGCGGTTTTCCCGGTGATGCGTTGGCAATAGAACGCAACTCCGGCAACGCAGTCCTGAACGCCGAGACCCCTTCATCAAACCCGCGAAAAATCTTTTCCGGATCCACAGCCTGGTACAGCGTGGTCGTACCTTTCGGAATCACCTCAATAAATCCCTTTTCCTGCAAAGCACTTAATATCACATACGCCGTGGGCCTTTTGATGCCCGCTTTATGCGCAATCCTCAATACCGACGCTTGCCCCAACTCCAACGCCGCCAGATATATAGCAACTTCCTTATCGGAAAATCCAATTCGCCCTAAAACATTTTCAATCGGCATAGATCACATCCTATCATATCTGATAAAATAGTGTCAATACTTATAACAACAATTTATATACTCTATTATATAAGCGGATTCTTGATAATCAATATGGGTCATTTCAATGATGTGACTGTGAAATCTTATGTCAGATAATTTGACTTTATAAGATCAGAAGACATAGAGTTAGGGTTGGGTTATCGTCATGGCTCATTCAAAAACAGAAGGGGCTTGCTATGCAAGCAATCTCTTACGAAGAGTTACAACGGGTCGTAGCAACTCGTGATCTCGGACTCCGGATCAACCTCCGAAAAGTATTGGAACGCACAACGACTCATCAAGAATTGGTCAGCGTACTCGTTCGATACGGAGGTTGGAATCAATGCTTCAAGGGAGCCACAGCAGGTTTGGTCGCCCAACTGCATCGTAGTCAAAATGTCTTCGGATATTTTGGAGCACAAGAAGCAGCATGTGGCGTGTATGAAGCGATCACTGATGAGTTTCGGGACCGGCACGATTCTCTTTTATGGGCGTTTCTCAAGGGAGTTTCGGATTTCTTCTTCTTTTCTCATGAGCCCGCCGCAATCCTCATGCGACATCCGAGCGTTCTTGCGGCTCAACAAGAAATCTGGAAAGGGTATGGCGAAATCTGTTATGACGATCTGCCGAAGTTAGTAGCGGCCGCGGGCTTCCATGCCGGATCAGAGTTCATGGCCGCGTTCCATGAATTTCCGCAACTGGACGAGTTCTTCACACAATGTCGGCCAAAGACAAAAGAATATCTGGAGAGAAAATATGTCCAGATCGGACGTCGCAATTACTCATGCTACGGCTGGGTGAAAGATCATGCGGAAGAAATTGAGCAACGGCATTTTAGCGCCTCCTTGGATGTCTTTACGGCCATCATGCATGTCGGAGCCGAAACCAAACAATACTTTCTGGACGGGTTTCTTCGGTTCCTCGAAATCCAAGAGGAGCTCATGGATGTGCTATCCCTGCCGATACCACTCCCACCACTGGAGGCTGTGTGAGAAAATCTAGACCGTTGACACGAGCTGATGTCATATGGTTCGGTATCCAAATCGCAATCCTGACAGGAGAAGGGTGGGCGCTTGGATTTCCGCTCGCTGGACTCTTTGGAGCTGTTGGGGTCCCGTTGCTTCTCTATATGTTGGCAGAGTACCTCACCCAATCTCCGGCAAAATGATGGATAGCGCCGCAAAAATCATCAAACACCAGAAACCCGATGGCTTCTGGTGTTTTTCACTGTCTACACTCACTTTGCCTGATCTCTCGCCTACTTGCTATCTCTGCCCGTCGGCTTTTGCTTGCGGAGCGTCCCGCGACGCCAAAAAACCTATAATAAGTGCGACGGCGGTAATACTGGCGAGAAAAATCATGGCTGAATTCATAGATTTATTTAGCCACGCCGTTTTTTTCCGCACGGCGCACCATCAAGAGAATCATCAGCACTACTGCAATACCCGTAAGATAGGGAGCGATTTGTATTAACATATTTTATGACTTTAACATTAAATAAACTGCGCCGTAGTATGCCAAGAGGGAAGCCGCTACTCCTCCAAGCACGATTGGACTGGTGAAAGACGCGCCTCTCACAATGTTTTGCACAACAAAAGACACAAGAAATACCAGTGCCACCCGTTCAAGCCACTGCGCAAAGGTTTCGTATTGTTTGCTTGATCCCTTCGTCCTCTGCTCGCCCACACAAGCCCCTTATACCCTATTCGCTCGTCACGCGCAATACTTCTTCTATGGAGGTGATGTGTTGCGCCGCGCGGATAAAACCCTCTTCGCGCATGACCAGCATGCCTTCTTGCCGCGCACGTTGCTCTATCTCCTCGGAAGTTGAATTTTTCATGATAAGCGCGCGGATCGTATCGGACATTTCCAATACTTCGTGGATGCCGATGCGTCCTTTGTACCCGTCCGGACACGCATCGGATTTTTTGGGCCACCCCCATTCCATGTTTTCAGGTGTCATTTTAGCATCAATTACTTTCTCGGCCTTGAGCATGACAAATATCGCATCCAAATCGCTGTCTTTGCGCAGGCGCACAAGCTCCTCGCGAGTCAGGCGCCGCACTTCCTGATCTTCACACAGGCGCCGCACCAGCCGCTGGGAAATAATCGCATTCACGGTGGACGCGATCAGAAACGGCTCCACTTTCATATCCAAGAGCCGCGGCAGGGAGCCCGCCGCGGAATTGGTGTGAAGCGTGGAGAGCACCAGGTGCCCGGTAAGCGCGGCGTTGATTGCCAGAGACGCGGTCTCATTGTCGCGGATTTCCCCGACCATAATGATATTGGGGTCCTGGCGCAGAAGCGAGCGCAAGCCGTTGGCAAACGTGAGTCCGATGTCGCTGCGCACCTGCGTTTGATTGACCCGCGGCATGCGGTATTCAATCGGATCCTCAACCGTGGAGATATTCACCGCAGACGTATTGAGCATTTCCAAAATGGTGTAGAGCGCCGTGGTTTTGCCCGAGCCAGTCGGCCCGGTGGCAAGCATAATGCCGGTGGGGCGTATGATCGCCCGATGCACGCGCTCAAGATTCGACCCCCAGAACCCGATTTCTTCCAGCGTCATGCCTTTCGTACTTTCCGGCAGAAGGCGCATCACGATTTTTTCTCCGTCATACACCGGCAGGATAGAAACGCGGAATGAGATTTTATATTCGGGCGTCTCTATCTTGAATCTCCCGTCCTGCGGGAGCCGGTGCTCGTCAAGCTTGAGATTGGCCATGACCTTGATGCGCGCCACGAGCGCCGGGGCAATTCTCTTGGGCAGGGTCATCGCATCGCGCAAAATGCCGTCAATGCGATAGCGCACCGCCACGTCTTTTTCAGACGGCTCTATATGAATGTCCGAGGCGCTTTGCAAAATCGCGTGGCGTATGAGCGTATCCGCGATGCGCACCACCGGCAAGTCCTCGGCAAGTTTTTTTAATTCTTCCGCATCGGCGGGTGCGGCGACCTCGCCCGATGCCATGGGCGCTGATGCCACTCCCTCTTCTTTCTGCAGAATATCGCCAAACTCCGCTTCCAGAGATTTTTCATACTGGCGCAATCCATGCTGGATGCTCTCTGGAGTCGTCAGGCGCGGCAAAATGCGCAATCCGTCTTTTTTGCGGATGAATTCAATGATTTGCAAATCATCCGGGTCAAGCATGGCAACCTCCAAATCCGTGCCCGACTTGCGATACGCGATCACATTGTGCGTGCGCGCAAGCGGCTCGGGAATCGTCTGCAGAACCTCGGGCGCGATCGTCTCATGCGACAAATCCACAAAAGGAATCCCCAGAATATACGCTTCCAGCCGCCTGACCTCGTCTTCTTTTACTGCTCCGGTGTTGAGCAAGACATCGCGCAAAGATACGCCGCTGTGCGCCGACTCTTGTTCGGCTTTTTTAAGCACGGCTGGCTTGACCAAGCCCGCGTCCAGCAAAAATGTTTTCAATCGCGTGGGATCAATTCTCATGGGACATTTATTCTCCGAGTATATTTCTTACTTTCGCCACCACCTCGTCCAATTTATAATTCATCTTCACCAAAAACGTCGTAGCGCCCAGCGCCAGCGCCCGATCCACTTCTCCGGTGCCTTCCAGATTGGACATAATGATCACCGGAATACGCGCGGTTGCCGGGTCTTTCTTCAATTCTTCCAGCACGGCAAACCCGCCTTTTTGAGGCAGTACCAGATCAAGCAAAATTAGATCCGGCATTTCTTGTCTAGCAATTCTCAAACCATCGTCGCCGTTGAGCGCCGAAGATACCGCGTATCCGGCGTCAACCAACGCACTCGTCACGGCTTTTTGCAGAGCCGCCTCGTCCTCAATAAAAAGTATTTTTTTAGCCATAAGTCGCATCTTTATAAACTATTCTTCCCTGCGTCCGCGCCCAATCTTCAGAGAATCCGACATGCGATCTCTCAGCGTCTCTTTTTGAAGTAATTAGCTCATGCCCGAGTATCTCCGATATAATCATTTCCTTCACCAGCCCGGGCTGTAAAAGATTTGGAATGCCGATCTTAGACGCAAGATCCTGCGCTCTCATGATCAACGCTATAATTTGAGAAATTATTTTTTGAGCCATAGTAAAAACTATTTCAAAACCGCTATCTCTTCAGATCCCAGTAACGACCCCCATTCAAATAACGCGCCTTCCTGTCGCGGATTCGCCTCCCGTATTCTCTTATTGCAAACCGCAATAAAATCGGGGTTGATTTCAAAACCGATAAAGTTGCGCCGTATCTCTTTACAAACCACAAACGTTGTTCCCACGCCCGCAAAAGGATCCAATACGACATCCCCCTCTTTGGAACTGGCCTGTACGATCCGTTCTATCAGCTTCATCGGCTTTTGGATGGTGTTGAGAAAATCTCTGCTTATTAATTCTTTAGATTTATAAGTAAGTTGTTTAATATCGCCCCAAACATCCCCGGGGTTTTTGCCGTCTTCGTTGAACTTCGTCTTGGAAAACTTCCCTTGTATATTTGCAATCTTATCCCATGAATTTCCCGTAACCCCGAACGGACCATCACAGACGATCAAATCTATTGATTCATCATCAACTTGATTAATAAGTTTTAAACAATCACCCTGATACACTTTATTTTTCTCCATATTATATTGGTAACTTGACCCCATACCTCAATATTTTAATCCCTACCAATCGCTTAAGCAACGGGCAATGTAAACCAAAATTCGCTTCCCTGCCCGGGTGCCGAATGAAATCCTATGGCGCCGCCGGATGCTTCCACCACGCCCTTGGCTATGTAAAGCCCGATGCCGGATCCCCGCGCGTTGTGCAGTGTGGCATTGCCCGCGCGGAAAAATTTCTGAAATACGTATTTCTGCTCCGCAGGAGGGATACCCGCGCCCTGATCCGCAACACTCCAGCGCACCCGGCTCCCCTCGTGATGCATCACAACTCGCACGGTTCCTCCGGCCGGACTGTAGCGGATCGCATTATCCATAAGATTCTGCACGGCCATTTTGATCCGCTCCCGATCCGCGAAAACCTCGGGCAGGCGGGGCGCTCCTTCCAGCATGAGCACGATGTTGTTTGCCTCGGCATATTTGCGAAAATCCTCGGCCATGTTGTGCGTCAGATCATCCAGCCGGAACACTTCTTTTTTTAACGCGAGCCGCCCGGCCTCGATCCTGCCGACTTCCACGAGCGACTGCACCAGACCAATCATGTTATCGGTCGTATCGGTCAATGTCTTGAGGTACTCGCTTATCGGGTGCGGCGGTACCTCCTGCGCGCAGGCCTTCTCCACCACGCCCAAGGTCATGCGGAAAATAGAAAGCGGAGTGCCGAGCTGATGGGAGATAATGGACACAAATTCGCTCTCGGTGCGGTTTGCCTCCACGATCTCGTTGAACCCGTTGATCACCATCGTGCCGACGACAAAGAAGAGCGCTGCCACAAAACTGACGATGAGGGCCGCGATCCGCGGCTCATCCGTGTAATTGCTGGCAACCAGATACGTCCCGACCATGGCGATTATCGTAACAAACCCCATCATGAAAAAAAGGAACGGCGGGCAGTGCCATATTTTGAGCTTCAGCGTCCGACACTCCGATGCAACATTGAAATGCGCAAGCCACGGTATCATAGCATCTCTATAATACCACACAATCCTTTTCCGCGCTGTCATCTTTTCCCCACCACTCATACGATTGCGCGGCGCTGTAGCGCCGCGTTATACTTGATCAATGGACATCCTCATCTTTTTGCAAGATTACATCATTTGGCACTATGGCAGGGCAGTGCGGGATTTTTTTGCGATTGCCGAAGACCTGTTATGGTTTGTATACCATTTCTTTTCTCTTCCGGTGTTGACCCGCACTCTTTTCTCGCCGTTTAGCCGTATCCATACGCAAGGATTTAGCATCCTTGCCATTGAGGCGTCGCTCCAAAATATCGCGCTCAACTTCATCTCCCGCGCCGTGGGATTTCTGCTGCGCAGTATCGTCATTTCCGCAGGCATCGTATCTCTCATGGTTATGGCGCCCCTGCTCGCCGCGACTCTCATCCTCTGGCTCTTTCTGCCCCTGATCATTCTTTTCCTCTTGATTTTCAGCATAGGCATTTTCGCATAGCTATGACTTTTTCTTTTGCCAAAAACAGATTTGCGAGCGTCTCATGGATTGAGCGCGCCCTGCCGCGGCGTGTTCGCGGCTATCTTGGCTATGCGGCGATGGGCGCCATACTCGCCTCATTTTTTCTTCCTTCCGTAAGATTATTGACGCTCGGCTTTGCGCTTTGGCTTCTCCTCATCATGCTCAATGCCTATGCGCGTTCGCGCGCCTCCGACATACGAGGCGATGCAACGGACGAAAATATCGCCCGGCGCTTCAATTATTATGCGTCTACGGTGTGGCGCGCCGCATCAGACGGGATGCCGCGCTCCGTTGCTGATCTGGCGGCAGGATTTGATCGCGCGCCTGCGGGGCGCGCGATCATGACGCGCTTGGGCATCAGCGAAAAAATATATCAGGAAGCTATCGGCGCGCCATCAGGCGCGCCGAGTGTACCCGTTGATCCAATATCGCTTCTCGCACACATCGCAACAACAAACCAAGAGATTTCATCCGGCGATCTTCTGATTTTGCTTGTCCAGAACTGCATCCCGATCAAAAATATGATGCTCGCCGCAGAAATTACGGAGGACGATATCCGCGGCGCCGCGACATGGGTGGAGCGATCGCTCAACGAGCAGAATCGTAAAGAACGTTGGTGGAGCCGCGAACAACTTGCACGAATTCCGGGTATTGGCAAGCAGTGGACATACAGCCGCATATATTACCTCCACCAATTCGGCCGGGAACTTACGGGCGAAACCCACGGCGCCATCACGGGCAGAGAAACCGAATTGCATTTATTGGAAACCGCGCTGATGAAACAATCCGGCGCCAACGCGCTCCTCGTGGGCGACCCGGGCGCGGGCAAAAAAACCATTCTTGCGACGCTGGCAAGCCGCATCAGAGAAGGCATTGTCTCGCCCCTGCTTGAACACAAACGGGTCATCGTGCTGGAAAGTGCTGCCATCACGGGCTCGGCTAAAACAAAAGGCAATACCGAAGCATTGCTTATCAATATTTTCAATGAAGCCGCGGGCGCGGGCAATATCGTCCTTGTTATTTCAGCATTTCCTGAATTTGTCGCCTCTCTATCGTCTCTTGGCATAAACGCCGGGCAGATTCTTGGGTCGTACCTTAATCATCCGTCATTGCACATCGTCGGCCTCGCCGACACCGCGCCGTTTCGCCATAGCATAGCTGAAGACGCAGGCCTGCTTTCACACTTTGAAACCATTTATCTTGCAGGCATTGACCGCGACCGCCTTATTGGAATATTGGAAGACCGCGCGTCAACGCTGGAAGCCGCGTACCGCGGCAAAATCCTCATCACCTATCCGGCACTGCGCGCGGTTGCAGATGCCGCGCTGAATCATCTCACCGAAGGCGCATTGCCCAAGCGGGCGATTGATCTGCTGGAAGAGGCCGCGGCCGGCGCGAAAGATATCACCATCCTCCCGCAACACATCACGCAGATCGTAAGTATAAAAACGCATCTGCCTATGGGCGCAATCGCCGGAGAAGAACGCGCGGCTCTCCAGAATCTTGAATCCACGCTCCACGCACGAGTCATCGGGCAAGATGAAGCCATCGCCGCAATCGCCAATACGATCCGCCGCAGCCGCACGGGCATCCGCAACCCGCGCCGTCCCATCGGCAGTTTTCTTTTCCTCGGACCCACCGGCGTCGGCAAAACAGAATCCGCCAAAGCCCTTGCCGCAGTGTATTTCGGCGATGAAGAACGGATGATCCGCTTTGACATGAGCGAGTATCAAACCGAAGAAGATGTGGCAAAACTCCTCGGCTCAACCAGCCGCAATGAACCGGGGATACTTGCCTCTGCCGTACGCCGCCAGCCCTATGGCATTCTTCTCTTGGACGAATTTGAAAAATCACGGCTTGAAATCCGCAATATCTTTCTTACTATTCTTGACGAAGGATTCTTCACAAATGCCCCGGGCGATCGCGTAATCCTGCGGGACATGATTATCATCGCGACCTCCAACGCGGGCGCGCTATTCATTCAAGATATGCTGGCGCGAGGCGAAAATCCCACCCTGCAAAAAAGCGCCCTTATAGAAAATATTGAAAAAGAAGCTCATCTGGCGCCGGAACTGCTCAATCGTTTTGATTCGCTCGTTATTTTCTCCCCGCTTGACGCGACGGCGCTCCGCGCCGTCGCGGGGCTCATGCTCGTCAAACTCGCGACGCGACTCAAAGAGCAAAATTATATTTTGGACATTACGCCCGAACTCATTGACGCGACAGCGACCGGCGGATTTGATCCGCAATTCGGCGCGCGTCCCATGCAGAGATGGATACAAGATCATATAGAAAAATCCATCACCGACGGTATCCTGACGAGCAGTATCGCGCCGGGCGCGCCATTTCGCATCAACCCCGCGGATTTCAGTATCACCGACTGACGACCAATTTTTACGAGGTTTCTTATGGAATTCAACCTCATAAAATCTTCCGTCTCCTGATCTCTGTCAACACTCTGTTCGATCGAACAGAGTGTTGACAGAGGTGTTGTGGATAACTCATGCTGGGGGGGGTAATCGTATGCTATACTTTCTATACATGGATCTCTTGGAACAATACAAACAGCAGAATCCCGAAAGGTTCCGCGAGCAGAAGTCGGCGCCCATGACCGATGCCTACGGCCGCGAGTATAGTATGCTTGTGGGTTTTGTCATACGACTTTCCGGCGGGAAAATACGAAACGCGAAGCAGGCAAACTATTTTTTACTCGGCATTGCGGGGATCATTGCTTTTATTTCACTCATATTATTTCTCCGCCTTATCGGCGTCGGCACGGGTCCTGATACGAGCAGGGTGGTGCCTATTGCCGGACCGGGGAACGAAATCCCGCGTTAACTTTTACCTTATGCAAAAACGGATACGCGCATCAGGATTTACCCTCATTGAGCTCCTGGTTGTCATCTCCATCATCGGCTTGCTGTCCAGCATTGTGCTGACCAGCGTCAATTCCGCGCGCGCAAAAGCGCGCGATGCGCGCCGCATTGCGGATCTTAACCAAATCCGCACGGCACTGGAATTTTATTTTGACGCCAACGGCTATTATCCGCAGGCGGACTGCGGCTGGGATTGTAATGGCTACCGCGTCAGCTTCGATTCCCGTTGGGACGCGCTTGCCGCGGATCTCGCGCCCTATATGCCTACACTCCCCAAAGACCCCTTGAATAATGGCGGTTGTCCTCCGTGGGGCGCAGGATGCCACACTTATGCCTACGGCAATGTGGGACGCAATAGTCAGCGTGTGCAATATGATCTCACCGCCAATCTGGAAGACACCAACAACGCCAATCGGTGCGGGGTCAAAGGATGGCACTTTTATTTTGACAATCAAGGATGGTGTCCTCAATCCGTACCCCCGGGGCCATATAGCGCCCAAATCTATGAGGCCTCCCCGAATTAACGACGCGCTTGACAGCGTGCGGCGATTACCCTATTATACATACTATATGTACGCAGTCCGTGGAAACGGACTCATTTTTTTAACCGCTCCCGAAGTTGCCCGCGGCTCAGCCGCATGGCACCTGTCCCATGAGGGACTTTAATGGCGTAGCACGGGCAACATCGGCATTGGGACTATGGACTTAAAATCATTCACTTCCGCGATCCAGCAAATCGCGGAGGAAAAAGGAATACCGCGCGAGAAAATCTTTGAAACCATTGAAATGGCGCTGGCGGCCGCGTACAAACGCGACTACGGCAAACGGGGACAGATCATCCGCGCG
>OBEQ012665129.1_pt1 | contig 13362 bp, 15 predicted proteins | sample 1670901 | NCBI WGS metagenome assembly OBEQ01 (sample SAMEA104232315, study PRJEB22302) | groundwater metagenome | biome: forest; feature: aquifer; material: groundwater | place: USA | collected 2011-08-07 | depth 5.4 m
AATTACTTCTCGCTGGTATGATGTGAGTGGTCCGCCGGTAAGTGGGTTAATACCTTCTTTTAAGCTTTGTGTGTCAGACCTGCCGAGTCCAAGAGTATCGTAAGCCTTAGGGTTAAGCCCCAATACATATTTTTGAAAATTAGTATGCCCATTACCAGAATTATCTGTAGTAGGGTCTATTACTTTTGGATCAGAAACTTCAAAGTAGAATTGCGAAATCCAGGCCTGATAATTTACTGATTCGCTTTTCATTAATGCGTTTAGAGCACTATTAGTTTGCAGTGTAACAGTGGCCGCGGTGGGTGTGCGTTTAAATAAGTTGTGTAAAGTAAAATCTGTAAAATAGTAGTAATACAAAAAGATACCTACGCCAAAAATAAGCACATAGGGAACAATACTCTTAAGTGCTTTAGCAGCAAGGGTACCGGTACGGGCCTTGCCTGCAATTGCCTCTACATCTGCCTGAAGCCGCGCTTCATCTATAGAATTTGATGATTGCGCTTCAATAGCAGCCTGATCTACGCCAGGCAAGTTAGCAACTGGAGACGTGCTTTTAAGCTTCAAAGTTTCTGCTATTGAATTACTGGAAGAAGGGTATTTTTTAATGTCTTTTGGGTCCATATATGTATAATTCGACTTTCAATATTAACATACTATATTAGCATAAATCTACACTTTTGTCAATATTTTTAAAACCAGCCTTATATAAGGCTAAAATAATCTAGCTAGATAAAATAAACATAAAAAGCCCTTAGTTTAGGGCTTTTGCTTGTTTAGGCCTTATGGTAGAGGTCTATTTTTTTGCATGCTCGTTATCATGGGCCCACTCTCCAGCCCTGTACAAAGATTCAAACGTTCCCGCATCAAACCACTCACCTGCAAGAATGTGCACTTTAAGTTCTTTTTTTTGCAAATACCAGTTGTGGATATCAGTAATTTCTAACTCTCCACGCTTGGATGGTTTAATCTGCTTTGCAATTTCAATCACACGATTATCATATAAGTACAGGCCAGGAATTGCATACTTAGAAACAAAGTGTTGTGGTTTTTCTACAATACTCGTAGCAATACCATTTTGATCAAATGCCACCACTCCAAACCGTGCTGGATCATCTACTGCTTTTGCAAAAATCGTAGCACCAGTTTTAAAAGTGGTAATTGCATGCGTAAAATTATCTTCAAAAATATTATCACCCAAGATCAACGCCACTGAGTCGTTACCTATAAAATGCTCACCGATAATAAAAGCTTGCGCTAACCCCTCGGGCTTATCTTGAATTTCATAGGTAAAGCAACAACCAAATTCTCTTCCGCTTCCTAAAAACTTCATATAATCACCACAGTGATCGGGCGCAACGATAACCAAAATATCTCTAATTCCCGCTTGGAGCAATTTTTCCAGCGGGTAAAAAATCATGGGTTTATTATAAATAGGGAGCAACTGTTTTGAGGTTACTCGAGTAAGCGGCGCCAACCTACTACCTACCCCACCAGACAAAATAATACCTTTCATACATTTGTAAAATTAAACTAGGGTTTTCATATACGCTCGTAGTGCCTCTTGCCACGGACGGAGGGGTGGAAGTTTAGTGTTTTGTAAAACTCCATACTGAGGCCTCTGGGCAGCGCGTTTATAATCTGCAAATGCAGTGGGTGTAAGCCTAACAGGGCTACCCGCTATAGCAAAAATTTCTTTTGCCCAAGAATACCAGCTTGCCTCACCGCTATTTGTAACATGATAGGTTCCGCTCGGTAACGCATTTGTAATTAGGTAGCGTACGCACTCTGCCAGATCATACGTGAAAGTTGGTTGCGCATATTGATCTGCTACACAACTAATGTCTGTTTTTTCTTTAGATAGATCAAGCATGGTTTGTACAAAGTTCTTTTTGCTAGAGAGAGACCCTCCGGCTTCGCCATATAACCATGCCGTGCGGAGAATGAAACTTTTCCGATTATACTTTTTTGCTTCTAACTCTCCCCCTCGTTTAGATTTTGCATACACACTCTGGGGGTTTGGTATATCATTTTCTGTATATCCCCCAGGGTGGGTTCCATCAAATACATAGTTGGTACTAACATGTACAAAACTGCTGCCGGCTAAAGCGCTTGCATTGCTTAAATACCCAACAGCTCGAGTATTTACCTTAAACGCAGTCTCAGTTTCAACTTCTGCCGCGTCTACTGCATTATACGCTGCACAATTTATTACCAGCTGTGGTTTTACTTGAGCGATTATGGTATGAACCAAGTTTTCTTGAGTAATATCGAGCTCTTTTCGATCAAACACAACCAGCTCATGGTGAGCAAGCGTGTGTATAAGTGCTTGTCCTAAACTTGCTTTTGCGCCAGTAATAATAATTCTCATACCACTTTCCCCTGATACTGTTCTTGGTAATAGTGTTGATAACTTCCGCTTTTAATTTTTTTCCACCAGTTCTGGTTTTCTTTGTACCAGGCAACCATACGTGCAAGGCCTTCGTCTAAACCTACGCGCGCTTTCCATCCAAGCTCTTGGTATATTTTAGATGCATCTAAACCATAGCGCTGATCATGGCCCGGACGGTCTGGCACAAATTGAATATACTCTTCCCCTACGCCCATAATACTTAAAAGCTTTCTAATCACATCTATATTAGTTATATCTGGAGCCGAATGACTAATAAAATATGTTTCTCCTATTCTGCCCTTTTCTAATATTTGTGCAATTGCTTCGCAGTGATCCGTAACATACAGCCATTCTCTAATTTGGTTTCCCGGAGTATACACAGGTACCGGTTTACCTTCTAATATATTAGTAATTGCCAAAGCAAGTAATTTTTCTGGGTACAAAAAGGGACCATAATTATTTGCACAATTACTAATAGTTACAGGCAAACCAAACGTAGTATAGTAGGCTCTCACTAAGTGATCATACACTGCCTTACTTGCTGCATAGGGACTTCTTGGGTTATACGGAGCATTTTCTTTCCATTTTTCTGCTGTAGTGAGTGGTAAATGTCCAAACACCTCATCTGTAGAAACATGATGAAACCGCTGCACTCCCTGCCTCAAAGCCTGATCTAAAAGAACCTGCGTACCAAGCACATTAGTTTTAACAAACTCGTCTGGTTGGCTAATTGATCTATCTACATGAGTTTCTGCTGCGAAGTGTACTACGGTATCTACGCCCTGCATTGCTTCCGATACGATAAGCGGATCAGTTATGTTTCCTTGGATAAAAGAAATTTCTGTGCCTAACTTTGGAAGGTTATCCCTATTTCCCGCATAGGTAAGTTTATCCAGCACCGTAATCTTGCAGTTGGGGTTAGCTTTCTGCCAGTGGCGCACAAAGTTGCTTCCAATAAACCCAGCGCCACCAGTAACTAATATATGATTCATAGAATAATATCCTTACGTATATAGTAGCAAAAAATCCGCAATACAAGGTTATCCTCTTTTCAAAAATTCCTAAATAGCATATCTTTTAAGACCAGACACTTTTACATGCAAGAAACAAAACCAAGGAGGAACCATTATATGAGCATGAAAACGATTAATCTCCCTACGCCAGCCCTAACTGCTAGTATTGCGCCAGATGGTTCACGTATCGCATTTGGTAGCTATGGCAAGATAATTCTCTATTCGCCTCATAATGAGTCTAAAAGAACTGTGCGTTTAGGCGAAGTAGTAATTACTTCGCTTGCTTGGAGCGAAGATAGTAGCAAGCTTATTGCTTGCAGTAACCAAATTCCATCGCGAGCCTATGTCATCTGGGGTAAGAGCGGCGAAGTCTTTGAAAACACCATACCACAACGCGCAGTACAATGTTTAACAACTGCAAGCGCTTCACCAACATTAATTGCTGCAGCAACCCACGAGCATGAAATCCAAATTTGGAAATTGGAAAAACAACGCGTAGAGCGCGGACCCCTTACGCAAAGCGAAAAATATTTTATTTCCTGGGCGGGATTTGAGCCAGGAGGCAAGCTTCTATGGACAGGTTCTCGGTCTGGGGTACTCCACTGTTACAATACATCAAAAGGAGAGTTAGTATCTCCCCCGTTGGATTGCGATATTACGCAGTACGGAAGTATGTCAGGGGCAAAGTTCCTTGGGATAGCATCAGGTGGAAACGCCCTTTTGGTTGGAGTGGTATGTTGGTCTAAGGGACAACATTACTCGGCCGTAAACCACAAGCTGCATTTATGGCAAAAAAGTAAAAATGACGCGTGGGGTTTAGAAGAAGTTTTTTCACTGCCTTATCCCCTTGTTGCACTCGCAACCCACCCCGAGCACAGTGACGCACTACTACTGCTCAGTAATGGCAGTATCTGTTGCCTTGATACGAGCAAAAAAAATACTTGCATTACTCAGCTGGATCAATCTGAAAAGTACAAGAAATTGCTCAGTACTACTACCATGTCCATAAGCCGGAACGGGAAACTTGTTGTGCTCAGTGATTGCTCATTCAATGCGCATCTTATTGCCCTCTAAGTGAGGAGACACCACTACCAAGTCGAGTAGTGGTGTTATTTTATTTAAAAGAGGAAACAGTGAGCTCAAGAGTAACTGTGCCAGTTTTTCTTTCCACTCCTAAACGGATTGTATCTCCGGGTTTTTTCGCCTCTAAGATTTGCTCAAGGGAAAGATCTGCCGAAACACTATCGTTATTTACTGTACGGATAATATCTCCTTCCACGAGTCCAGCTTTTTCGGCTGGGCTCCCTAGGACCACTGCTGCCTGATCACCATTTTTTGTTACTCGAGCCCCAAGAGATGTTTGCAGCAACTTTGCTTCTACTGGGGTAATAGTTTTATAGGTAAAACCAAAGAAGGGTCTGTCGATATGTTCTTTAGACTCCAAAAAAATACTAATAAGCGTACGCACAACATCTGCACTTATCGTATTTGTTCCATCCCACACTCCTATCACTTCACCATCTGTATTAAAAATTGCTTGCCCTAATTCTAAACCCGCAACTGGTTGCACGCCAAAGCTTCGAGTAGGTTTATCAGCAGAAAATACTGCACCAAAAAAATCTTTTTGAGAAAAACTCACAAAACTTGCAATGGCCCGAGGGTTAAAATCAATAGTACCTGCAGAGATAAATACTATTTTTTGGCCAGGACTTAATTTGGAAGAATCGCCAAAATTTACTACCGGGACATTAGTTAAGGCTGCTCTACAAATAACCAGCCCAGTAGCCGGATCTACTGACTGTTGAGTAATCTGGGCTGTTTCGCCGGAACTAAGCTTAATCCAAAAAACTGCCTGCTTAGACTGGCTCGTAAAAACTTTACTCGTAGTAAGAAAATATCCGTCTGTAGTAATGTTCAGTGCAGAACCTACTGGCTTAAGCTGTGGTCCTTCCTGTAGAAAAATAGTGGCTAATTTTGATTTAGCCCCCGTAACAGTATCTTGGATATCTCCAGAGTCGCTCACTCGCACTTCTCGGAGCGTGTTTATTACTAAGGGCCCTTGCGGATTAAAGATTGCAAAACGATTTAAGCTTGCAACGGTTGAAAGCTTAGCCGCAATAAAACGAGTTACAAATAATTGCATAACTAGAGTTACTAAGGCTGCAAGCACTATTATTACCAGAAGTTGTTTTTTATTCATAGTTAAAGGTTACAAATAACTGAACGTAGGTTGTGTGTTATACAATATTCCAAGGTGTAACAATACACGCAGTAACAATAATAAAGAAGGCGAGAGATAAATTAAAAATAATTTTTTTTAGAGTTAACGTATGAAAGAGGTAGTGGTAGTATAAGAGCCAACAGGCAAACATAAGACTAAATATAATCAAGCCTGTACTTGAAAAGTGAAACGGTAGAAAAGTACTTGTCCAAAATAGTTCCGTAAAAAGTAACCCTAAGGTACTTGCAGCAGTCCATTTACGCTGACTCGTATGTGGTACGTACTCATACGAATAACGTACAAGTAATAAAGTAAACACAAATACGAAACACAAAAACCACACATGAGGAATTAAAAAATATTGCGGTAATGCTTCGGCGGCAAGTGAAAAACTAAACCATATTAATAATAACCTATTTACCATGGCCTGTTCACCGTGCGCAGCAATTCCATACTCAAGAAAAAATATGACTGGCACAGAAAGTATAATAAAAGCCCACTGAAAACCACTGCTCGGTAAAATTGCAAACAGTCCAAACCATGCAAAACTAAACAAGAGGCCTCCACATACGCACCATAAGCGATGGGTATTAACTCGTCCTAAATACATGAGATTATAGCATATAAAAAGGCCCAGCCAAGCACTGAAAATAAGCACTAGTTGATTAAGTCCGTGCCAGCGAGTAATACAAAATAGTACACTACTAAACAACACTGCAATACCTGCACTTACACTAGTATGTCTTAGGTTTTGTATAAAAGGCATAGATAAGCAACCCTGCTCCACAAAAAAATAAATACCCTGACACTAGAACACCAACGCGAAATGGGCCCAAAAAAACACTGTCAATCCGTAAAAATTCCAAAGCTAACCGGAAGGCATTATACAGACAAAGATATAATCCGAAAAGGAGGCCCGGAAACTGTGGAATACGTTTTGTTTTATGCAGTAGCCACAAAAACACTAAAAGCAAAAACGCACACACGAGCTGCTCGTAGAAAAACCAGGGATGAAAATAATTATTAAATATAAATTCGGGTGGCCTAAAAGCAGGCGGAACATACATTGCCCAGGGAAGCCTCGTTGGATAACCATAGGCTTCATAATTAAATAAATTGCCTAGTCTTCCAATAATCTGGCCAATAAGAATACCCAGCACACCGCTATCAAGAAATTTTAAAAATGTTGCCGCGTCCGGAATTTGGCCACTTTTTTTATTGCTTCTATACCACATACCAAAAGCTGCCAACCCACCAATGATCGCTCCTAAAATACCTAATCCACCATGCCATATTTTTACAATCTCAAAGGGGCTATGAAGATAGTAACTAAGATTGGTAAGAACCTCATACATGCGGCCACCAATAAAACCACCTATAGTCACCCAAAGAAATATTGTTTCTCCCTGCTCTGCAGTTACACCCAAAGTACGCAGCCGCGGACGGGTAATTAAAAAGGCAACGAGCAATGCTGCTGCCATAGTAATACCATACACTCTAATCGGAAAAGCTATGGGGCCTAAACTTTGCACCAATACAAGTTTTCCAGAAAAGACCAATTGCAAAAATACGAGGTAGCAAACAATAAGTAAACCATATGCAGCTATACGTAGTTTATGCATACACTAAAAAAGCGCTGTTTGGTGTATTACTCCAACGCGTGGACTTGGCTCTCTAATCTGGAGTGGAATTTCTTTAATAGCAAAAAAATCTTTATATAAAAGCTTATTATTTTTTAATGCGTACTCATATACTTGCCGTGTAATTTTAACATCATCCATACAATACTTTTTAAGCAAGTCCATACGCCCATTTCGGTAATATAAAATTGCTTCTAGTCCACTACCAGATTTACCGCTGCCAAGCGTCCCCTGCGCAACAGTTTCCAAGCTTATACGATGGAGCAACACTTTTTCTATTTCTTCAAGCAAATCGAGTGCAGGAATTTCGTGAATATTAAAGTTTAAATACGGTTGAATTACTTCAAAGTCAAAGTCTTTAATGTTAAACCCAATAATCTGGTCCGCGGTTTGCAAGAGCGGTGCTAATTTAGGCAATTCGTGCTCTTCGTACATAAGAAACTTATCTTGGTGGTAATCGTAAATACCACAGACCGAAACTTTTAATAAATGATTTTTACCCCTACCTCCAACTTCTTTAAACTCTTTTTGTGTCTCTAGGTCAAGAACTATCTTCTTTAGTTGCGCCATGGGTGAATATAATTATCTTTTTTTATTTATTTCGAAATTACTCTACCAAAGTAAGGTACGCAGTAGTACTAGTATACCTAAAGAACAGGGTTTTTCCCACCCTTCCGGACTGCTTGACAAGCTTTTGGTAAGGGTATATACTAGCTCGTTGCTTCGCTTAAGAAGCAAAAAGCTTTCTTGGGCGAATCCCAAGAAAGGACCAACTAATTGTGCGGCATGACCCCTGACCAGTAGGTCAAGCTGCAAGTTGGTTTCCCCCGAGACTTAGCCCCGTTGGTGTATTTGGCCAAACTAGAACAACAGGGTGGGGCGTGTGGATGGGGCTAAGTCTCGTAAAGGGAGGAAAAAGTTTGATCTTGCAGTGGCAGGTGTATAAACCGGTGCAGCCACTGCATACAAGGCACAAGATATTTATAGCTCATGGGGAGCCCTATGAATACTTCTTGTGCCTTTTTACTTTGGCAAAATACAAGGTTCTTGGTACAATACATGCGTTATTTCAAGCCATATAAAATTGCACATGCACAGAACACTTAATACAGACACCCCAAGCCTGATAGGGACAACGGTTACGGTAGCTGGCTGGGCTCAGTCCACTCGTGATCACGGTGGCCTTATTTTTATTGACCTGCGGGATCATACAGGCCTCGTGCAACTCACCTTTCATCCAGAAACTAGTGAGGCTTTTGCAATAGCCGAAAAAATTCGCGACGAATTTGTAATAGAAGCAACTGGTAGTGTGGTAAAGCGAGAAGTAAGCCTGGTGAATCCAAATATTCCAACTGGGTCAATAGAAATAAAAGTAGTCGGTTTAAAAGTTTTAAATGCTTCTAAGCCTCTCCCTTTTCCTATTCAACATCAAAAAGATGAAATTAACGAAGATCTACGTTTGCGCTATCGTTTTTTAGATTTGCGTCGGGATAAAATGCAAGCCATGTTAGTTAAGCGCCACAAGATGGTTAAACTAATCCGCGACTATATGGATGCCCAAGGTTTTATTGAAATTACCACACCAATACTTACATCCTCATCTCCGGAAGGAGCTCGCGATTACTTAGTTCCTTCACGCCTGCATCCGGGTAAATTTTATGCGCTTCCGCAATCGCCGCAACAGTTCAAACAACTACTCATGACTGGCGGTGTAGCTAAGTATTTTCAGATCGCACCCTGCTTGCGGGACGAAGATCCACGGGCAGATCGGAGCCCGGGAGAACATTACCAACTAGACTTAGAAATGGCGTTTGTAAATGATCCCGAAGAAGTTTTTTCAGTAATGGAGCCTTTGTTTATTGAACTCACTGAAAAGTTTGCTAATAAGAAAGTTTTACAACAACCATTTCCTCGAATTTCATATAAAGACGCCATGGAAAAATACGGCTCGGATAAACCTGACCTTAGATTTGGCATGGAAATGGTAGATCTTTCAGAAGAATTACAAACTACAAAGTTTAGTGTGTTTAGTAATGCGCTCAAAAATAAAGATGGCGTAGTCAAAGCCATTGCTACTGTTGGCGGTGCCACACTAACCCGCAGCCAAATTGATGAACTTACGGAAATGGTCCGCAAAGAAGGCGCTGGTGGTTTAGCCTATATCCAAATGACAGAAGAGGGGCCCAAATCACCCATTCTAAAATTTTTATCAGAGACTGAACAAACCACTATTATCAAAAAAACCAAAGCAGAAACAGGAGACATTATTTTCTTTGGTGCAGATAGTCGCGCTTTGGTAAATAAAGTATTAGGCAAACTTCGCTCTAAGCTTGGCGATGTATTTGGGCTCAAAGATCCAGAGTTAATTGCGTGGGCGTGGGTTGTAGATTTCCCTATGTATGAATGGAGTGAACAAGAAAAGAGACTAGACTTTGGCCACAACCCATTTTCTATGCCCAGAGGTGGTCTAGAAGCGCTCAATGCAACTGACCCGCTTGATATATCTGCCATGCAGTATGATATTGTGGCAAATGGTATTGAAATCTGCTCTGGCGCGATTCGTAATTTTAACCCCGAGGTGATGTACAAGGCTTTTGAAATAGTCGGGTATGATAGAGCAACCGTTGATGAAAAATTTGGCGCCATGATCCGGGCTTTTGAATACGGTGCCCCTCCTCATGGCGGTATGGCACCAGGCATAGATAGGCTCATGATGCTTTTTGAAAATGAACCAAATATTCGTGAAGTTATTGCCTTCCCCAAAAACGGTTCTGCGGAAGATGTGCTTATGGGCGCACCCGGTAATGTTGATCCTAAGCAGTTAAAGGACCTTCATATAAAGCTCGAACTTCCCAAACCAAAAGTTTAAGCACTCTTTCTATGGACACAAAAATTAAAAAGTATTTAGAAAAACATAACGTAAGATACGAAGTACTTGAACACCGAAAAGTGTATACGGCTTTTACTGCTGCTGAAACGCAGCATCTTAAAACAAACGAGGTCGTAAAAGCTGTACTCGTTAAACTAAGCAAAAAAGTTGGATTTGCTCGCGGTGCAGATATTATCACTTCTGACTTATTACTTACAGCCATACCCTCAAGTAAACAAGTTGATTTTAAAAAAATAGATAAGTTCCTGGATACGATGCAGACGCAGATTTACAAAAACTTGATTAAAAATCCGCCAGCTGGCGGACCTAAAATGCAAAAGCCAGTTAAGTCAAAAACTAGTTTAGCCAAAGAAAAAGATATCTCTAGTAAGCTCAAAATAAAAGTTGGGCTGTTATCTCCTTTTCCTCTGTACGATCTACCAATTTTTTTAGATAAGAAGCTCATTAAAAATAAGTTCCTAATTATTTCTGCAGGCTCGTACACACAAAGTCTCAAATGTAAAACTTCTGATTATATAAAACTTGTTGCGCCCCTGCAAGGTAACTTTTCTAAATAATGGCAGTAATAAAACTAGAAAAACATCAATTTGAAGGCCCATTAGATTTACTGCTCAGTTTAATCGAGGGCCAAAAACTAAACATTACAGAAATTGCACTTGCCCAGGTAACTGAGCAGTTTTTGCAATACATTAAACAACTTGAAACACTCGATGCTACAAGCCTTGCTGATTTTTTAAGCATTGCTGCAAAACTGTTAGTAATAAAATCTAAGGCAATTCTACCGACTCTTGAAGTAACTATAGAAGACGACGAGCCAGTTCAGGACTTAACCAATAAGCTCATCCTGTATAAACAGTTTAAAGAAGTTGCAAAATATTTAAAGTCTCTTGATGCACAAGGCAACCAAAGTTTCACCCGTAGTCTGGTGTTTGAAGAACGCATTAGTTTCTTCCCCGATCCACATATTGGCCCTCACAACCTGTATCAAAGTATCCAAAAAGTGCTCGAAGGCCTAAAAGAATTAGACAACCTACCTAAAGCGCGTATAAAAGAAGCTATATCCATACAGGAAAAAATTGATCACTTGCAGCTCAGTCTTTCAAGCCAAATTGAAACTAAATTGAGTACACTCTTACAGTCTGCGAAAAATAAAAGTGAAGTTATTGTTACTTTTTTAGCATTACTAGAACTGATTAAACAAAAAATATTTACTGTCGAACAAGAAGCATTATTTACTGATGTAACAATTAAACGGTATACTAAAGAAGCTGCTTCCGAAGAAATGAGTAATCAATCCTTAGAATCTTCTCGTGTATGAATGATATTAAAAGCCAAATTGAAAGTATTCTGTTTGTTTCAAGCAAACCTCTTCCTGCAAAAACACTGGCTAAAATCTTAAATACCAGCGTGGAATCTATACACAATGCAGCAGCTGAGTTAATGGCAGAGAGAGCGGACAAAGGAGTGGTTGTACTGCAAGCAGGAGAAAGCTACCAAATGGCAACCAATGGAGCTAATGCTCTGGTGGTTAAAACCTTTTTAAATTCAGATTTACGAGAAAAACTGACAGACGCCACTGTAGAAGTACTGGCAATTATTGTGTACCGCCAGCCCATTAGCAAAGCGGAAATAGAAGCTATACGCGGTGTAAATTCTCAATACTCCCTGAGACAATTACTTATGAGAGGACTGATTGAAAAAAATCCTAACCCTGGTGATGCACGGGGAAATCTGTATCAGATAACTACTGAATTCTTGCAGCATATGGGAATGCGTTCTGCACGAGAGTTACCTGATTTTGAAACCTTAGTAAAAGATATTAAGTTGCCTGAAAAAGAAGAGCTAAAAGAAAATCTACAAGAACAAGCTCCCAAATCTCCGAGTGCATAAATAACTACACATAACTAAAAAGCTTCAAAAATTTTGAGGCTTTTTATACATATTAATAATTCAATTTTAGTTTACTTGCCATGTCCCCTTGTGAGCAAAGATATACCAACAAAAATTATTATAACTGCCCAAATAACTTCTCCATGTATTTGAATAGTGGGCAAAAATTCTTGCAGCAATAATAACACACCCACAATTATAATTAGTGTTCCCACCCAGTACGAAGGCCTGGCTCGGCCATACCGGTTATGCTTTACACGATCTGCAAAGTGCTCGGCAGAGTCACGAAGATCTGAGACAAAAGATTCTGCTGGGGAGTTTGCTTGCTCAGCAGTACGTGCGGGATCTGGCACATGCCGCACTGCATGCTCATTTGGAATAATTAAAGCTAAAATAAGATATAGGATAATACCACTTCCACCAGCAAAGCATAACGCAACAAAAATTACTCTAATAACAACGGGGTCAACACCAAAATAATCTCCAAGCCCGCCAGAAACTCCTGCAATTATTTTATCTGATTCAGATCGGTACAATTTTTGGCGTTTAGGTTGATCCATATGTGTCTTTATGTATTAAAATTATTGCACCCACTCACTACTTTGGGTGAGGATATCAATTTGCTCTGATAATTTTTTTGAAACTAGCGTAGCTTCACTTCCAAATGAACTTCTATATGTGTGGTTTGGAAGCTTAATCGATAGTACTAATTCTGGATTTTGTTCTGATACTGTGCGAGTCTGATTTGGAAACCCACTTGCATAGAAAGCGTTAAACAACTCTCGCACGGTTTTACTGTCTATATCTTTGGATTGGATACCAACTACTTTTACATTGCGGATACCAGCATAGACCACTTTTCCAGTACCGTATACAGCAATTTTGTACAAGGGGCATGTGTCTGCAGGACACCCACCCCGCTCCATAGTAATAACTGCTTGACTTAGGTCTTTGGGCGCTCTTGGTGGAATCTGGAGCAACCCAAATGCAAGAAGAGTTATCACACCTAAGGCAATAAAAATATTCTGCTGCAGTAAACTTAAACTATAAAAATAGTTACTTAGGGAGAACTTCATAGGATTCTTTTGGTGAGCTAGGAACTTCTTTTTTTAAGATAACTCCACTACCACACCCGGCAGCAAGTAAAGCCACACCTGTAAGCAATAGTATAATTTTTTTCATAGTTTTGTATTAGTAACACTATTATGTCATAACTTCTCCACTCTTAAAAGCCTTTATTTTTCTAAGCAAAAATGTTAAAGTAAGAACAATTTGCGAACAGTTTTTACTTTTGGCGCATTCGTCTAGTGGCTAGGACG
>OBEQ012773438.1_pt1 | contig 13361 bp, 14 predicted proteins | sample 1670901 | NCBI WGS metagenome assembly OBEQ01 (sample SAMEA104232315, study PRJEB22302) | groundwater metagenome | biome: forest; feature: aquifer; material: groundwater | place: USA | collected 2011-08-07 | depth 5.4 m
AAATTATACTCAAACGTGCAGGTTTATTCTTTCAGCAAATTATAGCAGTAAAATTATTGATCCTATTCAATCTCGTTGTGCAGTCTTTCGCTTTAAACCTCTTGCAGCTGAAGAACTTAAAGTGATTATTGAAAAAATTGGAAAGCAAGAAAATATTACTTTAACAGATGCAACAAAAGATGCGCTCTTTAGTGTGTGTGACGGAGATTGTAGACGAGCAGAAAATATTTTACAAAGTTGCGCAGCAGTTTCAGAAACTATTACTGAAGACCTTATCTTTTCTATGGCAAGCGTTGCAAAACCAAAAGAAATAAAAAAAATGTTAGAACTTGCTCTTTTAGGAAACTTTATCGAAGCGCGAAAAGAACTTTTACATATCATGCTTCAATATGGCTTATCCGGAATTGATGTTATAAAGCAAATTCAAAAAGAAATTTTACATATCCAAGGAGATACCAGAAAAAAGATGAGTCTTATTGAGAAATGCGGTGAAGTTGAGTTTCGTATGACTGAAGGAAGCGATGAATATGTCCAACTTGAAGCATTTCTTGCATCCGCTGCAATTATCGGTACATGAACACACACGACACGGAAAAAGAAGGTGAGAAGAATACGATACAGGTACTTCTCCAAAAAAATGAGTTTCTTAATACTCATTTAGCTGAACTTTCTTCTGAAAAAAAAAGATATGAAGAAAAAACAGAGTCTCTTCGAAGAATCATTGGAGAAAGTGATAATCTCATCAAAGAATTGCAAGAAAGAATTTTTGAAAAAGATCAAAAAACTGAAGTTTTAACAAATACTATTGCTCTTCTTCATAAAGAACATGCAAATCAAATTCTTGCATTACAAGATCAAATCAGCGCAAATGGATCACTTATAATAAAACTTAATTCTGAAACAGAAATCTTACAAAAACAACTCAGTGAAGAAGTTGTTCAAAAGAAAGATAAAAAAATAGAAGAGTTAGTAAGCAGAGTAAAAAGAGCAAATATTCATTTATTCGAATCAGAAAAAAAAATGCAAGAACAAGGAAAGTTTCATGCTGAAGAAAAGGATACACTAAAAAAGAATGTTGAAGAATATAAAAAATTTGCAGAACAATCAAAAAATGAGGTACTCGCACATATACAGGTAATGCAAAGATTAAAAGAAAAACTTTCAGAAAATCAAGAAATTCTTAGTCAAAAAGAAAAAGAAACAAAACAACAAGATTCAGATATGAAGACGATAAAATCTCAATTTAAAACAGTCATAGAACAGAATAATGAAACAAAAACACTGCAAGAAATACATAAACACAGAGAAAATAGTGAGATAAGAAAAAAGGAACAAGAATATCTTGAAACAATTCAAGTTCTTAGAAAAGAATTGCAGGAAAAAGAAGAATTGTTAATGGCGAAAAGAAAAGAAAATATACATACGAAGTTTATCTCTTCAAATAGTATTCAGAGTAATTCATCTCAAGAAGACCCTGAACTTCACAATGAAGTTACTGCAATGATTAAAATGGCAATGGAACATGGAGATACTGCTGAAAGAATTAAAGTATCATTACAAAATTCGGGTTATAAGGAAACAGTAATTAATGAATGTCTTAAAAGAATAAATTAGCTTTGCTCGAAAAGTCCCTTCGCATTGGCTCAGGTTGCCATAGGTTCGGCTTGAGATATACTCAAATAATGCAATTTTCTCTCTGGAACTTGCGAAAATTGCATGATGTGAAAAAACACAGAGCCTCACAATTTGATGGCAACTTCTTTACTTTTCGAGCAAAGCCGAATAAATTAAAAAAACTATTTTTATTAAAATAGACTACCTTCTTATAAAAAAAGAGATTAATAAAAAATTAACCATTCTAAAAAAACAATCAAAAATAAAAGAAAAAATTAGATATGTTTAATAGTTAATGATTTTGAAATGCCGTCACCATATCCGTATTCAAGTGTTACCTGAGTTGGCTTTTCAAAATCAGTTCTGTCTAAAGAAAGTTTTTGTGCACAGCTAATCTGTCTTTCATTATTAAATAACGTAACATATCCATCATTTCCTGTTTTTGCATTGCCATTTATATCCTGAAGACCGTCACACTGAGCAATTTCAGAAAGACCCGTATCTACTTTTACATAGACTCTATTTTTCTTAAGTACTTCTTCACTGCATTTTGAACTCTTTTCATATACTGTTCCTACACCAACATGTTTTATGACAAAAGAATATCTTATCTCATCTGTTCCTGCCTGTGCTTCTTTAACTGATGAAATCTGAACTGGCGCACCAGAATTATCGCTATTTTTGTCTCCATTTATCTGACACACACTTGTTTCAAGTCCGAGAAGATTTTTTCTAACACAAAGTGAAGAAATTGCTTTTGTTCCATAATCATAACATAATTTTGCTCGAAGACCAATAGTAAAATCTCCTGGAAGAGGTTTTTGATAATTTAAACCTGGATAATCAATATTTGCAACAGAACCTTGTAAAATATTTCCTTGCACATCTTTTTTCATTCCAAATAATTGTTGAGGAGCAGTTTTTGTTAAATCAGCATTTGATTTTCCAAAGTCAGAAGGTTGAATTCCTAAAATAGTAACTTGTACTGATTCTTTTGAAGAAACATCCCACTCTCCATCATTTCTTAATTGCACATTAATAGTAAAAGGAAATTTTCCACCATCAAATACTTCATTTGGTGGAGCATCTTGAAGAAATTCTAGAGAAAGTCCTTTAACTCCTCCAACAAATGTTGTTCCTGTCTGCTCTTTACCACTGCCACATGCAGTAAGTAATAAAAGTAATCCTACAAAGAATGAAAATATCTTTTTCATAACAACACCTCTTTACTCATTTAACCACTTATCTTTTTTTATTAATTTTATTTTTATAATTTTATTCTTATTCTTATTTTTATTTTATTTTATTTTATTTTATTTTATTTTATTTTATTTTATTTTATTTTAGTTTTATTATTTTTTATGATAAAAAAGTTTTATTTTTATTGTCTATTTTATTATATAATTCTTTTAATTTGAATACTTTTTTGAATACTGTTTGAGTAAGCATAATCAAGAGTAACTTCTAAAGGAACAGTTCTTGCTTCCCCCTGGATGGGTTCTATCTTACATACAATAGTCGCTTGGTTATTTATTAATTTTACTGCACCTGTTGGTTGAATATTACTGCAAGATGTAAGATGATAATCAATTCCTGCAAGTTTAATTGCTTGCACCATAACAATATCTTGTTCAATATATTTTGGATTGAGACATCCATCTGAACTTGGATTTGGAATAACCTTTCCTCCTCCCACATTTTGAAGAGTGATTTTAAAAATAGATCTTCCTTGAGAAGGTTCTTGTTGTACTGATGAAATTGCAACAGGTGCACCTTGACTTCCTCCTGTACTTACCGCTCCAAAAGAATTACATGCTTTTTGAGAAGTAGAATAAGGATTTCCATCAATGCATGCTGCAAAGGCTCCGACAGTTCTATATCTATAACACGCCGTCGCAAGCATATTTACAGGAAAAGTGTCTGTTCCTGCAGGAAGATTAACTTGATTAATATTAAATTGCAATTGATTCAAATCTCCCTCGGGAGAACCTGTTGTTTTTCCACGAAGAAATCCGAGTGATTGTGCAACAAGACCATTGTAAAGTGCAGGCATTTGAACAATATTATAATCGACTCCTGAAAGAAAAAGACTTCCGTCAGAGACATCATATGCACCTTTATTTTTTACTTCAATAATGACAGGAGGTTGACCTGCAATACTCGACCCTGTCGATGCATATAAAACAGCAGGTGGAAAATTTGTAACAAAATTAATCATAACACCTTGAGAACCCGTGTATACACTTTGTAAATTTCCATTTGAACCAGAATTAGTACATGAAACAAGAAAAAGTAAACTCACCATAAGTAAAAATCTTTTCATTGAAGAAAGAAACGAAGACGCAGTATTTAAAGCTATCGACGAACAAGGTATTTATACGAAAAGTATTTGATTATCCTTTTAACATCTTACTAACTATTCCACACTTGACTCTTTTACTCTTTAAAAATTCCCAAATAGACAAAACTACCCTTTTGCACCCGTTAAGTATAAATATTTCTCCCATACAATAAAATAAGATGATTTGTACACAACACGGAAAAGATATAGAAACAGTATGTAATTGGTGCGGAAAGCAGCTTTGCAAAAAATGTTTTTCTAAAACTGATGGAAAAAAAAGATTTTGCAGTAACTGTGTTGCACAAATTGGTGATCTTATCAAAGAAAAACAATTAGAAAAGATAAAAGATATGGATAAAAAGGATTCATCTGATGAATATTTTAATTTTAGTAAACTAAAGGTGAGAGAATAGATGCTTTGTTCCGAACATAAAAAATTTGTAGAAGGCCCTTGTTTATTATGTGGTCTTCCTCTCTGCGAAAAATGTGTAACAAAAAAAGAGAGGCGAAAAATGTACTGCAGATTTTGTAGCGAAAAAGCAATCACTCTTCCTCATGTTGAAAGAATGGAACCAAAAAAAGAAACAAAACTAAATGAAAGAATTACAAAAATACTCCAGACAAATAAATCAGGATATTTTGATTTTTCAGTAATAAAAAAACTCTAATTCTGCTTTTTCTAAGAAAAGAAAGGCGAAAAATCCCTTCTCATACCAAAAGTTTTATAAAAAAGAATGAATTAATTCTATTAAAAGCCTATCTGGAGGATTAAAATGGTCGAAGGAACATTACCGCTTGCCGCAATGGAAAAAATATTGAAAAATAATGGAGCTTCACGAGTAAGTGCTGATGCAAAAGAAGCACTCCGAGATACACTTGAAGAACTCGCAACAGAAATCGCAGAAAAATCAAGTCTTATTGCAAAACATGCCGGAAGAACAACTGTCAAAGCAAGAGATATCAAACTCGCAGTAAGAAAGTAAAAACTATTTACAAAACTAATTCTTTATTGAATAAAAAAAGAGAATTAAAAAAACTAGTTTGATTCATGTAATGAAGGATTACGTTCTATTTTCATTTCTTTTGAAATAGTTTCAGAATATCCATAACTCAATTTTGCATTAAGAACAGTACTATAGGTATTTCCTTTTGGCACATTTCCTTTATAGATACATCGTACGTCTTGTGTTCCATGTTCAAGTAAAATGGGAAGAGGTGAACACTCAAATTTATTTTCTGAATCTAATGACAATTTTAAATCAAGTCCTACAACATTAAAAAGATTTTTTACTTTATCTCCTGTTTGTCCTGCAGAAGAACAAGCTAATGCTAAATTGTCATATTGAAGTTGTTTATCTTTACTATTTAAAACATTCACAACAAGACCCGTACCTTTATTTGCAATTGAAAGGATTACTTCAAGAACTGCAGCATCTTTTCCTGAAGGAAGCATGCTAAATTTTGCATTAGTTATTGCAACAGGTGCACCCTGATCAACAAAACTTACATCTTGAATGGAACAAGGTTTTGTAATTTTCTTAATATTATAAGGATCTGTATCAATACAAACAGGAATAGTAATTTGCGTTGCATAATCATAACATGCAGTAAGAGAAAGAAGACTTTGTCTAAATTCACTCAAAGACTCAATCTCTTTTGTTTTCAAAAGAACTCCAACAGTTGCTGTATCTCCTGAAGGATTATCAAGTGATTTACCTTTTAATGAAAAAGGAATAGTGACTTCATTTGTAGGAGAAATTATTTTATCTTGAAATCGCCAACTATCTGAAACAAGAGAGAGATAATTTTTTTCATAATTTAAAGTAAGATAACCATGTTCGATATTTGAAACTCCTTTGTTTTCCACCATCGAAAGAACACTAAAAGTACCATCTGATGAACCCTCTTTTGATTCATACATTGCATCAGGTGGGTTTCCCGGTAAAAAAGAAAAAACAAGTCCTTGTGTACCATGCCTTAAATCTGCAACAGTTGTAATTTTTCCTTCTTCTTTAGTACAAGAAGTAAAAAGAAAAAATAAGAAAATAAAAAAAAATATTTTTTTCATGAGATAAGCTGCTCCGGTGATTTTTTAACATACACGGCAGTTTTTTCAGTACTTGTATAATCATACTCAATTGTAGTTTTAAAATACTGTGTTGCAACAGGAGTTTGCCCAAGAAGTTTTTGTGCATCAACAATTGTTGTTCCACAAACAAAATTAAGGTATGACCTTACATTTTGCAGGTCTGATAAAACTGCATTTAATTTTGTTTTTTCAACATCTAAAGAATATGTTTTATAATTTTCTTGATAATACTCATCACCTTTTGCAAAAGTTATTTCTGAAAAATCTCTACATCTTGTTTTATCTGCTTCTAATCCTTCCGGAATATACACAATCATCTTTTTAATCTTTGTAAGTTTTCCAGGCCATCTATTATCGACAGTAACTTTAAATGTGGGACCCAATCTTCCTTTTTTAATAGAGAGTAATGGGTCGCCAACATTCATTCCGATCATTAATGGACCATTTGAAAATTGAGTCGTTGGATTTTGATCAGTAATTTTATATTGCGTAAAAGGATCTATTTGTTGCTTATCTAAAGATAATTTTCTATCAAAATCAATAAAATATTCTTTAAGATAAGAAATTGTTTTCATAGAAAATTCTGCATTTACTTCTACTTCAGTACTTCTATCAAGTTCGATCTTCTTATCTGCTACAGCAGTACTTTGTGGTTCGAAATCACACTCCAAATTTAATTTTTCGTACGTAGAAATTTCAAGTTCATCTTTACTTTCACCAAGGGGAATTGTTCCTTTGAGTTCTCCATCTTTTAATTTTGCTTTGCAAGAAGGTTTTATTTTAATGGGTTTATCGAGTCCTCTTGCTTTGAGAGTGAATGAAACAACAACAGGTTCATCACTAAGAAATTGACTTCGAAGAGATTGTACATCTTCTAAATAAACTCCTATTGGTTCGTTTTTTGTTTGTTCAACTTGTCCTGTGTAATAATCTCCCGTGGCCTCAGCAACGCCTTGCTCCCAAAGATGCTGCATTGTTGTTGGAAAATTTTTAAGACTCTCCCATAAAAAATCGAGTGCAACAGGAACTCCTTTCATAATTGACGTCCACACAGGGTTATAGGTGACACTTTTTGCTGTTTCAAAAACTCCTGCATGAATTGCCATATCATGAAGTGCAGGCTGCTGAAACAAAAGAACAATTACAATAAAAAGATATCCTATTGTTCCAAGACCTACAAGCCAATTACGTTCTACAGGACCAAAAAGAACATAGATAATCCAAGGATTTCCAAGTGCAATAATTCCCATAAATAAAGTATTAATGCAATAAGAGGTTCTTGTAAAAATTTGAGTCCAGGAATAAGATACAGTAAATCAAAATAAGGAAGAATAAATGAAAAAAAAGAAAGAAGAAGAGCAGTTTTCCAATCACCACAAAAATAGGTTTTACCTAAAAAACCAATTGCAAGAAGATACACGAGAAGAACTCCAAAAAACCAAGTTCCTGAAAAACTTCCTGAACGGTTAGTTAGATTAGACCAATGAAGTAATAAAACTAAAAAAAAGAAAAATGTTTGCATACTAAAAAGACTTTTGGTGCCTTTTACAATTGCTTTTCCTGCACCTCTTCCTATCTCTAAACTTGCACCACCAACCGCGGCACCCGTTGCAATTGTAGCAGCTTTACTTTTTCCAAGAAGACCGCTCATTAATCCTTTAAATCGAGAAATTTTTTTTTTTTCTTCCTTACTCTCGCCTTCTGATTCTCTTTTTTTCTCTTCACCTTCGTTAGTCATTTGAAAGAATTACTCAAGTGTCACAGATAAATCTGTAACTTCAAGATTGGTTGTAGGAACAAGTTTGAGTCCATTATTTCCTTCTTTTACAAAAGCAGAAACATCTTTAGTTGCATTTATTGCTTTTGTATCAATATAAGTAAGATGACCATTTACATATATTTCTGCTGTTTTTTGAGATAAGTCAGTAAACAAAAATTTGAGAAGAATTTTATTATTACCTGCAATAATTGCTCTTGCTTGCGATTCTGAAAGAGTAAAAAAATAAGTAGGATTTGATGGTTGTTTAAGATTTAATTTAAATAAAATTTGATCAATATCATATGATGCTGTTGTTTGTTTTTCAAAAGAAGATTTGAATGTTAGAGTATTTTCTCCTGTAACAAGAAGATTAGGACTTACTTCTTGACGAATAAGGTCACCATCACACGTAGGTGTTTGAGAATATAATTGATGTCCATTAATTGATGCAGATAAAATAGAGACATCTGCTATTTGTGCACAAGGATATGTTGCTGAAAATCGAAGTGATGCAGATTCAACATTACTATTTTCTGTTGAGGATAATACAAAACTTGATCTACTTTCTTCTCTTGAAGTGTCAGTAATGTCTGCAGTAATTTCAATATGAGACAAACTATACGCATTTGCACTCCAGAATTTTGCTCCAACACCCGCGGTTGAAAAATTTATATCATTATCTCCTTCTTTTAACAAATCTTTTGGAATTGAATAAAGCGGATTTGATTCAATAATTTCTCCTTCAAAAACTTTTTTATTGTTGATAGTAATTATCATCGGACCATTTCCTTTTTCAACAGTGAAAGAAAGTTGCACATTATTTGCGTTTGAAAGATCCACTATTTTAAATGAGTAACCCACTTTTTGTTTTGAAAACCAACTATTTTTAACAGATAAAGATTCCATTTTACGTAAAGTTTTAGCTTGCGTTTTGGTAAATAAGACAACATTTGGAATAAGTTTTTCAACAGTAGTTGAACTAAGATAATCTAATTTACCTGGATGTTCTAATAATAAAATATTTTCTCCGACTACAAGAGAGCCATTAATTGTTTTATTCTCTCCAAGAAGTCTTGCTCTATCAGCAGGAGGTAAAAAAAGAATATATAATAAAATAAGACCTGCAATAATTGCAACAAGTGTTGCTGCTTTTCCACCTTCTTGTCCTCTCTTTTGAAAAAAAACCATACTATCTAAATTGAAGCACAAGCTATTTAAATGCTTTTCTATTTTAAAAGAATGAAAAATAGAATTGGTTAAAAAAGACAAATAAAGAACAATATCCTTACAAAACAATAATGCACATCATTTTTTCTGATTTTAAAAATGGAATTGTAAAAGTAAAAGTTACAACAAAGGATGATCTTTGGTATTTAAGTACTATTATTGAAAAAGGAGATCTCATAACGGGAATTACTGAACGAAAAATTAAACTAGGAAGTGATCAAACAAAAGTACAAAAAAGAACATTTCTTGCAACAATCAAAGCAGAAAAAATTGAATTTAGTAAAACAACAATTGAACTTCGAATAAATGGAATAATTGTTGATGCACCAGAAGATATTCCAAAGGGAATCCATCAAACAGTCGAAATTCAAGAACAAAGCATGATTACTCTGCAAAAGGAAGAATGGTTAAGTTATCAACAAGAAAAAATAAAAGAATCAACAACAAATACGCGTACAAACATTCTTGTTGTAATATTCGATAGAGAAACTGCACTCTTTGCAATGTTAAAGCAATACGGCTACGAAATCTTACTTACTCTCGAAGGGGATGTTCCAAAAAAAAGAGATGATGTTCAAAAAGAAAGCGAATTTTTTATGCAGATTATTAATCAAATAAAAAGTTATTTAGAAAGAGATGCAATAAGTAAAATAATTTTAGCAAGTCCTGCGTTTTGGAAAGAAGATTTATTAAGTAAAATTAAAGATAAAACTATAAGAGAAAAAATAATTAGTGTGAACTGTGGTTCTGCAAGTACAAATGCCATTGAAGAAATTTTAAAAAGTGAGGAAATAAAAAAAGCACTCCTCACTGAACGTGTTGCAAAAGAAATGAGATTTGTTGAAGAGCTCTTTAAACAAATTGCAATAGACGGATCTGCTGCTTATGGATTTGTTGAAACAAAGGGTGCAATTGAATCAGGAAACATTTCAAAAATGCTTGTAACTGATAAATATATACAAAAGAAAAGAGAAGAAAACAACTTTGCAGGTCTTGACACAATCATGAGACTTGCAGATGCGCAACGAGCAGAGATTCATGTGATCAGTAGTGATCATGAAGGAGGAAGAAGATTAGATGGGCTTGGAGGAATTGGAGCAATCTTAAGATATAAAAAATATTGAAAAAAAATTTATTGAGAAAATTACGGTTAAAAAAAATAAAATTATTCATTTCAAACAGAAATTATTTATATTTATAGAACATAAGTGATCTTGTTGCTCTTACTGCTTCTTCTAGAGATAAAAAATCCAAAATATTATCTGAATCTAACAACAATTTTGCTTTGTCTGAATATTTTCCTGAAAAACCTACACAGATGAAAGGTTTTGTTGCGTGTTCTTTCTTTAATTGAAGAATCATTTTAGCATACTCTTCAATCATTGTTTTAGACTGAAGTACTTGAATAAACAAAACACATTTTACAGAATCATCTTTGAGAATAACATCTAACATCTGTTTTTGTAAATCAATCTGCATTGATGACGAAACAACAAGAGGATTTGTGACTACAAAAGGCATATTACTTTTTTTCAAAAGGTTTTCTTTAGGAGATGAAAGAATGATACCATTAGAAGTACAGAGATTTTGTGCAAGAGTTCCCATACTTTTACTGTTTGTTACAATACATAGAGCATTTTCACATCTTGGCTGATATGCAAGAATATGTGCAATTTCAAAGAGTTCTTCAGGAGAATGTACAACATATGCTCCAACTTGTTTGAATGCAACATCATATATGTTATCTTTTTCCCCTCCCTTAAGAATAATAAGAGGTTTTTTCTTTGCAACCTCTTTTGCAATATGCAAAAACTTTTGTCCATCTTTAATTTCATCAACAAAAAGTGCGATTGATTTTGTAGAGTTGTCATTTCCTAAATAAAGTAAAAGATCAGACACATCTATATCTATCTCTTTTCCATACTGAACAAGTTTATTAAATGAAAAATAGTCTTCTGAATGCCAATTAAGTGCAAAATAAAATAAATCTTCTGATTGAGAAAGAAAAGATACTGATCCCTCTCTTGAAACAATAGGTGCGGCAACAGCATTAAGATTGTTATAAGATACAAAAATTCCTCCTGCAGAATATCCAAGAATACGCGTTTTTTTCTTATAAATTAATTTTTTAATTTTTTCTTCAGTTTTAGGAATTGTTTCGCTGCATAAAAAAACATAAGAGATATTTTTTTTAACACAATCGACAAGAGACTTAAGAAGTGGATCCAGATCAAATATAAATGCAACATCAACTTGTTCAGGTATTTTATTAATTGTTGGATAACATTTAAACCCAAGAATATATTCAGCATCATTACTCACAACAAAAACCTTACCTTGAAAAGGCTTGCAATATTTACTGTAAAAAGTACATCCTTTAGTAAGATTTTTTAAAAGCTGATATCCTGCTGAAGATTCTTCTCGTGATATACCTATAAAAACAATTGATTTTGGATTAAACAAAGATTCCATTAGATACTCATCACCTCTCCTTGAAAAATCTCCATTGATGAAACAAAAACAGAAAGAGAAAAAGAAATTACTACTTTTTCAGAAGCAAGCTCTTGACACGCTTTTAAAAAAAGAATAACTTTTTCAGATGATTTCTCAGCATCTAAGAAACTGATAATTTCTGAATAGATTTCATCAGAAAAAGGAAGTATTGTGTGCATAATTACATCTTTATAATAAATCTCCAGTACAAACCCGAAGGAAACATGTTTTTTCACAACAAACTTTGCTTGTTCTCCTAAACCTAATCTTTGCGCTAAAATAGAAAATTTTTTAATTTTAGAAAATTTCTTTTTTATGGTTTCTTTAATTATTGAAATTTGCGCAACTAATTCTTCATTATTTTGAACAACAACAAAAAGATTTTTTTCTTTTTTTCCTTCAATTTCTTTTGATTGCACTTTTAAAAGAGAGGGATAAGAAATTTTTTTTATACATTTAGCTATCTCTTCTTTTTTCGTGCAAGAAATTGTTTCAAGAAGAGGAAGATGTACTTTTCGTATAAAAGGAATAGATTCAAATACTGAAATTAATTTCACACATTCACCCTCTTTTCTCAAATTTTTCTTAAATAACAAAAAAGTATCCTAAGACTAATAAATAGAGTTAGCTATTTATATTTTTCTACAGAAGACCTCTCTAAAGAAGAATATAATCATTTTTTTTATTGTGTTATGACAAAAACTATACAAAGGTTTAAATATGACCAAGGAATCCATTTTTACTATTTGAGGGTGTTTATTCGAGATAATAAAATGTTTTTTTAGAGGAGCAATTTATTTTAACGAAGAGGGGGGAGTAAAAAATGATTGTGAAAGAAGAGTTTTTAGCAAAATTAAGAAGATATTTTTCTTTAAATCTGTATGAAGTAAAAATTTGGACTGCGTTGTTGTCTCGTGGTGTTTCTACTGCTGGTGAATTGTCAGATATTGCCAATGTCCCACGAAGTAGAAGTTATGATGTTTTGGAAAGTTTAGAAAAAAAAGGATTTGCAGTAACAAAGTTAGGAAAGCCTATCAAATATATTGCTGTTCCTCCTGCAGAAGTTGTTGAACGTGTCAAAAAGAATCTAAAAGAAGAAGCTGATGAACATATTAAAAGACTTGAAGAATTAAAAAGTACTGATGTCATTCAAGAATTAAATACACTTCATTCTCAAGGAATAGAACTTGTTGAACCAAGTGATCTAAGTGGATCCTTACGTGGAAGACATAATCTCTATAATCACATTGAATTAACTATTCGAGGTGCAGAAGAAAGTGTAACAATTATGACAACTACACAGGGATTTATTCGAAAAGTAGAAGGATTAAAACCTATATTTGAAAAATTAAAGAAAAGAGGTGTTAAGATTCGTGTTGCTGCGCCTTTAACTAAAGAATGTAATGACGCAATAAAAGATTTAAGTTCTGTTGCTGAAGTTCGTCATACTGACAGCAAAGCGAGATTTATTCTTGTAGATGGTAAAGAAATAATATTTATGGTTCTTGATGATTCAGAAGTTCATCCAACATATGATGTAGGAATTTGGGTAAATACTCCTTTTTTTACATCAGCACTACAAGAATTATTTAATGCTGCTTGGAAAAGTATGAAACTTGTAAAAGAAGCAGGAAAATAATTTTATTTTTTTAATTTATTTATTTTAATATTGCTTAGAATATGAATTAGTAACTTTAGAAAGTATATTTAAACCGGCTAATATGAAACCCTCTTCTTAATATCGAAAGTTATTTTAACTCATCCTCGTCGAGAAATTGATAGGAAATCAACATTTATCGACGAGGTGAGTTTATGGAAATAATTGTTCAGAAATATAA
>OBEQ012380423.1_pt1 | contig 13360 bp, 17 predicted proteins | sample 1670901 | NCBI WGS metagenome assembly OBEQ01 (sample SAMEA104232315, study PRJEB22302) | groundwater metagenome | biome: forest; feature: aquifer; material: groundwater | place: USA | collected 2011-08-07 | depth 5.4 m
TGAGAGAGTCCCATCTTTTGGAAAGCATACAATTTCTCCCGCTCTTCCAAGCTTAAATGTTTATATCTTTTTATTAACTAATGCACCTCCTTCCAGGTATGTATTTTACCTAAAGTGATGCACTTCGTTTATGAAAGAAAGATACTTCCAACCATGACAGCCTCAACTGAAAGAAGCTTTGTCTCAGTAGATGAAGCAAGTAATGCATTTAAAAGCGCATATGCTAGTGTGCAGCCAGGCCAACCAAGATTCATGGCCCCATATGATTTAGCAGAGAAAAGAATTACGCAAGCAAGTTTAGAGATTTTGACCTCTGGTACTTTGGTGAATCCTGCGGAGAATAGGATGAGCGAAGGTAAATTACTAGGAATTGAGCGCACCATTAGTGAGAGAACTTCCAGCATTGTTGGTTATGGTAAAGCTATTATGGAAGCAGAAGGGTGGTTCTCCGCTTTGAGACAGGCTTATGTGGATCAACTAGGAATGGTTGAATTTCTTGCTGATAGATTGGTTGGCGAGAGGGTGCGGGGCTTTTTACTTGACTGCTTATAGTTTTTGTATGATTATTCTAAATAATCCCTAAGTTTTTTGGCCCGAGTTGGGTGTTTGAGTTTTCTAACTGCTTTAGCTTCAATTTGTCTAATTCTTTCTCTGGTAACACCAAACTCTTTACCTACTTCTTCTAAAGTTCTTTGTTTACCATCTTCTAAACCAAATCTTAGCTGCAGTACTCTTTTTTCCCTAGGAGAAAGTGTATTTAATACTTCATCTAAATGATCTTTTAGCAGCTCTCTTGTGGCTTGTTCGTCAGGTTTTAGCCCTGGAGCTTCTATAAAATCACCAAGCTGGCTATCATCTTCATCCCCAACAGGTGTAGCTAGAGATGTAGGCTCTTGAGAAACTTTAACTATTTCACGAGCCTTTGCTGGATCAATACCTAGTGCTTCAGCTACTTCTTCAGGAGAGGGCTCACGACCTAGTTCTTGCATCAGCCTTCTTTGGGTTCTATTAAATCTATTAATAGTCTCTACCATATGAACAGGGATTCTAATGGTTCTTGCTTGATCTGCTATAGCACGAGTGATAGCTTGTCTAATCCACCAGGTGGCATAAGTTGAGAACTTATAACCTCTTCTCCAGTCATATTTTTCCACAGCCCTCATTAAGCCTATATTTCCTTCCTCTATTAAATCAAGCAGACTCATACCTCTTCCTACATATTTTTTAGCTATGGAGACAACAAGTCTTAAGTTTGCTGAGATTAGCTGATGTTTAGCTCTTTGATCATTTTTTTCAGTTCGTTTAGCTAAATCTATCTCTTGAGCTGCGTTAAGTAAGGGAACTTTTCCAATATCTCTTAAGTACTGACGTACAGGATCTGTAACAGCACCCTCATCTAAAGCTGCTAGAACTTCAAGTTCTCTTTCCAGCTCTGTAACGGATTTTGGCTCATCCATCTCCTCTGAGGTGGTCTCAAAAACATCAACTCCAGCCTCAATTAACTTCAGATAAAAATTATCTAACTCTTCTAGAATTTCTTCTGGTTTAGGGAATACTTGAAGAATTTCTTCTTGGGTAACAAAGCCTCGTTCTTTACCAAGTTTAAGCAGCTTTTTATCATCTAAAGCATTAGCTTTACTTTTTGATTTAGTTGATGTGTTTTCAGTTTTTGCCATAGTAATTATTTTTTAAAGACTTTTTAGTTTAACTGATAAGTCCCGAAATCTCTTATTTAGTGTATCTAATGTATCTAATTTTTCAAAACTTTGAGCTTGTTTTATCTCTAAAGATAATTTTTCTAAAGAGGCTTTGATCAGCATTTTCTTAAGTTCAGATATTACTAGGTCTAGCTCTTTTTGCCAAGCAGTATGATTTTCCAACTTTTCATCTATTGAAATTAAGTATAATTTATCAATTTGATCTACTAACTCGCCGGGCACAAATTTAATAAACTCACTAATTTTAAAAGATTTTCCTTTAAAAGAGATCTGATCTAAGTATAAAACAAGTAAAACATAGACTTGTTTTAGATCTTCTTTTGTAAATAAAGTTTCAGGAAAGTTAGGGATGTAGGTAATACTTGAGGGTAGATGTAAAATTAAGGTCACTAAATATTCTTCAAGTAATTTTCTTCTATCAGGTGAGTCAATTTTATCATCTTTACCTTTTTCCAGGACTTGCAAGTTAGGGATGTTAGGATGTTTAGGGGTGTTTGTTTTTAGTTCGTTTCTAACAAGTTCATCTTTAACTTGAAGCATAGATGCAAGTTTTTGGATATAGTGTTCTTTAATCATTGAATCGGAAATGGTGCTCCAAATAGGGATAAGTTCTGCAAAAATAGATTTTTTACCAGTGGCGCTTTTAGGGTTAAAACGAAGAGTTACTGAGTTTAAATAGTAATCATAAATAGAGATCGCTTTTTCGATAGCTTCTTTCCACTTTTCTGGATCTTTTAAGCAAAGCTCTGCAGGGTCTTTAGCATCTTTAATTTGGATAACTTTAATATTTAAGCCAGCCTTATCTGCTAGATCAATTCCTCTTCTGGAGGCAGAGTCACCTGCTAAATCAGCGTCAAAACATAAAGAGATAGACTCTGCGTTTTTTTGGAGTAACTCTACTTGTTTTTCAGTTAAAGCTGTTCCTTTAGAAGAAACTATATTTTTAATGCCTGATTGAAAAGAGGTGATCATATCCATTTCTCCTTCAACTATAATTGCCTCTTTTTTTTGTCTAATTGAGCTTTTTGCTAGATTAAAACCAAATAAAAATTTAGATTTATCAAAGATTTGAGTTTGTGGCGAGTTAATATATTTTGGTTCACCTTTACCTAGAACTCTGCCTGCAAAACCAATTATTTGATCTTTAGAGTTAATTAAAGGAAACATTACTCTGCCCCTAAAACGATCATAACAACCTTTTCTAGAAGGGATGGATAATCCTACATCTACTAAATCTTTTTCCAGAAAGCCTCTTTTTTTAAGAAATTTTGATAGTGATTCCCAATTTAGCGGAGCATAACCTAGGCCAAAAAGCTTAATAGTCTCCTCAGTTAAGCCTCTTTTTTTTAAATAATCTAGAGCAGGCTTCCCTAAAGGATGTTCAAGTAACATGTAGCTAAAAAATTGAGCAGCTTTTAAATTTATCTCAAATAAAATATCTAAAGAATTTTTTTCTTGTCTTGTATGTTTTAAAACAACCCCAGCTTTTTTAGCTAGTAACTCCAGTGCTTCTTTAAATTCAATTCCTTCTTTTTCCATTAAAAATTTAAAGATGTCGCCTCCGATTCCGCAACCGAAGCAATGAAAAATTCCCCGCTCAGGGGAAACCATAAATGAAGGGGTGCGTTCTTGATGAAAAGGACAATTTGCTTTGTAGTTTACTCCAGCTTTTTTAAGGGGAAGGTATTCTTGTATGAACTCAACAATGTTGAGTTTTTGTTTAATGAGCTCAAGATCATCCATAATATCCAATTACCTAATCGTTGGCACATCAGCCTGACCATCAGGAATTCGGCACTGCGGATTGTACCCCAAATTTATCCCGAAAGCAAGCTACAAGCTTTTCTTGGACGTTTCTTACAAGTTATTGACTTAAAACTTGAGCATAAAACTTAGAATGTTACTTAAAGGAGGTAAGCAATATGGCATATGTACTTGCTTGGTTACTTGGTGTGCCACTTACTTTACTAGCTCTCTTTTGGCTAGTAACACATCTATTTAGATAAAATTGTTGAGTGTATGGGCAAAGTCACCAATAAAGCGGTGGGGGTGGGATTCGAACCCACGGTGGACTTACGCCCACACGATCTTTCCAGGATCGGTGATTAGACCACTCTCACACCCCACCCTATGAGTTTTTTGACTTAAGTAATACTCAAATTTTTTAGTATTTTTTATATTATGCGAACCGATAAACTTAAAATATTCTTTAATCTCTCTAAGATTGTATATTTACACCTTGCCCAATCTCGGAATGTTCGTGGAGAAACCTTACATAAAGATGCTAGTTGTTTAGTACTAAAACCGCTTTGATTCCTGACCAAGTCTAAAAAAGATTTTTGTCCCTTACCAGAAAATACTATTCTTCCCACTTACTTAAATATAACCGAACAAAATACGAAAATCAATATCTAAATTGCTCACAAAAAACTTCTAATCCCTCTCTCTCCGCAGGGTTTAATAAAGAATTATGTCTTCTAACTTCATATGTGCATCTTCTAGGACTTTTTTTACTTAGGCTCCTAATTCAGGAGAGTAATTGGCAGGTGAGGGATCATTTCTTGCTATTTTTATACATTTTATTAGGTGTTCGCTCAGTTGCTTATAGAGTGAGCCTGCTTTGGGATTAGCCTTTGCAGTCTTCACGACTCTCAAAGCTTCGTCCCATCTTTGTCTTAAACCTGCAGGAGTGGAATCCCCTTGCCAATCAGCTGGTCCGAAATATTTTCCAGGCTCTGATAAAAGCCCAGCGTTTTCAACAGCCACAAATTCTCTTAAATCACCTTGGCGAGCATGGTTAAGATAAGTCTCTAATCGGGTAACGGCCTTACTCATCCCTAAACGTTTATACTCATCTATTATCTTTCCTAGACCACCTAATAGTTGGAGTGCTTCATCGTTAGGTTCTTTTAAATCATAATGATCTAAAACTTGTTGTGATAATACTTTAGAAAGGCTTTCTAAGTTAGGTTTAAGTCCAGTTTCTTCAACTTGATCCGGGGCTAAGGCTTCAAGAAAAGGAATAAATCTGTTTCTATTGCTAACATTAATTCTCATTTCACCTTCACCTGCTTCTTCTCCCTCGTACATCAAGACTGCACCTTTACCAGAAACGGGCTCGAGAGACAAACCAATTTTATTAAGAGTTTCTTTATGAATAACCACCAGAGCTGAGGCATTCATTTGCTGATGATCCTCTTCACCTGATAAGGAGGCGGGTACTGGTTCCTTGTTTGTTTCATCTTCAAATCTTACATGGCGAAATATTGACCTTGCCATCATGCTTGCCATACTAAATTGTTGGTTGTGTCTATCTATATCGGCAAACAAATGATTAACCGCTACTACAGGCAATTCTTCGGTTTTGTCTCCAATATTGATTTTGATAATGTCCTGCTTTCGAGGTGCTGTTGTTCGCTCTGAATTAACACCCTTTGGTTGATCTTCCGGCATAATTGCAATATAGCATTAATTTAAAATTAAGGGAAGTTTTATAAATAAGTTACAATTTAGATCGATGAATCGAAAATTATTATATCTACTTTTTTTAGTTATCTGGCTACTTTTTTTTATTAAGGGGATTATTTCCATTGATCCTGATTTTGGGTGGCATATTAGGATGGGTGAGTTGATTTTAGTAAAAGGGATACCTACTACAGATCCATTTTCTTATACTATGCCAAGTTTTCCTTTTGTGGATCATGAATGGTTAATTAATGTAATTTTATTTAAGCTTTATTCTGGGATTGGATATACAGGGTTATCTTTGATATTTGCTAGTCTTGTTTTACTAGCTTTAGTTATCTCTATTCCTAAAAAAATTTTGGGGTTTTCTAGTAGTGCTCTAATTTTAGCTGGAGGTATAATTCTGCCATTTTCTGGTGTTAGACCCCAGGTAATAACTTGGCTAATACTTTCTATATTAATTAATGTTTTATTTAAACCAAAGATATGGGTTAGAGTGCGCTTTTTTATGCCTTTTTTATTTATTTTATGGGCAAATTTACATGGAGGATTTGCTATAGGTATTGGAACTTTACTTTTATTTATCCTAGTAAATATATGGGCTAGTAAAAAAGTTAATTTTATAGATTTATTTATTGCTACTACCTCTTTTTTAGCTACATTAGTTAATCCTTACGGAATAAGACTTTGGGGGGAAATTTGGATGCAGATTACAGATAATACGCTGCGTTTTACTATTGTTGAGTGGTTACCAATTTTGTTTCGTTTTGATTTAGCTTATTTATTTATGCTGACTATTTCAGCAGCTTTAGTCTTTAGATATAGATTAAAATTTAGTCTTTTTGAGAAAGTATTTTTTGGTTTGTTACTAATAATGGGATTTACCAGCCAAAGACATGTACCTTTGTGGTTATTTATAGCTTTACCTTTACTCACTAAATCAATTTATTTTTTATCTGAGGAGGTTAAAAAAGTTCAAGGAGAGTTAAGGTTTAAAAAAGTTTATCTATTTTTTTTAGGGATGTGTGTTTTTGTTTTTGTCTTTCAGTCTGGACAATTACTAGCTAATATCAATAAGAGTGGCGAGGATAAATTTTATCCCAAAAATGCTATCAATTTTCTAAAAACCAATAATTTAAAGGGTCAATTATTTGCTCCTTATAATTGGGGAGGTTATTTAATATGGAAATTACCAGAAAAGAAAGTGTTTATAGATGGGCGTATGCCTAGTTGGAGATATGTTGGTCTAAATAAAGAGAGTAATTATGCTTATAAAGATTACTTAGATATTTTAGCTGCGGATAAAGATTTTGAGGTTTATTTTAAAAAATATAATATAGATCAAGTTTTGTGGTTTAGCTCAACTGATACAAAAAATAGTGATTTTTTAAAATATATTAGTTCTTTTAAGAGCTTTGCTTTAAATAAAGTGTTTAACTTACCTGAAGGAAAAACTTTTATAGGTAGGCTTGAAGCTAAAGGTTGGAGAAAAATCTATCAAGATAATGTAGCTGTAGTTTATGTACGTAGCTGATAAATGGCTAAAGCTTTTTCTAGTAGTTTTTGGTCGTTACTAAAACTTAGTTTATTAAGGGCATCTTCTATACTAAACCAACCTAAATCTGAGACCTCTGAGTCATGGTCTTTTAAATCTCCAGAGAGATATTTCATTAAAAATATAGTTACAACTTTAAATACTTTTTGTTTTTCTTTATTAGTGTAAATATATTTAGACTCTCCTACTTTATCTATAATCTCTGTCTCTATTCCCCCTTCTTCTTTTACTTCTCTTAAAGCTGCCTGTTTTACAGTTTGACCCTCTTCTACATGTCCTTTAGGAAAACCCCAATACTTGTTGGTGCTATGTTGGATAAGTAAAACTTCCCCTTTATCATTAAAAACTATTCCACCAGCAGAGAATTCTCTAATCATCTGTAAATCTCCCTTCTGTGGCCTACTTCATGAATTACTAATATTTTATCCTCTAAATCAAAGCTTACTCTATAATCTCCTATTCTAAAGCGATACTGCCCAAGTCTAGAGTTTGTCAAAGTCTCAGCAAACACTAAAGGATCTTCTTGACTTAAGAAAAACTCTAGTTTGCTAATAATACGCTTTTGGATATCTTGGGGTAGTTTTTTGAGTTGTTTTTTTACTGGATCAGTAAGATGAATTTGGTACATCAAAGACCTAATTCTTTTTTGACCTCATCTAAAGAATATCTTTTTTTACTCGCTCTTGATTTAGCAATTCTTTTTAAATAGTTTTCAGAAGAAAGAGCTTCTAAATCTTCTAAGAATGATTCCCAAACCTCATTGGGAACTAATACACCCAAAGGCTCACTATTTCTCATGACTCTGACAAATTTACCGTCTTTGGCAGCCTTTTTAAATATCTTGGTTAAGCCTGCTTGCGCTTTTTGAACACTGGTAAAATCTTCATCAGCAATAAATTGTCTCATATGTAAGAATTATTACAGAATCCTAACAGAATGTCAACTACGCTTTTGCTAACTAAAACCTCTCCCCTCTCATTAAATACTATTCCTCCAGCAGAGAATTCATTAGTCATATTTTTTTATTTTATACCAAGTTTCCGATGATATCACTTATTGATATTGACAAATGATATAACAGGAGTATAATTAATTTATGATAAACACTACTATTATATCAGCTAGAAGTCTTCAAAAGTCTTATAAATCCATTATTGAGGGGGTTAAGGCCAAAAAGAATGCTGTAGTTTTAACCACTAATAACAAGCCCCAGGTTGCAATTGTTAGTCTGGAGGATTTAGAAAGGTTACAACGAACTAAAGCAGAGCAAGGTACTGCTGAAATGTTAAAATTTATTGAGGAACATAAAGAAGAGCTTAAAGAATTACCAGCTAATTTGCGTGAGATAGCAGATGATATTCTTTACAGTAAATGATTAAAAAAGTGGTTATAGATTCTGATGCTATATATGCAATTTATAACCATAATGATCCTCTACATAACAAGGCTATTCAAACTCTACAATGGTTGAATGATAACCATTTCCAATTAATTTATCCCACCTCAGTTATTTTTGAAATTATGTCTTTGTTCCAAAGAGTTCTATCCGCACCTTCAGTAACTATGAAAATAGCAAATATGATAAATAGAGATTTCTTAATGATTTATACTATTGATAATCTACTGTTAAAAGAAGCCGTATCTATTTTTAAACCAGCTGGGAGTAAAAGGAATACCCTAGTTGACTGTTCAGTAGTAGCCGTTGCCAAGAAGATAAAAGCTGATGGTGTATTTGCCTATGATGAGTTTTACCAAAAACAAGGCCTGAAATTAGCTGAGGATTTAACTTAAGAATTAAGAACCTATGTCATAAATTTTTTGTGGCGAGCATATTTTCTCCCAAAATTTCACTCTGCGGTGCCTAGTTGACTATGTTGGAACCTACTACAAAAACTTCTCTCTTAATTTTTGAAAGAAATCCGCCTTTTCTTTTCTGTACTCATCCATACTTTTACCGTTGTACTTCATCTTTATAGCATTGAGCCCTTCTACCAATTCTCGATTTTCCAGTAAAATATCTCGCAGTTTAATAAAATCATCCGATTTAGAGCCTTTCACGACAAGTTGTGCACCGAAATCTATACCTAAATTTTTATCATCTTTAAAACTTGCAAAAGTTTTCGACCAATTTTTTGGCTGGTTAATTTCGTAAATAGACTTTAATACTTCGATTGCATGCCTAAATTCATCTTTTTGGACCCGTATTACGAGGTCTAAATCGCCTTTTGTGATGGAGCCTGGAATAGATGTGCTACCAACATGTTGAATGTCAGCATCTGGTAAAAGACCTGAAATCTTAGCTTTTTGCTCTACAAATACCCTGTTTGCTAAATCTAAAAAGTCAGTAGTTGGTTTAAAGTGAACATTAATCATAGATTTAGAATTCTACTTAGTATTTTTGCGGTGGGGGTGGGATTCGAACCCACGTGGGTTTTATCCCAGTCGCTTTTCGAAAGCGGTGCCGTACAACCACTTGGCTACCCCACCAATTTGGCGCGCCCGGCGGGATTCGAACCCACAACCGCCAGATCCGCAATCTAGTGCTCTATCCATTAAGCTACGGGCGCTCGTTTTGGTAATTGTAGTCTAGACTCTTGACTCTGGCAACTTGGGACTAACGGTTGGGATTTTCTAGTGGAAAATGTTTTTGTAAACTTTCAGTCCATTTTTCTATTAGGGTTTTAGGAGGGATTTCATGGAAAGGTAAAAATCTGGCACAAACTCTTTTAACTTCATCTTCATTAAGTTCACCAATAGGCATCATTAAAAGTGAGGGGAATCTTAAATCTGTAACAATATATAACATTCTATGGCCATCTTTTTCATCTATCCAAAAAGAATCTAGAATATCCCAATGATAAAAATGATCTCCAATTGTGATCCCTTGAGTTGAGATTTTATAGTCTAGCTCATCAGGAGGGATAAAGTTTAAAACATAAATAATAAAACCTAAAGCTAAAAGCACACCTATTAATAATTTCTCACCTGCTAAAAGAGCAATTAAAGATATTAAAATAAGTAAAATAGCTATAGTTGTATAGTAAGATCTATCTTTTTTTCTAAAAGGTCTAGATGGTGCTCTCCAAAAAAGTAAGGTTTTAATAGGGTTATAATCAAAATTATGTTGGTCAGAGTGGGGATGTTGGATATCATCTTGGTGATGTGGACTATCTAAAAGATGTGGTGGGCTTAAAAGGTTCTCTTTAAATACTTTGGGCATAGCAGTAGGTATAGTTTACTCTACAAATGCTCCCTAGACAAGCGGTGCCTGGTTGACTATGTAGGAACTTATATCCAAAGACAAAGTCTACTAATCACCTGTAAATTTAATATATTCATGAATACCAGTTTTACTTATAAAAGTAATTAATTGCTCTATATCTCCTAAATTATTGTCTAAACTAAATCTTTTTAATTCTTCTACTAAATCAGATCTCTGTCGGATATTAAAATAAGTGTCCCCATATGGATCAATATAAGAAATAAGGGGATACTTATCTTCGAATTTTTTTAATTTATATAGTACATTAATAAAATCAGCAAAGTTTACCTCACTTCTCTCTAGAATCTTTCCACGCTCGTCTATTCGCGTTAAACCTATATGTTGTGCCATGTTTATAAGTTCTAACAACCCTAGTAGGGCGGAGAGGGTGGGATTCGAACCCACGTGAACTTGCGCCCAAACGGTTTTCAAGACCGTCGCCGTACAACCACTTGGCTACCTCTCCTAATTAAACAAATGCTTTCTTAAAAAAGCTCTTCCAGATCCTGTCTTTAAGTATTTCTCAAAGTTAAAAGCTGTATATTTATTCTTAAAGGCAAAATATGAAATCAACTCTACTGGTAAACGATTCTTTGTTGCTACAACTTGACCTTTTATGTGTCTACTAAACCTATCCTTTAAGTCATTTGTGCAACCAACATAAGTTTTTCTGTCTACACAAGCTAATATATAAACATAATGCAAGTTTGCGGACAGTGTCTCGCCGTAGCCTGGTTATGGACAACTATTTAGTTATGTTATATCCCAAACTAGTTTACCCGACTACGCTAAGGCTTCGTCGAGGCGAAGGCGGAGGGTGTGGGAGTCGAACCCACTCACGCTTTTGAGGTCGTGATGGTTTAGCAAACCATTGCCTTACCGTCCGGCCCACCCTCCAACAGAAGCCAATTTTAACAAAGAATTAGGTTTATTACCAGTATTCATATAAAAATTTTTGACAAAGCTTGCCAAAGTTTGCTAAAATATTTGTATGAAAACAGTCAATATTTCTCTTACTGAGCAGCAGACAAAAGACGTTGATAATATTGTTAATCAGCTAGGCTTTGCCAACCGTAGTGAGTTCTTTAGAACTCTTATTCGAATCTTTTTAAAAAAACCTGCAGTTATAACAGAAGAAGATTATCTTATGCAAAGTCCTGATACTAGAAGTGCCAAAAAGGTTTTAAATAGTTTCAAAAAGACAGGCAAATACTCTAAAGACTTTCTAACAGATCTTGCAGATGGGTTGGTAGATAGCGATTATTTTACTGATGACCTGCCCCCTAGATGAAGATTGCACCGCTACGTCCAAAAATAATTGATTTTATTCAAAAACATAATTTAAGTACCAAATTTCAAAAACAAATAGCTTTTTTAAAAATTAACCTAAGACACCCTGGCCTTCATGTAGAGTTACTAGAACCAAAAGAGCGTGGAATTAAAAGCTTCAGAATAGACAGATCATATCGGGGATTATTTATTTACGACCAAAAAAATGACACTATTCATATAATAGCAATTACTCAACATTATCACTAACTAGCTAGCTATAGTCAGTGCCCAGACTTGTTTAGCATCACCTCTTTTTATGACATAACAACATTCTTTTAGGGTAGAACCAGTGGTCCAGACGTCGTCGATCAATAGAATGTTGGTGGCTGGAGACTGGAATCTAGAGTCTAGGGCAAAAGCACCTTTGACGTTTTGTCTCCTTTTATATGCTTCTTGGCCAACTTGAGGATGGGTGGGGCTGATTCTTTTTAATGCTTCCACATTTTTTAGGCCAAGCTTTCTTGCAAGAATGCTAGCAAGCAAGCTTGCTTGGTTAAAGCCACGCCAGTTTTGCCGTTGCCAATGTAGTGGTACTGGAACTACGATCCAATCCTCTCCCCTATTTTTCTTAATCTGATCTAACATAATTGGCTGATATCTTGCCCAATATTCTATGGTTATATTCATAAGTGTATCTGCAATCTCACTAACCCATTTATATTTAAGTTTAGAGATAGCAGTTTTTAAGGGTTTTTCATAAATTCCCAAACTCCAAAGTCCATCTAATCCATATCTTCTTTTACACACTGGGTGGACCACTCCTCCAAAAGATGGTCTCTCACAAAAAGGACAAACTAAATCAGTTTGTTTAATATTGCTAATGCAGATGGAGCAAAAATAATTGCCCACTTTGTTGCAACCTACACATTTTTTAGGGAACAAAAAATCAAGGATATTCATTTTATTAGATTTGTGAATATTAATTTATTGTTCGAGCGAAGTCGAGAACTACTCTTTGATTTCTAGGCTCAAGTTTGGTATAATACAATCCTGGGGACGTATAGATTCGACAAGGTAGCACTTTAAAAACTGCAAGTCGCTAAGGAAACATTAAGCGTATAAATATTGTTTCAAATTTAAACGGCATTAAAAACTCCGTTGCAAAAGCGCAAGGCGCTATGTTAAATCTCTTGGCCTTACAAGGTCGAGGTAATTTAGCTCTCGCTGGAGCTTAAGCTGCTTTAACTGATTCTCTTCTCTATGGAATGGTTAAGGTATATACAAAGTAGAGATGCAAAAGTTAGGTGTTGGTTGATCCAAAACTTTTAAAGACAACTCAATCAAGATTTAGTTTTCCAGCTAGTATGGTTACAACTAGATCTTAAAAAATATGCTAGCTAAACTTGTAGACGTTTTTAATTTATTGCTTTGGACCCGATGTCAATCATCGGCGTCTCCACCAAATATGCCTCACCTACCCAGGTGGGGCTTTTTTGTAGCTAAAGTCAAGAGTATTGATTTCCATGATGAAGAAAGAATGATTTCTGAGCTTAATATGCCAATGGTTTAATCAATTTAACCCAAACCTTCAAAAATTAATTTTTTGATCAGTGCTTGATAGGGGATGTCCATTTTATGAGCTTCTACTTTCAGTCTGTCTATTAAACCTGCAGGCAATCGCAAGGTAATTGGTTTGGTAGTAAGTTTTAAATTAGGAAAATGAATTCCTCTCTCTGCTTTTGACCAGTCTATATATTCAGTTGAGTCGTGAGTTTGCCAGAATTCTCTTTCTTCCGCTTCAGATTTAAAATGTGGTATTTGTTTAAATATTTTCTTCATATCTTTTATTATATGTACAATTTATTTTTGTCAATATCTAACATATTCATCCCAGGATTTGATCTCAAGGTCAGGGAGTTTTTTGCTGACTAGAGCATTAGAGAAGGCAATGGAGGCTTGGAGATTGGTGAATAAAGGGATGTTAAAGTCTATGCAGGCTCTCCTAATTAGGAAACCATCTCTACCACTTTTAGTATCTCCAGGTACACTAATATTTATAGTTAAATCTACTTTTCCATCTTGGATTAA
>OBEQ010423696.1_pt1 | contig 13358 bp, 16 predicted proteins | sample 1670901 | NCBI WGS metagenome assembly OBEQ01 (sample SAMEA104232315, study PRJEB22302) | groundwater metagenome | biome: forest; feature: aquifer; material: groundwater | place: USA | collected 2011-08-07 | depth 5.4 m
AGAACGCGGCCTCCCCTCTCTACCTTTCGCTTGAGCGGTTTTTTCATCAGGTCGAAGAAGGGATCGCGCATCTGCTCGGTTTCGGTGAGGGACGATGAGCAAGATATCGCGCGCGCTATCGTGGTACGCCGGCCTCACGGCAGGGGCGACGTTTCTGTTGTTCATCGCCGGGGGACTTGTCACGTCGACGGACTCCGGGCTCTCCGTCCCTGACTGGCCTCTCTCATATGGCCAGGTCTTTCCACCCATGATCGGTGGCATCCGCTACGAGCATACCCATCGCATGATCGCCGCACTGGTCGGCATCCTGATGGCGATCCTGGCCGGCTGGTTGTGGCGTCGCGAGTCCCGACGCTGGGTGCGCAGGATCGGGTATGCCGCGCTCGGGGCCGTCATCGTGCAGGCGGTCCTCGGGGGCGTGGCCGTGCTGTGGGGGCTGCCGACTCCGGTCTCCATCGCCCATGCCTGCCTGGGGCAGTTGGTGTTCTGCCTGGTCGTCGGCATCGCCGTCGCCCTGTCACCGGCCTGGGCTTCGGAGGTTGGGCCCGCCAACCCGGCCGTGCGGCGCGCGAGCCTGGTGGCGGTGGGCGTCTTTGGCGCGCAGCTGGTCATGGGTGCGGTCATCCGGCACAGCGGGCGCGGGCTGCTGCTGCACATCGCCGGCGCGGTGGTGTTGGTCGTCGTCGTCAACCGGCTCTTCAAGCTGGTCAAGCGTGAACCCTCGCCGCTGGCAACACGTCTGTCGTCTTGGCTCGTCATGGGCCTGCTGGGGCAGTGGGTGCTGGGAATCCTGACGCTGCTCTCGCGGCAACATCCGTTGATCGCCACGGCGCACGTGGCGATGGGGGCGCTGCTATTCGCCTGTTCCTTCGTGGTGGCGATGTGGGCGATGCGGGGCTCCCGCACCGGCACCGCCGGCAGGCGCGGGCGTCCGCAAGATTACCTGGAGCTGACCAAACCTCGCCTGACCGCGCTGGCCCTCCTCGCGGCGGGTGTGGGGTTCCTCATGGGGACGTCGGGTCCTGTGAACGTCATGCGGCTCGTCACGTTGCTCATCGGCTCGGCGTTGGTTGGCGGCGGGGCGAATGCGTTGAACCAGTGGATGGAGCGCGACGCCGATGCCCTCATGCGCCGCACCCAGTCGCGTCCGCTCCCCACCGGCCGTCTGGGTCCCGCCCAGGCGCTGCTGTTTGGTCTGGCGCTGGTCGCGGGGGGGATCGTGGCTCTTGCGCTGTGGGTCAACGGCCTGGCGGCCGCATTGGCCGCGCTCACCGTCTGTCTCTACGTCGGAGTTTACACGCCGATGAAACGCGTCACCTCGCTGTGCACGCTCCTCGGCGCCATTCCCGGGGCCATGCCGCCGCTGATGGGCTGGGCTGCGGCTCGCGCAAGTTTGAGCCTGGAGGCATGGGTGTTGTTTGCGCTGCTGTTCGTGTGGCAATTGCCGCATTTTTTGGCCATCGCGTTGGCGCATCGGGAGGAGTATGCGCGCGCGGGGTTTCGGATGCTGCCCGTGGTGGATCCTGACGGCGCCAGCACCGCGCGGCAGATTCTCCTCTATGGGCTGGCCCTGTTGCCGATCAGTTTGCTCCCCACACTCCTGGGCGTAACCGGCGCGTGGTACTTCCTCGGGGCGGCGATTCTGGGCGTGTGGTTTATCGGGATGGCCATCTCGGCTGTGCGCGTACGTTCCACGGCGATCGCGCATCGCTTGTTTCTGGCCTCCATTGGGTACTTGCCGGCGTTGTTGACGCTGATGGTCATCGATAAGACGCCGGTCTGATGATACGCCAACCCCGTTCAATCGCGAGCGTCTTCATTCCGCTGTCGATCGGGCTTGGCGTCGGCGCGCTGGCGCTCCTGCCCCGACTGTTGTCGGGGCGCTGGCAGGCCCCGTTACCCATCTACGGCGAAGTCCCCGCCTTCACGCTGGTCGATCAACAGGGCCAGCCGGTGTCACGCGACACGCTGCAAGGCTCGGTGTGGGTGGCAGATTTCATCTTCACCCGCTGCGCCGGGCAATGCCCGATGGTGTCCGCGCAGATGGCCCAGCTCGCGGCGCTGCTGGCGCACCGCCCCGGCGTGCGGCTGGTTTCCTTCACGGTGGATCCGGCCTGGGACACGCCGGAAGTCCTTGCCCGCTACGCCGCGCAGTACCGAAGGTCGGATGCGGCCTGGTCCTTCCTGACCGGTGACGAGGCGACGATCCGCCGGTTGTGCCGCGAGGGATTTCACGTGGCGCTCTCCGAGCAGGGAACTGACGCGGAGCCCATCACGCACAGCACGCGGCTGGTGCTCGTGGATCGCCAGGGGCATATTCGCGGCTACTACGATGCGACGGACGAGTCGGCGATGCGTCAACTGCGTCGCGATCTTCGCCGGGTGTTGTAGAGGACGGCCATGGCAGGGACGTGGCCGGCCGTCAATGCGTCGCTCAATGCCACAAATGCGGGTTTGCTGCTGTTAGGCTACGCCTTCATCCGCGCCAAACGCGTCAGGTTCCATCGGGTCTGCATGCTCCTGGCCTGCGCCGTCTCGCTCGCCTTCCTCATCTCGTATGTGCTCTATCACGCTCGGGTCGGCACGACGCGTTTTCCGGGACAGGGATGGGCGCGCTCATGCTACCTGACGATCTTGATCTCGCATACCGTGCTGGCCGTCGTCATCGTGCCGCTCGTGATCCGGACCGTCTGGCTGGCCCTGCAGCGGCGCTTCGAGACGCACCGGCGCCTCGCCCGTCTGACCCTGCCGCTGTGGCTGTATGTGTCGGTCACCGGCGTCATCGTCTATTGGATGCTGTATCGAGTGTCGTGGTGAGGTGAATGATGAGGAAGGCCTCGGCGAAGCGCCTCGTGTTTTTGCTGCTGGTCTCTGGTCTCTGGTCTCTGGTCTCTGATTGTTCATGGGCGTGTCCTTTCTGCAAGGACGCCCTCTTTTCCCCCGGAGAAGGGCAGGCCCTCAGCCGGGCGGCGCACGCCTTCGACCTGAGCATCGTGGCGTTGGCGGCGGTCCCGTTTCTCTTGGTGGGCGGCATCGCGTGGCTGATCGTGCGCTCGTCCCGGCGCCTGCCCCGGTGATGGAGCTGGGCGGAGGTTGAGGGCCACGAATTCCTCCAAGCGGTTTGCGCGCGAACGCTGGCACGATAAACTCCTGGAGGCCCTGCGTCAACAGCCTCCCCAGTGGTGGCGCCAAACCCTTGAGCACCTCACCGAGGCGGCCGCGCGCGAAGGGATCGTCATCTATGTCGACCCGAAGACCGCCCAGCCGGTTCGCATTCAGTGTGTTCCCTGGCTCCTGACCCGCGCCCAAGCCCAGTACTTGCATATCTTCGGCGTGCGATTGCGCCGGGTGCTCAATCGCCTCCTGCGCACGTACTTTGACGATCCCGCCATCCAGGCCGTCCTGCCCCTGAGCGAGGATGAGCGCGTCTGGCTGTCGGCGCTCTTTCCCAAGGGATTCCCGGAGCCCATTCCCGTGTTTGAGCGGCTGGATACCAACCTGGGGGTTGAAGATCCCCAATGGGCCGGCAACCTGCGCGTGCTGGAGTGGAATTCCGTCGGGGTGGGGTGCCTGCACTTCATGCCGGTGGCCAATCAGCTCATCGCCGACCAGGTGCTGCCGGTCCTCAAGGAGACACTGCTTCCCGCCTCCTGCCGTCTCAGCAGCGATCCGCGCCTCTTGCTGGCCCGTTTGCTCAAAGACCACGCCAAGGCCATCGGCCGGCAGACGTGCGTGGTCGCGTTTGTCGAGCGCCGGGAGACCTCGCCGGGTGGCGCCGATGAAATGCTGCGCATGAGCGAGTTCCTCAACACGCAGGGGTTTCAGGCGGTCTGCGTCGATCCGCGTGAGCTGGAGGTGCGCAACGGGGAAGTGGTCTACAAGGATCTCGTGGTGGATCTGATCTATCGCGACTTCATGCTCAACGAGATCGTCTCCATCGAGAAACACGGCGGGACCGTGAGCGCGATCAAACACGCCTTCCAGCAGAATCAGGTCGTCTCGGCGCTCACCGGGGAATTCGATCACAAAAGCTTGTTGGAATTCTGTTCCAACCCTGAGTTCAGCCGGTATTTCACCCCGGCGCAGCGGCGCGCGCTCGAGACGATCGCGCCCTGGACCCGTCTCATGCGCCAGCGCAAGACCACGGCCGCATCGGGCGAGGACGTGGATCTTCCTGCGTACGTGCGGGCCAACCGAGAGCACCTCGTCCTCAAACCCAATCGATCCTACGGCGGCCAGGACGTCGTCATCGGGCCGGATGTCACCCAGGCGGTCTGGGAGGAAGCGATCGGCCGATCACTGGAGCATCCGGACACGTGGGTGGCCCAAGCGTTCATTCCGCTGCCGTGCGTGCCGTTTCCCGATCCCGTCTCCCGGGAGCTGGTGAACGAATTTGTGACGGTCGGATTCGTCGCGACGCCGGATGGCATCGCGTTCGTGGGCCGCTCCTCCCGCGAGCGCATCGTGAACGTCTCCCGCGGCGGGAACCTGGTCCCCATTTTTCTGATTGCGTGATGGGGGCGGGTCCTGCGACCGAGCCGGGGCACCCCGCTGTAGGCGGGGTCGGCGAAGGGAGTGCCGACTACCGCAAGGTAGGCGGCCCGCTACTCCGCGCCACCCGCCCCCCACCCCTTCTCAGCGATGCGTCTCATCAGGTACAGTTATCATTATGGTGCCGAAACGCAGGTGGCATCGCCGCAGGGCGAGCCGACAACTGGGCTGGGTGGTCGCGGGCCTGGTGCTGAGCGGATTCATGCACCTGCCCGATCCCTCCTCCGAGGAGCGGCTCGTAGGACAAGTGAGTTGGCCCCGTGTGGGCGCGGCGTCGTGGTACTCGCAGGAGGATCCGGGTGTGGTGCCGTTGACGGCCAGCGGCGAGACGTTTGCGGATGCGGACCTGACGGCCGCGATGTGGGAGGTGCCGTTTCAATCGTGCATCCAAGTGACCAACCTCAAGACCCTCGAGCAGATCGCGGTGCGCGTGAATGATCGCGGTCCGCATAAGCGGCTGGCGGCAGCGGGGCGTGTCATTGACCTGAGCCGTGCGGCCTTTGCGCAACTGGCTGATCTGGGCGATGGGCTCACTCCCGTTGCGCTGGAACCTGTCCCGTCCCACCGGTGCGTGAGCGCGTTCGCCGCGCTTCCCGACTCCGATTGACAACGCCTCGTTCGCGGATTACTCTAAGAGCATGGGCGAGACGTATCTGACCAAAGACGGCCTCAAGAAACTACAGGAGGAGTTCAAGGCGCTGCAGAAACAGCGGCTGGAGCTGCTCGACGAAATCAACAAGGCCGCCGCCATGGGCGATCTGCGGGAAAATGCCGAGTACCACGCGGCCAGAGAGCGGCTCCAGCATGTCAGTACCCGGTTGGTGCAGCTCGATGCCAAGTTCGCGCAGGTACGCCTGATCGATGACTTGCCGACCGCCAGCGGCGAGGCCCGCGTCGGGATGAAGGTGACGCTGCAGGACCTCCAAACGAAAGAGACGTTTTCGTACGTGCTCGTCGGGACGGACGAGGCCGATCCGCCCAACGGCAAGCTTTCCATCGCCTCCCCGCTTGGCAAGAGCCTGCTGGGGAAAAAGAAAAGCGAGCAGTTTACCCTCACCCTCCCGACAGCCGTCGTGCCGTACCGCCTCGTCAACGTCGAGCGTCCCTAATGGCCGAGCCGCTGGCGACGCGCACCTGCAAACCGTGTGAGGGAGGGGCTGAGCCGCTTCCGGTCAGCGCCGTGCAGGTGTTGTTACAGGAGCTCAAGGGCTGGGAGCTGATCGACGGGGGGAAGGCGATCCGCAAGACGGTGAAGTGCAAAGATTTTCTCGATGCGGTCACCCTGATTCAACGCCTCGCGCCCATCGCCGAAGCGGAAGACCATCATCCGGATCTGCACCTGACCGGCTATCGCCGACTCACCATTGAACTCTCCACCCATTCCATCGGCGGCCTGTCGGAGAATGATTTTATCCTCGCCGCCAAGCTCGATCCGATCCTGACGTTCTGACGAGAAGGAGCTGCCTGATGGCCCTGACCCCCTCGACCATGTTGGCGCTCGGCACACCGGCGCCCGCGTTCACGCTCCCGGACGTGGTATCCGGTAAGACCGTTTCGCTGGACACGTGTGCCGGGAAGACCGCGCTGCTGGTCATGTTCATCTGCCGGCACTGCCCGTACGTGGTGCACGTTCGCCAGGAGCTGGCGCGCCTCGGAAAGGATTATGCCGTTCGGGGGGTGGGGATCATCGCGATCAGCGCCAACGACGCCGTTGGCTACCCGGACGACGCGCCGGATCAGTTGAAGGCGATGTCCCAGGAGCTGGGCTTCACGTTTCCGCTGTGCTATGACGAGAGCCAGGCGACCGCGAAAGCCTACACCGCCGCCTGCACGCCGGACTTCTTTCTCTTCGACGCCGGCAGGAAATTGGTCTATCGCGGCCAGCTCGACGACAGCCGCCCCGGCAACGGCAAGCCGCTGACCGGACGGGATCTGCGCGCAGCGATCGACGCGGTGCTCGCCGGTAGGCCGGTCAACCCGAATCAGCAGCCCAGCGTCGGCTGCGGCATCAAGTGGAAGCCCGGTCGCGAACCATCCTACTTCCGTTGAGTAGATGCCGGGAAATGGGGGACGGCTCTATCCTTCCTGAGGCGATCCAACACTAGCAAACGTTTTCTGCTCCCTTGATCAGCGGGTTAGCTATACTATAAAGCAACCGCTATGCGGCAATGACTCAGAAGTCTTGTCTGGTTAAGGAGGTCACGAAAACGATATGGCACGAATAAGGGTCCCAGAACGGCATTTTGAAGGCATAGCGAAAATCCTCTCGCTTGCAGACGAGGCTTTTCAAGAGCTTCTCGTGGCCCTTGCCAAACTCCCAGTTAAGCTCTATCCCAAAGATCTTCTGACGAAAGCCATCTCAGGGGTACGTGATATTCCACCCGACAGTGCTGGGATCATCACAGACGCCGTGTTGTCGCTTTGTATGAATCGAGCAAGGTCGGATAAAAATACCCTCGACTACGTGAGTGAAGTGACCCAGTCCATCGAAGAGTCCGGTTCCAAAACGCTGAAATTGTCGACAGAGACTAAAGAGATTTTGAGAAGTCGCTTTGCGAAGATTCTTGATGTCAAACCACTCGCCGTATCAGCGAAGGCGACCAATCTTTTCCTTGAGTATGAGCGTAGCTTCTCCAGCGCGAGGGTATTGACAGATATTCGACCCATTTTTGATGCCAAAGCGGATAGCCCTCCAGACGCGGCCGTTGTTGTCCACACGCTCAGCATCCACTATCACCAGAACGGAGATCACAAAGAATTCTTCGTTGCCATGGATGATGAAGACGTGCAGATGTTGCTGGACGTATTGGAGCGCGCCAAATTGAAAGCCAAAAGCCTCAAACAGACTCTTGTATCTGCCAAGATAACCTGCGTAGACAAGTCATAGTTCTTCCCATGCCGAATCCAGAAATGACAGAATACTTAACAGCCTGTTCTGAATCGGGAAAGGACAGACCAGAAGACTGGTGTGAGGATAAGGGGGACGAATTCTTTCGTTTGATCGAACAGGTGAACGTTGGAAAGGAACGGTGTCGAGAAAAAGCACCGTTCGACTTCATTCAGCCGACTGTTCAAGGGGAGAAACTCAAAAGACTCTGGGATGCTTTGGCGGAAATCGAGTCCGAATGCAAGATGCCAGGCTGGGATGGCTACGGGGCAGCACCCCTCTCCTCGGATGCGCTAGCAGAAATCAAGGTACTGTTGGAACTCCTGCCGCCGTATATGCCTGCGCCCGACATTGTGCCTGAACAGATGGGGGCGATCGGTTTGGAGTGGCGGAGAGGGAAGGACGCGATATTGGTGTTGAGCGTTCAAGGAAAAGGTGTCATTAGTTATGCAGCCATTCTCGGTGCGGAGACTAAACGGTATGGTATGGAGAGATTTGCGGCGACGGTTCCGCGCTATATTCAAAGAGAGCTTTTCCCCCATTTTTTCGAAACGTCCTGACCCGTCGGTTATCAGAGACGAAGAAAGACTCTCACGGTTTATCACGACGTCACGCTGGTACAACAAAGAGAAGAGGGAGGTTAAAGCAGCAGCTTTTATGCCGAATCCTCGAAATGGTCAGACGTCGGTATTCCGAACCAGCAGCCTCACCGAAGGTACCATCTGGTCGCTAGCCCAGGAGCAACTAGTCTTGCCATCCGGTCGGTGTATACATGGACGAGGAGATGTTGAAGCAAGGGAAGTGCGTTCTACGGGGATCGGGGTGGAACCGGAGGTATCCATGCACCGCCTCCACGCAAATATTCTTGGCTGGCCTTCTGAGGAGCCACAACAGAAAATCCTCGCCAACATGCTCGCCTTGAAGGCAACGCTCCGTCTCCTTGAAGAGTGAGCGTGCGTCGGTCGGTTCTCGTGGAAGGCGATCCGCCATGTTGCTGACAGATGTTCAGGGACTTCGCTTGCCACGCCGGTAGTCCTTCAACGTGACGTGGCGCTTGCGCCGCATGTCATCCAACGCTTCTTCGACTACCTGCTTGACCAGCGGCCTGCTCTCAGATGTCAAGCGCAGGGCCAGGCATTTGGCTGAGCCGCCGGCTTTGAGGAATTCCGACAGGTCCAGCTCGTGGACGGCAAAGCCGCGCCCGTCTAGTGTCCTGCGCAGTCTCTTCGAGATCCCTCTGTGCAACACCATGGAGCGACCCACGACGATCGCGTTGCAGCAGAACTTCAAGGCATCGGCTTCTGAAACGGCAATCGGGTCTCGAACATACCGCTCGATGACCCGGCGCCCGTAGCGGTCAAACGCCTTGGGATACCACAGGGCGGACGCCGCATCCAACGGGCAGAAGCACGTATCCAAGTGGTAGAATCGTTTGTCCACCAGCTCAAGTGGCAGCACCCGGCAGCTCAAGATCCGCGCCAGATGCTCATGAGCGGTGGCGTCTGAGCGAAACCGAAAGCCCAGGAAGAGGTTTTCTCCGCACCACAGCGCGTCCCCTTCACCCTCGAAGTTAAACGACCGGGGAAGCCGCACCACCCGCAACCCCAGCCGCCGGAAATAGCGTTCCACCACCGGCTCCTCACCCCGACGCTCAGGATGCCGGAAGTTGCTGCGGATGAACGTGTGGCCCGCCACGAGTCCTGCATTGGCCGTGAACACCAAATCCGGCAATCCTGCAACCGGACGCATCAACCGGACGGGTACGCGCAACCGATGGGTCAGGAAACGATAGAGCGCCTGCCACTGCCGCTGGCCGGCGATGTGACGGACCTGACGCGTGAGGCGCATCCAGGGGTTGATCTCATAGGCGATCGTGTAGTAGGTGGGACGGCACATCAACAAAGACAGTGATGAGTGATGAGTGATGAGTGGTGGATGCCGAGGAGCCATGGTGGGGTTTAGCGGTGGGAGAGCTTGAGAGCCAGGCAGAGTTCGCGTAGGAATGAGGCGGCATCCGAGACGACGCCGATCCCCTGGAACGTCCCGCGGTCGGACAGCTTGGTGACCACAACCGGATTGATGTCGACGCAGATGGTCTTGACCGTGGCCGGCAGGAGATTGCCGGTGGCAATCGCATGGAGGGTGGAGCCGATCATCAGCGCCAGGCCCACGCCGGCCAGATGCCGGCGCATCTCATCCTGGGCTCGCAGCACGTCGGTGATCACGTCAGGCAGCGGGCCGTCATCCCGGATGGAGCCGGCCAAGACGTACGGGACCCGGCGCGTGACGCAGGCGTGCATGACGCCGCGCTTGAGCACGCCGCGGCGGATGGCGTTGGCGATGCCCCCGCAGTCGCGGATGGTGTTGATCGCACGCATGTGATGGTCATGGCCGTCTCTGGCCGCGACCCCGCGATCCAGATACACGCCCAGGGCCGTCCCGAACAGCGCCGACTCGATGTCATGGGTCGCCAGTCCGTTGCCGCCGAAGAGCACCTGCACGAACCCGCCTTCGATGAGCCGTTCCAGTAACGGCCCGCCGCCGGTATGGATGACGGCGGGGCCGGCCACGACGAGGATCTTGCGCTTGGCGCGGCGCATCGCGCGCATGGCTGTGGCGACCTGGGCGATGAGCTGGGCCTTGGGCTTTTCCGGCGAGACCGCGCTGCCCATGAACTGAAAGGCTTCGTGCCGGCGGGAGCGTTCCAATGGCAGGACCCGCACCCCGGCATGGCCGCACACCACCCAGTCGCCTGTTCGGATGTGGACCATCGGCGTGCAGGTGACGGTCTTGGTTTGGGGGTCGACGACAATCCCGCAATCCATCTCGATGTTCCTCACGGGGAGCCAACGGCCCTGAAACCGCACCAGCGTGGGGAGGTTGGTGGTCGAGTAAAACGATGCGGGAAACACCCCGTCCTTGTGCGCCCGGATCAATTGCGCGTCCCGGGCCGTGACCGGAGTGGCCCCGAGCCTGGCCAGGCGCCGCAGGATGATCTGGAGCGTGCCGCGGGAGGGCGCGCTGATGCGCAGGCGCGCGGTGGAGGTGTCGGTCTTGCGCTTGCCGATCTGCAACTGGAGGATCTCAAACGATCCGCCCAGGTCCATGACCTCATCCAGGATTTTGGGCAGGATGAGGGAATCGATGATGTGCCCGCTGACCTGCACGAGTTCCGACGCCATCTCAATCTGTTAGTATACCACTACCAGGCTTCGTGAAAAACCTTGACACGGCCGTCTCGCCGACCTATGCTGTTCATTATATTAAACAACTGTTTAATATTTTGTTTATCCAATGCGGCTCCACCAACCCCTCGACGACGTGCTCGACAGCGAAAGCAAAATCCGGATCCTCCGTTTCTTCTGCCGTAAGGGTGGAGAGTGGAACGGACGGCGGGTTGCGGCGGAGCTTGCCATGAACCCGGTCACCACCCACAAGGCGCTCCGGGAGCTGCACCAGGCGACCATCTTAGACTTCCGGAAAGTCGGCAGCAACTTCATCTACTCGATGAGGGACAACCACTACCTTGTCCAGAAGCTCTTGAGGCCGCTCTTTCAGCATGAAGCCGGGGCCCAGGAGCGTCTCGTGCAGTTGCTCAGGCAAGGGTTCGACGCCAGGCTGTGGTCAGAGATCGTCACGGTGGCGATCTATGGAAGCGTGGCGCGCCGACAGGAGCGTTCCACCAGCGATATCGATCTGCTGGTCCTCGTCAAGTCAGAAGAGGCAAAACGGGACGTCCGCCAAGCGCTGGATCGCCTCTGGGAGGCTGTGACGAACGAATTTGGCAATGCCCTCGCTCCCTACGTGAACACCGTGCGCGAGGCGCGGCAGAAGCATCAGCGCCGGCTCTCCGTGATGCGCAACATCCTTCACCAGCATCAGGTCGTCTGGGGCAAGCCGCTTGAGGAAGTCCTCCATGGCCCCCCGACGTAACCGGACCCGCCGCATGGAGCGCGCGGCGGCAGCCAGCTACCTGAAGAAGGCCACCGAGTTCTTTGAATCGATGCGCCAGGCGGTGCAAGCCCAGCGGTGGAATGCCGCGGGCCTCAACGCGGTCCACTGCGCGATCTCCGCCTGCGATGCCGTGCTGGTGTACTACACCGAACAGCGTTCCGCCAGCCCTGATCATGACACGGCGGTGTACCTCCTGGGCTTGCTGGCGAAGGTGCCTGACGCCAAACAGAAAGCCGATACGCTCCGCCGGATCTTGCAAGAGAAGCACGTCATCGAGTATGAAGACCGCACCTTTACCGCGCACGAGGCCGCCGAACTGACGAAACTCACGGAGCGCTTCTTCCATTGGGCCCAAGAGGCGGTTGGACCGTGAGTGCTTCGCAGGAGACGAGTCGCAGAATGACGGGAGCGCGTTCACCTGCAGATCTAGAAGCAAGGACGCAGGAGATTGGCGCGCAGTTGCTGGAGTTGGCCCGGCGCGAGCATGCGCATCTGACCACCTTGAACCGTTGGACACGGCAGGTCCTCACCTGGTGTCTGGCGGATGCGCAGGTGAAGGGGCAGGTGCTGCGTTTCATCGATTGTCTGCCCAGCCTGCGCACGCCGCAGGCGGTCGCGCGGCACCTGCGCGACTATTTTCCCACGGATCAGCTTCGCTTGCCCGCCGCACTCCGGCTGGGCGTGTCGGTGGCGCGTCAGGGCCTGCTCACGGCGCCGGCGCTCTCGGCGGTCGTGCGGCAGCTCGTCGAGCAAGTCGCCAGGCAGTTTATCGCAGGGGCCACGCCGGATGACGCCGGCGCGCTCGTGAAACGGCTGGCCTCGCAACGGATCATGGCCAGCTTCGATCTGTTGGGGGAACAGGTCGTCAGCGAACAGGAAGCCGACCAATACGCCCAGCGCTACACGGCGTTGCTTGAGCAACTGGGCATCGCGTGTCGGGCCTTGCCGCCTGTGGAGCCTCACGGGCAGAGCCCGTGGGGTGGAATCCTGAGCGAGCCCACGGCCGGGGGCCGTGGCGTGAGCCGAAGGGTCACGTCCGGTCGGTTCCCACGGCCCTGGGTGCATGTCTCCGTGAAACCTTCAAGCCTCTCCTCGCGCGCGGATCCGCTCAGTTTCGACGACACGGTGCAGCGCATCCTCGCGCGCCTGATGCCGATCGCGCGGCTGGCGGCCGACGTGGGCGCCGCGATCACCCTAGATATGGAACAGTATGAGCTGCGGGATCTGACCGTGGACGTGGCCAAGCGCCTGCTGCTGGAACCGGGACTTGGCGATCGTCTGCAGCTGGGCATTGTCATCCAGGCGTATCTACGCGATGCCGAGACGGTGACGGAGGAGTTGTTGGCGTGGCTGGCACACCATCATCGGCGAGTGTCGGTGCGGCTGGTCAGAGGCGCCTACTGGGATTCGGAAGTCTCGCAGGCCGCCCAACGCGGCTGGCCGGCCCCGGTCTGCGCAGAAAAATGGCGGACGGACGGCGCGTTTGAACGGCTCACGAAACAGCTCCTCGTTGCCGGTGAGCTGGTCCAGGCGGAGATCGCCTCGCATAATCTGCGCTCCATCGCCTATGCGATGGCCGTCGGTGAGTCGCTGGGTCTTGCGAAGGAGGCGCTGGAGTTTCAGTTGCTCTACGGCATGGGTGATGCGATCCAGGCGGCCGTTCACCAGTCGGGCTATCCGGTGCGGATCTATACGCCCCTGGGCGAGCTGATTCCCGGCATGGCGTATCTGGTGCGCCGGATTCTGGAAAACACCGCCAATGAATCGTTCCTGCGCCAGGACCTGTTCGCGGACGCCTCGGCAAAGACACTCTTGGCGCCTCCTCAGTTCCACAGCGGAGTCGATCCCTCGACTCGTCCCTCGACAAGCTCGGGACTCGCTCGGGACGACCCCGAGCAAGGGCCCACGGCCAGCCCTTCGACTGTGCTCAGGATCCCTCGGGAGTCGAAGGAGTCTCGAGCGGAGC
>OBEQ010441667.1_pt1 | contig 13356 bp, 12 predicted proteins | sample 1670901 | NCBI WGS metagenome assembly OBEQ01 (sample SAMEA104232315, study PRJEB22302) | groundwater metagenome | biome: forest; feature: aquifer; material: groundwater | place: USA | collected 2011-08-07 | depth 5.4 m
CCGTTTCGGCCACCGGAGAATGAGGGTGATTGCACTGCGCTGGCCACATTTTCTACTGGGCTTGCTGTGGTTGATCCATGCGCCGCTGCTCTGTGCGCAAGAGATGGAAAGTGCTGCCTGGGAACAACTGTTGCAGATTCAACGTGCCTCGGAGCGGCTCAATTATTCTGGCGTGTTCATTTATCAAATGGGGGACATGGCGCGCTCATCGCGCATTACGCATCTAGTGGATAGCAGCGGCAGCCACGAAAAACTGGAGATGCTCGATGGCAAGTTGCGCGAATTCATTCGCCACAACAATGAGGTACACGGGTATCGTCCCGAGGTGCAAACGATCACGGTGCAGCAGCGCCATGGCGGCAGCCGTTTTCCGGCGTTGTCGGCGGCCTTGAATCCAGCCGAGCTGTCCAGTTATTACAGCATCAAACGTTTACCGGTCGAACGGGTGGCGGGTCTCGAATGTCAGGGTTTGTTGCTGACTGCAAAAGATCAATGGCGTCATAGTTACCGGTTCTGGGCCGACCGGCAGAGCGGTCTGTTGCTGAAAAGTGAAGTGTTGAATGCACAGGGTCAGGCGATCGAGCAGATTGCCTTTACTGAAGTGCACGTAGGCGAAACGATCGACAAGCAGAAAATCAAGCCCAGTTTTCCCGATACAGCCCTTTGGACGCTGGTTAAGTATCCAGTGGCAGAAACCCGGCTGTTGGGACAGGGCTGGAGCCTGCAGGCCCTTACCCCAGGTTTCAAGGTCGTGCATGAACTGCGGCGCGACATGCCTGATCAACCGCAGTCCGGGCAGATTGTTCTTTCCGATGGTTTGTCAGCCGTGTCGATTTTCATTCAGCCCTATCAGGAAGGCAAAGCTGATGGTGCGCGCAAGGGGCGGCAGGGGGCTATCAATCTGTTTGCCCGGCGCGTTGGCGATTATTGGATCACGGTGTTGGGTGAGGTGCCTGCCGAGACCGTCAAGACATTGGCGTTGTCACTGGAATACAAGGCGGCGCAGTGAGGGAGTGGAGTTGATTTTTTCAGCGAGGAGGATATTCATGAAACGCGTGTGCTTATCTTTCATGTTGTGCAGTGCTGTGCTGTTTTCCTTGTGGCCGCAAGCGGTGCAGGCACAGCGGGGCTTGCCGGACTTTTCCGATTTGATTGAGAAAACGGCGCCTGCGGTCGTCAATATCCGCACGACCGAAAAAATCCAGATCGACGGTCTCGGCGCAATGCCGGAAATCGACGAATCGCACCCTTTTTACGAATTTTTCAAACGTATCCTGCCACCTGGGCAGCGTCCATCCAGGCCCGGTTCGGAGGGCAACCCGGGGGAGGCTGAGCAAGAGGTGCAGCATGGCATTGGTTCCGGTTTCATCATTTCAGCCGATGGTTACCTGTTGACCAACCACCATGTGGTCGAGGGCGCGACGGAAATGCTGGTAACGCTGCCTGACAAACGCGAATTCCGGGCGCGTTTGATTGGGTCGGATCAATTGACCGATGTAGCGTTGCTCAAGATCGACGCCACTGGCTTGCCGTATCTGCTGTTGGGTGATCCGGGTAAAACGCGGGTGGGTGAATGGGTGATAGCGATTGGTTCGCCGCTTGGGCTGGACAATTCGGTCACCGCTGGAATTGTCAGTGCCAAGGCGCGTGATACCGGGGAATATCTGCGTTTCATTCAGACCGATGTAGCGGTCAATCAGGGCAACTCCGGTGGGCCGTTGCTGAACCTGCGCGGTGAAGTGATTGGCATCAATTCGCGCCTGATCAGCCTGAGCGGGGGCTATATGGGCATCTCGCTGGCGATTCCGATCGACGACGTGATGCACGTGGTGGAACAGTTGCGCAGCAGCGGCAAGGTGACACGCGGCTTGCTCGGTGTCAACATTGGCCCGGTGACACGGGACATGGCCGAGGGTGTCAATCTACCGAAGCAGTTGGGCACGGGGAGCGGCATGAGCGGTACGGCGGTCGGTGCTTTTGTCAGCCGCGTCCATCCTGCCAGCCCGGCCGAAAAGGCAGGCATCAAGCCGGGCGATATCGTGGTGCGTTTCGACGGCAAACTGATTGAACGTGCTTCCCATTTGCCGCGACTGGTCGGCAGTACGGCGCCGGGAACCAAAGCCAGCATACAAGTGTGGAGCCACGGTGCGCTGCGTACGCTGACCGTGACGGTCGGTGAAATGGGCGCCGAGAAGATGGGTAGCCGCAGCGATCCGGCACGTTCCAAGCGACAGGCGGCGAGCAATGCGCTGGGTTTAGCGGTGGTGGACATTGCACCGGAGCGGCGTGACGCCTTGCGTTTAAAAGAGGGCGGGGTGCAGGTCGAGGTCGTTGAGGGCCTTGGCACCCGACTGGGTGTGCAGCCCGGCGACATCATCCTGGCGCTCAACAATGTGCAGATCACCAGTGTCAAGCAGTTTGAACAACTGGCCGCCAAGCTCGAACCGGGCCGCCTGGTAGGGCTCATGGTTCAGCGCGGTGAGGTAGTGCAGTTATTAACCTTCCGCCTGGGTAAATGACACCATGCAATTGACCCTGTTGTCACGCGGATATTGCCACCTGTGCCACGAGATGGAACAGGCAGTGCGCGCGCAATTGCCGACCGATTGGCAATTGGAAGTGGTGGACATCGACCGGCACCCGGTGCTGGAAGAAAAATACGATGTGCTGGTGCCGGTATTGCTGGCCGGCGAGGTCGTGGTGTTTCACTACCATTTTGATCCGCTCCGTTGGCAAGCCCTGACGCAGGCACAGAAAGGGCCTCAGGCCCTGGTTAAAGTGGGCTAAAATACGGCTCCGCTGAAAAGGCGCCCCAATCCGGCGCCTTTTTTTGTGCACTGCAACTGCATCCTATGAATCACATCAGAAATTTTTCAATCATTGCCCATATTGACCACGGTAAATCGACCCTGGCCGACCGCTTGATTCACCGCTGCGGCGGTCTGGACGCGCGCGAAATGGAAGCGCAAGTGCTGGACTCGATGGATATCGAACGTGAGCGCGGCATCACTATCAAGGCGCAAACGGCGGCTTTGAGCTACCAGGCGCAGGATGGCAAGATTTATAACCTGAATCTGATCGACACCCCCGGACATGTGGATTTTTCCTACGAAGTGTCGCGTTCGCTGTCGGCCTGCGAAGGTGCATTGCTGGTGGTCGATGCCTCGCAAGGCGTGGAAGCGCAGACCGTGGCGAACTGCTATACCGCGATCGAGCTGGGCGTGGAAGTGGTGCCGGTGCTGAACAAGATGGATTTGCCGCAGGCCGATCCGGAAACCGCGCGCGCGGAGATCGAAGATGTGATCGGCATTGATGCCAGCGCAGCGATTCCTGCCAGTGCCAAGACCGGCATGGGGGTGGAAGAGATTCTCGAAGCCATCATTGCGCGCATTCCGCCACCACGTGGCGCTGTGGATCAACCTTTGCAGGCGTTGATCATCGACTCCTGGTTCGACAATTATGTCGGCGTGGTGATGCTGGTGCGCGTGGTCAATGGGGTCCTCAAACCGAAAGACCGGATCCTGTTGATGGCCACCGGGGCGCAACAATTGACCGAGCAGGTCGGTGTGTTCACGCCCAAATCATTGCAGCGCGAACACCTCTCCGCAGGTGAAGTGGGCTTTGTGATTGCTGGCATCAAGGAACTGAAATCAGCCAAGGTGGGCGATACGATTACCCTGGTCAACAAACCGGCAGCCGCTGCCTTGCCCGGTTTCAAAGAGGTCAAGCCACAGGTATTCGCCGGTCTGTTTCCAGTCGAAGCCAATCAATATGAAGCCTTGCGCGATGCGCTGGAAAAACTCAAGTTGAACGATTCCTCGCTGCAATATGAACCGGAGGTGTCCCAGGCGCTGGGGTTCGGTTTCCGTTGCGGTTTCCTCGGTTTGCTGCACATGGAAATCGTGCAGGAACGCCTGGAACGCGAATACGACATGGACTTGATCACCACCGCGCCCTCGGTGATTTACGAGGTGGTCGAACGCGATGGCACGATCATGCAGGTGGAAAATCCATCACGCATGCCGGAACCAAGAAAGATTGAGGAACCCCGGGAGCCGATTGCCACGGTGACCATCTTCACGCCACAGGAATATGTCGGTTCGGTGATTACCCTGTGTACCAAGAAACGCGGCGTGCAAATCGACATTGCCTATCATGGCCGTCAGGTGGTGCTGACCTATGAAGTGCCGCTGGCCGAGATCGTGCTCGACTTCTTTGACAAGCTCAAATCCGCGACGCGCGGCTACGCCTCGATGGATTACGACTTCAAGGAATACCGTGCCGCTGATGTGGTCAAGGTGGACATGCTGATCAACAGCGACAAGGTGGATGCTTTGTCGATCATCGTGCACCGTTCCAATTCGCAATACCGTGGCCGTGAAGTGGCGGCCAAGATGCGGGAAATCATTCCGCGCCAGATGTTCGACGTGGCGATTCAGGCCGCGATTGGCGCCAACATCATCGCGCGTGAGAACGTCAAGGCGATGCGCAAGAACGTGCTGGCCAAGTGTTATGGCGGCGATATCTCGCGCAAGAAGAAATTGCTGGAAAAGCAAAAGGCCGGCAAGAAACGCATGAAGCAGGTGGGTAACGTGGAAATTCCGCAGGAAGCTTTCCTGGCAATTTTGCAAGTGGAGGATAAATGATCAGCCGTTTATTTGCGTTCCTGGGGGACTATTTCGAGAGCATCCTGTTCTGGCTGCTGGTTCTCACCTTTGTGATGTGGCTGCTGGACAAGCTGTATTTCGAGAAAATCCGCCGCCAAAGAACGCTGACGGCGCTGGCTGAATTCGATCACAGCGCACCGGCCATGACGCATGCGTTGGGGCAAGAGGGGGTTGCGCAAGAGCGTGAAAAACTCAAACAGCATCATTTGCAGCAACCCGCCTGGCTGGAATATACCGCCAGTTTTTTTCCGGTCATCCTGATCGTGTTTGTGTTGCGTTCTTTCATCGCAGAGCCGTTCAAGATCCCCTCCGGATCGATGATTCCGACGCTTCAGATCGGCGATCTGATTCTGGTCAACAAATACACCTACGGTGTGCGTCTGCCGATTCTGAATACCAAGGTGATTGAAGTCGGTCAACCACAGCGGGGCGATGTGATGGTGTTTCGCTACCCGAAAAATCCAGCCCAGAAATACATCAAGCGTGTGGTGGGCCTGCCCGGCGACGTGATTTCCTACCAAAACAAACGCCTGACCATTAACGGCCAGGCCGTCAGCAGTAAATACGAAGAGCAGTATTTTTATCTTAACGAGGTTCAATATCCGGATGGAAATGTTCGGAAAATGCCGATAAGTGTGGATAAATTCAGTGAACGCCTTGGTGCGGTCAGCCATCATTATCTGAATGACAAGAATGCGCCGCCCTATATCCGCGCCGAAGTCTTCCCTTTCCGCGATGCTTGCGTCTATGGTACGGAAGGTGTGACCTGCAAAGTGCCGGCAGGACATTACTTCATGATGGGGGATAATCGGGATAACAGTGCCGATAGCCGCTATTGGGGTTTTGTGCCGGAACAGAACATTGTCGGTAAAGCCTTCTTCATCTGGATGAATTTCGGCAACCTCAAACGCATTGGCAGGTTTCAATAAGGTGGTCTTAACCCTTTTCGAGAGGAGCGGTCATGCAACACATGAATTTCGGCAAGCAACGCGGCATCAGCCTGTTCGGTGTGATGTTCTTCGGTGCGATGATTGTCTTTGTGGGGATGTTCGCAATCAAGGTGGCTCCCGCTTATATCGAGTTCAGCAGCTTGAAGAAAGTCGTGGTTGACGCCACCCGTGGCAAGGAAAATCCGCAAGATGTGCGCCGTGCCTTTGACCGCTACCTGGAAGTCAACATGATCGACGTGATTTCCGGCAAGGATCTCGACATCACCAAGGAAAGCAGCGGGTTGACGGCTAAATTCAGCTATACCAAGTCGATTCCAATGGGGGACGGCATCCGCCTGGAAATCGACTTCGCGGCCAGTTCAAAAGACTGATGATTCAATCCGGCCAACTCCATCTCGATCTGGCGCTGCTGGAGGACAAACTCGCTTACAAGTTTGCCAATCCGCTATTGCTCGAGCAGGCGTTGACGCATCGCTCGCATAGCGGCATTCATAACGAGCGGCTTGAGTTTCTCGGCGACAGCATTTTGAATTGTGTGGTGGCCCTGATGCTGTACGAAAAATTCAGCAAGATTGACGAAGGTGATCTGTCGCGTTTGCGCGCCAACCTGGTCAAACAACAGTCGCTTTATGAAATTGCACAGCGCATCGAGTTGAGCCAGTTCCTGCGTCTCGGCGGCGGCGAGCAGAAGAGCGGCGGTTTTCGCCGCCCCTCGATTCTGGCGGACGGCATGGAAGCACTGTTTGGCGCGATTTTCATTGACGGCGGTTTTGATCAGACCAAACGTGTGATCAATGCGCTGTATCTGCCGGTGCTCCAGACCGTCGATCCAAAAACACTGGGCAAGGATGCCAAGACGCTGTTGCAGGAGTATTTGCAAAGTCGCCATATTTCTCTGCCGCTGTATACCGTCGTGGCGACGCATGGCGCGGCCCACAGCCAGGAATTCGAAGTCGAATGCGCGATACCGAAATACAGCATCCAGGTGATCGGCAAGGGCGGTAGCCGCCGTGCGGCTGAGCAGGGCGCCGCCAAGCTGGCGCTGGAAGCCGTCATGGCTGCCGCACCACAAGCTGCCAAACGTACGCGGCGCAAGAAAGAAACCGATCCGGCTGTGGCAGCAATTGCAGCCGAAACGACGGCGGAGTCGCCCAAACGGGTGAACAAAAAAGCCGTTGAGGAAAATGAAACCAGTAGCACTCAGCCGGTGGCGGATCCCACCCTCTTATGACCTCATCAGATACGACGAACTACCATACCGGCACGCTTGCGATTGTCGGTCGCCCCAATGTAGGCAAATCCACTTTGCTCAATCGTCTGGTGGGACAGAAGGTCAGCATCACATCCCGCAAGCCGCAAACCACGCGCCATCGGATTCTCGGCATTCATACCAGCGCACGCGCGCAATGTATTTTTGTTGATACACCGGGTTTCCAGACCCGCCATGGTGGCGCGCTCAACCGCCTGCTCAATCGCACGGTCACTCAGGTATTGCAGGAAGTCGATGTCGTGCTGTGGGTGATTGAGGCCGGACGACTGCAGGCGGCGGATCAACTGGTGCTGGATATGCTGCGTCAGCAGCAGGCGCGCCAGGGCAAAGTGTGCGTGGTGCTGAACAAAGCCGACCGGGTGGAGAACAAGGCTGCCCTGCTGGCTTTTTCACAGGAACTCAACCGCCAGTTTCCCTTCAGCGCGATCGTGCCGGTCAGCGCCAAATCGGGCAAGGGCGTGGAGGCGTTGTTCGATGCGGTCACACCGTTGCTGCCGCAGCAGGCGGCGTTCTACGATGAAGACGACATTACCGATCGCAACGAACGTTTTCTGGCAGCTGAATTCATCCGCGAAAAACTGTTCCGCCTGCTCGGCGAAGAGTTGCCTTACGACAGCACCGTGATCATCGACCAGTTCAGTCAGGAAGGCACGCTGCGCCGCATCGCCGCGACCATCCTGGTGGCACGTGAGGCGCACAAGGCAATGGTGATTGGCGCAGGCGGCGAGAAACTGAAACAGATCGGCACCGAAGCGCGCCAGGACATGGAAAAAATGTTCGGCAGCAAGGTGTTTCTCGAACTGTGGGTCAAGGTCAAAAGTGGCTGGGCCGATTCGGAAGCCAGTTTGCGCCAGTACGGTTATGAATGATGTGGTGTTCCCACCGGCCGTCAGCAAGACTCAAAAACATCCGCATCGGATCGACGATGCTGCGGCGTATGTCCTGCACCGTCATCCCTACAGCGAATCCAGCCTGATTCTGGAATTGTTTACGCGTGAGCACGGTAATTTGCCAGTGCTCGCCAAAGGCGCCAAGCGCCCGAACTCTGCCCTGCGTGGCGTGCTGATGTTGTTTCAACCACTGTTGGCAACCTTCAGTGGCAAACACGAAGTGCGCACCTTGCAACGTGCTGAATGGGCTGGCGGTTTGGCGCCATTGCCCCCCGCCGCTTTGCTCAGTGCTTATTATCTGAATGAATTGCTGCTCAAACTATTGCCGCGCGAAGATGCGCACCCGCAATTATTTGATGCCTACACGGACAGCCTGCAAACCTTGTCCGCCGGGCAAATCCCGGCGCAGGTGCTGCGCCGGTTTGAGAAAATCCTGCTGCGTGAGCTCGGTTATGCTGTGCACTTTGAACGCGATGCCAGTGGCGGCGCATTGAACCCGGAGGCGCATTACCAGATTCATCCCGAGTTGGGCGTGATGGAAGTGCATGCCCGGCACACGGAAGCCTGGCCGGGTCGCGTGTTGCTGGCGATTGCCGCTGAAAAGTTTGATGAACCGCAAGTACAGCAGCAGGCGCGCAATCTGATGCGCATGCTGCTGAATCGTCATCTGGATGGCCGCCGTTTGAAGACGCGGCAGATTTTGCTGGATATGCAAAGCTATGATTGATCTTGGCGTCAATATTGACCATGTGGCCACGCTGCGCCAGGTGCGCGGCACGACCTATCCCGACCCCGTGCAGGCGGCCTTGCTGGCCGAAGAAGCGGGCGCCGATGTGATCACCCTGCACCTGCGTGAAGACCGTCGTCACATTCAGGATCACGATGTCGAACGTTTGCGACCCCTGCTGAAAACACGGATGAATTTCGAATGTGCAGTGAACGACACCATGCTCGACATTGTCTGCCGTATCAAGCCCCAGGATGTCTGCTTGGTGCCGGAGCGGCGCCAGGAAATTACCACCGAAGGTGGGCTCGATGTTCGTAGCCATTTCGACGCGGTCATGGCTGCAACGCAGCGCCTCACGGCACTGGGAATCCGCGTCTCTTTGTTCATTGATCCCGATGAAGAGCAGATCCGCGCCAGCCGCGAAGCCGGTGCGCCGGCGGTGGAGTTGCATACCGGTCGCTACGCCGATGCGGAGAATGAATCAGCCCAACAGACGGAGTTGGAGCGCGTGCGCCACAGTGTCGTTGCGGGGTTGCAGCGAGGTCTGAAGGTTAACGCCGGTCACGGTCTGCATTATCAAAATGTCCAGGCCATCGCCGCTATCGGCGGCATCGCCGAGTTGAATATCGGCCACGCCATCGTTGCGCATGCCGTGTTTGTCGGTTGGGAAAACGCGGTGCGTGAAATGAAAGCCCTCATGGTCAAGGCGCGCCTCGATGCGATCAAGAAGTAAACCATTGGCCACAGAGCCACAGAGTCACAGAGAAAATCCTGGAAACGAAATTATGCATATGCATCGAATAAGAGGGGTTGCCTCTGTGCCTCTGTGCCTCTGTGACCAATGGTTTCCATGGCCGGAGTGGGAATGATCGTTGGCATTGGCACCGACCTGGTCGAGATTGCGCGCGTGGCAGCCGCGCTGGAGCGGCATGAAGCAGCCTTTGCCGAGCGCATTCTCGGTGCACAGGAGCTGCTGGAATATCAACGCCGCAGCGCAAGCAATGCGCACAATGGCGTAGCCTATCTGGCCAAGCGTTTTGCTGCCAAAGAAGCGTTTGCCAAAGCCCTCGGTTCCGGTATCAGTGGCTCTGTGGTGTGGCATAACATTGAAATACTGAATGACGCGCAAGGCTGCCCGCAATTTTTGTTTCATGAAGAGCTGGGCAGCGAAATGACACAACGCGGCTGGCGCGCGCATGTCTCACTCACCGATGAAAAAAAATATGCGCAGGCTTTTGTGATAATCGAAACCCAATGAAAAAAACACTCCCTCCCGGTCCGGTGATGGTCGATGTTGCCGGACTGACGCTGACCGCCCATGAAATCGAACGGCTGCAACACCCGCACGTCGGTGGCGTGATTCTGTTTGCACGCAATTTCGCCTCCAAAGAACAACTGTGCGCACTGACGGCGGCCATCCACGCCGCGCGCGATGAGCCGTTGCTGATCGCGGTCGATCATGAGGGCGGTCGAGTGCAACGTTTCCGTGATGGCTTTACCCATCTGCCCGCGATGCGTGTGCTGGGTGAGCTATGGAAACGCGATGTGCTGCAAGCGACCAGAACCGCCACGGCCGTGGGCTATGTGCTGGCCGCAGAACTGCGCGCCTGCGGTGTCGATTTCAGTTTCACGCCGGTGCTCGATCTTGATTACGGTCAGAGTGCTGTGATCGGCGATCGCGCGTTTGATAGCGACCCGCGCGTGGTCACGCTGTTGGCTAAAAGTCTGAACCACGGTTTGTTGCAGGCGGGCATGCACAACTGCGGCAAACATTTCCCTGGTCACGGTTTTGTTGCGGCCGATTCGCATGTCGCGATCCCGGTGGATGAACGTCCACTCGAAAAAATTCTGGCCCAAGATGCCGCACCTTACGATTGGCTCGGCAGCAGCCTGAGTTCAGTGATGCCTGCGCATGTGATTTACCCGAACGTGGACAAACAGCCCGCCGGCTTCTCGAACATTTGGCTGCAAAAAATTCTGCGCCAGCAGCTCGGTTTTGAGGGCGTGATTTTCAGCGACGATCTGAGCATGGAAGGCGCCACCGTCGTCGGCGATATTGTGGCGCGCGCCGAAGCCGCGCTGGATGCAGGATGCGATATGGTGTTGGTCTGTAATGCGCCGCAGCAGGCTGATCTGCTGTTGCAGACCCTGCGTTGGGAGTTCTCGCAAATCTCGCAACAGCGTTTGCGGTATCTGCGCCCGGTCGGTGCACCGCGCGGTCTGCATCAGAATGCCGAATACACGGCGGCGAAGAAATGGGTCGAGGCCTTGAGCCATGACGCAAACGCCGACGTTTGATCTCAACCACTACCTGAACGAATTGCCGCACCTGCCCGGCGTGTATCGCATGGTGGATGCGCAGGATGTCGTGCTCTATGTAGGCAAGGCACGCGATCTGAAGAAGCGCGTCAATTCCTATTTCCAGAAAACTCAATCCAGTCCGCGCATCGCGCATATGATTGCGCGCATTGCACGCATCGACACGACGGTGACGCGCTCCGAAGCGGAAGCACTGCTGCTGGAAAACAATCTGATCAAGAATCTGGCGCCGCGCTACAACATCCTGTTTCGTGACGACAAGTCCTATCCCTATCTGCGCTTCACCGCGCATGCGGCGCCACGCATCGCCTACTATCGCGGCGCGGTGGACAAGCGCGGCGAATATTTTGGACCCTACCCGAATGCCACAGCGGTGAAGGAGAGCATTCGCGTATTGCAAAAGGTGTTTCATTTGCGTTCGTGCGAAGACAGCGTCTATAGCAATCGTTCCCGTCCCTGCCTGCTGTATCAGATTGATCGATGCAGTGCGCCCTGCGTCAATCACATCAGCTTAGAAGATTATGCGCAGGATGTGAAACACGCGGTGCGCTTCTTGCGTGGCCAGCATCAGGAAGTCGTGCGCGAGATGGAACAGCAGATGCATGCACTATCTGAGCAATTGCGCTTTGAAGAGGCGGCACGTTTGCGCGACCGCATCCAGTCACTGGGCACGATGTTGCAGCAACAAGTCGTCGATATTGGCCAGGACGTCGATGCGGATGTGATTGCGCTGGTGATGGCGCAAGGCAAGTTATGCCTCAACCTGGCGATGATTCGGGGCGGCCGTCATCTGGGCGACAAGGCTTATTTTCCAGTGCACATTGGCGATGCAGATGCGTCACCCGAAGAGACGATGAGCGAAGCACTGGAAGCATTTGTTTCACAGCATTACCTGGATCAGGCGCTGCCGACCTTGTTGATCACACGGATCGAGAGTGACCTTGGCGAAGTACTGCAAATGCTCACTGCCCAGGGCCAGAAAAAAATCGAGCATATCCGTCAGCCGCAAGGCAAACGGCGCATCTGGCTGGAGATGGCGGAAAGGAATGCCCAGCTCGCACTCGCGCGCCTGCTATCGGAGCAGGGCACCCAACGCGCCCGCACGCAATCATTGGCAGAGACCTTGGGGCTGACGCTGGAGGACGATACAGGGCTGCGGGTGGAATGTTTCGACATCAGCCACACAGCCGGTGAGGCGACGCAGGCGTCCTGTGTGGTGTACGACCGTCATGCCATGCAGAGCAGCGAATACCGGCGCTACAACATTACCGGCATCACCGCCGGTGACGATTACGCCGCCATGCGTCAGGTGCTGTTACGCCGTTATGAAAAACTGGCGCAAGAAGATAGCAAACTGCCCGACGTGGTGCTGATCGATGGCGGCAAAGGTCAGGTTGAAATGGGTCGGCAAGTGTTTGCCGAACTGGGGCTGGATTTGCGCCTGCTGGTGGGCGTGGCCAAGGGCGAGGGGCGCAAGGTCGGCCTTGAAACCCTGGTGTTTGCCGATGGCCGAGCCGCACTGGAATTGGGCAAAACGCATGCGGCGCTGCTGTTGATTGCAGAGATTCGCGATGAAGCCCATCGCTTCGCCATCACCGGCATGCGCGCCAAACGCGCCCGGGCGCGGCAGGTGTCAAGGCTCGATGAAATCGAAGGCATCGGTGACAAGCGCCGCCAGAAGCTGCTGACGCGCTTTGGCGGTTTGAGCGGCATTCAGTCCGCCAGTGTCGAAGATCTGGCGCAGGTAGAAGGGATCTCCAAACAATTGGCCGAGCAGATTTACAAACAATTGCATTACTCGTGAGCCATCGTGGATCGAAGCGCGTCTTGTCGTATTCACGCCGTTTTCTATCGTGGAGAAATTACGGCAGGGTGCGGAGTGATTTTTTAAGTGGGTGGGGTTTTTCTACAGCATCAACGTTTGACATGAGCGGCACACAACGGCGCCGCAGATAGTGACGAAGCGAGCAAGTGCGGCCCGCCGTTGTCCCCTCGATGGAAGGGCCATGCCTTGCCCTTGTAGCTCCGCAGTGCCTGCATTGCTTGCTGAGATTGAGGCTCCAGCGAGGACGACTTGAATACTCGAAGTCAGAGCCACCGAATGGCCAACCGCAGGAAGGGCATGGTGTGTAGATGGCACGCAGGTGCAAGACGACGCTGAGGAAGACACAGAATAGAAACGCGAGAAATAGCGCTTCTCCGCTCTGAAAGAGAAATCCAACGACAAGCAAGACTGGAACCAGGCAAATGGTTGAAATTCTGGCGATCAGGTGCCGCCGCTCCAAGCGCAACCATTTCGCGTGCTCCGCGCTCTGCGACAGTCGTTCGAGTTCTGCGTTCATGGATGGCTAACGTTCGAGGTAAGGGGCGGCTTGCGGCTTGCCGCAAGACGGAATCTTCCCCCGATTTAATTGACACCGGGTTGTTAAGCCAGCAGTTTCTCATACGTTGCTGGCGGTACGTAGTTTAAGGATGAATGAATTCTAGCGTGGTTATAGAACGGCATGTAACTGCGCACAGCAGCAAGCACTTC
>OBEQ010054895.1_pt1 | contig 13352 bp, 11 predicted proteins | sample 1670901 | NCBI WGS metagenome assembly OBEQ01 (sample SAMEA104232315, study PRJEB22302) | groundwater metagenome | biome: forest; feature: aquifer; material: groundwater | place: USA | collected 2011-08-07 | depth 5.4 m
AAGCAAACTCTCAGGAGACGATATGGCAAAATTCATTTTTTCTAAAAATTTTTCTTTGACCGAAAAAAGCGCGCTTTTGATAAAATTACCATTCCCGTGCGAAACAACTTCAATTTTTGGATAACTCATCACATAATAAATGCCGTCTTTACGCAGATAGTTTATATAATCAAACTCTTTGCCTTGGTCAGTAATAAAATTCTCTGGTTTTTCCAGTTTGCCTGAGAAATTTATCCGGTCTCCATATTTATAATCTTGCTCCAAGCCTGCAGATAATAAAATTTCTGTTGCACTATTTCCGGAGTCTGTTTCCACAATTAATTTAATGTTATTTTCTCTAGTATCCGGTTCGTCTATAATCAACCCCGAAAAGTTAACCTTTTGTCCGACTTGTGATTCAAAAATCATTGGCGCCGGTTTAACAGCGATATAAAATCGTAAAATTCCGAAAGAAAATGCAAAAACAAAAATTGAAATAACAATCCCACACCTATTTTTTGAGATAAAACTAAAAATTAATAGTAATGCAAAAGAAACTATGCCAAGCAAAACTGCGAAGTATGAATTTACCGCTAAAAAAGAACGCAAAAGCACCCCGAAAATAAAACCAAAACATATCGCATAGAAAATTCTATCTTGCATTTAGTTTACTTTTTATTTCTAAGCTCCACGGGTTCACCATCTGCAAAACTGGTAGCTATCTCGTCTACTCTGTCATTCCATTTGTCACCGCTATGCCCTTTAACATAATGCCACTTAGGTTTAAATTCTTCGGTGAGTTTATGGAGTTCTTCCCATAACTCACGATTTAAAACCGGTTTATTGGCGGCATTGCGCCAATTATTTTTCTGCCAGTTTTGTATCCATTCAGTGCTTCCTAAAATCACATATTTAGAATCAGCAAAAATCTCTACATTTATTTTACCCGCCTTGCCTGACGCAAGTCGAGGCAGGTGCTTTTTTAAATATTTCAACCCCTCAATAGCCGAAGTTAATTCCATTTGATTATTAGTAGCATGATTTTCCCTACCGCCAATTTCAAAGATGTGTTTTCCTGAAATAAAAACCGTCCCCCACCCAGCCGGTCCAGGATTGCCCCTCGCCGCTCCATCTGTATAAATAATTATTTTTTTATCCGACATAAGCTTCATTATAACAAATGCCAAAAAATATCTTCTATTCTTAGTCGTAGCTCTTCTCTCCCCGCAAATCTCGACAAGTCAAACGTGGCAAGCAAGTTTACAGCGATATTTTCTACTAACGGCTTTGCAAAAGATTCAAGGCCCGAGAAAAAAGAAATCGCTTTCGCTTTATTGCCATTATTATCAGAAAAAATAATCTCCAAATGTTCTCCCGAGCCATTTTTGCCAAACTTTTTTATTTTTTCTATTTTCACGCCCTCAAATAAAAAAACAGGCTTGGGGTTTGCCAGTCCAAAAGGCGCCATCTTCTCTATCTCACGCCAATTTTTCATATTTACTAGACCTAGATCAGATTTAACATCATAATTTTTTTCCCTGCCCGCCAATTCACTGGCGGGACGTTTTATTTTTTGAAAAGAAGTGGATAAAGCTTCTTCCAGGTAATGGATTTTGTCATTGTGTACTGTGAATCCACCGGCGAGCTCATGGCCACCGAATTCTAAAAAGGATTCGCTAGTCTCGCTCATCAGCTCTACTACCGATACCGTTCCGTCACTGCGACAAGAGCCCTTAATACAATCATTCTCATCCTTACCCCAAACAAAAACTGGTTTATCATATTCGTCCAATATTTTTCCGGCAACAAGTCCGAGAATACCCACCCGCCACGTAGGGCTACCTATGACTATCACTTCATTTACCGGACGCATGGAATTTGTCCCAAATTTTTTATTGACTTCCCTCATCACTCCCGCAACGATACTTTTTCTCTCATCATTTATTTTAGTCAGATGTTTCGCGAGTGTATCAGCCTCTACTTCGTCCTCCGTCGAAAGAAGCTCATAGGCTCGCATCGGGTCATCCATCCGTGATGCGGCATTGAGTCTGGGAGTCACCATAAAACCTATATCATCTTCGGAAATATTTTTTTGGTCTATCTTTAACTGTGCTAAAAGTTTCTGTAAACCAGGGCGAGGAGACTTTCTAAAAACTTTCACACCGAAATACGCAATGGCTCTATTTTCCCCTGTGAGTGGAACCATGTCCGAGAGTGTAGCTAAGCCCGCCATATCCAGCATCCATTTTTCCGCACCCTCTTTTATTTTAAATTGCCCATTCTCTCCCCCGTATTTTTTTATAAATCCTTGTACAAGTTTAAATGCCACCCCCGCACCACAGAGCATTTTCTCCGGATAATCATCTACTTTCGGATTTAAGATTGCATAAGCTCGTGGCAGAATATCTCCTGGCAAATGATGGTCGGTAATTATCACGTCAATGCCATCAATTTCCGCTTGCGCCACTTCGGCCACTGCCGTAATGCCAAGGTCAACGGTAATGAGAAGTTTCACTCCCTTGTCAGCAAATTGCTTTATGGCATCCAGGTTCAAACCATAGCCTTCAGAATTTCTTTGGGGAATATAAACTTCATAATTTTTATAATTAATTTTTTTAAATAAGTCGTCCAAAATAACCGCTCCCGGAATTCCATCGCAGTCATAATCTGCATAAATAATTATTTTCTGCTTATTGTCTATTGCCTCATAGAGCCGCACACAGGCGTGCTCCATATCACGCATTAAAAAAGGGTCGTGCAAGTCTCGCTCGTAGCTTGGATTTATAAAAATATCGGCTTGTGCTTGGTCAACGATTCCTCGCTTTTCCAGAAGTGTACCCAGTAATTCTCCATACTTTTGCATGGATTGAATTCTAACATAGAACAGTGTAGAATATATAAATATGGATGATTGTATATTTTGCAAAATTGTAAAAAAGGAAGTAGCCTCCAGTATAATTTATGAAGATGAAGCTATCTTGGCTTTTTTAGATGTTGCTCCGGTTAATATTGGACATTCTTTGGTTATACCGAAGGAACACTTTGCCGACATTCATGAAACACCCAGCAAAATAATGGGCAAAATAATGGAAGTGACAAAAAAAGTTTCGGGAGCTATAAAAGCCGGAGTAGGCGCAGATGGTATAAATATCCACATGAATAATGAAAAAGTGGCATTTCAGGCTGTATTCCATGCCCATGTACATGTAATCCCGCGTTTTATTAATGACGGTTTACAAGAATGGCATGGTAAAAAACTGTATAACGAAGGAGAAGAAAAATTGACCGCGGAAAAAATCATAAAAGAAATTGAATAATTATTTTAGTATCAGCGGCACGAGTGCCGGCAAAACTTTACCGGCTAAAAATTCCAAGGTCGCACCACCAGCTAGGCTGACATGTGAGTAATCTTCCAAGTTGCCATAGGTACGCGCAAGGTCAATGGTGTCCCCTCCGGCAATGATAGTTTGACTCGAAAAATTATTGCCGGCATTCTTCATGGCAGTAAGTATCGCTTGGCAACCTTTGGAAAATTTTTCATCTTCAAATTTACCCAAGGGGCCAGCAAGAAAGACTGTTTTGGACTTAGAAATTATTTTTGAAAATTCTTTTTGTGTTTCCGGTCCGATATCAAACGCCTTCCATCCGAGAGGAATATCTTCTTTATTAATAACTTTCGTAGAAGTGCCGTCGGATATAACAATGTCTATGGGAGTTATAATTTTTTTACCTAAAGATTGCGCTTCCTTCAATATATCTTTTGCATCTTCTACCCAATCTTTATTTTCGCGCTTCACTTTATCCACAAAAACGTCTTCAATAAAAGAAGAACCCAGTTCCCAGCCTTCCGCTTTCAGAAAAACATTAGCCACGGCTCCACCGACTAAAATATTATCCGCCATTTTCAATAAATTATGAATTGCATCTACTTTGTCGGAAATCTTTGCCCCGCCAATAATTACTGTGAATGGGTGCTGCGGATTTTCCAGCAAACCAGATAACATATTAACTTCTTTTTCTAAATAAAGTCCGGCCACAACCGGCAAATGTCGCTCGATGCCGGTGGTGGAAGCGTGGATTCTGTGAGCCTGTGAAAAACCATCAAACACAATAAGGTCTTTTCCAAAGCAAAGTTTTTTTGCGAACTCATCGTCATCAACCATTTCTTCGCTGTAAAATCGCACATTTTCAAGCATTAAAATATCACCATTTTCCATTTGAACAATTTTTTCATCCACAACAGACCCTATGCAGTCGTCTACTTTGGCAACCGGATGATTTAAAAGTTCCGCCAATCTTTTAGCATGAGGTGTCGTACGAAGTTTTTCTACAACAACTCCGTCAGGACGCCCTACGTATGTGAGAATAACTATTTTACAATTTTCTTTTAAAAGATATTGCAAGGTTGGAAGCGTGGCTTTTATGCGCGTGTCATCTTCGAGTTCCAGCACCCCATTTTTTTCTTTCACATCGATATCGTAGGGGGCGCGATAAAGAATTATTTTTTCTTTAAGATTTATGCTATCGAGTGTTCTTAGTTTCATCCCAGTATTAAAATTTTAAGTTTTTATTTATAATGGTCATTTGTTTTAATCAAAAATTTAGTACGGGACAGGTATATTTTCCGCGATTTTTACAATTTCGGTAAATTTTTTCGCATTCAGGCTGGCGCGGCCGGGAAGAAGCCCGTCCACTCCTCCGTTTTGCAAAAAATCTCCGGCATCTTTTCCGCTCACGGAACCACCGTAAATGATTTTCATCCCCTCGGTTTGTGAGCCAAATTTATCAGCAAGAATCTTACGAATAAAAATAGCCATCTCCTCACAATCACGAGATGTGGCATCTCTGCGATTTGCCGTGCTCGAAATCGCCCAGACGGGCTCGTAGGCGATAATAATTTTTGAAATAAAATTCTTGGAAACTCCGGCAAGACATTCTTCCAGTTGCATTTTTACAATATTAAAATATTCATGGTTGTCATCCCTTGCGCTCTCTCCCACGCAAAGTATGGGCGCAAGCCCTGCCGAAAGCGCACCTTTTATTTTTTTATTTATATCACTATTATTTTCTCCGAGTGTTCGTCTTTCCGAGTGGCCCAAAATGACATATTTTACGCCCATTTGGTAAAGCATTTCGGCAGAAACTTCTCCGGTAAAAGGTCCGACATCCAATCCAAAAGAATTTTGGGCGCCCAGTTTGATTTTACTAGTGCGTATTTTTTTTAATATGTCTAAATAAATAAACGGCGGACAGATTATTATTTCCGTCTTTTTAACTCTGGAGACGAGCTTGGCAATGCTCTTAAATAACTTTTCGGCGTCCTTGCCTGTTAGCGGATTCATTTTCCAGTTGCCAATAATTATTTTTTTTCCAGTTTTTATCATGTGGCGAATTATACCATAATACGTTAAAATATAAATATGAACCAAAAGGGTTTTACTTTAATTGAAAGCTTAGTTGGTAGTGCAATATTTTTGTTACTGGCATTATCCGGATATAAAGCTTTCGGCGTATTGATGGAGGCTGTGTCCGCATCTGCGGCAAAACTGGCAGGCACAACACTGGCCAATGAAAAATTCGAAATCATACGCAATCTACCTTATACTGACGTAGGCATAGTGGGAGGACTGCCGGTAGGAAAAATCCAAAGAACCCAAACAATAACGCGAGATAATTATTCTTTCAGTGTACTGACAACCATACGAAGTGTAGATGATATTTTTGACGGCACAATTGGAGGAACTCCAGCAGACACTTCGCCGGCAGACTACAAACTGGTTGACTTGGATATTACCTGTACAAATTGTAAAACATTTGCACCTCTGAACTTTACAACCTTGATTGCTCCGCACGCACTTGAAACTGCTTCTATGAACGGAGCTCTTTTCATTCAAGTTTTTGATGCAAGTGGTCTTGCCGTATCCAACGCATCAGTTCACATAATAAATACCCAAACAAATCCGGACACGATTATAGATGAAACAACCGACAATGCCGGATGGGTAAAAATAGTAGATGCGCCAACCGGAACTAACGCTTACAATATCACCGCTACAAAGTCAGGATTTACGCAAGACCAAACATACCCTTTCGGCGGAGCCGCGGGTCCAAGCCCGATTAAACCTGACCCTACAGTTGTGTTGCAACAAGTCACTCAGGCAAGCCTTACAATAGACAGGGTAAGTTCGCTCGCGGTTTCAACAATAAATGCTTCTTGCGTGGCATTGCCATCAATTGGTTTTTCTATAACCGGAACCAAGCTGATAGGCACACCTGCTGTGCTAAAATACGGAACGCAAAATTTTACAACTGATGCTTCCGGCGCGTATGCCATTCCTACTCTCGAGTGGGATACATATGCGGCTCTGCTCACTTCCCCTTCTTTTGATCTAGCTGGCACAACTCCATTCCCCAACTTTGTTGTTAATCCAAATGAAAGTAAAACTCTGCAAATGGTAGTCGTACCTCACATAAATGGAGCTCTTTTGGTCTCGGTTAAAGATTCCCTCGGCAATGCGATAGATGGAGTAACTGTGCAACTACAAAAAAGCGGTTTTGATCAAACTAAAACTACCAATGGAGGTTCCTGCGCTACCCCGGGTCAAGTATTTTGGAACGGTTTAGCAAGTGGTACATACACCTTAACTGTTGGGAAGACAGGATATCAAATATATATTAATAATTCTTTAAGTATTTCCGCTTCTTGGCAAAATCAAACTATAACTCTAACGCCTTAAAAATGAAAAGCAAATTCAAAAATAAAAAAGGTTTTACTTTAATCGAAACACTTGTGGGAATGTCAATTTTTGTCATAATAGCCCTACTACTCAGTCTATTTTCCAGAAATGTTTGGGTCTATAACACCTTCATTTCGGGTGGACTGACTGAAACTGACGCCGGTAGACAAGTTCTAAAAACATTAACATCGGAAATACGCACTGCATCCATTGCCGACACTGGAGCATATACTATTGCTTCCGCCGGAGCATCTTCCTTCACTTTTTACTCTGATATAGACAATGATGGACTAAAAGAAAAGGTAAGGTACTTTTTATTAGGAACTTCATTCCAAAAAGGTGTAATAAAACCAACCGGCAGTCCGCTAACTTATAATCCCGCCAATGAAAAGATTTCAACCCTTATAAATAATCTCGTTAACTCAGTACTTTTTGAATACTATGACAGAAACTATGATGGAACCACGGCAGCATTATCTTCTCCTATAGACATACCAAGCGTTCGTCTAATAAAAATAACCATCGTACTGGACGACAACCCCAACCGTCCTCCTCTACCGATGACTTTTTCTACTCAAGTTTCCATAAGAAATTTAAAAGACAATCTATGACCCATTCGATAAAAACTCAGGGTCATGGTGAGTATAATCGAACCATGAATAAGAAAACAAACAAACAAAAAGGTATGATTATAGTACAAACTCTGGTATTTGCGGCGATTGTTGTCATGCTTATTACCGCTCTTTCCAGTTGGGCAGCTACAACTATCAAAGCAGGGAGGATAGCTTTCAACCGCGAACAAGCCTTGCAGTCAGCAGAAGCCGGCATAGACTATTATCGCTGGCATTTAGCTCACGCACCTGCAGATTATCAAGATGGCACAGGGGTTGCCGGACCATATATTCATTCTTTAAAAGATAAAAATGACAGCGCTGTCGGACAATTCTCTCTTGATATAACTGCTCCGCCCTTAGGCTCAACTGTAGTAAAAATAAAATCCACCGGCTTATCGTCTCTTGACCCCACGTATTTAAGGAAAATAGAAAGTAAAGTGGCCAAACCCTCCATCGCAAAATATTCAGTGGCGGGAAATGACGCTATGCGTTTTGGCGCGGGTACAGAAATTTTCGGACCGGTACATGTCAACGGTGGAATTCGTTTTGACGGCCTGGCGCATAATATTGTCACCAGCGCAACTACAACATATGATGACGCCGACCATACCGGCGGAACAGAAATCGGTGTACACACCCACGTTAAGGTTCCGCCACTAACTGGGGTAGATGACACATATAGAGCGGCGGAATCAAACCCGAACTCCATACCTTCTCGTCCAGATATTTTTGAAGCCGGACGCCTCATAAGCCAGCCAGCTATCACCTTTTCCAGTTTCACGACTGACTTGGCTGTTCTAAAAGCAAATGCAATAGCAAGTGGGTTTTATCGAGATGTCGCTGGAGCTGGTTTTGTCGGCTATCATATTGTTTTAAAAACAAATGACACTTTTGATTTGTATAAAATAAATACTTGGGCAAGCTTAGGAAATTGTTCATCATCGCCTAGTGGAACACCTAGTTGGAGCGTTGGCACGCAAACATTGCAGGGCAATTATAGTTTTCCGGCAAATGGAGTAATTTTTATGGAAGACCATGTAGTGGTTGATGGACAGATAAACGGAGCACGACTCACTATAACAGCCGCGGACTTGCCTGTGCCTGCTCCGGCTGGTTACAAAAATATAATAATAAATAACGATGTTTCTTATACTAATTATGACGGCACAGACGCTATAGGACTCATCGGACAAGATGGAGTAATGGTGGGAATGGTGAGTGAAGATGACCTAAAAATAGATGCTGCGCTTATTGCCCAAAATGGTAAAGTGGGAAGATTTTATTATAATGACGGAAGCGGAACTTGTACTTATAAAAACCCTACTTTGCTTTCTCTTTTTGGGATGATCGCTTCTTACGGAAGATACGGATTCGCCTACACAGACGGCACAGGTTATACCACCCGACACATAAGTTATGATGCAAATTTACTGTATGCTCCGCCGCCAAATTTTCCACTCACTTCTGATCAATATTCAATACTTTCGTGGCAAGAAGTAAAATAATTAATTTATACTTCCCAGAATTGAATACAGCGGTGAAATCATTGAAATGGCAAAAAAGCCAACGCCGGCACCAATCACAATCATCACAGGGGCTTTTTAGTAATTTGACATTCGTCTAATATTCGTCTAATATTAATCCATGTTTAATCCGCGCTACACGATAAGCTCAAAACTTTTGGAAAATGTGAAGCGAGTTGCCGCGCTGACCGAAGAGCTTAACAATAAAAAGTTTCCCAAACTTATAACACTAGAAATGGAGAGAGGCGCGCGAGCCCTTTCGGCATACTCTTCCACGAGTATCGAGGGTAATCCCTTACCGCTCACAGAAGTCAAGAAAATTCTAAAACACACGCCTCTTCATATTCGAGATACCGAGCGCGAAGTATTAAACTATAACAAAGCTCTTGAACATCTGGATGCAGTTATAAAAACTGGAGCGAAATCTAAAAAAAATATCATGGATGTGGAACTTATTCTCACTATTCAAAAAATGGTTACCGATGGATTGGTAGCAAAACATCACTCCGGAAAAATAAGAAACGAAGCGGTGTTTGTCAATGACCCACGAAAGAGACAAATCGCATACCTTCCTCCAGAAGCAAAAGAGGTAAAAACATTATTACGTGAGTTAGTAGATTTTACCATGAAAAACGAAAGCGTTATTGACCCACTAATTGTCGCTGGTATATTTCATAAACAGTTTGTTATTATCCATCCGTTTATAGACGGAAATGGTCGAACAGCGCGACTTGCTTCAAAAGTGCTCCTGGCGCATATGGGGCTCGATACATTCAACCTCTTTAGTTTTGAAAATTATTATAACAAAGACGTCGCTCGATATTTTAAAAAAGTGGGATTATACGGGAATTATTACGACTTGAAAGCTTCAGTTGACTTCACCGAGTGGCTTGAGTATTTTACTGAAGGTATTGTAGACGAACTCTTACGAATAAAAAAAGAATTTGAAAAAGAGTCCGCTAGAACACTTCCGCGAATACGTCCAGAATACACAAAACTGCTTACATACATAGAGAAGTATGGATCAATAAACGACAAAGAATACTCGCAATTTTCAAAACGCGCCAAATCAACCCGAGCGCTAGATTTTAAAAATCTCGTTGAGCAAGATATTTTAGAGCGAAACGGAAAAGGTAAAAATACTTTTTATCGTTTGAAGAAAAATCTTGATATGTGAGCTTTCCCGCTGACTTAGTAAAATCAATTTATACTCCCCAAAATAGAATAAAGCGGCGAAATCATTGAAATGGCGAAAAAGCCAACCCCGGCACCAATCACAATCATGAGTAGTGGTTCAATAATCGTGGAAAGATTCTTGGTTTTATTTTCAATTTCTTCTTCATAAAACAAAGCGATCTGCAGCAGCATATCCGACAACTTGCCGGTTTCTTCCCCGACTTGAATCATTTCTGACATCATTATCGGGTAAAGATTTGAGTTTGCCGCAAACACTTCCGAAAATGGAGCTCCTTTTTCTACCGCAATCTTAGCCTCATTTAAAATTTTTTTGTAATAAACATTTTGTACTACATCTTCGGTAATTTCAACCGCGCGAGTTATGGAAACTCCAGATAATAATAGCGAGGACATAGTGCGGGCAGTACGAGCGGTGTTTAATTCTTTTACCAGGTTGTTAACAACCGGCATCTTTACGAGAATAAAATCAATATATTTTGCCATAAATTTAGCCCGAAAAAGCAAATACAAGCCGAAAGCTAAACCAATTATCATCACAAAAGTAAGTATTAAATTGTTTGAGAAAAAATTACCAAGAAAAATAAGAATGCGGGTAGAAAGCGGTAGTACCACACCGAGCTCTTTGAAAGTCCCGGCAAGTGTTGGCACAACAAAAGCAAACATCAAAACACCGATTACAACCATCGCCGACATAATAACGCCCGGATAAATAAGCGCTCCATGTATTTTCTTCGTCAAAGAATGCGACTTTTCCAGGTTCATCCCTATGTCAGCAAGAGCGCCGGAAAGATTGCCGGACTCTTCGCCGGCTTTAGTCATAGAAACGAAAAGTTTTGAAAAAACATCGGGAAATTTTGAAAGACTAGAGGAAAATGTTTCACCGGCGTTTATATCGTTCGTTATAGATGTTAAAATTTTACCGAGTGTTTTATTTTTTGTTTGTTTTTTTAAAACTGATAATGCGCGGGAAAGCGACAATCCGGCTTTAAGCATCCCGCTCAAGTTTTTCGTTAAAATAATTTGTTCTGCAACCTTAATTCGTGAAAAAATATTTTGAAACACTGAGACCTTATCCAGCAAACTGCCGCCTACTTCTCTTATTGACAAAGGGGTATCTCCACGACTGCGCAAATCACGAGAAAGGGAAAAACGGTCGGTCGCTTCTATCGTGCCTTCAAACATTTCGCCATTTTTTAATTTTGCTCTATATGAGAAAAGCATGTTATTCTGAAACAACCCGAAATACTTCTTCTAAAGTAGTCACACCCAGAACCGCCTGAAAAACCCCATCCTCAAGCATGCTCATCATTCCCTCTTTTTTTGCTTGTATTTCCAGAGCATCTTGAGAACTTCCACTGATAATCATATCTTTGATAGTAGACGTAACATTCAATACTTCGTGCATACCTACACGACTGGAATACCCACTTTCAAATTCACTACTCTTTATAGCTTTATAAAAAGGAATTTTATCCCAAGTATCCTTGGCTCCAATAATTTTTTCATCTTTAAGTAATCCAAGCATTCTGTCCAAGTCAACCAATTTAGCCAAACTTTTTATTTCAGCAGGCGATAAGAAATACTTTTCTTTGCTCGGCGTAAGTCTGCGTATCAATCTTTGCGCAATAATCGTTTTTACTGTTGCCGTTATTAAAAATGGCTCAACACCCATATCTCTGAGTCTCGGTATGGCGCCGGCGGCAGAATTAGTATGGATAGTTGAAAGCACCAGATGCCCGGTGAGAGAAGCGTTTACCGCGAGTCCAGCCGTCTCCCCGTCACGAATCTCTCCCACCATTACTATATCCGGGTCTTGACGCAGTAGTGACCTTAGGCCATTAGCAAAAGTAAGTCCTATTTCCGGTTTGACTTGCGTTTGATTGACTCTAGGCATTTGATATTCAATCGGGTCTTCCACTGTAGAGATATTGACTTCCGGTTTGTTTAAAATATCGAGCATAGTGTAGAGCGTCGTAGTTTTTCCACTGCCCGTTGGTCCGGTAGCCAAAACCATTCCTGTTTTTTGCTTTAACGAACTATGTATCCGTTCCAGTCCTTCACCGTGGAAACCCAGACTTTCCAATGAAAATCCATGAGCATTTTCTTTTAAAACTCTGATAACGGTTTTCTCGCCAAAAAAAGTCGGCAAGGTTGAAACCCGAAAAGAAATTTTTTCTCCATTTTGGTCTATCTTAAATCTGCCATCTTGAGGCAATCTTTTTTCATCAAGTTTTAAACTGGACAACACCTTAATGCGCGCCGTTATGCCATGGGCTGCATTTTTTTCCAGAACCATTGCGTCATGCAGTATGCCGTCTATTCTGTAACGCACGGTCAGTTCTTTCTCTCCCGGTTCGATATGAATATCACTGGCATTTTGCAATATAGCGTGAAAAATCAGGGAATCAACGATTTTTATCACAGGCAAGTCCTCCGCCATTTCTTTCAATTCTGCTTCGGATTTTTCACCGGATTTTTCCACAACATCCTTGATAGAATTTGAAAGCGTAGTGGACTCTTTTTGTATAATATTTTGAAATTCAGCTTTTAGGCTTTTCCTATACTGCACCAACAACGACCTGATTGAAGAGCTGTCGGTAAGCCTCGCGAGAATTTTTAATCCGGAGCGCTTTTTAATGAAATCAATCACCGGCAAATCGTCAACATCAAGCATTGCCACTTCCAAGCCGTTTTCACTTTTCTTGTAAGCAACGATATTATAATTACGCGCAATCGGTTCAGGAATCAGAGACAAGACGGAAAAATCAATCTTAACATCAACTAAATTGACAAATGGTATGCCTAAAACAAAAGCCTCCATACGTTTTAAATCAGTTTCAGATATTTTCCCATCTGAAAGTAAAATATTTCCAAATTTTTGTTTTTTTTCTTCCGCTTTTTTTACTGTGACATCAAAATCTGTTCGTGATACAAGTCCGGACTCCAAAATAGATTTCTTTAACTGTTCTTCGTCAATTTGCATGGCTTTTTTAAAGGAGTGAAACGACTATTAAAAGCCACCCTGTTAAATGTCCTCTGGGACAATTTTTGCTGTGCAAAAATTATTTAACAGGGTAAGGAAAACCACATTCACTCCGCTCATTGATTTTCACTTACAGTATAACAAAAATTCCCCCAATAAACATCGGGAAGATTTTTTGTTTAATTCCTAATTCTCCACAAACCCCGGCTTTTTCTTAACCGTCAGCGTCGTTGACGCCGATGCCGCGCCACAGGTCACCGTATAAGTAACAGTAGAGAGTGGATTTACCGTCAGATTGCCAGAGGTACTACCGCCAGTA
>OBEQ012178548.1_pt1 | contig 13352 bp, 4 predicted proteins | sample 1670901 | NCBI WGS metagenome assembly OBEQ01 (sample SAMEA104232315, study PRJEB22302) | groundwater metagenome | biome: forest; feature: aquifer; material: groundwater | place: USA | collected 2011-08-07 | depth 5.4 m
CTCAGAATAAAGAAGGCATCCAGGATATGACTTTGACGCTCAAATATGCTGGCCTTGACTATGAGATATTCAAGAAATTGCTAAACTATTTTGAGACATCAAAACGACTTACTGATGTAGTAGCTTTCAGTTTTGATCCCATCGGTCGTTTAGCGAGTTTGACAGTGCAAGTGTATTACATACAAGAGAAGAAAAAATAACACTTTTGAATAAAGAATATGGCTGAACAAAACAAAAAACAAAAAAGCAGTCTTCCATTGATCCTTATTGTGGGCGGGTTTACTGTTTGTCTTGCCATTGGGTACTATGTATATACCACGTATTTCCAAACTTCTACGCCGTCCAATAGCGTACAAGAATCAGTAAAGCAATTCCCTCTCAAAAAAGTAGATTGGCAAAAAGAGTTATTTGCCAGCGAGATATTTAAAACGTTGACTACCGACATCCCCCTTCGAGTTACTATCGATGTCGGTGATATTGGTAATGATTCTCCATTTATAACCACACGATAATGGCGAGCAGAATCATACAACATCTCATTGACCAAAAAAAGCTTACTCTCCAAGATTTGCCTGCGTTAGAGAAAGAAGCAAAAGAGAGAAACGCAGAACTCGAAGATGTTATTATTAGAAAAGAGATTGTAAGTGAAAAAGAACTCGCGCAAATCAAGGGCGAGCTTTTTGGTCTGCCCTTTGTTGACCTTGAAAAGGTAGAGATTCCTTATGAAGTGCTTCACGCGATGCCGCAGGCCGTTTCAGAAAATTATCACATTGTGTTATACGAAAAAAAGGGTAATGAATTATCCATTGCTATGGTGCACCCGGGAGAATATCGTACCATCGAAGCAATGGATTTTTGGGCAAAACGAGAAGGGTATAAGATAACATATGTTGTCACCACTCACTCTTCGTATCAAGAAGCAGTAAAAGGGTATACTGCATTTCAAAAAGAAGTAACGGATGCGATCCAAGTTCTTGAGAAGAAAAAAGTAAAAGAAGCAGGGTTAAAGCCAAAGGGGAAACTTCAGGAAATTATTCGCAAAGCCCCTGTTACCACGATTGTAGATCTTTTGATACAGGAAGCGGTTGATGTGGGGACTTCCGATATTCATATCGAGCCGGGTCAAGAAGAGTCTCGTGTTCGTTTTCGTGTTGATGGCGTACTTCGTGTATATCTTGCGTATCCCGCCCATTTTCATTCTTCTATTGTCGCGCGAATAAAAGTACTCGCAAATCTCAAAATAGATGAAACGCGTATTCCTCAGGATGGACGCATTCGCACCAATGTCTACGGACAGGAAGTGAATTTGCGCGTATCAACACTACCGGTGATGCTCAATGAAAAAGTTGTAATGCGTATTTTGGAGTCGGATGTAAAAACTCCAACTCCGCAGGATCTTGGGTTTTGGTATACGGTTCTCGACGATATTGATAAAATTGTTGCGCGTCCTACAGGTGTATTGCTTGTAAGCGGTCCCACGGGTTCTGGCAAGTCTACGACACTTTTTTCGATGATTTCAGCTCTCAACAAAGAAACAGTAAATATTGCGACACTCGAAGACCCGGTTGAGTATTATATGAAGGGGGTAAATCAGGTGCAGATCAATCAGGACATAGGCCTCACATTTGCCGGCGGTCTTCGGGCGCTTTTACGGCAAGACCCGAATATCATCATGGTGGGAGAAATTCGTGATACTGAAACGGCTGAGCTTGCAATTCATGCTGCTCTTACCGGGCATTTTTTGGTTTCTACGATTCATGCAAAAGACGTTCTTGGTGTTATTCCTCGGCTCATCGATATGCATGTTGAACCGTTTTTGATTTCAGCAGCGCTCAATACCATTCTTGCGCAACGTTTGGTGAGAAAGACATGTCAAGCATGTAAAAAAGAAATGACCGTACCTCTTGCGTTGGAAAAAGAACTGCGTGCAGAGGTAGAAAATATTCCTGAATTATCCAAAAAAATGTTAGAAGGCGTTACTCTTGAAGGCACGTTGAAATTTTACAAAGCGGGCGGGTCACCTTGCGACGTGTGTGGGGGTAGTGGATATAAGGGTCGTACGGTTGTAGCTGAAGATCTTGTCATGACGCCGGAACTTACTGATATTATGAATAGAAAATTTTCTATTGAAGATCTTACCAAAGAGCTTCGACGACAGGGCAAAACAACTTTCAAACAAGACGCTATCATCAAGGCATTGCATGGGATTACGACTATCGAAGAGGTTTTGCGCGTGACTCGGGAATAAATATACAAGACTTTCCCCCTTCCTCTACATGTCAAAAGATGATATAATAAAAGGGTTAAATCATAAGTTTGTATCCATGTTTATTCGTTTTAAATCTCAACAGAAAGGGTTTACCCTCGTTGAACTCCTTGTAACCATAGGTATTATTGGCATTCTTGCCACTGTTACTGTGGTGAGTATTCAGAGCGCACGCACAAAAGCCCAAGATGCACGTCGTCTTTCTGAGATCCGCGCTCTTTCGGGGTCTCTTGAGGCATATGATGTCGATAATTTGGGAACTCTCCTCGAAGGCGCAACTGCCAATGAATGTATTGCTGCAGGACAACCCATACATCAGTGCACAAAACCGATTAACTTTTCGAATATTAGTGATCCCGTTGGCAAGAAAGATAATCCCTGTGTTGCTGGCTCTGTTGGTCCCTGTCAGTATTCCTTAGGCAAATCCGATCCCAAGACAAATGATTATGAGATATTTTTTAATATGCAATTAAAGAGTCCGTTAGGCGAAAAGGGGGTATACAAAATTAAGACAGGGGGTAATATAGAACGAGTAACACAATAAATATGAATAAGGCAAAAAATAGATATTTCAAAATAATTACTGCGGGGATTGGCATACTCTCCCTCTTTTCATTTGCGGTATTAGCGCAAACACAACCTCAGAACACTAATTCTTCACAGAAGTGTGGAGGACAGCAGGAACCACTGTGTCCCCTAGAAACTCCGGGTACTATATATGGATGTAAGGCTCCTTTTGCAAGCAATGGCAAGCTCTGTGTCCCCTGTGCGACTGATAGCGTCTATGACGATGGCAGATGTGTAATTCAAGACAAGCCGAAAAAAGAGGAATTGATAAAATTTACTGTCACTCCTCAAGAAATTCCCTACGGAGGGATGGTGACGCTTACTTGGAATATTCAAGCCAAACTACTTATAGAAAAGGGGTGTGTTGCTATTGGTCCCGGACACTGGGATGGACCTCTAACAGTTGAGAGCGGGTCAAAAAAAGTTAGTCCAGATCAAACACGTGAATATCGTATTACTTGTGGTGATCTTACGGAGTCGCGTGTTGTTCGAGTGAAAAAAGAAGGCTTTGTGAAGATCCCAGAAGAGAATCTATCACGAGTTGATCTCTATATTGATAAAATCCCGGATAATGGTGTATTCAAGGGTGAGCCAGTGAAGCTGCGATGGAACTATGAATCCGAGGGAATAGCTACAACTGCCGAGAAGTGTACACTTCGCTCTTCAGCTGATATTATAGCTCTCCAGAAAGGTTTATTGACTGGCAGAAATCCTTTCGTTTCCAATGAAGGGTCAATGGAGGTGACTCCGCAATTTAACGGTGAAGTGTATACTTTTGAGTGTCTTAGGAAGAGTATTGACCTTAAAATAACATACAATCGTCCTGATGTTATAGATTTTAATGCTCATCGTATCAATGCCGACGGATCTCTTGGTGATGAACTTCCGTATAGATCCGAAGTTAAACCGGGTACAAAAATACAGCTGGCATGGCATGTACGTGGCGCTGACGAATGTCGCGGAGAGATTATTCTTGCTTCACCGATATCATCTCGGTCATATGTTCCTGTTAGTGATGAAGCCCTTAAAAGCAAGGAATATAGTGACGATGAAAGGGCATGGCATAACCATCCACAGAAGTTTCCAGTTGGCAGTGCAAACCTTACGCCCCTTGACTCACGTATATATCAGCTAGTTTGCAATGTGGATAATAAAAAGTTAGGCGTACAGCAGTTGTTTGAGATCAAAACAAGTCTTGATCTCCCAGCACTTTCGTTTTCTGTACTCCCTGCTCCTTCTCCAGAAGGGTATCGTTTCAGCACCCCAAAGGCAGGGTATAAGACAGGTATAGTTCCCTATGAAATAAAATGGAGTGGTGAAAATATTTCTGCGTGTGAAGCCGAATCAAACGATGGTTCATGGAAAGGCAAGCGGGGATATAATGGGCAAGAGCTTATTTTTTCTTCTGCTACATCAACGTATACGATGGAGTGTGTAAGTAAGGGAGGAAAGAAGGTGCGGCAGGGTCCCAAAACTCCCGTAAAAAAAGAAACACTCTCCTTTGTTGAAACAAAGGCAGGGACTTTGGTGAATCTGAAGTGGAGTGGCATAGGGGTTGATCAGTGTAGCGCGAGTTCAGAGCCGCGGACTATGTGGAGTGGAGTAAAAGGGTATGATGGAGAAGAATCCGTTGCAGTGGATCAAAAGACGATATTTAATTTGGCGTGTGGTTCTCAAAAGGAATCACTTACCGTTGCTATTGCAAAAGAGCAAACAGTAGTACCACCCGAGATTATCGATACACCTCAAAGTAAACCACAGAAACTCTCCATCTCTTCCATTACGTATTCTGATACCATACCAATTCCAGGCAAGCAACAACTTTTTTCAGGTATGGATATACATAATTTTACAGACAAGCCCATTGAGGTCGGCTCTGTACTTTTGAAATTTACCCAACCGGTTGTCAATAGCGTTCAACTTCAATATAGTAATAAAAAAGGTGAATACGATAAAGAAGCAACCGCCGTATCAGGTCAAGGACGAGAGAACTATTTTTATTTCAAATTTCCAAAATCATTAGTCATTGAACCTGATCCGAAAATTCCATATAAACGAGGGGATGCAGGACTTATGAAATGGTGGCTCGTGGGTGCTGGGAAAAGTGTGGATAAAAAAATTGATTTTGATACTATCGTTGATGAAGTTATGTCTCTAAAAGGTGAGACCATCGAGCTTGAGGCATATACAGAGCCAACGTTCCAGTTCTCTGTCAATAATCTTGCAATGTCCATTGGTGAAGATCCAATATCGTATAGTATCCTCACTGTCGCGCCTGAGCAACCATTGCTTTTGACCTGGTTTTCAGAAGGTATGGATGAACAAAAGGGATGCATCGCTTCAATAGGTCTTGGAGGAACAGATCGAGATAAGCGAGAGTGGTCAGGAAAAAAAGATGTATTAACTGGAGAAGCATGGGTACACCCTACGGTTACAACGTTATATAAACTGAATTGCTCACGTGGCGAGCAGACTATAACACGGGATGTGTTTGCTCAAATCAATGAACGTTCCAAATCTATTCCGTACATAGATTTCACCTATCGTAAAGGCAAAAATTCAAAGGGACAGGCAGGAGTGTACACTTCATGGCTTGTCAAAAACGCTTCTTCATGTGAGGCATCAAATGGAGATCATGAAAAACAAACATCATGGAACGGTCCGCGCGTTATCAGTGACAAGATTCAAACAGAGTTTGTGCAACGTCCGGCAGGTGAAAATAGAAATTTTCTTTTTTTGACGTGTCAACCAAAAAATAAAGAGCTAAGTGGATATTTTTCATCGTCTCACACGGTACGTTGGGAGGACGGGAAAGATGAAGATGACGCACAAGTTTCTCTCGCACTAGATTCGTCAGTACCAAATGAACTTCCTGTTGGCGCGGTATCTGGCAGACAACTCCTTGGTTCATTTAGTATGGAACTTCCCAAAGGTACAGATCAAGTTGATCGTATTGTTGTTGTCAGAGATGAGAAGTTTGGCGAACAATCTCTTGGTCAATTTTTTAAGAACATTGAGCTTCAGTATGATGATGTTGTTTCGGGTAATCGCGGAATAGAACGCTGGTCAACTGATGGTGATAAGGCACTTACGTTCAAAAGTCTTTTTTCCCTTCTGAAAGGTGTTCGGGGTTCCGTGAACGTTTCTGTATATGGAGAGCTGGTAGGTGCTGATGCATTGAAGAAATTGAAGATTTCTGAAAAAGGCGAACGACTGCGACTGGTAATTGCTGATGTTGACGCACGTAGTAAGGACAAAAAACTTATTCTTCCTCAACCGTTTGAATTGCAAACGTTTGTAGTCAAAATTCCGGCACCAGTCCCAGTGTTACCACCCGTTGTTTCAAAAGGTATTCTTTTTGCGTCACACGACGTAAACGCCGAGATTGAAATTCAGGATAAAGCAACACGTCTCACTCTTGCTAATCTTCGTCTGGAAGCCCTCGGAGAAGATATTGAAATACGTTCTATTGCAATCAATCAATCTTTTGGAAATGAACTATCATCCTTTTTGGCGGGACTGCGCCTCATTTCGAAGAATGAAGAATTTGTCTTTGTGCTCGGAGATGTGGGAGGGGATACGATTTATTTCACGCCTGCCTTTGGGAAAAAACTCATTCTTCCAAAAAATGGAAAAACGATAGAATTACTCCTTGTTGCAGATGCGGCTGCGTCAATATCGGAAATCCTGAAAGAAAAAATCCGTGATAACCCTGTTGTTTTGAGCCTTAAGACAAACGGTGTGTCTGGCGTAGGACTTGCATCAAACCAATCAATCGGAAACAGTACGCCATTCAATCTGGTGACTTTAACCGTTCCACCAAAACTTGTGGACAACACAGCGTGTGACGCAACAGTTGAAGAATTTAAGGCAACAGGCAAGATTCGTTGCGGTCGCATACAATGGGATATCACGCCTAAAAGCGCGCAAGTGTTTAACGGAGATCCGCGCGCCTACTTGATGAAGTATGATGAGCTCTATGGTTTTTACAAAGACTTTATGGGTGGATATGAACCAAGGCAAGGCAAAGTTACTCTTCGGGAAAATCCAGCATTGGGGCATCAGGCAGAAGGAGACTGGGTAAATGGTGTTATTCCTATGGATACGTCTTTTACTCTTAACCATATTGTCGTCTTAGGTAATTTCCCCACCAAGACTTTTTCACCATCGTTTATGCATGAGATGGGCCATATTTTTGGCCTTGGTCATGAAACACGGCCTGCGTATATATGGAAAGATATGGTCGAAGGTCACGCAAATATGGTGGGTATCCTACCGTATATGATGGCATATGACGGGCAGTTCAAATTGATTTCTGATTTTTGGTGCATCAATAAATTGAAGAAGAATTATCCCTGCGAGGACTATTTCACAAATTTCGAAGATTACCCAGAGTGGCTTGGCGCGAATAAAGATCTTGAGAAATATCAGGAAAGAGGCGAAACTTTCAGCACCCTTTTTATTGATCCGCCAAAAGATCAAAATGTCTACGAACGCGGTGGAAAATTCCAGACCATGCTTACTACTCTTTACTCTGAATTCAAGAAACAAGGGAAGGGACCACAGTTTTATCAAGGGTATAAAAATGCCTTGCAGTTCTATATCAAGAATCCATCGGTTTTCCCATCTTCGTGGTTGAAAGGTGATTCAGATTTTGAGATGGCGTCTGACACCATCTTAAAAGCGAATACATATTTGCTTCTTTTGAGCGCTTACGCAAAGAGTGATATTTTGAGCGAGTTTGAGAAACGATGGAGAACTCCGATCTTGCCAAAAGTCAAAGAAGCATATGCGGCAATATTGAGAGAGAACTATAGCGATGCGTCGATTCTTGCAGCTGTGAAGGCAGTACTTCCTAAATCCCCATTTCCCCGTAGTATACAGATGCTTCCAAGCAATGGACTTATCGGAGAGTATTTTTCGAATACGGATCTTACAGGTGTTCCTCGCGCCAAACGTGTAGATTCTCAAATTGATTTTGTTTGGAATGGCACATCACCAATAACCAATATTTCAGACACCAACTTTTCTGTACGATGGAAAGGGTTTATTGTAGCGCCAGAAACTGCCACCTATAATCTTTACACAATCGCGGATGATGGTGTGCGACTCTGGATAGGTGATAGGCAACTTATTGATGACTGGAATGTACATAAACCTACGTTAAAGAAAGGGGTTATCGAACTTGGAAAGGGGAAAAGCTATCCAATCACGCTCGAGTATTATCAAATGAATTGGAACTCTGGCGTGCGTTTTGCATGGGCCAAGCAAGGAGACTATGAAGATATTATTCCTTCGATGTATTTGTTTCCAACACAGCCGTCCAAGGATCAAATAGGAGAAATTCTTTCTGCAGTACCTGTAAAATCAACCATCACACTTTCACCTCAGCGAGGGAAAGTAGGTCAAATAGTTTCAATGAAAGGATCTGGTTACCCTTCCTCAGTAGGTCTTCTTGTAAGATTTGATGGAACGTTAGTCAATGTCACTAGCATTTGGGTGACGGGTAAAGATGGAACATTTGAGGACTTAAAAATTACAATACCGGCAACAATTAAAAAGAAATATCGTGATTCTGTATTTTCGTCGTTTACAAGAGAAATAGATGAGCCTGTTGGACATGGCAATCATACGATTGAAATTACAGATGGAGCGGGAACAAGTGTGACGCAAACTTTTGTTGTAGAATAAAAAAATATCTATGCATAAATTCTATACTATGAAACACATAATTCGTTTAGCGTTTGGAGTAAGCATGGGTATCCTTTTTATCGTCTTAGGAACATCATCATACTCTCAGACTGTATCTTCCGACCCTACTCATATTTTGCCAGTACCACCTATTTCTGGGAGTCTTAATTTTTCCGTTACGCCTACTGGTCAGAAAGTCGGATTTACTGAATATGAAGTCGCATGGGGAACTGTTTTAGGTACAGCCCGTGACTGTGAAGCTTCCTCCAATACAGGTATATGGTCGGGAACGCGAGGCGTACGAGGTAAAGAAAAAATTCAACCTCGCACGGATACAGCCCTGACTCTTTCCTGCACAGTTGACGGAAAGCGTTTGAAAGAAACAAAAGAGATCACAGTAGAACCAACGGTCACTCTCTTTTCAGATCGTGTTTTTACTCAAATATCGGGAGTTGTTCCAAGGAAAGAAGTATCGTTGAAGACAGGCGAGCTCGTGGTTATTGAATGGACATCTAGTAATGTGAAAAGTTGTGAACTTTTCTCAGAGCCTCTAGATCTTAAACAAAAGAATGAACAATGGACATCTCGCAAAGGTGTCGTTGGACGTGAAACAGTAATCGCTGAGTATTCTACACGCTACAAGCTTACATGCCTGAATCCAGGACGAGAAAAAGGAACTCGAAGTGCAAGCGATACTATTTCTGTTATTGTTTCGGATGAGAAAAATTTGCCACCGCCTGAAGAAAAAAAAGACGTTGAACTCTACCTAGAAAAACCCCAACAAAAAGAAGTTATTGCCGGTACAAACGTTGGATTTGGATACATTGTTCGAAATATCATAAATGGAGTGACAACGTGTAATGAATCCAATAATGGTGATGATAATTCTTGGACAGGCGCATTTAAACCAGAATCAAGCAACAAAGAACAACCAAGTATACAAGGCGCACTTACTATTACACCAAAGAAAACAACGACGTATATTCTAATATGTAAGGGTCTCAAAGGAAATACGGAACGTAGAGATGAATTGACTATTACCGTTAAAGATACATTATCTCTTGAAAATGTTTCCCTGAAAGGGAACGATACATTTCAGGCAGGCGATACGGCTGTTGCTCTTGGTCGTTTTAATGTCAAAAGTCCTGAAGATATTGAGATTAGAGAGATTGGATTACAAGTTAATCGTAACCCTGCAAATGCGTCGAGTACTTTAGTAGGTCCGTTTCGTATCACGATTCGAGAAGAAGATATCCGCGGAGGCGGTTCTCCCAACACTATTCTTGCTCGTGCTGGTTCTAGTTTAGTTTATGAAAAACTTGATAGGGCAGTTCTTACTGTATTTCCGATATTAAAAGCACATACGACATACCGCATTACTTTAGAAGGAGATATTGGTCAAGAGGTTTTAGTAGGCACTACATATTCTACAAAGATTGATCTTACATCGATATTTCGTAAAAAATCAAATGAAATCATTGATCCTGTAATCCAGGAGCAGACTTCAGACACATTCACTGTCACAGAAGTAAAACCTGCAATTGCTATAGCTCCTAATCCGGCGATCCCATCGCTTAAAGTAATAAAAGGGAGCACAAAACAAAAAATTGGTTCGTTTATTGTGAGTCGTAACCATGCAAAAACAAATGATACAGTATCGTCATTGACAGCAGTTATTGGTTTATATAGTACTGGTGTTTATGATGGAAAATATAAATCATATTTCAGGAATTTCTATCTTTCTGATGGGGAAACTATAATTTCACCTGTAGTCCAGAAAGCAGATTCAAAGGAAGTCATTTTAGTTGGAAAGTTAACTCTTACCCCTAACCAAAGCAGTATAATTGACATATATGCCGATGTGCTAACTGATGCACCTACAGTAAAAGGTTCAATCATATTATCTCAAGTAAGCGTACAGGGAGCTAATGGTACGTTGGTTGCTACATACGGCAATGCTACGACATTGCAACAATATGAAGTAGAAGAAAAGAAAGAAGAGAAAAAAGAAGAATCTAAGGCGGCTGCTCCGGCGGCGGCACCAGCCGCGGCTCCTGCAGCATCCGCAAAACCATCAGCTCCTGCGGGCGGCGGCGGAGGTGGAGGCGGCGGTGCTGTCAGTGCTCCATCAGGTCCCTCGTCGATCGCTCCAAAACCTCCAGTACAAATTCCCGGTGGACCTGTAGGAATACCAAGTCTGGGCGTGGAACCAAGTGGCCCAGGGGGTGGATTTGGCCCAAGTGGTCCCGCTGGCGGCGGTGGTGGAGGGGCAGCTGGTGTGATACCAGGTTCTGGCATGGGTGTTGGTGGTCCTGGTCCTATATTTGTACCATCAATCAAACTTGATACTGATGGAATAAACATAAAAGAATCTACCGACGCGACGCAACCTTTTCAGATCAATATTTCTGCAATTAAAGCGTGGACAGTCGGTGATGAGGGAATAGGGCTGAAGTGGAGTATTGCTGGAAAAAAATCGAATGTCAAAATCAAAGAATGTTTTCTCGTAGGCACCGATTTTAATAGTACGAAAGTTTCTCAGAGTACACTAGAATATAAAGTTTTTCCGAAAAAAACTATAGCGTCATACTCTTTGACTTGTTACTATGATGCACCTGGGAAAAAATATCAGGCAGTTTCCTCACAAAATGTTCAAGTTGCCAAGCTTATCGATTTTCAAGCTGATAAGACTCAGGTCACCCTTGGCGATCCTGTCACTCTTTCATGGCGTATGTTTTCAGGAGTCGATGAAAAAAATAATCCTATTACCATCAAAGAATGTACATTGGCAAGTACGGATGATGGTGCCCTGAATCCGGGAGTAAAGGTTGCTTCATTTGGAACACAAACATTTTTTCCTAAAAAAGAAAAAACTACGTATCGACTTGTGTGTCTCTATCAACATAGTAGTGGAACAGCATATGATGATTCGGTATTGAAAGTTACTGTCGATCCGCCATTAAAACCGTCAATCGATAGTATCACTATTGAGTCCCCAGTCGGTCAGAGTTCATTTACGCCTCGTTTCGTATATTTTCTTGTGCACGCCGACGATCGAAAAGGATGGAATATCGGAGTTGACGGGTGTAATGGGCGTACGATCCCGGCCGGATATCCGCCATATACGAGTTACACAAATCGCTATCGATTTGATGCATCTGTCGGAAGTAAAAATGTTGTCTGTACGGTCAAAGTTCGTTCCGCGGATGGTAAAGTAGTTGTGCAGGAGAGTTTTCCATTGAAGGTTGTTGAGATAGTGCCAGATCCTCCAACCGTTGGTGTGATCTATGTTGATTCTCCAAATGGAAAGAAAGAAGGAACTGAACAATATGTATCATTTCTTCTTGGAGGGTATTATTTTCCAGAAGATGGTGATGGTACTGCTAGCATAATACGTTTACCGTTTGAAGAACCTAATTGTACCACAGGTCTTATGGGTGTTACATTAGATGATCTTTCAACGGAGTCGCTATATTATAAAACTGTGAAGATGACGTTTAAACCACAGGGACCTCTTACATGTACCCTTAAAATGCGGAATCGTGTGACAGGAAATGATTCTGCTACCAGGACATTTTCTGTTCCTTTCGAAGCCGCACCACCTACTTCTCGAGCACTGAAGGTTGAAGAAAAATTAACTTCGCAAGAACTAGAGGCTCTTGTATCGAAAATGAAGAGTGGCGTAGCCCTAGATCTTAAAGAAGCGAATTTTACAGCAAAATTTATGGGGCTTGTGGGAAATAACTCTGGGGGTCTCATCTCTGACAATGCTGCGAATCTCATCTCTGACAATGCTGCGAATTTGCAAGAGTTGAAGAGTCTCCTTGGGCTTACTCAAGGAGCAGCTCTCGTAGGCAATAATTCTGCTGGGCTTACTCAAGGAGCAGCTCTCGTAGGCAATAATTCTGCTGGGCTTACTCAAGGAGCAGCTCTCATAGGTAATAATTCTGCAGGGCTTCGTTCAGTAATGAATTTACTTAAAACAGATGATGAATTAAAGACAATAGAGCTATTGGAATCAATAAAAGAAGAAGATTTCAAAGCTTTTAAGGCCGCGACAAAAAAACCAGAATTGACAATAGTGAACCCGGCACCGCAAGATAAAAAGTTCATTACCGTAGCTGAATATCAACCTGTGACGATTACCTGGGGTACAGGAACGAAATGGAAGAACTGTTATTCTTATGCTCAGGATAGTACAGGAAACATCGATCTTAATGGGTGGTCACGCGCACAGCCAAGACCTTCGCAGTATCATCAGCCACCATTTGGGACAGTAACATTTGTTCCGACAGAGAATCTTTTCATTGGACTTAACTGTTATGACAGTGATAAGAAAACCTTGGCAGGTGACTCTGTTCAGATCAAAATCAATTCTGCGCTTCCTCGAGTTGATATGATTTCAGCGCCTGGTAAAGATGGCCCCATGCTCACATGGGACGTGCAGTCTGAAGATCCATCAACACAATGCGCTATAACTGGAGGACCGTATAAAAATCTTTCTATTCCTCGCGCTAACTTTTTTACTACCATGACGAAGAATGTGAAAGAGGATATATATTCTTTAACCTGTAAGAATAAGGCGGGTACCATGACACAGAAAGCAGAAGTAAAGAAGGGGTTAGCATTTGTACTTCTCTCAAGTGAAAATGGAGAAGGAAATTCATGGCATGCGCAAACAGCATCCTCGGGTAGTCTTGATGTCGTTGATGTCCTCACAAATATAGACGAAAAACAGTGTGACGGTATAGACGCGGGGGTAGATCCGGCGCAGACACCATACATGGAAACACTAAAATTTACTTCAAGTAAGAAGCAAAAAGATACA
>OBEQ011916259.1_pt1 | contig 13351 bp, 15 predicted proteins | sample 1670901 | NCBI WGS metagenome assembly OBEQ01 (sample SAMEA104232315, study PRJEB22302) | groundwater metagenome | biome: forest; feature: aquifer; material: groundwater | place: USA | collected 2011-08-07 | depth 5.4 m
AATCCTTCATGTTCTTCATGGTTTAAAAATAAAGCCAGCTCCAGTTATTTCATGCACGACCCTTAACTTTCGGGAGCATTTTATGTCTGAAAATCAGTCTATTAAAAAATGTGTCGCCTACTGTTTGGCGCAAAGTTTTGACATCAGTGCATTGGCAAGATTGTTATCCGAATCATCTCTGATAAGGATTATTAAAGGCGCATTACTGATTGAGAATGACCAATCCTGGTCGATAGTTTTTGCTTATGGTGCTGTTGTGCATTGGAATGTCAGCCTGGAACAGCAGGCCAAACTGCATCAGTTATTGTTGGATCACACAGAAAATCCATTGTCCGCGATAGAAGAAGATAACTTCAGTTTCACTCTCGATTGCCCAAGCACACGCATTATTGAAGATCATATTGAAATCGAATCGTCCGATCCTATTTTGATCTTTGCCTTATCCCAAGGCATGGCGCAATCGATTAAGTTGGCCTCTTTCGAAACCAATGCCATCACAACCATTAACAATACCAGCTATATTCCCAAGTCATTAGCTGAAAACGGAACAATCCGGCTAAGCCGTAATAAAATCGCGAAAATCCGCGGACAACTGTTTTTGACCAAAAGCGATATTATTTTGAATTACGACTTGCTGGATACGCCTGATTTTTTTTGGGAATATCCGGAATATGAAGCCTTTTACGGCGTCACTGCAAAATACCTGGAAATAGCCCAACGGACTGAGGTCTTATCAAAAAAGCTGGAAACCATCCACGAACTGTTCGAAATGCTGGCGGATGAACAAAAACACCGGCATTCAACGATACTGGAATGGATTATTATCTGGTTGATTGCTTTTGAAATAGGCATGACGATATTCGACAAAGTGCTCTGAGAAATAAGTAATTATTTACCAAGCAAAAAACCTTAAATAATAGAACTCAGATAGTGCTGACTAAGCGGATTTAATCTTGTTTTATCTGCGTTAATCAGCAAAATCCGCGTCATCTGCGTTCTATTTTTTCAAATACTGAATCACTAAAATTAATCCCATCATGCTCAGCTACCGACATTCCTTTCATGCAGGCAATTTTGCCGATGTGCTAAAACATATCGTCCTGATACAAAGCCTTGAATATTTAACAAAAAAAGACAAGCCCTTGTGCTGCATCGATACCCATGCAGGTCCCGGAAAATATGAATTGGACGGCGACTACGCATTAAAAAACCGGGAGTTCGACAACGGCATCGCCAAGTTATGGCAACGCAATGATTTACCGGAATGCGTTGCCCACTATGTCAGCCTTATCAAACGCTTTAACAAGCCGGACAAATTGATGCGCTATCCCGGTTCGCCGTTAATTGCCAAACAGTTGCTGCGCGACAAAGACCGGCTGTGTTTATTTGAACTGCATAACACCGAAATAAAGCTACTGACTGCCGAAGCCAACAAGGACAAGCGCATTAGCGTATTTCATGGTGACGGTTTAAAAAGCTGCTTAAAATTGTTGCCGCCGTTCGAACGCCGGGGACTGGTATTAATTGACCCTTCCTATGAAATAAAAAGCGATTACCAACAGGTTGTCGAAACCTTGGCCGCCATGCATAAACGTTTTGCCACCGGCACTTATGCGCTCTGGTATCCGGTAATCGAGCGCAGCCGTAACCAAAAGCTTGAGCGCGCCATTCAAGCCGCCGGTATCCCCAATATTCAGCTATTTGAGCTAGGTATACGCGCGGACAGTACCGAGCACGGCATGACCGCCAGCGGCATGATTGTGATCAATTCGCCCTGGACTTTAGCGACTGAAATGAAACAGGTTTTGCCTTGGCTGGCTGATGTTTTAGGTCATGACGGACAGGGCTTTTACCGGATACAGACGTTAGCCGGCGAGGACTGAAGGTATAAAGAACTAAGGAAGTTCACGGATAGCTCAGCAGTAGACATTCAATGTATAATTCAAACAGATGCTGACTGTTCGAAGTCAGCCTTGAACAGTCAGTGCTAATGGAATCCAAAGCTTACTTGGACATCTAAAGTCTGTTTTGCTCCAGTCAGACCTCATCAACATGAGAGAACTGAGAATTTCTCACAATTACAATTAATGACACACGAATCCACTTCAATAGCGTACTCAACATACAGAAGAAGCCTATGTCCGTAAACGATAACCAACCTGCGTCAAATTTTATCCGCCAGATCATTGCCAATGATCTTAAAGACAACAAAAACAATGGTGAAGTTGTCACCCGCTTCCCTCCCGAACCTAACGGCTATCTGCATATCGGCCATGCAAAATCGATCTGTCTGAATTTCGGCATCGCCGCCGAAAATAATGGCCGCTGTAACCTGCGTTTCGACGATACCAATCCCGAAAAAGAAAGCGACGAATATGTGCAATCGATCATGCGCGATGTACAGTGGCTGGGCTTTAAGTGGTCGGAATTACGCCATGCCTCGGATTATTTCGAACAGCTTTACAATTATGCCGTGCAATTGATCGAACAAGGCCAGGCTTATATCGATAGTCTGTCGGCGGAAGAAATCCGGGCCTATCGCGGCACGCTGACCGAACCCGGCAAAGAAAGCCCCGACCGTAGCCGCTCGATAGAAGAGAACCTCGATTTGTTTAAACGCATGCGCGCCGGTGAATTTGCCGACGGCCAATATGTGCTGCGCGCCAAGATCGACATGGCCTCGCCGAACATCAACATGCGCGACCCGGCGTTATACAGGATTCGCCGCGTGCATCACCAACGCACTGGCGACGACTGGTGCATCTATCCGATGTATGATTACACCCACTGCATTTCCGACGCACTGGAAGGCATCACTCATTCACTATGTACGCTGGAATTTGAAGATCACCGCCCACTTTACGACTGGGTGCTGGATCAAGTTAAAACGCCCAGCCATCCGCAACAAATCGAATTCGCCCGCTTGCAACTGGAATACACCATCGTCAGCAAGCGCAAACTCAATCAGTTGGTCATGGAAAAACATGTCAACGGCTGGGACGATCCGCGGATGCCGACTATTGCCGGTTTACGCCGTGCAGGTTTTACACCCAAATCGATACGCGATTTTTGCGAGCGCATCGGCCTGACCAAGCAAAACTCATGGATCGAAATGGGCGTGCTGGAATACTGCATCCGCGAAGATTTAAACGAAAACGCGCTCAGAGCCATGGCGGTTTTACAGCCGTTGCGTGTGATCATCGACAATTATCCGGAAGACCAAGTTGAGCAACTGGAAGTCAGCAATCATCCGCAAAAACCGGAACTGGGCAAACGCATCGTGCCTTTTTCCAAAGTTATCTTGATCGAACGGGATGATTTTGCCGAAGTGCCGCCGCCAAAATACAAACGCTTGGTCGAGGGCGGCGAAGTCCGTTTACGCGGTTCTTACGTAATTCAATGTAACGAAATCATCAAAGACTCCGACGGCAACATCACCGAACTGCGTTGCAGCTACGACCCCGATACATTGGGTAAAAATCCCGAAGGCCGCAAAGTCAAAGGCGTCATCCACTGGGTTTCCGAGCAGCACTCGCAACCGGCCGAACTGCGCCTGTATAACCGATTATTCAGCGTGCCTAACCCGGACAATGAACCTAACTTTCTCGACGTGATAAATCCCGATTCATTGGAAGTCCTGACCGATTGCAGAGTGGAAGCCAGCCTAGCTAATCCTGAACCGGAAAGCCGCTACCAGTTCGAGCGCACCGGTTATTTTTGCTTCGATGCGATAGACAGCGTCGATGGCAAGCTGGTATTTAACCGCACAGTAACACTACGGGATAACTGGGAAAAAGATTGAAAAAATACGGCAGTATTTTTTCTAAACAAGCAACGTAACTAAACTTAGCGTAGGGCGTGCTGTGCGCGCCGACGAAGAGCAAAAAGGCGCGCATGGCACGCCCTACCCAGCTAACATTTTTTATTTTAAACTTAACCGCGAAATCACTATGAACCAAGACAGCATTAACCTGATCGAACAATACTACGCCGCATTCAACGCCGGAGACATGGACACATTCCTGAACCTGTTGACCGACGACGTCATCCACGACATCAACCAAGGCAGACGCGAAACCGGTAAAGACGCGTTCCGCAACTTCATGGGTAGCATGAACGACAGCTATAAAGAAGAACTGGTCGATATGGTCATCATGGCCACAGCCGACGGCAAACGCGCCGCTGCCGAATTCGTCGTCTTGGGCGAATACCTGACAACCGACGAAGGCCTGCCCGAAGCAAAAGGACAAAAATACCGCCTGCCTGCCGGTGCTTTTTTTGAAATCCGCGATAACAAAGTCGCCCGCATTACCAACTATTACAACCTGCAAGATTGGATTGCCCAGGTTAGCGCATAGTTATGCAATAGATTGGGTGCAGTAACGCCTTTCAGTTTTTTGTCATCTGCACCCATTTTGGTGAATTTAACGAATGCCCGCTAAAAATAATAAACCGCGATTTGTTTATTTTGCCTTTCCAGCTCACCAATAGCCAATAAAAAACAATAACCTGAATAATAGCAAAATAAATAGCTCTGACCTTTTGGTTTTGCAGCGTATTTCTGAATTTAAAAATTGGCTATATCGGGGATCTATTATTCGTATATGATAGACGCCGAAAGGTAATTTCCCTTTCGATCATTAATTTTCAGAGAGAATCTGGAAATCACACCAAAACACCTCATAGGTATATGATGAATTTATTCAAAAAAGCAGTACTCACTTTCTCTATGGCTATTTCTTTAGGTGCAAGCACCGTTGCTTTGGCTGAAGATGCAAAAGCAAATGAAGTTATCGCTCACATTGAAGAAGCAATCGCTGAAATCAACAAACACGATTTCAATGCCGCTTATGCTCACGAAAAAGCGGCACGTACCGCTTCCGAAGAGATCGTAGGCAACGAAGCTACTGTAAAACAAGGTCTCGACAGCATTATTAAAGCGCAAATAATCGGTAAAAGTGCCGATGAGCCAAAAGCTATTGCTGAATTAAACAAAGCATTAGGCTTTTTCAAGTCAATCTAATCATTAGATCCGGCTTTTAGTTGGGACGGGGTTAACTTAAGTTGATCCTGTCTTTCATCCAACACAACCGTTCCCCCGTCTAAAACTTTTCACGGCTTAGCCGTAAAACCTCTTGTTTACATGCATCAACCTGACGATCCGATATCCTGTTATCTATGCCCGCTTTGTGCAGCCTCGCTACAGTTAAATCAAAAAAGCTACGTTTGCGAGAATAACCATCGCTTTGATATTGCAAAAGAAGGTTATCTGAATCTTTTGCCGGTGCAATTCAAACATTCCGCTGAGCCCGGCGATAACAAGCACATGATGCAGGCCAGACGCGAGTTTTTGGAAGCCGGTTATTATGAACCGATGGCTAAAGCGGTAGCGATGATGATCGATGCGAACCCTCCCAAACACATGCTGGATCTGGGCTGCGGCGAAGGTTATTACAGCCGGAAAATCGAAACCTTTTGCATCAACAAGATGAAGTTGCACGGCGTTGACATTGCCAAATTTGCGATAGCCGCGGCAGCCAAAAAGCAGCCCAACGCCCGATTTATAGTCGCAAGTTCAAACCGCTTGCCTTACGCGGATCGGTATTTCGATTTTGTCCTGAGGGTATTTGCTCCGTCAAATAATGATGAGCTCAAGCGGGTACTGAAAGCGTCAGGATTTTTGCTAACCGTGACGCCGGGCCCCAGACATCTATGGCAATTGAAAGAATTTATCTATGCCGAAGTCAAGGAGCACGCTTTAGAAAGCGAGCTGCCGCAAGGCTTTGAGCGCATTGACAGGCAGCGCATCAGTTATAAAATCGCCCCTAATCCCCAGCAACGAATCGCCCTGTTGCAGATGACGCCTTTTGCCTGGCGAGCCAATGAAAGTGTCCAGCAAGCCATTAAGGATGTTGCGGAACTTGAGATAGAAACCGACTTTATTTTGACGCTGGCTATAAAAACAGCTTTATAAGGCGAGAAACAGGGCGATAGACAGACCTTCCAGGTTTTTACTGGAGCCGCTCCCGGCGGCTCCAGCACTTCCGCCATCCATGGCAGTCGTAAAACCTGGAAGGTCTAACCGGCAACGTTCTGATGTATTTTAACTATTTTCGTGTTTTTCGTGCTTTTCGTGGACTACGCTTTTTTATTATGAGCATGCCTAACATCTTACGGCCAATATATTTATACATAGCTGTATGAAGCACTCTATCTTCCTGTCTTACCAAGAAAATACGCCGATACTATCGTTACGCTCATTTTATTGATCCAATGTATCCGTACCACAATCTGCCGCGTTGCCGTCACCAACACAGCCATAATGCTTAATCGACTTGTTATAGACTTCTTTTATGCAGTCGACATCGGTTCCGCAGGCATATTTGGATTTAATGGATTGTTTCCAGATTTCTTTTGTCGCAACAGCATCTATGGATTTTGCTTTGACGTAGAGCTCCATATTTTTTACATCCAGAGCAGCCAGGTCTGCATTAGTGCAAATTGTAATTTCCGCTGATTTGGCGGCTTTACTACAATCGAAACTTGGAGAGATTTGTTTTGTCGTGGTAACAGTGGGTACTTGTTGCGTAACGGCTTGTTGAGGGGCTCGTTCTTGACGCATTTCTTTTTCAGCCTGTTCGGCTTCCAATAATTCTTTGTTTAATTTTTCTAATCCTTGTTTTTGCAGCGCCGCCCTAAGTTTGTCATCTTCTAACTGTTCTTCTTCTGCCTCTGGTTTTACTTGATTTGCCTCTGATTTTAAACGCCCGACATCTTGCTTCGGCTGTTCATTAAGCTGAACATGATCCACGTCCAGCTCTAATGTGGGCTTTAATAATGCAAAAGTTACAATCTGATCGAGTAAATTGGCCCATCCGGCATCTTCAATCTCAACATGCTGCGTTTTTTTACCTTCGCCAATCAGCTGTATTTTATATTCGATATCTTGAGTAAAAACATTAGCGCTATTTTCGATGTTAAATTGACCGGCATAAACAGCAATTTTAGGTTCATGTTGAATTTCCCTGGCCTGATTAGCATCTGCCAGCATAGCCGTTGGAATCGTAACTTTTAATAGTCCACTGCAAAGCTTGTTGTTATTGGCATCCTCTTTCACCGTATTAATATTTTCAAGCGCTATTTGAAGCTGGGCTAGCGATTCTCTAATTTTAATCCCGCCAAACACAAACGAGCCATCGTAATAGTCATACTTTTTATCAGCCGTTAATTTTGCCGCCTGCTCAGTAAGACGTTCACCAATTAACTTTTGTGTATCCGTAGAAGAACAGCTCGGCGTAGGTATTTGTTTATCGCAGCCGGCCAACATCAGGCTGGTCAGAAATAGAAGTGGAAGGTGTTTAATATTCATTAACTTAACTTATTTTTCGGCAGTGTCTTTCGTAGATCGGATTCATCAATCCATGAATAATTTAAACGATGAGCATGAAGGCTTAAATTCAGCCACAGATCACCAAAAGTAGGCGCCTCCAGGCGACACGGATTAAAAGGATAAGGTTCAAGGCGAAAGGCGACAGTGTATCGATGCCCGATTTTTTCGCCTTTCACCTTTCATCTCCTTTTTTATCCGTATTAACCGCCTATGTAATCCTTTTTCCCTATTTCCACACCGTTATGGCGCAGTATCGCGTAAGTCGTGGTCAGGTGAAAATGGAAATTGGGTATAACAAAATCAAGCAGGTAAGCTTGTCCTAAAAAATTGAGCTCTCTGCTGCCGAATTTCAATGTTATCTGCCGCTCTTCACTGCCGTCGATTTGCGCCGCGCTGACGCTTTGTAAAAATTCTTTAGTCTTGGCGATACGCGCTTGCAATTCGGCAAAAGTGCTTTCGTTATCTTCATAACTGGGCACTTCGATGCCGGCCAATCGGGCAGCGCAACCTTTGACCATGTCAGTCGCAATTTGAACTTGGCGGCTGAGCGGAAACATGTCGGGCGCCAGACGCGCATTGATAAAAACGGCGGGATCGATTTTCTTCGCTTCGGCATGGGCCGCGGCTTTATCAAGTATCGCGGATAAATTTCCTAACATACGCACAAAAGCAGGGATAGAGGCTTGATACATGGTCAATGACATAATGATTACTCCGGTGGATGGTGAAAGGATTTCTGTAAATACTGCCAAACGATAACGCCGAAAATTTCTAAGCAATTACAGGTTAACGTTGGCTTTTCGATTAACATGATGCCGAGTTTAACACGGCAAGACTGCAAAAATTTCCGGCTCGAACGGTTTTTTCGTGGGCTTCCAACGCTTGCCGAAAGCTTTATTCAGTTAATGGACGATTCAGTTCAGTGCGCCATTTATCGGGATCAGAGCCGGACTCGGGGCCTGACAGATAGCATTCCCATAAACTGTCTTGCACGTTAAGCCCTTCGCTTTCAATCCATTTGCAAAACTCGCCCCAAGCTGCGCCAAGCCCTTCGTATCCGCCTTGATAGACAGTGCGAACGACTTTTGCAGCAGGCAATTTGCTCATTTTTACTTGACCGGCAGCAGTGATTGGCCGGTTAACCGGGAACCCCACCTCGAAATCAAAAACGTCGGATGGCCTGTTTTGATGGTAAGAAAAACACGGTCCGGCGATAGTGCTGCCTTGGGCGGCAATGGCGGATATTATTTCTGCAATGGCAGGTCCCATTACCTCGCTGATTTCAGCACGAGGAACGGTCAGATGGATAACCGCAGTCAGCTGTTCGTCCGTTTGAATGAATTGTGGTGTAAGCATGTAACCTCCAAAGATGAGGTCGGCATGGTGCCATTATGCAAATTGAATGGCAACCTTAAACTTGCGCGCTTGGTTGCTGTTAATTGCGCAAGCCGGCGAATCACCAAAGTTCGTTTTCTGACCTGAATTAGTCCTAAGTCAAAGATTTTCTTCGAATAATTCGGAAATATCGCGCTTAAAGTATTGTCTGATAATTTTGGCTAACTCGTTTCTGGCATATTCATCATGTCGTGCAAATTGGTGGTACAAGGGCGCCACAATACCAACGAAAAGATCCAATAATTCCGGATCAAAATGCTTGCCTGAGTCTCGCAGGAGGTGATCTATCGATTCTTCGTAGCTCAACGGCAATTTGTAAGGGCGCGCCGACGTCAAGGCATCGAACACGTCGACGATGGCGAAAATACGTGCAGCCAGGGGAATTTCCTGCGCTTTCAGTCCGGAATAATAGCCGCTGCCATCGAATTTTTCATGGTGATTGCCGACGACCTCACTGGCATCGTGTAGCCATTGACAATGGTTGATGATATCCAAACCATGGCTGACGTGGGTCTTCATGATTTCGAATTCATCGGCATCCAGCCGGCCCGGTTTAAGCAGTATATTATCCCGGATAGCGATTTTGCCGACGTCATGCAAAAAGGCTCCCTTGATCAGCGCGCGAATACGGCCGGTCTTCAGTCCAGCCGCCTCAGCGAGCCTGACGGCATAGATAGTCACCCTAAAATTATGCGCATCGGTGTCACTGTCGCGCTTGGCAATCGCACTACCAAAACCTTGCAAGGTTTCCAGATTCGCGTCGAGCAGATGTATAGATAATCGGCCAAGGTGATCGAATAAGCGGCGTACCACCGGATAATGTAATGTTGTCACTAGCATGACAAGCAATACCGAAACAGCGACCGAATGGGTAATATCGCGCCAGAACGCCGTGACAGCTTCAGGAGCAATCATATAGACGGCCCGTAATGTAGCCACCAATGTTTGGGTTTGGGAATCGGTGATATTCAGGCTAACCGCATACCCTGGGCGACCGTCAGGCCCCACCAATGAGGTTAAGACAACCTTGTTTCCGGTAATGACCGCTTTCTGGTCATAGTCCTGAATCAAAGTTTGTAGCCCGGAATAGCCCAAATCGGCCCAGCGCCCGATTTCCAGGCCTTCGGCATTGCGAATCGACAGCCAGACAAAACTCCCCAATGCACTATCCGAAGAAACTTTCTCCAAATCGTCTACCGCTTGCTGCACCAGGCTTTCCCAGGGGCTATGGCTGATTTCTGCGATATATTGGATCCGCAGCCTCAATAACTCGATGACAAGATTCGTACGTTCAGCAATGATTGCTTCGGATCTGCTGCGCTCCTTGAAGAATACGGCGCCACCTATCAGAACTGACACTAAAGCCGATAAGATTATCAAGCGAAATATCAATATTTTTCGTAAAGAACGAATCCGTGATTGCATCGGTACCGGCTCCTGAAAGATGTAATGGTTGCGTAGCATGCGTTTGAGCGCCATCGGCTGATGGCCATGGCCGCCACTTTGCGGACAATGTGGCTTAAGCTTAGCCGATAATAACGACCACGTACTCTCCATTTCTTCCGGAAATTTTTCCAGCCGGGTTTAGCATTTTTCAGCGGCATATTTATAGTTAATTACCTGATTGGCGGCAAGCCGTTTCAGCCCGTATGACTGGTAATTGTAATAGCTTGATGTTGCCGCAAGGCGGCTGTAATCCCATTCAACGACTATCTGTGTTAATTTTATCCGTTGAGGCTTAAAAAATTCTTGATCTTTCTACCGCAAAACCATAGATAGAATTACTATTAGCTTATACAGGCATCAACATAGGTAAAAATTCTATGAATACGGTTGCGTTAACAATTCGTGTGGAATGTTATGCCGGTTATCAGGGAGAGAAAACACCACGGCGTTTTTTTATGGGGGATAAAGCTGTTGAAATTGAAGAAGTCATCGACCGTTGGTTAGCGCCTGAATATTCTTATTTTAAAGTGCGCGGAAGCGAAAACGATATTTATATACTGCGGCATGATGAATTAGCGTATCAATGGGAACTGACAATGTTCCAAAGCGGGAAGTATGATGGCAGTCCATTATCTTCAACTTAATGGCTGATGTTATGCAGTTATTAGAATTTTAGAGTGCATTAATATTTTTTTATTCTGGAGGTTGTGCGTGGATGATCTCAAGCCTTTTTTAGACCGCTTTTTAACTTCACTGCCTATTTCGCCAATGACTGTATTAGCGGTCATTGCACTGTTGGTTGGAGCGATGATGTCGTTTTATACCATTCCGGCTGAATCGGAAGGTATCGTACTCCGCTTTGGCAAATATATTGAAAAAGTGCCGTCCGGGTTACATGCCAAGCTTCCGTTTGGCATCGATCGTATTATTCCTGTCCCGACTCAACGCCAGCAAAAACTGGAATTCGGTTTTGCGACGCCCGGTTACACCAATCCCGATCAAACCAGTAACGAACCCATCCTGGAAAAGTCGATGGTCACCGGCGACCTGAATGCTGCCTTGGTAGAATGGATTGTGCAATATCGCATTACCGATCCTGAAAAGTATCTGTTTGATGTGCGAGATCCTGGAAAAACTTTAAGAGACTTATCGGAAGCGGTCATGCGTGAAGTGATCGGAGACCGGACGGTCGATGAAATCATTACCATCGGCCGTCAAGAGATTGAGGAAACCGCGCTCGAACGCACCCGTGAACTTGCCAAGCGCTACCAGCTCGGCGTCTCTATTAATCAAGTACAGTTAAAGAACGTTAATCCGCCCGAGCCGGTACAACCTTCGTTTAATGAAGTGAACCGTGCTCAGCAAGACCGGGAAAATGTGATCAACCTGGCGAACGGCGAGTACAACAAAGCAGTGCCTCGCGCCCGCGGCGAAGCCGACCAGAAAGTTCGCGGCGCCGAGGGTTATCGCTTTAAACGCATTAACGAAGCGGAAGGCGATGTTTCTGCGTTCAATCAAGTGCTGGATCAATATCTCAAGTCGCCGGATATAACGCGTACACGTATTTATCTTGAAACCTTGGGCGATATTTTGCCGCAAGCAAGACAACAGATTATCGTTGATGACGCGATCCAGCAAATATTGCCGATGCTGCCTTTTCCAGCTAAAGCTGTGGAGGAACAAAAATGAATAGTTTCGGAAAAAGCGGTTTGCTCATTATCGTCTTGGCGGCTGTATTATTTCTTTCGATATACACCGTTAATCAGGCCGAACAGGTCATCATTACTCAGTTCGGCAGTCCGGTCGGCGATCCTATTACCAGTCCGGGTTTGCATTTCAAAATGCCTTTTATCCAGCAGGTCAATACCTTCGATAAACGCTATCTGGCATGGGATGGGCCGATGGTTGAGATGTCGACCAAGGATAAGACTTACGTACAAGTCGATACCTTTGCCCGTTGGCGAATCACCGACCCGTTGCGCTACTACCTAAGGCTTAGGGATGAACGTAGCGCCCAGTCCCGGCTGGAGGATATTTTGGGCAGTGAAACCCGCACCGCGATTGCCCGGCATGAACTGATTGAAGTAGTGCGCACCGATAAAGACCGGAAGCCATTACAAGATGAGAGCTTGACCGGCCCCATAACCGGTGAAGGCACACTTGGCGTATTACGGCCGATCCATGTTGGCCGGGTCAAAATTGAAAAAGACGTGTTCGATGCGGCGGCGCCGAAGCTGGCCGAGTTTGGTATTGAACTGCTCGATGTCCGCTTTAAGCGCATTAACTACAATCATCAAGTGCTCGAACGCATCTACCAACGCATGATTAGCGAACGCTTACAGATCGCACAGCGTTTTCGCTCCGAAGGCGAAGGCGAAGCTGCGCGAATCAATGGCAACAAGGACAGGGACCTTAACCAGATCGAATCCGCGGCCTATAAGCAAGTCCATGAAATTCAGGGCGAAGCCGACGCCAAAGCCACGGAAATCTACGCCAAGGCTTATGCACAAAAGCCCGAAGCCGCGGAGTTCTATAAGTTTACTAAGAGCATGGAGACCTATCGCAAAGTTATCAACACCGATGCGACCATTGTGCTTTCGACCAACAGCGATTTATTTGCCTTGCTCAAACGGGTAGAACAGAAAAATCGTTAAAAGCATGATGCTCCAGTCTGCGATGCTGTAGCCATCACCCAGAAATACCCGACGTAGGGCGTGCCGTGCGCGCCTTGGTCGCTCGGACCTGCATCAATGAATTTAAACTATGACCATGAAGAACAGGAAGGGCATGAAGACTTCAATTCTTCATGGTCTTCATGGTTTAAAAGCCAGCATGAATATTACTTTTCAACAACTATCAATCGCACAGGCTTCTTTAAAGCCTTGCTGAGAATCAGGTAAGTATCCCGATCAAATGCGGGCCGACTCGCGCCTAACAAGTTCTGCACGTCGGCTTCATTTTTCGCGGTTCCCAAGTAGCACCAACGATCAATAACATGCAACTCATCGCCTTCCTGAATCCCCACTGCCCCCGGATAACGCCAAGTGGCCAGTTTAAGCTTGTTCATCGCGATAAGCGTAAGCGTCCAGCCGAGCCATCTAATTTAACAAAACGCGATCA
>OBEQ010170743.1_pt1 | contig 13346 bp, 21 predicted proteins | sample 1670901 | NCBI WGS metagenome assembly OBEQ01 (sample SAMEA104232315, study PRJEB22302) | groundwater metagenome | biome: forest; feature: aquifer; material: groundwater | place: USA | collected 2011-08-07 | depth 5.4 m
ATAGTATGAAGTATACCTCTAGCCTTTACCGGGTTACTTCTAAATGTATTAAGTATATGCAACATCTTCTTTAGCACCTCTTCGTAGCTTTCCTTTTCATGTTCCTTAAGATGATTTAACCTTTGCTTAGTTTCTTCGGAAAGTTTTATGGTTGTTATCTTCATATTGGTATCTGTGAGTATACCTATTTAAAGATTTATGTAATGTTCTAATTATGTAGTTACTACATCACGGAAACCTTTATAAAGTGGTAACAGGTCTTAAAAATAACTAAACTTATAAAACCTTAACATGAAACAAAAAGTTATTTTGGCTTCTTTGGTAGCAATATTGGCTTTAACGCTAGTAATGACTACTGTGGCAGCTGCTGACTTTGTTGGAAACGTTAATGTAGAAATTAACGACTTAGTTGCGAGCCAAAGTTCACCAACTATTGCGGGTATGACATCTGATGTTGTTCCTGTGAAAGTTATGTACCAAGGCCTTAGCGATACTTCAGACGTTAGAGTAGAAGTCTTCATTGAAGGATACAAAGACTTAGTATCTGAAACAACAGATAGATTCCATATAATAAATGGAAGCGAATATGTTAACAGATTCTCAGTTAAGTTACCTTCAACTCAAGATTTGAGTTCTCTAAACGAAGATTTGAACTTAATCGTAAGATTCAGTGCAAAGGGTCAAGACTCAATTGAGAAAACGTATGCAGTAAAAATGCAACGTGGTCAATACAGTCTAAACCTTTTATCGGTTGACGCACCTGACGTGATCTCTGTTGGTGACACATATGATGTAGATGCAGTTGTTCAAAACAACGGTAACCAAAAGTTACAAAACATTTACTTAAGTGTTACAATACCTGAACTAGGATTATCTAGAAAGGTATATGTAGGAGATCTAGACGAGCAAGATGAACGTGTTTTCAATGATACTAGAAGTATCAATAGACACGACACTGATGAAAAAAAGGTATACTTACCTATACCTAGCAGTGTTGCTCCAGGTACTTACGATGTTGAAGTAGAAGCTTACAACTATGATACTGGTGTTACAGTAAAGAGAAATCTTGTACTGAAAGCTGTTCAAACTGGAGTTCTTCCAGTAGCAAATAGCAAGACACTAGGTGTTGGTGGAGAGGCAACTTATGATGTTGTATTGGTTAATCCAAACGACAAATTAGTTGTTTATACAATAACACCAAGCGGAGATACATCAGGATTTACTGTTGATATTTCTGATCCAGTAGTAGTTGTTCCAGCAGGTTCAAGCAGAACTGTAAAAGTTGCTGTTAAAGCAAATAACGATGTTACAGAAGGTACGCATTTGATTAAGGTTGACGTGAATTCAGAATCAAGTCTTGTTGAGCAAGTTGTTCTTACAGCTAATGTTCAAGGAAAGACTTCACCTGTTTCTGTTGTTTCTGGTGGAAGCAACGATACAGTATTCATTCTGACTGTTGTGTTGACAATAATCTTTGTAGTGCTTTTAGTAATATTGATAGTGCTATTAACAAGAAAGCCTGAAGAAGCAGAAGAATTCGGAGAAACAAGTTATTATTAATTTTTTTATTTTTTTTATTTTATCTTGTTTTTATGATGAACTTCTTTAATTAAATAATATAAAGAAGAGAGGTATTTTTTGATAATATGAAAACCAGAACAAGGACCAGATGGAAAAATATAACAAAATACGACAGTGGTCTTTCTTTAACAACACCTACTTTAAGAAATGTTGCTGTAGATTTTGGCTTAAAATTTGCGGGAGCAGCAGTATGTTATGGATTAGGAGCTTTGGTTGGTGAAGCAATGGATCATATTACTTATGTAAATTACTTTATTCCTGATGCCGTGCATTATGTTTCAAAAATTAATGTTGAAGGAAATCTTGACGGCCTTTTTGGTTTACTTGGTTTAATTTATGGTGGAAAAAATTCTGGAATTAAAATTAGTGAAAAGGATCCTGATAAAATAGAAAGAGTAACATTAAGTCCGGTTTCGATTGGTTATTAAAATGCAAAACAAAAAACTTGAGAAAATTGTATCAATAGGATTATCAACTATGGCTTTAGTTGCTCCATTAGTTATTGGAGTGGGGTTAATTTATGAAAATCAAAAACTTGTCGAGTATGGTATGTTTACTGCTGCTGTTTCTGGAATAACTGCTGTTTATTTTTTAGAAAAAAAGAATTATAAATCAGAGTAACTAAGATTTATTATGGCAAAATATAATCCAGAAATAATTAATAAGTATAAAGATGGAATTATTGGTATTTATATAGAAGATTTAAAGTCAATAAGTATAGGGGATATTCCTACTAATTTTGAAACTCATTATAACATGTCGAAAGAAGCTCTTCCATTTTTTTCTATATCTAGAAGACTAAAATACTTTCGTATTTTAGAAGCAGGATATAAGCAGGTACAATATTTAAGATCCTTAAGTGAGGTTAGCTCCTTGAAAATAGGTGAAAAAGCACGTAGAAAAACTATTAATAATTTTTTAAAAGATGATGATTTTAAATAAAATCTAATATTAATTAAATAACTAAAGATTCTACATTATAACCAAGATCTTTGAACTTAGATTCTAATTCACTTAATTCTTCTTTTCTATCTAAGTGAACTATTCTTTTTGCATTTTGATATTTTGTTTGTAATCTATAATCTATACATCTAATAGTATCTGGAAGTTCACCCATTTCATCAATAATTATTGGAGTATCATGAATAAAAACTCCGTAATAATCTAATCCGACAGCATATTTCTTAACATCTCTGCTAATAACTCTAGTAAATATTAAATCTATAGGGGATTCTGTGTGTCTAGCTTTAATCCATTTTGTTATTTCGGCAGCTTTTTTTGCTGGATTTGGATTAGCCCCTATTAGATAAATATGTTTCAAAGAATTTGGATTAAAAATAGGGGTTTGTCTTTTTACTGATGTTCTTCTCTTGAAAAATTTTCTGAATCCCATTTTATTTGTGCTTGAACTTATTTATATAATAACTTTCTTCTTTAATTTGTGGAATTTCATAGAAAACTTCCTTATGTCTTTCGCCTTCTCTTGGTTCATTAACATACATTCTTCCTGCCTCTTTTACTATTCTTATAAGAGGATTTATTCTTTTTAATTTTGTCATTGCAAGTACTCTTGTCATTCCTTCTGGATGTTGAGTTGTGATCTCAGCAAGATCCATAATTTTATCTAATCTTTTCATAAATTCCCCTTGAAGATAATCTGTACGTATGTCTGGACTTCTAGCTATCTCTAAAAGTTCTCCTCTAATAACTATACCATTTACCATTAAAAATCTATATAATTATGGTATTTAAATCTTATCTTTTTGTTATTATTAAGTGGTTACATTAGTAAGGTTTAAATAGTTGGAATTTTTATATATTTTAAGATAAGAAATAAAATGACAAAAATTAGAATTTTACATGCGGATGATAAAGCGGAAGAGAATTTCTATTTAAAGAAATCACTTGGGGAAGTTGAATTTGAAATAGACTATGTTACAAATTCTGATGAATTAGTAGAAAAAGCAAAAGAAAATCAAGGTCTTTATGCATTGATATTAACAGATTGTGATATGAGTGATAAATATGGAAGTTATGGTGGATTACATGCTTCAAGAGAGATAAGAAAGTTTGATATAAAAACTCCTATAGTTCTTTTAAGTAGTATGCATGTTAGTGATGAGGCATTGAGAGAATCTGGAATAAATGGTAAAATTGAAAAACATATAGTTGATGAGAAATTAAAATTTTTAGAAGAAGTAAATAAATATCTTGTTAGGAGTTAAAATGGTAAATCAAAGTAAAAAGGAAGATCAAAGATGCTGGAATAAATGGAGAAAGTCTGGAGCTGTTGGAAATATAGATGGCAGAGCTATTGGTGAGGCATATGCATTTTTTTATTGTGATTCTCCAATGGAAAGAATAAAAAGAGCAATTCCATTTTTAAGAGAAGATAGTCAGACTCCTAGTGAATTGGAATTATCTTTATATCAGGGAAATGAAATAGCTGAAAGAACAAAAAATAATCCAAAATTAAATTATTTGGCTGATAGAGCTAAAATGGATGGAACAAATATCTTAATGTATGGAAAATATCTTCCTAAAACAAATAAAGAAACTGCTGATGAACTTGCTACTCTTTTGAATACTTCTTATGCTTCTGAATTGTATGAAAATAAGAATGAGTTTATTGGTGGAATAATATACAAACAAGATGGTGAGTATGTTTTTAGAGACTAATTTATTAAATAATTTATTCATTTTCCCATCTTTCATCATATTTGTTATCCCAAATTTCCTTCATCTTTTCTTTCTGAATTTCATGTAGGAACTTATCATTTTGATTTTTTTCTTCCATTTTTAATAACTGAGGACCTCTAATCCTTTTATATTCTCAAAATGTTTTTTATTTTTTGTTATTATTTTATTAACTCCGTTTGATAATAAAATGGCTGCGATTGCAATATCTTTTTGATCAATTATTTTCCCTCGTTTTTTAAGATCCCATAAGATTTTTGATGCTAATTTGGATGAATCCTTACTTAAATTCAATAGTTTTATATCCTCAAATAAAATATCATAATAATTAACTTCGCCCCTATATTCTTCATCTTTTTGGTCTATCCCTATAAATATTTCGAAATGATTTAAATAGGTCGAAACTATTATCTCGTCATCTATTTTTGAGAGAAGTTCCTTTATATTGTTATCATTTTTAAAAAGATCTATTATTGCATTAGTGTCTATGCCTATCATTTTTTCTTTTGTTTTTCTGCTAGTTCTTTTCTAGCTTTTTCCATATATCTTGCTGTATCTTCCATTCTTTTATTAAAATTTTCTCTAAATTCTTTTATCCTTCTTTCCTTTGCATCCCAATCTATGTTTAGGTGATTCATGGCTCCTGCAAATTTTAATAAGCTTTTTCCAGTTCCTCTATTCTCTTCATCTTCCTTTCTTAGTTCTAAAATAACATCAGAAAAACTTTTATCTCCCGCTTTTAAAGATTTTAAAAATCTGTAAGCTTCATCTTTAATTGCTATGTTATGACTTGCCATACATATACATATGAGTACTCATATATAAATATTTCTATTCTTTCACACCTGTAAACTTAATACTTTAGAAATGCCTTCTTGCATGCTTACTCCGTACAAAAGATTTGAAGATTCGGAGATGATTGAATCATTATGTGTGATGATTAGATATTGACCATCTTTGATGTTTTTCTTTAATAGGTAGGCTAGTTTTTCACTATTTTTTCTGTCTAATGCTGCATCTATTTCATCGAAGATGTAGAATGAATAGGGCTTAACTTCTTGTATTGCAAATATTAAAGATAATGCTACTAGAGTTTGTTCTCCTCCTGATAATGATGTGACATCAAAGTCTTTTCTTCCTTCAACTCTTACTTTTATATCGAGGCCTTTTTCAAATATCTCTTTCTCATCCTGAACTTCTAAATGTACTATACCTTTACTGCTTAATTGAGAGAAATTTCTTGAGAATAATTCATTTACCTGACTTAACATATGAACAAATGTCTTTTTCTTTTTACGGTCAATTTGTTCTATTATTCTTAATATCTCTTGTTCTTCTTTTTCTAAATGCTCAACTTTTTCTCTAACTTTATCATATTCTGCTTTTATGCTATCATAAACTTCCAAAGCTTTCATGTTAACATTTCCTATTTTTGCTATTGTTGATTCTGCATTTTGAAGTTTACTTTGTAACGCATCTAAAGGTAAAGGAAGAATTTCAACATCCTTGAACTCTTCACTTTCTTGAGAGAAAGTATCTTTTTTAGTTTGTATTTGGGCTTTAGTTATTTTTAAATTATTTATATCATTTTCGATTAATCTTTTTTCATTTTGTTCTTTAAGCATATTGGTTTCTAATAATCTAGCACGATCTTGCATTTTATTTCTTTCTTCATACATCTTATGATGCTTTTTCCTTTGTTCTTCTTCTTGAGATTCTTTTTCTTCTACTAAACTTTCTTTTTCCTCTAAATCAGAAATAGTTTCTTTTAATTGTTCAGTTATTTCTTCTTTATCTCTTAATATCTGCTTTATAGCAAGTTTTGTTTTTTCTAATTCTCTTTGTTTTGCAGTGATTTCAATTCCAAGATTTCTTTCCTCACTTCTTGTTAATTCGTCAATTTCTAATCTTAACTTCTCATATTCTTCTTCTCCAGTTTTTGTTAAAGAAAGCTTATTCTCAAAGGCTTTTCTTTTTGCTTCTAATTCTTTAATTTCTTTCTCTATAATATTAGTACGTTCATTGTTTCTGACTAATTGAGATTTTCTCTCATTTATATTTTGAATCTTTATTATTGCTATTTTTCTTATTTGAATTTCAGAATATTGTTTTGAGACAAGTTCTTTTAATGCTTCTAATTCCTCTCTAGATTCTTTAATTTGTTTTTCAAGATTTTCCATATCTTTTTCTTCTTTCTTAATATTGTTGTTTGCATCATCTAAGACATGCTTAATATGTTCTTTAGTCATTTTAGTTTTACATAAAGGACAGACATCTATTTTTAGTATATGATTTTTTATTCTTTCTGATTCCTTTACTATCTGCTGGCTTATTGCATAAGATTTTACATTTTCTAAAATATCATTTTCTTTTTTTGCTATTGACAGTTTATTTTGTTCAATTGCTGCCTTTAAATTAATAAGAATTTTATCGTTATCATTAATATTTTTTACGTCCTTTAATTCTTTCTCTAAATCTTCTATTTGGCTAAGAATTAAGTTTGATTCGTTTTTTATTAATGGAAGCTGTTTTTTGTTATATTCTATTTGTTCTTCTATTGAAGATAATTTAGATTTTAATTGATAATAAGTTCTTTTGGCTTCATCAAGCTCTTCAAGTTTCTTCTTTTTTTGTTCTAATGCCTGTTTCTTATTAATTCCTTTTTCATTGACCATTAGTTGAATTTCTTTTTCTGTTGTTGTGATAGTATTTTTTAAGCTTTCTAATCTTCTATCTAATTCTAGTATTTGATTTTCTAAATGTCCTTTTCTTACAGAAGAACCTGCAACTTGTTGTTTTAATTCAGATATTTCGTTTAATAGCGTATCATGCTCAAATCCAGAAGATTTTTGAATTGTTTTAGATAAAACATCTACTTTTGTATTTAGAGATTCTATTTCTATTTTAACTTTTGAGAGAATAGAATCTTTTTTTTCAATATCTTTAACTTTAGCATCTATTTTTGTTAGAATACTGTTTAATTCCTTATCAGTTTCATTTACTTTTCTTTTAATTATGGAGAATTTACATCTCTTGATTATAATTTCTAAACTCTTGTATTTTAGTGCTTGTTCTTTTTCTTCTTCAAGATTTTTCAAGTAATTAGTACGTTCTCTTAAAACTGCATTTATTTGTCTTAATTTTTCATTTGTTTTCTCAAGCTCTTTTAATGATTTTGCTTTCCTTAACTCATAAACAGAAATTCCTGCAACTTCTTCTATTACTTTTCTTCTTTCTTCAGAATTCATTTTAATAAAATGTTGAATTTCTCCCTGAAGAATTATATTGAATCCGTATGGATCAATACCAGCCTGTCCTAAAAGTTCTAATATTTCTTGGCGGGTTTTTGTTTGGCCATTTATTTTGTATATGCTTTGGCCATTTTTTCTTAAGATTCTTCTTATAATAATTTCATTATCATCTAAAGAAAAAGTTTTATCAGCATTGTCAAATACAATTTCTACATAAGCTTCATTAGCTCCTTTAAAATGTTGATTTCCTGTAAAAATTAAATTAGAAGCTTTAGCTGCCCTCATACTTTTTATTCCTAATCTTCCTAAAACGAAACATATTGCATCTGTGATGTTAGATTTTCCAGATCCATTCGGTCCCACGATGCAATTCATATTTTTATCAAGAGTTATTATTGTTTCACGAGCGAAGCTTTTGAAACCTTTCATCACCAATCTTTTAATATATGTCATTCTTGTTATTAAAAGATAAAGAGGATTTTTAAAGATTTATAATTAAAAAAGAGATTTTTGATTTAGGCTTTTTACATGATTTTTGTAAGTTGACCATGATTTTCTAAATAAATCTGGATATTTCGACCAATTCTTTTTTAAAAATTCAATTGTTTTGGGATGTGTAACATAACCTGGGCCTGTATCTCCATATTTCTTTTTTATTTTATCCATTTCTTCTTCTCTTACAACCTTTGCTACTATTGATGCTGCGGAACAAACAGGATAATTAACGTCAGCTTTATGTTCTATTATAAGTTTTATTTTTTTATTTTTTAATAAATCCAATAAGTAGGCTTTATATTTGCTTATACTAGGAGAGGGGCAATCAATTATTGCTACATCTGGATTTATTTCATTTATTATTTCAGCTTGTTTATGTGCTTCGAGCCAATTTAAATTTAAAGTTTTAGATTCTAATGCTGCATCTATTTCTTTTGGTTCGACTCTTATAACTTTGTAAGTAAAATGTTCGATAATATGTTGGCTTAATTTCTTTCTTTTATTATGATAAAGTAATTTAGAATCTTTAACAGCACCAAGCGCCGCTTCTTCACCATCTTCAATTAAAACACCGGCAATAATCATCGGTCCTATTAATGGACCTCTACCTGCTTCATCTATACCTAGAACTTTCATATTGCCTCTTTTGTGTTATTAGGTACATGTTGGAATTTATAAGGTTTTATATAGAAAAAAATTATAAATGTAATCGTATTGAAATAATATGGAAGAGGAAAAAATTGCTGAATTTGTTGGGATTATGTTAGGAGATGGAAGTATAGGTATTTATAACACCAAATCAGGAGAGAAAGAGGGCAATAGAATTAAGGTTCATAGAGTTGTTAAAGTTACTCTAGACTCTAGAAATGAAAAATACATTGATCATATTGTTAATATTTTTAAGGAAATTCTCAGAGTAGAGCCAGTATTACACTATAAAAAGAATGAGAATGCTGTAGATGTAGCGACACATGGGAAAGATAGTATCGATTTTGTATTGAATAAAATAGGATTAAAGATTTCACCGAAATGGGGGAAAATGGAAATTCCAGAAAAATATAGTAGAGGTAAACTTTCCTTGTTTGTTCTTAAAGGATTATTTGATACAGATGGGCATTTATCTATTTTTAATAATAATGGAACTATTTATCCTAGAATAGAAATAAGATTATGCCCTAGTCCAGCTCAAGATCAGTTTAGCAAAATTTTGAATGAATTTGGTTTTATATATAAGATTCAGAATTTAGACAAAGGAAAAACTCGTATAAGAATTAGTGGAAGGGATCAATTAAAAAAGTGGTTTGAATTGGTTGGAAGTTCTAATCCTATACACTTAGAAAAACTCAAAAAATTGAGTTAGTTAGATTTATAAGCACACTATAGTTTTTATTTTCATAGCGGGGTGGAAAAGCCTGGAATTTTCGCCGGGCCCATAACCCGGAGGTCGGTGGTTCAAATCCACCCCCCGCTATTTTAAAAAGTATTTTAAAGGTTGCTATCCTTTTTTGTTTATGAATTACCTTTATCACAGAGTTCCGGAGGTTTTGGAAGGTAATTTACTTCTTCCGCAAAATTTGTTTAAGAAAAAATTAAATGCTAAAATAGTAATATTAAAAAAGAAAGGTGACTTCACGATATTAGATAAAATTACTAAATTACCAATTGTTTTAAAACTTATATGAAGCCAGATAAAAAACCTGAAAAAGAAAATATTTGGAATGTTCCAAATTTTCTGACGTTGATTCGTGTTATATTGGCGGTTGTTTTAATGTATTTAATTGTTGCCAGCTCTGATTTAACCTTAATATTAATAATATTTTTAATAGCTGCATCTACTGATTTCTTTGATGGGCAAATTGCTAGAATATTTGATTTACAGACTGAATTTGGAAGAAAATTTGATATTTTCGCTGATAGATTTCTATGGAGTTCTTTTGTTTTGGTTTTTGTTGTTTATTACAGTTTAAGGGGGTTGTTAACTCAAGGTTATTATTGGGCGTTTGTTATTCTTATGACTAGGGAACTTATCAGTTTGCCTTTTGCCTTACCTGCCTTTTTTAAGAAAAAGCCAGTTCCAAAAGTCAATTATTATGGTAAAACAACAACCTTTTTACAAGGAGCAACTATTCCTCTAATTATTTTAAGCATGGATATTCCTAATTTATTTGATTTTGCATTTACTTTATCTGCATTGACCGGGATAGTAGGATTTATATCTGCTACCACATATATATTAGCATTAAGAAAAAATGAGCGGGCCAGGACCAGGAAAAATAAAAATAGGAAAAGCTGATGTTTATATTCATCTTAAAGGTAAAAGTGGTGCTAGTGTAACACATGTTGATATTGAATTACCTGAATTGAATGATATATTAAAACCCAGGGAGAGTAGTTATGTTGGAGCCAAGAAAGGGGGAGTTTTTATAGGTTTGAAGAAGGAAATGATTAAACGTGCTGAAAAACTAGCTAAAGAATGAAATTAAAGAAGAATATCGATAACTTATACAATAAAAATAATGAGCAATAATCAGATGAGCCGATATATAAACCTCAATAAACTATAAATATTAAACATTATCAATGAATAAAAAGATGAAAAAAACTAGGTTAATTATTTTGGTGGTGAGTCTTGTAGTTGTTATTTGTATTGGAGTTTTAGGTGCTTTTTACTTTAATTATCATATTGTTTATAACGGAAATGCTGTTGTTTGCGCAGAAGAAGCCAAGTTATGTCCTGATGGGACTGCTGTTGGAAGAAATGCAACTAATAAATGTGAGTTTGATAAATGTAAAGATTTGGAGTATTGTGATACTAATAAGTCATGTAATGTAGGTAATTGTTATTTGTTTGATGATAATTCTAGAACGTATTGTTATTCAGGGAATCCTTGTAATAAATGTTCAGGTGGTAATTGTGACTTGCTTAAAACTAATCCTGTACAGATTGTTTGTGGTAGGTAGAGAAAAAATTTATGGATTTGAGGACTTTAAATGATGAAAGAATTAAAACAACTTGCTAAAATTAAAAAATTAAAGGGTAATATGAGGCTTGCAGCTGAAGGCTGGAAAAGTGATTATGAAATACTTATTGCTACTATTCTTTCAGCTAGAAGTTTAGATGAAACAACTATAAAAGTTGGAAAAATTCTTTTTAAAAAATATCCAAATGCTGATAAATTATCTAAAGCAAAAATTGGCAATGTACAAAAAGTAATAAAATCTGTAAATTTTTACAGAAATAAAAGTAAAAGCATCGTTAATTGTGCAAAAATGCTTAATGAAAAATATAATGGAAAGGTTCCACATAATTATGATAAGTTAGTTGAACTTTCTGGCGTTGGAAATAAAACTGCTAATGTTTTTTTATCAGAACATGGACATAATAAAATAGCGGTGGATACACATCTTTATTATATTTCGAGATATTTAGGATGGAGTAAAAGTAAAAAGCCACAAGATGTTGAGAAAGATCTTGAAAGATTATTTCCAAAAAGATATTGGAGAGAATTAAATCCTACTCTTGTAAAATTTGGAAAAAAGTATACTTCGAGAAAAGAGAAAAATAAGTTGTTAGATGAGATAAAAACTATTAGATAGTATAATAATACTTTTAAATTAAGATATTCTAAATCTTTCATGTATAGAGAAGTATTCATTTTATTTGATAGATTTAAATATGAGCACCACGAAGTTGTTGCAAAATTAGTTGATCCGTTTTTAAGAGAAATAGCCAAATTAGAAGGTAGTTTGGACGATCATAGAAGTCTTAGAGTTATAAATGATCAGCTAAGTGCATTTAATATTATATGTGACCCTAAATATGCTCTTGCGGTAAAGAGATTTGCTGAAGATAAGAAATTTAAATTGGAAGAATTGAATGTTAATAATTATTTCTTGAGAAGCTTAGGATAATTAATCTTTTATATTAGCATCTTATTGATAATTTATGAGTTTGGTGATCCAGATTGAGGAATTAAGAAAAAGTGATGTTAGAAATGTTGTTGAACAGAGACTTAAAGAGTTTAAAGAATTTGAAAATAAAACAGATAAAGAATGGTTCTGTGAATTATGTTTTTGTTTGTTAACTGCTAATTCACGTGCTCAAACTGCAATTAATATACAGAATGAATTGGGAGCAGATGGATTTTTGGATTTAACTAGAGAAGAAATAACTGAAGCGATAAAAAGAAATAAACATAGATTTCATAATAATAAAGCAAGATATATTGTAGAAGCTAGGAAGTATAAAGATATAAGAAGTATAATAAAAGATATGGATGAGAAAACTGCTAGGGAATGGTTAGCTGTTAATATTAAAGGATTAGGATATAAAGAAGCTAGTCATTTTTTGAGAAACACTGGAGGAACAAAACTCGCCATTTTGGATAGGCATATTTTAAATTTATTTTTAGAAAATGGTTATCTTATTGAAAAACCTTCTTCGTTAAATAGAAAGAAATATTTAGAAATTGAAGAAATTTTTAATAAAATTGCGGAACTTTTGGATATGAATAGTTCTGAACTAGATTTGTATATGTGGTATCTTAAAACTGGTGAGGTTTTGAAATAAAATATGTGTTATTATATTATGTAAATTGTGATAATAAATAGAAAGATATATATAACCTAAAATGGTAATTACAACAAGGTAGTTGGTGATTAAATGGATAGGAGTGGTGAGATTAATAGAATTTTTATTGTAGCAGTTATATTTATTTCTCTAATTCTTTCTATATTTTTTGTTTTGGGTGCTCATATTACTACCTATGTCGATGGTGCATCAAATACTACTATAAAAGAAGATATTTCGACTAGATTAAATGTTTCTATAAATAATACTAATATTGGAGTTGCTGCAAATAATACGGAAGTTAATTTTACTTTACCAAGTTCATTTACATTTACTAACGGTACAAATATTTCAGCCGCTTCTGCTGAAACGATTGTTATACTTTTCACAAACACAAGTAATCTTTTAAGTTTTTACAATTATACTTATTACGTTGTTAATGGAACTAATATTTCTTATTTCTCTTTTAATGTAACTCCTTCAACTCCTGGAGCATACGTAATTAATATTACTGTCTTAAATATTACCGGAGTATACAATAATAGTCTTAATATTACTGTTAATGATACAACAGCGCCTTCAAACATACAATTTGTTTCTCCTTCTCCTACTAACCAGACAAACTTATCTAGAAACTTTATTAATTTAAATCTAACTGCAACTGATACAAATATTAATACTATTGGACTTTTTTTATATAACTCGACTGGGCAGCAAATAAATGTTTCTTTTGGTACTAGTTCTCCTAGTTC
>OBEQ010739263.1_pt1 | contig 13346 bp, 13 predicted proteins | sample 1670901 | NCBI WGS metagenome assembly OBEQ01 (sample SAMEA104232315, study PRJEB22302) | groundwater metagenome | biome: forest; feature: aquifer; material: groundwater | place: USA | collected 2011-08-07 | depth 5.4 m
AATCTCTTCAAACGGTTCAGATTTCCTTGGCCCTGAGCCAGTCGAAGGGTCACCTTCTATTTCTTTAATAATTACTTCGGGTTTTGAAATTTCTAACTCAAAGCCCTCTCGGCGCAAGGTTTCAATTAAAATAGACAGGTGCAATTCGCCTCTGCCGGAAACTAAAAATTCCGTACTGCCCAACTCCTCAAGCCGCATACCGACATTTGTTTCTATCTCCCGATGCAGACGTTCGCCAATTTGTCTGGAGGTAACAAAAGACCCTTCCTTGCCCTTAAATGGTGAGGTGTTGGGGCCAATTTTTATCCGCAGGGTTGGCTCTTCAATAGCAATCAGGGGCAACGCTTCTGGGTCTTTGGCGTCAGCAACCGTCGCGCCGATACGAGCGTCGTTGATTCCAGTTAGAGCAACTATACTTCCGGCCGATGCTTCTTGGACTTCAATTCTCTCTAAACCTTCAAAAGTAAAAATTTTATCTATTCGGCTTTCACTTTTTTTGTTTACCCAGCCCCACTTTTGTTCCAAAAGAGGGGCTGGGCCTTCCGGATTTATCACCACAACCGCCTGGCCTCCCCTTATTTTTCCTCTAGCAATTCGGCCGATGCTATACCTGCCCTGATAATCATCGCGGTCAAGATTGGTAACCAAAAGCTGAAACGGCGCTTCAGTATCCACTTCCGGAGCCGGAATATGCTCAATGATTTTTTTAAATAAAACTTCCAAATTTGTTTCTTGGGTTTTTTCTTTGTCCGACGGGGCGTGGTCCCAAGCTTTGCCTTCGCGACCAATAGCATAGACAACAGCAAATTCCAAATGATGCTCCTCCTGCGCCAGATTCAAAAAAAGATTTGTCACCTCGTCTAAAGTACGCTTGATATTGCTCCCCGCTTTGTCAATCTTATTTATCACAACGATAATCTTGAGGTTAAGCTCAATCGCTTTTTTTAAAACAAATTTTGTCTGTGGCATCGGCCCCTCTTGGGCATCCACCAAAAGCAGGGCGCCGTCAGCCATGTTCAAAGTCCGCTCAACTTCACCGCCAAAATCAGCATGCCCCGGCGTATCAATAATATTGATTTTGGTACCTTGGAAATTAACCGAGGTATTTTTTGCCAAAATAGTTATGCCACGCTCACGCTCCAAATCGTTTGAGTCCATAATCAAATCCCGGCTTAACTCCTCGGCTTTGGCGTGAAAAGTGTTGGATTGTTTCAACAAAAAATCCACCAGCGTAGTTTTGCCGTGGTCAACATGAGCGATAATTGCTATATTTCTCAAATTTGAAATTTTTTCCATAAAACAAAGCCCCACAGAACCGGGGCCAGACAATTTTTCTAAAACTTATTGTAACATAACTTTTTGACAGATGCAAAAAATTGAGATGGGGTTATGGCTTGGTGACTGTTACTTTTGTCGGCGGAAAGTGAATAGGCACCAAGCCCTACGAACCAATTGACAAGCTCTCCCAAAAATCTATTCTTATGCTAGTTTTTTTAAAAAGGCGCGAGATGAGAAAAGCAAAAATAGGAATTATTGGAGCGGGGGTTGTCGGCACAGCAATTGCTAAAAGGTTGGCTTCGTCTCTGCTTCGCCAAGACAAACCGGTAATTATAGTTTTAGAAAAAAATCACGGCGTTGGTCTAGAAACAAGCCAATACAACAGCGGGGTGATCCACTCCGGCTTTCACCAAAAACCTGGTTCCTTAAAAGCAGAGCTAGCGCGCAAGGGCAGTCAAATGATGCAAAGCTTCATACACGAAAACCTGCCGTCAAACTCTTATCTTGACTGCGGCATGCTTATTGCCGTTTCCGGACAAGAAATTAGAAAAGGCCTCTGGAAAGAGTGGCGCTCTTTGTACTACCTGTTTTGGCAAGGACAAAAAAATAAAATTGACTTCAAGCTGCTGGGACCTGTAGCCGTAAAAAAGAAAGAGCCTCTTATCAAATCCTGGGGTGGAATTTTTATACCCGGCGTTTTTGTGGTTGATCCCCTTGCCGTCACTCAAGCATTTTTTAAAAAAGCGGCTGACGGCGGAGTTGAATTTTTGTTTGAGCAGAAAGTCCAAGAAATCAAAAAAACAGAAAATAACTTTTTGGTTGCTACCCAAGACAGTATTTTTGAGTTTGATTGTCTTATTAACGCCACCGGCCTTTACGCAGACGAGGTGGCACGTTTAGCCGGAATAAACAAATACCAAGTTTATCCTTGGCGAGGAGAGTATTGTGAAGTAGTCGGCATGCCTGACAACTTTGTAAACTCACTGGTCTATCCAGCCACTCCAACCGACTCCCCCAGTAAAGGAATACATTTCCGGCCACGCCTAAATAAACCTATTTTAATCGGCCCAACTGCCAAACTGGTTGACTCCAAAAAAAATTACAACCGCGACCGCGAGCCACTGTCAACTTTTCTCAAAGCCGCTCAAAAATTCTACCCGCAAATTACCGAAAAAAATCTTCGCCCTTCGTATGCTGGAATAAGACCCAAACTTAGTCAAAACGGAGGCGAAGAAGACTTTGTTATCAGCCTAGATTCTTTAAAACCTCACCTGCTAAACCTGATTGCCGTTGAGTCACCCGGCTTCAGCGCTTCTCTGGCAATCGCCGAATATGTTCACGAACTTTTGAAAAAATCGGGAATCTGCCCTTAACCTTGCCAAGTTGTTGGTAACACTTTATAGTAAGCCTATTGCTAAATTGAGATAGGCTTTTTATTAGGAGAAACCGTGTTCTGGTCAAAAAAGTTCTTTAAAAATTCACCCACCTTTATTCTCTCGATCCTTTCCAGCACCGAAGAAGCAGAAAAACAGCTGGCTAAACTACGAGCAAAAAAGTTTAAAGCCACTGCTGTTTCGGTTGTCCTTCACATACTTTTAATCCCCCTCTTTCTTAGTCTCTTTGTCAAAAAAGCCGAAATCCAGCCCAATGAAGTTATGGTTTTCATCAGCAATGCTCCGTTTTATTTGCCATCTGCGCCGGAACAAAAACAAGGCGGTGGTGGCGGTGGCGGCAAAAAAGAAAAACTGCCGCCAGAAAAAGGCAGGTTGCCGGAAACAGTTCGACCAAAGCTGGTAGCGCCAGACCCAAAAGAACCTCAACCGCTCGTCCCGCCGGAAAACAAAGATGACTCTAGCCAAAAACTGATAACTCCGGTAGATATTCCGCAAGATTTGGAACTGCCTGTCGGCGACCCACAAGCCCCGCCCAGCCAACAAAAATCTTCCGGACCCGGAAGTGGCGGCGGTATCGGCACTGGCGCCGGAACTGGTGTCGGTTCAGGTTCTGGTAACGGCGCTGGTTCGGGCAGGGGCGGCGGTGTAGGCAGCGGTTCAGGCGGTGGCATCGGCGATGGCATCGGACCTTTCGCTGTCGGTAACGGCGTGACCGAACCCATGCCAATATTCCAGCCTCTGCCGGAATACAATGAAGAAGCTCGCCAGTTGAGAGTTGAAGGTAGTGTTTTACTGGAAGCCGTCGTGCGCACAGACGGCCGAGTTGATAGCGTAAAAGTAATTAAAGGCCTTGGCCACGGACTTGACGAGTCGGCAATTCAAACAATTACCGAACGATGGCGCTTCCGACCCGGCACTTTCAAAGGCAAGCCGGTTAATGTCAGAGTTAGCATAGAAGTAACCTTCCGCCTTCTTTAACTTGACTAAGTCATCAAGATAAGATACAATATAAACAACCTTTTAGACGGAGGCTTTGAAATGACAGACGAAATTAACTATGATGATTATTTCCTAGAAATAAACTTTTGCCAAACAGGCCAGCACTTTGAAAAACTAAAACAAGAAGCCGAAAGAATCAGAAAAATACTGGAAGAATTTGTTGAGCCCAGAAAAACCCGGGACATTTCAAACCAGCTCTTGGATTGGGCGGTTGAGTTAGATCAGATTGTAAGTAAGCTGACACTTGACGAACACGTAAGCAAGAAGTACGATTACGATGGTTGGTTTTTTACTCACAAATCTAAGAAACCGGGTTTCCATCGTTGTCCTGACGGCTTGCACTTTTTGCAGTCTCTCAAACACGGTAATCTTAAAATCTCAAAAAAGAGAGAGCAAGAAGACATTGCTTACTTGCTGCAATATCTCAAAGAACAAAATCTAGGCATGGGTCAATTCAGACTTGCTTGCCTTAAAAATTACGGCTCAATAGATCTGGTCAGAAAAGAAACATTGAAAATTCTTCTGGCTGGTGAGCAAGATTAATCAAAATTTACCCCAGCACTCCCATTTCGCGGAGTGCTTTTTCATATTGGCCGACAGCCACACGGGCATCATTGTACCTAACTTGATAATCAGGATCATGAACAATAATATTTCTCAACTTATGCGCTTCCCAAAGATCATCAATTGAAGCTAGCTGGTTCCTGTCTATTTGTTTCATTTTTTCACCAAGGCTATCGCCGCGAAAACCCATTTGGCCCAAAATTTCTTCAAGAATGTTGTCGGCTTCAATAACCGCAAACTTCCACTCAGCGTCGCGCAACGATTCTAAATGTTCCCGGATTTCTTTCCACTTGGCATCATACTTGCTTTCACCAGCTTTGGACGGATTAATTTCTGATTTTAGTTCGGCGATTTGCCCGCTAATTCTGTTTCTTGATTTAATAACTATCCAAACCAGCAAAGCGCCAAAAATTAACGACAAAATTATACCAACCGTCTTTAAAATATTGATCGTTTGCGAAAAATCAAAAACCTTCACCGCGTTGACTGACTGGGCGGCAAGTTTTTCAAGGCTTGTCTGTCCCGGAGATATTGGAGCAACTCCCCGGTAAATGTTGCTCAAAACATTGTTAGTGACAGAATCTAAATTGTTTAAGTCAAGACCCACACCTACAAGGGTCATCCTTGTAGGGTTAAAAAACGTGTTATAATATTTATTTTTGGTTCTGTTCATGTTGATATGCTACCCTCAAAATTGTTTCTTCGTCAAAATGTTTGCCTATAATCTGAAGCCCGACCGGCAGTCCTTCTATCTTACCACAGGGAACTGATATTGCCGGCAGACCGGCAAGGTTTACTGGCACAGTATAAATATCAGATAAATACATTGCGAGCGGATCTTCTTTTTCGCCAATCTTAAAAGCAGTCGTCGGCGTAGTTGGCCCCACAATCGCATCAAACTTTTCAAAAACTTTTTCAAAATCTTGAGTAATCAAGGTTCTGACTTTTTGAGCCCGCAAATAGTAGGCGTCGTAGTAGCCCGAAGAAAGAGTGTGCGTGCCAAGAATGATTCTTCTCCTAACTTCGTCGCCAAAGCCAGCGGATCTGCTTTTCAAATAAGTTTCCAAGAGATCTTTTCCTTCTTTTGAAAAACCGTAACGCACTCCGTCGTAACGAGCCATATTAGAAGAAACCTCCGAAGGCTGAATTATATAGTAAGTTGCTAGGGCATACTCCGTATGGGGCAGGCTAACTTGGTCAACATGAGCCCCTAGTCCCTCAAGTTTGGAGATGGCCTGCTCAACCTTGTTATTTACCTCTGAATCTAAACCTTCGCCAAAATATTCTTTAGGCATGGCAATTTTCAAACCCTTAATTGATTTCTCTAAGTTTTGACTAAAATCCTTAACCGGTTCATTTGCGGTAGTTGAGTCCATTGGATCTTCTCCGGATAAAAAACTTAGTAGCAGAGCCGAATCGTAAACATTTTTGGTAATCGGCCCGATTTGGTCCAGACTGGAAGCCATAGCAATCAAACCATAACGCGAAACTCTGCCATAAGTCGGCTTTAGTCCAACTACCCCGCAAAAAGCTGCCGGCTGACGAACTGACCCACCAGTATCAGAACCAAGAGCCGCCACGGCCAAGCCTGCCGCCACTGCCGCCGCCGAGCCGCCGCTTGATCCACCCGGAACCCGAGTGTGGTCGTGGGGATTCTTAGTAACTCCAAAAGCAGAGTTTTCCGTTGAAGAACCCATGGCAAATTCGTCAAGGTTAGTCTTGCCCAAAAAAACCGCGCCGGCTTTTTTCAACTTCTCTATAACCGACGCGTCGTAGACCGCCTTATAATTTTTTAAAATTTTTGATCCGGCCGTGGTCACGGAATCTTTTAGGCAAATATTATCCTTGACTGCCAGAGGCACGCCGGCAAGCTCACCCAGCCCCACTTTTGTTCCAAAAGTGGGGCTGGGCTCTTGAAATTCGACCGTACTTAAGTAGGCATTAAGCGAAGGGTTTTCTTTTTCTATCAACCCCAAAAATTTATGATGCAACTCTTTGGCTGAAAAATCTCCTTTTGCTATCCCCTCTTGAGCGTCTTTAATTGTCAGTTTTTTTATATCCATAACTCTAAACTTTGGACTACTTCATTATTGCTTTAACTTTAACAAAACCGTCTTTTTTCTCCGGCGCCTGATCCAAAATTTTCGCCGTCGTTTCTGGACTATATAGATTATCGGTCGAATCTGGACGCATTACATTGGCAACACTAATACCACTGGTCGTCGGTTCAACTTGGCTGACATCAAGCTCTTTAAGCTTGACTACATAATCCAAAATCAAAGAAAGCTCCTTTTGGAACTTAGGCTTTTCCTTTTCATTCAATTCCAACCGAGCTAATTGAGCAATACGCTCAACTTCTTTTTCCGTAATCATAATCCCCTTACAAGGGTCATCCTTGTAAGGCTAAAAAATGTGGTCTAATAATAAATGTTCAAGCTCTTTTTTTTCTTTAATTATTTTATAACTTGATTCAACAAAACTCTCATAAGATCGTGCTCCCGTTTTATCGTCACCACTCTGATTTGAAAATTGACTAAGAATAATTTCCTTATCACAAATACCGCCATACTTCCCAATGTATTCTGGATAGCTACTCCAATAATAATCGCCAAGATTCTCTGTCAGTCCCCCGACTTTTGGATTTTGGTGGATATAAGCAGACAGCCACAAAAGATACTGATTGTCATCAACCGAAACTTGCTTGTATTGATCCTGGAATACGTGTCCTACTTTATTATATTTTTTATTAAAATAAATAGAATAACTCGTACAAACTTTGAGCAATAGTTTAGTAGTCGGAATTTCTCCATCTTGTCTTAATAAAAAGTGAAAGTGATTTGGCATTAAACAATAACTTATAAGAGAGAAAGAGCCTGCCGGCAACACTTTAGTCCGTGTCTTCTGTCCAAGTTCTTCGTTGGGAAACAAGTTCTGTCTTAATCGTAACAAGAAAAATTGAAAATCTTCGTTTTCCAAGAAGATGTTTTGTTTTCCGTTGCCACGGTTATAAATATGAAAATATTCTCCCGGTCCAAATAATTTGTAGTCTCGATTTCTCATTGGTTAAAATATTATAACACAATTTTTCACCTTACAAGGATGACCCTTGTTGGAAATATCTGGCGCGGTTGCGCTGGTGTTCCTCTGCTGTTTTGCTGAATATTGTCCGATTGTCGTCTTTGCTGGAAAGATAGTAGAGGTAACTACTGACGGCTGGATTTAGGGCGGCATTCAAAGCTTTCAGCCCCGGATTAGAAATCGGCCCGGCGGGCAAGCCTTTCCGCATATAAGTGTTGTATTCCGAGTCACGCGGAATGTTATCAACAAGATTCGCCTGTGTGACATCGCAGGATTTATCATTGCGCCACTGGAAAAGACAAGTTCCATAAGCCACTGTCGCATCAATTTGCAAAAGCATCCCCAGTTCAAGACGTTTGTAAATTATTCCGGCCACCAGCTTCATATCCTCTTCGGTCTTAACTTCTTTTTCCAGAATTGAAGCGATAATCATCGCTTCGTTAAGTTTGTAATTTTTTGTTTTCTCATCAAAATTATCTTTCATCTTTTTTACAATTTCATCTTCGTTCTCGTCGCCTCTGAACCAGTAAGTGTCTGGAAAAAGATAGCCCTCGTGCGCCAATAATCCTGAAACTTTTAAACCTTTAAACTTGCTTTCCAAAATTTTAACTATTTCCCAAGCGTTAGAACCTTCCGGCACGGTTACCAACACTCCGTCTGGTTGAGCTTTGCCTTCAGAAAAAATCCGCACAATTTCTGGAATGCTCATTGACTTTGAAAGCAGGTATTTCCCTGCTTTAAATTTTTTTTCTTTGCCGACAAGTAATGTGTAGCCAATAAAAAGATAACGGCTCCGCACAATCCCCTGTTCCGCCAAAAGACGGGCCGTCTTAGCCGACCTGTCTCCCTGATTAATCGCAAATTCAATTTTACTGCCAGCGTTGCTGGTTAGAGGCCGATAAGTTTCGACCAAAATCCAAACAAGGGAAACAACAACCAGCGCCACTGCCCCTTTTTTTAGAAAATTATTATTACACCACATTTTTTGACATTACAAGGATGACCCTTGTAAGTTATTTTCTTACCGACTCTTCCAGAGGTCTTCTGCTGGTAATTTTCCCCGGCGGGAATTCTCTTTTGCCGCCTTGCAAAGCGGTTAATTTATCTTTGACTACCTGATTGTCTTTGTTGACTTCCAGTTTGAGAATTTCCTGCAGCTGCCCTATTGCTTTATCCGTCTCGCCTCTTTCTTCCAACATTAAAGCCAAATACCAGCGGGCGTTGGAGTAATCTTTGAAAATACTGATTGTCCGGTTCATTTCAGCCTAAGCTTTGTCTTTTTGGCTGTCACGATAGTAAAGCAAGCCCAGTTCAAACGCCAACCCCGGATTGTTTAAGTTTAATATTTTAATCAACTCAAGTTGTTTAATTGCTTCTTTAAGCTTGCCCTCCCTGTCGTAAACCGTACCCAAACTATACAAAGAACTTGCCAAATCTCTCTTGAGCTCTATTGCTTTTTTGAAGTTAGCTTCGGCATTTTTGTAATCGCCGGCGATAAGGTCGTTGATTTCTTTTTCATTTTTAATTTCCTGTTGTTTGGCTTTGGCATTTTGCAGAGCGATGCTGTTGCTGTCCGCCCGGCTTAAATAAATTGAGCCGATTCTTTCGTAACCGCGAGGGTCGTTTTTTACTCTCTTTGCATATTCGCCGTAAGCAGTTATGGCCGCGTTGTCCGCGCCACTCACCAAACCGACTATGTTTTCATAAATAAACCCAGCATTAAACCAGTTTGAGGCTTCGTTTTGGTGGTTGCTAGTCATCTGATTGGCAATCTGAATTACCGTTCTGGTCAGGTTCTCAATTTTTGCTTTTATTTCTTCGGGCTTCGCCGATTTATCTTGAATAGTTAAGTTAATTTTTCTCAACAGCATATTGGCTAAATTACTCAAATAGAGATCCTCGCCGCTATCAGCATTAGCCGCTTTGCCGACTAAATTAATGGCGTTGTCCAAGTCAGCCCCGCTACTGCCGGTAATTTTTGCCGCCTTAGCAATATAAACTTCCCCGCTGTATTTTTGGAAAAGCATATAGCCGCCGACCAGGCCAAAAACCAAAACTAAAACAAAAGCCAGAGAAGATATGATTGAAGATAACGAAGCATCGTCCATTTTGATTTGGATTTGATTCTCCTTTTCTCGGGAAGTGATTGCCAGCAGACCAATTAAAAACCAAAGGGTAAACATTAAAACTAAATTAAACGGAAAAAGGAAAAACAAAGCCATCGCGGCGATAAAAGCCGGCCCGATTTTCCAGTCTTTCAAACTGCGCAGGACAAAAAATAAAAGAAAAACAAAAGCCGCCAAAGCCAACAGCCCGCCCTCGGTTGCAAGATTAAAAAATTCCGAAGCGCTGTTTAAAAAACGGGTATTCCAAAAACGAGTTTCATTTATTGACAAGGGCCTGAACTGATCATAAGCCAAGCCAAAGTTGCCCGGCCCAACGCCAAAAACCGGATTAATACTCAAAGCTGACTTGGCAATATCAACCGAGCCGCGCTGGGAAAGACTGACTTCAATCGGCAATGTCTGTTTTGAAAAAATCGCCGAGACGCCAAAACCAAAATATCGGTTGCTGAAAATAAGAACCAGAGATAAAACCAAAACCACCAAAGGCGCCACAATATGAGCAGGCTTCATTTTAACTTTCTGGCTGGTAAACCTCTGAACCACACCGGGGCCCAAAAGCACCGCCAACATGCCAAAAACCAAAACCGTATAAAAAACCCACCAATCCAAAATCAATAAAAGCAAACCAGAGATTATCACGGCGCCAAAATTAAGAAAGTTTAAAGCGCCTCCTTCTTCCTCGGAAACCAAAGGATAAAAGTATTGCCCCAAAGCCAGAACAAAAGTCAGAACAGCCAGAGCGCCCAAGTTGCCGGAAGAACCGACGCTGTTAAACTGGCCGTCAAACACTAAGTTACTGCCCGAAAGTCCGACCAACCACTTAAAAACCGGCGCGCCCCAGGCGCTTAAAACACCCGACAAAATAGCCAAAAAAGAACCGGCAATAAACGCGCTGACAAGTTTGCCGGCATCTCTCTTTTCAAAAAAATTAACCGTCAAAACAAAGAGCGCTCCGAAACTTGCCAGAGAAATAAACCCGTTGCTGGAAACAAAACTGCGATAAACTTGGGAAGAAAACAAAGAAGCCAGTAAACCGGCGGCGACCACCGCCAAAACTCCCCACTCAAAACCGCTAAGCTTTAGGTTTAACCCACCTTGCCGCACGATAATCGCCAACCAAATCAACAAACTTGCCGCCGCCACAGCGTAGAGCAAAACCTGTTTGTTTATAGCCAAAACATCACCCGGCGCGTTAAAAGTCAGAAAAAATAAAGGCATCAAAAAAGTCAGGCCCAAAATCAGCGCCCGAACGACTTTTTTAAGTAAAGGCGCCCCTCCTTCAAAGACTTCATTCCCAGTTTCGCCCGCTTGAACAACTTCGCCGCCAATAACTTCACTTTGAAAGTTAGCTAAATTCGCCTCACGAAGTTTATCCTGAGCCCCTCGGTGCTGAGTCTCGGGACGAAGCGCTTGTCGAAGGACTGGCTCTTCAAAATTCGTGTATTCGTATTTTCCAAAAACGCCGGCTTTATTTTTCTTAAAAATGTTCCACATATTTTTTGACAGTCCGGTAATCGTATCAGTGTCCGCGACCCTGAAACTTCCCCGAAACTGAATTTAAATTTTAATTTTGTCTACAGTTTTTATCCACAGTTGACATTTTATTTGGCTTTGCTACACTTAAAATACTAAACATGAAAAGCATCCTAAATGGGTGCTTTTCTTTTTTTAGCTCATTTTTAGCAGTTCTCTGAGATACTCAAAATCTCTGAAGTTACTGCCAGCAAATTGCTTGATTTCTTTGGCTGTTCTTTCTCCTCTGGCTAATATGATAACTTCTTTTTTCATTTCTTTGAGATACTTCAGAACTGGTAAAAAATCCCCATCGCCAGATAAAATGACGGCTTTGTTAAAATTATCCTTTTCTTTCATAAGATGGAAAGCCATATCCACGTCGCAGTTAGCTTTTCTCTTTGTTGTGCCATCTTCCTGTTCGTATAACTTAACTGGTTTCAGAAATAACTTGTAGCCGAAATTATTGAGCTTCTGATAAAAGCGGACTCTTTGTAAATGCCTACCGATAAGCAAAAGTTCGGCCTCGTTCAGTTTTGCCCCTTCATTACTAATAAGGGTTTTAAGATGTTTTTCAAGCTCGTTAACTGGAACGGTTTCATTTTTCTGATAATCATATTCAAAATCGTGTATCTCCACACCACCAAAATAAAAAATGTGGCTAACATTGTATTTTTCTTTCAAATAATCTGACAGCTTTTTGTAATCTATTTTCCAGCCCAAACTTTTTTCACCACCATAAAAGAGATTTGAAGCATCAATAAAAGCAAAATTGTTTTTTGTTTTCTCCATAAAAAATATCTATCTTGATATATTCTAGTTCTAATATATAATACGGTAAGTGTTTTTATACAATGCTTTGCCGGTAGCCGAACTGCCTGCAGAGCTAGGAGATTTCAAATTTCATGGTACTCTATTTGAAATCTTGACGCCCAAGTTTAGAATTTCTAAATCAAGCTTCTCATGTACCAAACTCGCACATGAAGTTCGGAAGTAATGTGTAGAGCGAGAAACAACACTCAAAAACCGTCATTGTTCACAGTGATGGTTTTTGTTTATATAAAACTGCTTTCATCTCACGGAAAATCTCCGTGTTTTGATGGTACTCCATCGCACGAATTCTGTAAAATTTAAACATATCGGGGCTATCCGTGATATAAGAAAAGTCTAAAGTTGGCGTTAATTTTATCCTGGAATTCATGGTTTTGGAGTTACTAATGGGCTGGGGCTCGGACTTGCAGATGCGCTTGGGGAAGGCGTAGCGGATGGACTCGGAGTTGGTGTGGCAGATGGGCTAGGAGTCGGTGTCGCCGCCACAGGACTGGTGCTTGGAGTTGGTGTTATTGAAGCAATCGGAGGTGGAGGCGTCGCTGTCGGTGTTGGCAATGGCAATGAAGAAGGTGTTGGGCTTGGTGTTATAGAAGGAGTGGATACCGGAGTTGAGCTAGAACTTGGTGATGCTGAAGCTGAAGCCGTTGGCAAAGGCAAACTGCTTGGTGTCAAAATGACCGTCGGTGTAGGAGTCACAGAAACGGAAGGGGTCGGACTCGGAGTTGTGGAAGTCGGGGCTACACCGCTTTGCCCCAACAGTGTTTTAAGTTGATCTTCGGTAACGCAAGTTATACCCACACACAATTTTTGAGTTTCAACCTCTTGGGCGCTAAGTTTGTTAGTTATTACACTCGCTACTTTGAGCAAGCCTTTCTCAAAGACAATGTCATAAATGCTATTGAAAGCGCTGGTTATGGCTTTAAAAAAGCGCTGGCTGATGCTAAGCGTCCCAATGCCGATGTTGCTCGAGGTTGACGCTGTCCCGGCCGAAATTGAAGCTATCATCCCAAAATCTAATGACAGCGACCCCACTTTGTTATTCAACTCCTTGATCGCCTCAATGGAGAGCATCTGCAGGCCAATGCCGTAGTCCATGGTTTTGAAGCCGCGGCTGTCCATGCCGACCATATCAGGAAAGATTTTTTCCACATCCTGGGCAATCAAACCCTTGACTGGCTCGGAGCCAAAGTGTCGCTCCGGAAACTCATCGGCTCGCCATTGGTAGGTGACCGGCTGAAGCTGGATAAATTTATCCAGGATGTCGCTGATGGGCTGGACATTTTTCTTGAGACGGATATCCGATGAGCAGGTGCCGGTCAGGGCGGTGCCAGCAAATTGCTCCACGCAACCATTGGTCCCCGAGGTGCCGACCCGGATGTCACCCACCACGACCAGCTTATCCGTGGAGGGGCTCGTTGTCCCTATCCCGACGTTGCCTGCGCTTGTAATTCTTAACCTTTCACTCGACCCAGAGGCGACTCTAAACAATGGGCCAGTGAAAGTGGTAGCAGGGACAATATCGGCAGCAGCTATGGGACTCGTCGTCCCGATGCCGACGTTGCCG
>OBEQ010993366.1_pt1 | contig 13344 bp, 9 predicted proteins | sample 1670901 | NCBI WGS metagenome assembly OBEQ01 (sample SAMEA104232315, study PRJEB22302) | groundwater metagenome | biome: forest; feature: aquifer; material: groundwater | place: USA | collected 2011-08-07 | depth 5.4 m
CAATCCAGTCTAAAAAAAGCACAAGAACTGGATTGCCGCGCTCGAAGACTCGCTCGCAATGACGAAAGAGGCGTTTCGCAGTACGCACCCTAAAAGAGCGGGAGATCAAAGTGGCGTCGCAGAAAAAGAAGAAGGATCACAAAAGCGGCGAACACGAACTCAAGAAGCACCGCGCCAGCGGACGCATCCTTTGCCGCACCGATCCGTTCATGACGATCGGGGTGGAGATGATTCAAAGAAAACTCGATCCCCGTATTCACGAGCTCCGCACGAAGAATAGCAAGGTAGCTTCCCACGAAGAATATCCACTCGACAAGCGCAAAGGGCCAGAGGAAAAAGGCCACAAGCACATAGATCGGCAGTCCCCAATTGATCTCCAGTCGGAAACTTTCATCTTCCGCATATGCTTTCCGAATACCAAAGAGCGCCGCGCGTACACTGCGGTAGATCTTTTTCACTCCATAAATAGGGTGTGCTGTCATGGTGTGAGTTACTAACGTACGGGGTGGAGAAGAACGACTTGACGCGCTGGGAGTTTCTTGGGCTTCGTGGTCATCACGGGCACCGCCGCATCCTCTTTTCTTTTTATTAATGACGCAAAAGACAGCTCACGGCGCATGTAAAGGTGGGCGAGATAACCGACGAGACAGAGAATCGCAAGAAAAGAGAGAGCCACAATACCGAAAAGCGCGGACTGTGCGGAATTGTCCGCGGCATAGACGGGAACTACCGGATCAGGACGTGTGCGGCCCACCTTACCACCCTGCTTCACGAAAGCGAACTCTGCGCTTCGCATAAGCGGATTCCCGAAAACATCTTCGATAACGACAAAAACGCGATGCGCTCCGTCGGGCAGACCGGCGGGAAGCGTATAAGAGAATTTCCCGTTCTCGTCGGACCGCACCACTTGAGTGAACGGTCGCGAGAAAATATAGAGCGTAACAAATGTGTTGGGAAAAGCACGTCCGGAGAGAACGGAAGGGGCCGACTCGTCCGCCGCGGAAGACGCAACCTCTTCGATGGCAAGCTCGGGGGCGATGCGCGCAAGACCTTCCAGTATCGTCGCGGGCTCCTCGGTATCCAAAGTAGCCACAGACGACGTCGCTTTTCCCTTTGGTACTTTCGTCCCCCCGGTAAGGAGCGCGCTTGGAGGCGTCCGCGCAAGCACTTCTTCTCCGTCCGGAACCCCGTCATTGTCCGTATCCTGATCCGCAGGGTCCGTCCCATACAAATTAACCTCGTCGAAATCAACGATGCCGTCCCGATCCGAATCAATGTACATGCGTGCCCCGATGCGTGGGGACAAGAGGGCGGAGGCTTCTGTCTCGCGCGTCGCATAATACCGACACGTTTCCTGGCGCACCGCGCTCGATGCGCACCAGGAAAGACAGGTTGCGGAGTCGCCGCATGTTGCGGGATTGATCAAGAGAAATGGGATCTGTGCGGACGACTTTCGCGGTGTGATCGTCGCCGCATTCTTAGGCGCAAGAGTAATGAAAACAGGCAGAGTATCCTCAACTGTCCCGCCCTCACGCGTGATCGACGCGAAAAGATGATAGTCCCCCGAAGGCATACCGATGGTATCCCAAAAATATACCCATGTGACGAGATCTCCCTCGGAAAGTAGATCGTCGCGTTCGCCTTTTCCCAAGAGTGTCTTGACTCCGTCTTTGCCGGTGACATAAAATCGTATGTCTTTTGCGGGTGCATCGGGCACGCGGAGCTCGATCTCTCCGCCGGGAATAGAGCGTTGAATGACCGGTTCATTATCGGTGAACAGGCGAAGAATAGGGCGCGGTAAAAGTTTGACTTCATCGCTGACCACCACGTCTTCTCCTTTGGTCTCGGGTGGCGTGTTTGTCGCTCCGGTAGTTGCCGGCGCCGGAGTTGCCGGTGCTTGCACGGGGGTGGGAGCGGGATCAACACTCCCCATAGATGCCCCGCTGGGCTCACTCGTCAGCCGGGTTTTGCCGTTACAGGCGAGAGAAAGAAGGAGCGCGCCGGTCGATGACCCCGCAAGAGTGTACCCGGGACGTGCATCGGCGCTCCATGTATATGCTCCGTTCGCGAGCGGATACGAGCCTGGTGAAAATTCGACTTCGAGACCCTGCGCACCGATGACGCGAAAATTCACACCGTCGAGTGGGATAGAGAGAAACCCGACCGTCGTCATCGGCACTCCGCCGTCGCAGTAAGCGTCATCGGTCACCACGACAGACACTGCCGCTTCGGAGGGGGCGGCAAGCGCGGCATTCGCAGTCTGCGCCTCGTCGGCCGTTTTTTCCGAATAACTGAGAGTATCATTCTCGTCGATAAAAGCCAGGAGGCCTGCGAGGCCCAAAATACACCCGATGGCGAGCGGAAAAATAGCGATATGGTGAAAGACACCCCGCCGCACGTCGGCTTGTGATCTCCGATGGTTCATCAAAGTACCTTTATTGTAGCAAAGCAACTAGTCACTAGCCATTAGTCACTAGTCTCTAGAAAAAGTAGACGCCTAGTTTTTTGCAACGGAAAAGGAAACTATGAAGTCACTCCCCTTTCCGCGTATCGACTCGACGGAGATCGTCCCCTTCATCTGGCGCACGATCTCGCCCGTGATCCAGAGACCGAGGCCGGTGCCTGTGATCTTGGCGGTGTCTGCGCTCTTCACACGGAAGAACTTTTGGAAAAGCTTTTGCTGATCTTCGGCGGAAATACCGATGCCGGTATCCGACACGCGGATCTCGACCCTCTCTCCTGCGAGTACCGAGGCGGTGACCGCAACCGAACCCGCCGGCGTGTACTTCACCGCGTTCCCAATGATGTTCACCAGCACCTGGCGCAGGCGATCGGTATCGACCGAGATCGGCGCAAGAGCTTTCTTATCGTACGTGAAGGCGAGCTTTTTATCCGCCGCCAACATTCGGAAACTCTCCACGACTTTTTCGATCGTATCGGACGGATCAACCGACTCAAATCGGAACGACATGCGCCCTTCTTGGAGCTTGGCCACATCGAGAATGTCGCCAATGAGAAGATTGAGGTCCTTGGCCGCACCGTCGATCTTCTCGAGAATATGATGCCCGCCCTCCGAGAGCGTCTTTTCATCATCGAGAGAATCCACATACGCGCGGATGATCGCAAGCGGCGAGCGCAGTTCATGCGCCGCCATGGCGACGAAGTCGTCTTTCATCTGATCCACTTCCTTCAGTCGCCGATACAGTGTCGCGTAGTCGATGATCCGCGCTTGTCGTGCAAGCAGGAGGAGAATAAGAAGTACGACACCAGCAAGGATCAGGTAGGCCTTTGTGATATTTTTTTCAGTGAGCCGGTCGCCCTCAGCCATGGACACGTCCGCCAATACATACCCCGCAACCTCGGGAGCTACTACTCTAGGTGCGGTACTCGTCCCCAGAGCAACAGGCGGAGGAGTGGAGATGGCACGCGCAACACGCCAATGCCGTAAACCACCCTGATACTCTTCGCTCGCGTAGGATTGTCCCTTATTCCGGTGCGCTGAGTCCAAGACAAGTTGGTCAAGAATTCCGGGCGTAAAAAGGGTATTCTCTTCCTCCGGATCGAGAGAGGCAAGAACACGATACTCGTTCTCCGACTCAGGCACAATGACCCGAAATCCTGTTATGGTCTCATTTCCCTTCTGTAACTCTTGAATGTGCTCGGACAAACGCGCCGGGTCGGACATTTGATATTGGGCGAATTCGGCGAAAACATCCGCGAGAAGTCCCGCACGGCTGCGTTCCAGCCGATCTTGCGTGTCACGCGAGACGCCAACGAATTGTTCTCCGGATGCAATAAAGGCGATCGGTATCGCGACCAACAAAAAAAGTGTGTAGAGAAGCTGAGGATGTTCCCGAACGAAACGGGCACCATGCCGTACTGTCTCACCGATGGCATTCATAACTTACGCCAAGCGCGAGGATGCGCCGCCGGGCAAAATTGTCGGAGGGAGAGTGGCGGAGCCGGGTGGAGTAAGGGGCGGGTCTATGTCATCGCGGCGACGGCGCACAACGAACCCGATAACCGAGAGTGCTATGCCGAGCACACCGACAAAGACGAGCACCAGGGCGATCATATCGGAATTGCTCATGAATCCGGGCGCGGCAGGCGCCGCAGGAGCGGCCGCGAGCTCGCTTCCGATGGACACGGCGGCGGCCTGCTTCACGAACGGTAGCGGGTCGGACTTCGCAAGGATCTTTCCGGAGGCGTCCGTGATTGCGCTATACATTTGGTGCGACCCGTCGGCGAGCTCCTTGTCGAGTGTATACGTCCAGGCTCCTGTATCGTCTGTTTTGACACGCACAACGATCGGGTCAGAGAAGATAAAGAGTGTGACGATCGAATTCGGAATCGAGTGACCTTCGAAGGTGAGGAGATTGCGCGTCGTCGACGCACGCGTATCGACCTCGGTGTGAGCGCTTACCCCCGTGGTTGTCGCAAATTCAGGAATAACTGGTCCTTCAGCTTTCGGGTTACCAAAGGCGACTCGCCATTTTGCTGTATCAGTATTTTCCGTTCCTTCCGCCGGGGCGGCTTCGCCGGGCGCTGTCGCTGTCATTGCACGCGCGGCCGGCTCGGGAGTTTCCGCCGCCAGAGGATCGCTTCCCATGAGGATCTCCGTTTCATCGGTCATGCCGTCATTATCGGAGTCCTCTTTGGTCGGATCCGTGCCGTAGATATTCACCTCGTCGAAATCCGTGACACCGTCCTGATCCGTATCAAGGAATGTGCGCGCGCCGACACGTGCGGACACAAATGCGATGAAGTCTTTTTTCTCTTCGGCAACCTTCTCGGGTGAGGGGGCGACAGGAGGCGGCGTTACCTTGTCTGCCGCCGACACTTCCGGTGTGGTGGTCGGAGCAAGCGGGCGCACAAAGAGGCGTTCGGTGGCAAAGCCTGCGCAAAGGGTTGAATTCTTTCCGTCCGCACAGAGTCGCACACAGTCTTCCTCGGAAGAGCATGTCCTCATTCCTGCTTCCGGGGTAACGGCGACGGGCTTGGGTTCGGGTGTCGGCACCGGAGACGGCGCAGGGGGCGACGTCTCTACGTGCGGATGAGTTACGGGTGGGGGCGGAGGAGCGACCTTCGTGCCGCCGGCGACAGGCATCTCCTTTGTTGTGTCACGCACGACTGTCGTGCTCGTCTTCGTGTCGGTCACATGGGTCGCGGGTGGTGGGGGTGAGACTACCGGAGGTGTCGTCACAGTTCCCAATGCTGTCGAAGTGGCCGTTGTTGTGGGCGGGGCTGTGGGCGGGGTTGCGGAGGGCGGGGGCGGAGGCGTTACAGTGTTCGCACTCGTACACGATGCCGTGAGAGCAAAGCTCCCCTGCGTTGTTCCCGATGATGTAAAGCCCGTACGCGCAATTCCCTCCCAATAGTATGTCGCATTCGAAAAAGGATATGCTCCCGGCTCCATCATCGCGTCAAGTCCCGCGGATGAGCGCAAACGGTAGTAACCACCCGACACTGGATAGGACGTCAGGACAACGGTCGTGCGTGCCGTGCCGTCTTCACAGATGACCTCGGACGTAGGACTGACGGAATATGTCACTGTCGCGAAAGGATTCGTCGCAGTAGCGCCGCCCGCCATCGCAGTCATGCTAAAGACCGACTCGTTCCCCGCCACATCGACCGCCCTAACCGCGTACATGTAGTTGGTCCCGGTAGTCACCGATTGATCGGTGTAAGTAGTTCCGCTGACATTGGCATACCATGCACCGTTCCGAAAGACCTTGTAGCCGACAACACCAACATTGTCGAGGGCGCCCGACCACGCAAGGACGATTCCGCCCGTCGCTACCTCCGTCGCATTAAGGACGGTTGGCGGTGTCGGTAAAACAGTGTCGGTGGTCGCGGCTGGAGGAGGGGGGGGAGTGCTTGTCCCTCCTGTTGTTTGAGCGTAGCTCGTGCGCAGATTTTCGGCCGTAAATAAATGACCGACCAGAACAGCAAGAGCCGCAATGGCCAAGACGACGGAAAGGTTGAGAAAGCTGTGCTTGAAGTAATTCATTTAAGTAGTCAACAGTCTGTAGTCTGTAGAAAATACTCTTCTTATAGCTTACTTCATAGTACCCGTTTTGGGAGAACTTACGCAAATGGATGTGTACATTTGTCATTGCGAGCTCTGCGAAGCAATCCAGGACTCATGAAATTCCTAGCTACTACTTCTTGCGTGCGATAGCACGACGGGCGGCATCCTTGATCGCACCAACACCCATGCCGTAGTGCTCAACGAGCTCGGTCGGCGTGCCTGACTGGCCGAATTTGTCGTCAACACCGATGAATTCTTGGATCGTGGGTCGATTTTGCGCGAGATATTCCGCGACCGCGCTCCCCATGCCGCCCTTCCTCTGGTGCTCTTCAACGGTGACAAGAGCTCCGGTTTCATTGGCGAGGGCGAGAACTGCCTCTTCGTCGAGCGGCTTCACGGTGGGCAAGTTGAGGACCTTCACGACGACCCCCTCTCCTTCGAGTGCCTTCGCGGCGAACATGGCGTTGTGGACAAGTGAGCCGGTCGCGATGATGCCAACCGCGGCGGGGCGACCGTCGGCGGGTGCATAGAAAAGTTCCGCCTTGCCGATCGCAAAGGGGGTCTCGAGGGTTGTCACAACGGGTGTCCCCTCACGTGCAAGACGGATATAGACGGGACCATCCCATTTTGCGGCGGCGAGGGTTGCCTTCTTCGCCTCGATCGCATCGCACGGCGCAATGACCACCATACGCGGGACAACCCGCATGATCGCCATATCTTCAATCGCCTGGTGTGTGCCACCGTCAGGGCCAACCGAAATTCCGGCGTGGCTTCCAATGATCTTCGCATTTACATGGTTGTACGCGATCGTTGTGCGGATCTGCTCCCAGTTGCGCCCGGGCGAGAACATTGCGTATGAGGTAAAGAATGGGATCTTCCCCATCGCCGCGAGACCGGAGGCGACAGACGCCATCGACTGCTCGCCGATCCCGACCTGCACATAGCGCTCCGGGAATTTCTTCGCGAAATGAATGACGGTCGTCGACTCGGTAAGATCAGCACAAAGAGCCACCACGCGATGGTCTTCCTCACCCGCCTGGAGCAAGCCTTCGCCGAAACCCTTGCGGATCGGCAGTTGCTCAACGTCTTTATCGAAAAGTTTGGGATTTATTGGTGCGATTCTCATATTATTTATTAGGGCTTACGCAAACGGATGAAATTTGAATTTTTCCGCCCGATCAATGTCGGAGAAGCCGTACGGGCTGGTACCGCTTCCCGACTTGGTCGGGAGAAAAATACAAAGTTCGCCGTTTTCGTAGGTCCTATTCATGTTCGCTCTTTATCTTCCCGCCAAGAGTGCGGAGCTCCTTCAAGGCTTCTTCGCCTTGTTCGGACTTCTTGAACACGTCTTCCATCCCCTTGCCCGGCGGGTTGCCGTGCCACTCATAGCGACGCTCGGTGAATTCGACACCCTTACCGGGGATCGTGTGCGCGATGATGATGGAGGGTTTTGCAAAATACGCCTTCGCTTCGTTGACCGCACGGTCGATCGCTTCCATATCATGCCCGTCGATCTCCTGCACGTGCCAGCCGAACGACTCCCATTTATCCTTCAGGGGCTCAAGCGGCATGATGTCTTCGGTGAATCCATCGATCTGGATGTTGTTGCGATCGACGAAGCCGATCAGGTTGTGGATCTTCTCCTTCCCCGCAAGCATTGCCGCCTCCCAGATCTGTCCGCAATCGAGTTCGCCGTCGCCCATCATGACGTAAAAAAAGCGATTGGAGTGTCGGCCCCTTTCCATGCGGTCGCCGAGTGCCATGCCCACCGCCTGCGATAGCCCTGAGCCGAGCGGGCCCGAGGATGTTTCGAGTGCAGGAAACCACTCGCGGTGCGGGTGTCCCTGAAGTCGCGAGCCAAATTTGCGCAGGGTTGACTCAGCCTCATGCACTGGCATATATCCCGCATGCGCCATCGTGGCATAGAGCACGGGGCAGATGTGCCCGTTCGAGAGGATTAGTCGGTCGCGATCGGGCCAGTCGGGGTTCTTCGGATCGTGGCGAAGAATATGAAAATAGAGAGCGGTAAAAATATCCGCCATGTCGAGCGGTCCGGCCGTGTGCCCGGAACCGGCCGCAATGAGCATCTTGATGATCGTTTCGCGCACCTCGTTCGCCTTGACCTCAAGCTCTTTTATTTTTTCGTCGTGTAGATGGGACATGAGCAGTCTTTAGTCACTAGTCTATTGGCTTTAGAAAATACAAAAATCATAAACCAGAAAGAGAGGCGATGGCGGCGGCAATATCGTCTGCGCCGAAGATCGCACTTCCGGCGACCAGTCGATCGGCTCCGGCGGCCGCAAGAAGGGGTGCGGTTTCTTTGTTCACTCCCCCGTCGATACTTATTATAAGGCTCGGATGCGCGACCCGCAATTGATTCACGCGCTCAAGCGTCCGTTCGTCGAATGGTTGCCCCTGATAACCGATCTTTTGAATGCCCATGAGTTGCACAAGATCGATACGCTCCAAATACGGATCGAGTGCCGACAGCGGTGTGTCCGGATTGATCGCGAGTCCAACGTCGATGATATTTTCACCGTTGATCGACCGCGCACCGTCGGCAAAAAGTTCGCTCGCGAAGAATTTCTCAATATTTCGGATCGATTCCAGATGAAAGATAAGTCGTGACGCTCCGAGGGGGATCCATTCGTCCAGGTGATCCTCGGGTTGTCCGATCATCAGGTCGAGCTCGTAGTCGAGCTCCTCCCAGAACGGTAGACCTTCATCTTGCGCCATGAGCGCGATGAAATGTTGCTCCGCACGTGTGCCCCCCTCGGTGTAGGGCCAACTCTTTGAGGGGACGAAAGCTCCGTCCATGATGTCGATCTGTGCGACCGGAACATGTCCGCGAACACGACCCGCCTTGGCGAGCAAGTCGTCGTATGTATCGGGCATGATAGCGGGGATAATCTCAGTCACAATTACAGTTGCTAGTTTCTAGTTGCTAGTTTCTAGTCTAATGCATCTCTTCTAGACACTAGCGACTAGAAACTATCTACTGAATTACTTATACGGCCAAATGGCTTCCAATTTCTTCAGTCGTCTAATGTGGCGTTCGTCTTCGGAGAATGGTGTCTCAAGCCAAAGCTTCACTGCCGCTTTCGCTTCGTCGAGCGACATGAACCGCGCACCGAGTGCGAGTACGTTCGCGTTATTGTGTTCACGCGAGAGCTTCACGATGTCGAGCGGTCCTCCATAATAAACGGCGGCACGCACATTCGGGTAGCGATTGGCAACCATGGACTCACCTTGCCCCGACCCGCCGATAGCGATACCGCGCGCGGACGTCGGCTGATCCGACACTTCCTGTGCGACAAGCTGAATAAAGTCCGGATAGTCGTCGCTGGAATCATTCTGGTGCGCGCCCATATCCGCCACGGTACATCCGAGCTCTTTCTCAATGAAGGAGGCGAGCTTTTCTTTCATGTCATAACCCGCGTGGTCGGTTCCGATGTAGATTTTCATAGTTAGTATTTAGTACTTAGTACTTAGTACGCAGATAGGAAAAGAATTCGCATTTCCTAAGTACTGCGTACTCCGTACTAAGTACTGTATTTATTACACATGTTTCGCCACCTCTGCAACATGTTTTACTAGCGTGGAAGTATACCCCATTTCGTTGTCATACCAGGAGAGTACCTTCACAAGCGTGCCGTCAACAACACGCGTGAGGGCAAGGTCCGCTATCGCACCGTAGAGCTGTCCCTTTATGTCCGACGACACGAGCGGCTCTTCGGTGACCGTGAATATTCCTGCCCAACGCGGGTCGGCTGCGGCTTTCTTTAAGATATCATTCACTTCTTCCACCGTTGTCGGACGCTTGGCGATGAACGTCGTATCGGCGATCGATCCGGCAATGACAGGCACCCGAATAGAGATGCCATCAAATTTACCGCGGAGGTCGGTCACCGCCTCTGTGACAGCGATCGCGGCGCCTGTCGAGGACGGCACCATGTTCACTGCGGCGGCACGACCTTCGCGCATGTCCTTCCCCGTCGGCGCGTCGATCAGACGTTGGCTGGCTGTGTAGGCGTGCGTGGTCGAGAGGATCGCCTTTTCCACACCGATCGCTTCATTCAGAATGTAGATGACCGGAGATGCTGCATTCGTCGTACACGATGCGTTCGATGAGATCTGGCAATGCGCGAGCTTCTCGTGGTTGATCCCCATGAGGACCGTCTCGCCCACAACACCCTCTGCGGCGGCGCCCTTTACCGGTGCGGTGATGACAACGCGCTTCGCACCGCTATCGAGGTGTACTTTCGCCTTGTCGTAAGCAGTATAAAATCCCGTCGATTCGACAACGATATCGATCGCAAGGTCACGCCACGGAAGCTTCGTCGCGTCCTTCTCTTGAATAAGGAGTACCTTCTTCCCGTCCACCATAAATCCGGGCGCCTCGCCCCCTGTGGAATCCACCACGGTAACATCAAAATTCGTGCGCCCGTAGGTGCTGTCATACTTCAAGAGATACGCCATGCTCGCGGCATCGCCGAGATCATTTACCGCGACAATCTCAAAGGACGGCTCGGTGCGTGCGAGCTTGTAAAAAGCGCGACCGATGCGACCAAATCCGTTTATTGCAACACGCACAGGAGATGAGGACATAGAGGTGAAAATTGGGACGTTAGCTAGATAGTGCCCACATTATAGCGAATCTTTAGCTTTGCCGCGAAATTCCTAATTTCTAATATCTAATTTCTAAAAAAGCCGGCGCGGCATGGACTTATTCCATATTTCTTTAGACATTAGAAATTAGGAATTAGAAATTTGTTTTACACAAGGAGGTCTTCGGTAATAACGCCCTTCTTAAGCTCCATCTCCCCCGTCTTCAGCACCTCCTTATAGGTACCATCGGGCAGTTTTTCCTCTACCGTAAAGTAATACTTCCCCGGCGGGACAAGGAAATAGAATCGACCGCGTTCATCCGCGACGACCTTGCGTGCGATGTTGTTGAGCCCCGGAACCCACGCTTTGATCAGCGCGAACGGAAGCGGCATTCGCGTACCGCGACGCATAACCTTTGTTGTGTGTCGCCTTGTGCGCCAAACGATCTGAAACACGAGGATCGCCACGTAGACAAGAACGATCACCGCGTTAAGTAAAGAGGGCGCGAGAGCGAGTGTTAGGGTGGAGAAAACCAAACCGAAGAAAAAGATCGTATTGAAGATGAGTATGCGCCACTTGTCCTTCTTCGAATAGACCTTGAACACCTTATCCTGATTCTTGGCGAATTCGTTCCAGTCGAACTCGAGCGGGTCGAGCGGAATGTTGTATTCGATAACACCTCCTTCGTGCACAGCGAAGGGGTCGCCGAAATAGAGGTTCTCATAGAGTTCGTCGCGGGACCGACCCTTCAGTTTTTCGGACGGAAATTTGTAGTGCGTCTTGTTGGCGACAATGAGATACTCGCCCGGATTGAGCATGAATCCGTAGCGGCCGTCCAGATCGGTGATCGCCTCCCCTTGCGACTTCCCCGAGTCGCGGATCTGCGCCACAACATATGCGGGATCGAGCGGGCGCTTCGTGACGGAATCATAGACGACACCCCACGGCTCTTTCTTCTTGCGCCGGAAGACACCAGTCAGAAGACCGATCAATTTGAGAAAAAGGAGATAGAGATCATAGAACGATGTCGCATTCGATGCAAGCATGATACCTTGCGAGACCCCAACCGCAACACCGATCGGAGCGGCAACGGGCGAGATCGCATCGACGGGACCGTTGATTGCCTCGGCAACCTGAGTGATCGCTTCGGCGATCGGAGCGGGAATAAAGGGCTGTGTTGTAGGGATCTTTACGATAAAACTTCCGGATAGACGCACGAGCCCCTTATCCTGCACGTCATAGACGGCGACCACAAAGGGATACGTTCCCGATACGGGGAAGGGCGCGAGAGTGCCTTCGTATGCGGTCCGCGCTGTGTTTATACGCAGGATGATCGTCGACGTCTTCGACGGATCGCGCGCATCGGCGACGGTGATCGCGATAGACTTCAACACCTCGGGCAGGCGTTCGTAGGCGACAGCGACACGCACATTGTATGTACCGTCGACACGCACCACGTCGCCGCTTTCGACAGGGAGCCTCCGCACGGGATCGGTGAGCGCACTGAACACGAAGTCGCCGAGGGTTAGAGAGCGAAAGCCCTCAGCCGGCGTTCCCGTCGCCGGAAGGTTGCCGAAAGGGCCGCTCGAGGTCGCCAAAGACTGCGGGGTCACCGGCCCCGGAGGAGTTGGCGAGGTGGTCGGCGACCCTCCGGGATCACCGCCGGGCGACGGTGGTGGTGGGGGTGTCCCCGGCGGAGTGGGAGGGGGGGGTGGAGGAGGGGGTGGCGGTGGAGGTGGAGGACTTGCCGTCGTCGCCTGCGCGATCGCTCCAGAGGAATAGTTGCCCGTCGTGTCACGTGCAAAAGCGGCATAGTAATAGGTCGTGCTCGAGGCAAGTCCCGTGTCACTTACACTTTCCCCCGTCCCTTGATACACCAAGATCCCGTCTGACGGACCAGTTGGATAGGTCGACGCTCCCCGCATGATGCGTGTGAGTAAAAAATCCGCGTCGGGCGGGTCTACCCAAGACAGATCGATCACAGTCTCACCATTCGCCTGTGCGGTGAACAAAGACGGGTTGGCCGGGGGTGTCGTGTCGGAAGGAGTGGCCGTCGTAAAACTTCCCACAAAGGAGGACGCATTGCCATTCCCGTCGGTCGCAATAATGCGATAAAAATACAACGTTCCGGAAAGAAGTCCGCTCAGCGCAAATTGATGATTCACTCCATACACGATCTCACTCGCCGACCCCGACGCGTAATCCGTCGTTGTCCCCCATGCGAGAGAGGAAAGGGCCGGCTCATCCGTGACGAACGATACCGTTGCCGTCGCTGTCGACGCGACCGCCGACACGCCGGAGATGACCGGCGGCACCGAGTCGACCGTTGTGAAGGACCAAGTGCCGTTCCCCGAAAAACCCGCGAAAGCATTCCCCGCCAAGTCGCCGAATGCTCCCGCCGGAATTTCAACATAGTAATGTGTCGATCCGGAAAGAGGTGCGGAGAGGACGATCGTAGCGACAGTGCTGACGATGGTGACTTGTGCGCCGCCAGCCGCGATCGTATCGACAAGCACGTTGTCCGCATAGCGCTTCACCAGAATATTTCCGGAGAATTTGTTCACCGCCTCCGAGAACGTCACAACAAGATTCGTTGACGTGGACACGCCGGTCGCATTATTTGCCGGAGAAAGGATAACGACGGTCGGGGGTGTTGTGTCACCGGGTGATGGGGGTGGCGGCGGGGGCGGGGGGGGGGGCGGCGG
>OBEQ012075194.1_pt1 | contig 13344 bp, 9 predicted proteins | sample 1670901 | NCBI WGS metagenome assembly OBEQ01 (sample SAMEA104232315, study PRJEB22302) | groundwater metagenome | biome: forest; feature: aquifer; material: groundwater | place: USA | collected 2011-08-07 | depth 5.4 m
CGCGGGCCGGCGCGCGCCCTTGGTTGTCCCGCTCGCCGCGATCGTTGGCCTCCCGCTTGTGGCCGCGGGCGGTCAGGCGCAGCAGACGACGCCAGAAATCAAGCGCGTCTCACTGACCGCGGGACGGTCGACGGTCCTCACGACCGACTTTGACATTACCCGTATCGCGGTCACCAATCCGGCGGTCGGCGATGCGGTGGTGGTACAGCCACGCGAGATTCTCATCGATGGCAAGTCCGCGGGTACCGTCAGTTTGATCGTGTGGGGTGATGGACGTCGAGAGCAATACGACCTGGTCGTCGAGCAGGGGGTGACGAACCTGCAGCAGCAGTTGCAGGCGCGTTTCCCTGGTGAAGACATCCGTGTGAACGCAAGCGACGAAGCGATCATCCTGTCGGGTCAGGTGTCCAGCAATCCCGTGATGCTGCGCGCGGGCGAGATTGCGCAGGCGACGTCTGCCAAAGTTCGGGTCATCAACATGCTCCAGCTTCCTGGCGGATCCGAGAGCCAGCAGGTGATCCTTCAGGTCCGCTTTGCCGAGGTCAACCGCCGCGCGATGACCGAGCTGGGTTCCTCTTTCTTCACCGGTGGAACGGGCTACAAGGACTACATCGGCCGCTCGAGCACGCAGCAATTTCCGGCGCCGAGCTTCGACAATTTGAAGAGGACTGAGACGAACGGCAAGGTCGACCTGTCCGGGGACATCACCTTCAGCGACTTCTTGAACCTCTTCGTCCTCAACACGAAGTACAACGTCGGGGCCCTCATCAAGGCATTGCAGTCGACCGGGTTTTTTCAGAGTCTTGCCGAGCCGAACCTCATTGCGTACAACGGTCAGGAGGCGAGCTTCCTTGCGGGTGGTGAGATCCCGGTCCCGGTCGTTCAGGGAAACACGAACAGTGTTTCGGTTCAGTTCAAGGAATTCGGGATCCGGCTGACGTTCACGCCAACGATTGCAGGCGACGTGATTCGCCTCAAGGTGCGGCCCGAGGTAAGCACGCTCGATTTCGGCAACGGCATCACCCTCTCGGGCTTTCGAATTCCAGCGCTGTCGACCCGAAGAGCCGAAACCGACGTCGAGCTTCGGGACGGGCAGTCGTTTGTAATTGCCGGTCTCCTCGACAACGTCACGCAGGACACCAACCAGGCGGTGCCTGGCCTGAGTCGTTTGCCAATCATCGGCAATCTGTTCAAGAGCAAGTCAGAGCGGGCCGAGCGAACCGAGCTGATGGTGCTCATCCCGCCGCGTCTGGTGCGCCGGCTCGATCCGAATGAAGTGCCGCCGCTGCCGACGCGACCGAGGGAATTCCTGCCCGCGCCGGTGGGCGACATCGGGTCACAGCTCGAGGGTGGGGGCGGTACCGTGGACGCGCCTCCTGCGAGGAACCCATGAAGCTGCGGTTACGTCTCGTACGCCGACGGGCAAAGCCGTGATTGTCCAGGCGGCGATGACGTTGCTCGTGTTCCTCGGGTTGAGCGCATTCGTCGTGGACTACGGCGTTCTCTGGGTGAGTCGCGCGCAGGCGCAGAATGCGGCGGATGCCGGCGCCGTCGCCGGCGCGGTGGCGCGCGCATACGACGACTCCGCCAACCCGCCTGCTTCCAGTTTCGGCATCGTCGCGGATAGCGTCCAAAAGATGGTCTTCGAAAACCCCGTGTGGTTCGACAAGAACGCAGCTCAGGCCGTTGTGACCTATGAGTGTCCCCCTGCTGCCGACCGCTGCGTCAAGGTGGAGGTCCATCGCGACGGGGCGGTCGGCAGCAGTCCGCTCCCCAGGTTCTTTCTACCGGTGCTGGGCATTCCGCCGCAAGGTGTGCGTGCGACAGCGATCGCGCAGGTGGCCGTCGGCAACGGGACGAAGTGCCTGAAGCCATGGGCGATTCCCGACAAATGGGTCGAAGGATCGGCGCCGCAGAACGATAGCTTCGAACGATACGATGGCGCCGGCATGCTTCTCATAAATCCCGACGTGTATAGTCCTCCGCCGGCTGGCGGATTGACGTTCGCCGCCGACCTCGGCCGGTTGATCACGCTGTCCTTCCCGAACCCTGACGCCAGCGAGCCGATCTCAGAAGGTTTTCTCTTGCCGCTCGTTCTGCCAGGTGGGAACTCGTACGAGGAGAACATCGCTGGGTGCAATGGCCGGCTGATCTCCTTTGGCAAGGAGGTCGAGACTGGTACGCCCGCGATGGCGGCGGCAACGAGCGCCGGCGCTGTAGATCTGATCGCGTCGGATCCCGGTGCCTCATGGAATCCGGCCACCAACAACGTCGAGGGGACCTGCGCCCCCGTGTGCGCATCCAACAGCCCGCGTCTCGTGGCGCTGGCGGTCTTCAACGTCGCTGAGTACCAGCTCAACAGGGCGACCAGTGACTGGGATTGCGACGGTGGCGGAAGCGGACGCTGTGTGAACGTCGTGAACATCGTGGGCTTCTTCCTCGACCACGTGGAAGCAGGTGGGAACGTCGTCGGACACATAGCAAGGTACCCAGGACTCCTATTACCGGGCAACCCGACGCTGTCGACGGCGTCGTCGTTCTTGCCGGCCATCACTCTCGTCCGATGACGGATAGCAGACTATGAACGCGTACCTCGTTGGATCGTCGGATCCTCACATCGAAGAACTGCTCCACGCCTGTGGCGTGCGCACGACACGCGCGTCCGGGGAGGAGCTGGCAGCACTGGCCAACCCATCGGCCCAACAGCCGGATGTTGTGGTGCTCGACCTGCGCGATCGCGCGGCAGGGGTTCCGGCCGCCGTCGCACTGCTCAAGCGGCAGCACCCATTGACTGGTGTGCTGATTATTGCGTCGGATCTCGATCCGGCCCTGATGCTGGAAGCGATGCGCGCCGGCGTGAACGAATTCGTCACCGAGCCGGTAACGCCAAAGGACCTCAAGTCTGCGATCGATCGCGTGGCCGCCAAGCAGCCGATGCGGCCTACGGGGCAGGTCTTCGCCTTCGTCGGCGGAAAAGGAGGGGTTGGCACGACGACCCTCGCCGTCAACGTGGCCACCGTGCTCGCCACGCTGGAACCGTCATCGGCGCTCCTGATCGATCTGCACGTCGCCTACGGCGATGCGGCTATGTTCCTCGGGATCGAGCCGAGATTCTCGGTGGCCGATGCGCTGGAAAACGTGCATCGGATCGACGAAACCTTCCTGCGCGGCGTCATAGGCCACACGAAAATTGGACTGGACGTGCTGGCCGCGGCGGATCGGAGCCTGATCGGCCACATCGACGTACCCGCGGTGCGCAGCGTGATCGAATGCGCCGCCCGTCACTATTCGTACGTCGTGCTGGACGTGCCGCGCTCGGACACCACGATGCTGGAAGCGCTGGATCTGACGACTCGAATCGTCGTTGTCGCCAACCAGGAGCTGGCGACGGTTCGGAGCGCGAGCCGGATGGCGACGGCGCTCCGCCAGCGATATGGCAAGGGGCGCGTGGCTGTTGTCGTCAGCCGCTACGACCAGCAGGCCGAGATCGGACGCAAGGATATCGAGCGCGTCGTTGGTGGCCCGATCACAGACGTGTTTCCGAGCAACTACCGCCTGGCGCTCGATGCGTTGAACTGCGGACGGCCGCTCGTGCTCGACAATCACAACAAGCTGGCCAGTTCGTACGCGAGCTTCGCCCGCAGCCTGGTCGGCGATCCGCCCGTCGAGCCGGCTGCGCGCGAGCGTCCCGCTGGATTGTTGAGCCGCCTGAGCATCCGATTGTAACCACGTTACCCAGGACATGACCCGATGAACTCGATGTTTGCTGTGCCGATTGCGACTTCAGTGAATCCTCGCCTACGCGAGTATCAGGAGCTGAAGACGCGCACCCATCAGGAACTGCTGAACCGCCTGAACCTGGAGCACCTGACCCGGGTGAGACGCGAGGATGCCGAGCCGGAGATTCGCGCGCTCATCGTCGAGCTGATCGAGGGCGAGACGAAGACGACGTTGCTCAGCCTGGCCGAGCGCGAAAGCCTCGTCGGCGATGTAGTGAACGAACTGTTCGGGCTCGGACCGCTCGAGTCGCTGCTCAGCGACCCGGACATCTCGGACATTCTCGTGAACCGGTTCGATCGGGTCTACATCGAGCGCAACGGCAAGCTCGAGGAAACCGACGTCGTGTTCAAGGACGATCGGCACCTGCAGCTGATCATCGAGCGTATCGTGAGCTCGGTGGGACGCCGGATCGATGAATCCAGCCCGATGGTGGACGCCAGGCTGAAAGACGGGTCGCGCGTGAACGCCATCATCCCGCCGCTCGCGCTCGACGGCCCAGCGCTCTCGATTCGGCGATTCCGCACGGGTCGTCTGGGAGCGCAGGACCTCGTGGAGCGCGAAACCCTCACGCAACCGATGCTCGACTTCCTCGCCGCGGCGGTCGCCTGCCGCCTCAACATCATCGTGTCGGGCGGCACGGGCGCCGGGAAAACGACGCTCCTGAACGTTCTGTCTGGCTTCATCTCGAACCTCGAGCGCATCGTCACGATCGAGGACGCCGCGGAACTGATGCTGCGCCAACGCCACGTCGTGCGCCTCGAGACACGGCCGCCGAACATCGAGAAGCAGGGCGCGGTGCGTCAGCGCGATCTTGTTGTGAACGCACTCCGCATGCGTCCTGACCGCATCATCGTCGGTGAAGTGCGGAGCGAAGAGGCGCTCGACATGCTCCAGTCGATGAATACCGGACATGACGGCGGCCTGACCACCATTCACGCGAACAGTCCTCGCGACGCCCTGTATCGCCTTGACACCATGGTGGCGATGTCGAACTTCAACATTCCAGAGAAAGCCGTGCGCCAGCAGACCGCATCGGCCATCAATTTGATCGTGCAGGTGACGCGGCTGTCGGATGGCACACGGAAAGTGACCGGCATCAACGAGGTGACCGGGATGGAAGGCGACATGGTCTCCATGCAGGACATCTTCGTTTTCGAGCGTACCGGTCTGCGACGTGACGGCAAGGTGTGCGGGCGATTCCGGGCCACCGGCATCCGGCCAAAATGCAGCGAGCGCCTGGCGTCGTTCGGCATCCAATTGCCGGTCGACATGTTCGAGCACATGAAGGCGGTCGCCTGAGGGAGACCGATGCCTGCAGCCTTCGCGACCTTTGTGCTGTGCTTGACCATCATCCTTGGCGGCTATTGGGTGTTCGTCGTGCGACCCGAGGACGGCTCGGCGCGCACACTGCGAAGACGCCTCCACCCGGAGCCCGTCAATCGCCCGCAACCAACTGAGCTGACCAGGAAGGCACCGCCATTGAGCGCCCTGAAGGCACTGGACGCGCTCCTGGCGCGCTCGGGCTCGGCGATTAAGCCGCTGCAGCGCGTGATCGCGTTGTCGGGGCTGCCGCTCACGGTGGGCATGGTTCTCATGGCGTGCGGCCTCATGGCTACGGTGACGTTCCTGGTCGTGTGGTTGATCACGTCGCTCGCGTGGCTTGCCCTGTTGCTGGCGCTGGCGGCGGCTCCTCTTCCCTACTGGTCCGTGCAACTGGCTGCCAGACGACGGGTGCGCAGGCTCGAAGAACAGTTCCCTCAGGCCGTCGATCAGATCGCGGTGTCGTTGCGGGCGGGCCACGCCTTCGCGACTGGCCTGTTGATGGTGGCAGAGGAGGTTGCGGATCCGCTGGGCGCGGAGTTCAGACTCGTCTACGACCGGCAGAATTATGGCAAGCCGCTGCCTGACGTCCTGAAGGAATTCGCAGAGCGAGTTCCCTTGCTCGACGTCCGCATCTTCGTCACGGCAGTGCTGACACAGCGCGAAACAGGCGGCAACCTGGCGGAGGTGCTCGACAAGCTATCGGCGCTGATTCGCGAGCGGTTCAAGATCAAGCGCCAGGTCCGAGTCGTGAGCGCGCACGGGAGGATAACGGGGTATGTGCTTGCTCTCCTGCCGCCGGTCGTTGCAGCGCTTCTGTACCTCATCGCGCCCGCCCACATCATGACCCTCGTGGAGGATCCCCTTGGCATTCGACTGGTGGGAGCGGCGATTGTTCTGCAGATTGCCGGAACACTGGCGATACGGCGGATCGTAAACATCGAGATCTAGGAACTTTGAAGCGATGCCTCTTGATCTGATCGTCACGCTCGCCGCTGTTTTCATCAGCATTGCCCTGGTGTCGGGATCGGTCGCGTCGCTGGTATTGTCGCGCACTGCTCCCGAAATCAAGCGCCTGCGCAACGTAACGAAGGCGGCGGCAACTGTGGCATGGCTTGGGTCGGAGGGCGCGAGCGCGCCTGCCCGCGCACGCTCAAGGCTCCGGAAACCCGGCAAGGACGGACCGCGCCTGCAGCGCCGGCTCGCGGCTGCCGGCTGGGACGATCCGAGTGCCGCGTGGCTTTATTCGACGGCCCAGCCTGCTCTGACGGTGATGTTCGGGCTGGTCCCGGTTCTGATACTTGGTGTGCGCGGTGGATGGATTCTGGCTCTGCTCACTGCAATCATCGGCTACATGCTTCCGGACCTGATGCTCTCTCGGCGGATCACTCTGCACAAGCGCGCGATCCAGAACGGCCTGCCTGACGCGCTGGACTTGTTGGTGGTCTGTGTGGAGGCGGGCTCGAGTCTTGACCAGGCGATTCTGAAGGCCAGCGAGGAGCTGGAGATCGCCATGCCTGCCATGGCCCACGAGTTGAGGACGGTAGCAACTGAAATTCGCGCCGGTAAACCGCGGCTGGACGCCTTTCAGGATTTGGCGAAGCGGACGAATCTCGACGACGTACGGGCGCTCGTTGCCATGCTGATCCAGACCGACAGGTTTGGAACGAGTATCGCCCAGGCGTTGAGGACCCACGCTGAGACGTCACGCACGAAGCGGCGGCAGCGGGCCGAGGAACGAGCGGGCAAAGTCAGCGTCAAGCTCGTATTTCCGCTCGTTCTATGCCTGTTGCCGGCCCTGTATGTCGTGTGCCTGGGTCCGGTGGCAGTGAGGATGTACAGAGCTTTCTAGACACCTGAAGAAATGAAACCGGAAGGGAGAATCGCTTGACTACGATGCAAATCGTCCTGCTGGCCGTAACCGGCGTCTTGCTGGTGCTCTATTTGATGCGCCGGCGAAGCCGGCTCAATCGAGAGAACTGACAGGAAGCAACGATGGTCCCCGGACGGAAGTCGTCGAGTGGCTGTAGATCCGGGCCGGCGCGGGGCGTGATGCTCCTCGCGCTGCTGGTCTCCGGATGCGCTGCAGTGCGTAACCCAAGCCACGTCCCAGACGGGTCGCTCGAGACCTACACGGGCAAGATGCGCGAGCTCGGCGCTCGCGCCAAGCCCTCGCCGTCAGGGGCGATTGCCGCCACGTTGGAAGGACAAGACCCGGATCTAAAGTCCGCGCTGCTCGAACTGCGGCTGCACCCCGGGGCGGCCCAGCACCTGCGGGTCGCCGAGCGTTATCGACGGTTGAAGATTCTCGACGTTGCTCATGACCATTTCGAGCGCGCCCGGCAGCTCGATCCGACGGATGCAGCGGCCTACGAAGGGCTGGCGCGGATCTGGCGTGACTGGGGATTCCCGAACCTGGGGCTTGGCGATGCCTCTCGCGCGGTCTATTACGCGCCCTCGTCTGCAGCGGCGCAGAACACGCTCGGCACAGTCCTGACGGCGATGGGCCGCGGTGCCGACGCGCGTCGCGCGTACGAGCGAGCTCTGGGGCTGGACCCTCGTGCGGCTTACGTCCTCAACAACCTCTGCTACCTCTCATTTCTCGAAGGTGAGATCGCGGCCGCGGTGACTGAATGTCGGAAGGCCCTCGACGTGGACCCTGGCCTGGCGCCGGCTCGGAACAACCTCGCGCTCGCATACGCTGCTGACAAGCGCGACGACCTGGCACAACGCGAGTTCCTGGCCGCGAGTAACGTGGCGGCCGGTTGGTACAACATCGGCATCGTTGACCTGGCGGAAAAGCGCTACGCACGCGCGTCGAGCGCATTCGCGGTAGCGCAAATGCAACGGCCGTCGTGGGCTGCCGCGGGCGAGCGCGCCAGGAAGGCGCGGATCCTGGCGCTCAAGGCCGGCGGCACGTCGCAACAACCTCGGACGGATTGAACGTCCCGCATGCTGGCTGCCTCCCGCTCTGTCCGGTTCGCGATTGCGGCGTCTCTTGTCGTCCTCATGTGGGCCGCGCCGCGCGCCGACGATGCGCCTCCGCTTTCGGTCAGGATCACCTCGCCCTTGGGAAGGATGGCAGCCTCCACGAGAGTGCGATTCGTCGCCCAGGTTCGAATCGTGCCCGACACGATCCTCAAGCCGGTTCGCTTCTACGTGGATGGCGTCCTCCTCGGTACCGACGACGACGGACCGCCATACGCGGTCGAGTGGCTGGACGAAAACCCGTTCGAGCAACGCGAGCTCGCGGTCGAGGTCGACGACAGTTCCGGCCATACGGCGCGAGACTCGTTACAGCTGAAGGCATTCGAAATCCTCGAGATCGCCGACGTGAGGAGCGTGTTGCTCGAGGCGAGCGTCTACGACAAACACGGCCGGTTCGTGCGCGGATTGGACGCGTCGAGCTTCACCGTTCAGGAAGACGGTGTCCCACAGGTTGTCGACCTCGTGGGTCAGGAATCGCTGCCGTCAACCTTTGCTCTGCTGATCGACAGCAGTCAGAGCATGCACAGGCGCATCGATTTCGTCAGGGACGCCGCAAAACGCTTCGTCGACTTCCTGAGGCCGGGCGATCGTGTGCTGGTTGCGCCATTCTCGCGTCACCTGGGACCAGTGACCGGACCTACTGACGATCGAAAGACCGTCCTCGAGTCGGTCGGACATGTCGTAGCGGCCGGCGGCACGGCGATTCTCGACAGCCTGGTCGAAGTGGTTCAGAAGCTGCCAGCGGACCGGGGCCGCCGCGCGGTCGTGCTGATTACGGATGGCTACGACGAGAACAGCGTTTCGTCCATCGACGAAGCGCTTGCGTCGATCAAGACGGCCGGCGTCACGGTCTACGTCGTCGGGATCGGAGGGAGCGCCGGAATCTCGCTGAAAGGTGAAGGGCTGTTGAAGCGGATCGCTTCCGACACGGGTGGCCGGACCTTCTTCCCGCCAAGGGAGGAAGACATCGCGGCCGTTCACGAGCAGCTCGCCGTCGATGTCCAGAATCGCTATCTGGTGAGCTATACCCCGACCAACCAGGCGAGAGACGGGACATGGCGCAATGTGACACTCGCAGCGGCGCCAGAGTACAAGGTCCGCACGCGAGCCGGATACGAAGCGCCCAAGCCGCCTCCGATCCGTCCGGAGCTGGAGTTCACGCTGACCGACCCGGATCGCCTTCACCTCGATCTGGCAGTCGACGACCTGGCGGTCACTGAAAACGGCGTCACACAGAAGATCGACGCATTCTACGAGGCGACGGCGCCGGTCTCGATAGTCCTGGCGCTCGATGCCAGCGGCAGCATGCGCAAGAGCGCCGCTGCGGTCGTGGAAGCGGCGCAGGAGTTTGTCGCGGCGCTTCGCCCCGAAGACAGCCTGGCCCTCGTGATGTTCTCGGATCAGTCTGTCCTGGTGCACGACTTCACGACCGCCCGCGAGACGACCACGAAGATGATCGAAACGTACACGGCGTCGGGTGGCACCGCGCTCTATGACGCGTTGTGGGACTCGCTGACCCGGATGCAGCGCATCGAGGGACGCCGCGCGGTAGTCGTGATGAGTGACGGCCGCGATGAGAACAACCCCGGAACGGCGCCCGGCAGCGTGAGGACGGTAGATGAAGTCCTGAACTTGATCCGTCAGGCGAACGCGACGATATTCACGATCGGCCTTGGTCCCCAGGTCGATCGTCCGTTCCTGGAGCGCCTGGCGGAGCTTTCCGGGGGCGAGTCATATTTCCCCGTCGTCGTCGAGAACCTCCGCGACGAATTCGGGAGCGTGGTTGGCAATCTCCGCCGACGCTATGTGGTGAGCTACACGTCGACCGACGGCGTGCGGGACGGTGCCTGGCGCGACGTGCAGATTCGATCGCGGTCGTCCGACGTGGTGGTCACGAGCCGTGGCGGCTATTTCGCGCCCGAACGCTGAGCGCGCCAATGAGATTTTTAGTACATCGAGCGTACCTGTGAAGACTGGCGCCCCCCGCAGCGTACCCGGAGCACCGGATCCTCGTCGAGACGTCGAGACGGTACTCGCTCGCAACTTCATCGTTCTTCCTCCGGAAGTGCACTTCGACATCAATGAGGAGTTCCTTTCGGAAGAAGAGTTGTCGCAGCCGCAGACCGTACCGGCCACCGACGTGGCTGTCGAAGCCGGCGAGCAGGGACCGTCGGGCGCGCTCCCGCCAATCGAGTGCGTTGCGGAATTTGAGGCAAGTGCGCCATCCCTCTCGATCGCCGAGTTGCTCGAGAACAGCGTGGCGGTGGATTGGCACGAGGCGGTTGCGATCGCCCAGCGGGTCTGCCAGGCGCTTGCGCGGGATCCGGCCGCGAGCGCTCACCAGTGCCTGGTCGACCCGCGACACGTGGAGATTACTCAACGCGGTGACGTCCGGGTCTTGACGGGCGAGCCAGGAAGCGACCCGCACGTCAAGCAGGTAGGTCGGATTCTGCGCGCACTCCTCGAAGGAGGGACTGCGCCCGTGCAACTACGGCTGTTGGCGTCGCAGGCGGCCTTCGAGGTCCCCGTCTTCATCTCGGTGGACGAGTTCTCAGACGCCCTGCGTCCCTTCAAGCACCCGGGCGAGTCAGACGCCATTCGAATGGCGTTCAAGCGAGGCCTCGAGGCGAAGTTCTCGACGTCGGTGCACCAGGGCCGTCCGCAGCCCGCGCTTCCCGCCACGGCGATCGCGGCACCGGCGCCTGCCAAGTCGATGTCCGCGGAGGTCATTCAGACGCGCGTTGCCAGACCGGCGCGACCCTTGGGACCACCCCGGGCGACCCGATTGAACCGCTTATCAGCAGCAGCGGCATTGTCGCTGCTGCTGGTTGGGGCAATCACACTCTTCTCGGTGCGGTTAGGAACCAGGGATCAGTCGGGGATCGGGGATCAGGGATCAGGGATCAGGAATGATCGGACCACGGATCCCGAATCCCACGTTTCGTCGCTGCCGCCACCGGCTGAGGCGCGCAGTGCACCGCCTCAGGCCGGGAGCGGCGGTGTGTTGCCACCATCGCTGGCTCCCGTGCCGGCGCCGGCCATGCCGGTGCTCCTCTCTACGCCTGGACCGCTATCGCGCCCCACGCAAGGTGGGGCGCGCCGTGTTCTCGTGGAGCCCGAGCGGCGACCGGAAGCCGTCTCCCGGGAGACGGCTCCGGTCAGCACGCCGCCTGCGCCAGGCAGTCTTGCCGTGAGCAGGTCGACCATCCTCAACGCTGACTCACCAGACGCTGCCGCGCGTCAAGGGGCGATGCTGCTTGCGTCGGGGAAAGCCGAAGATGCCCAGCGCGTCTTCGATTCAATTGTTCTGGCGAACCCTCTGTATCAGCTCGACGCCGCGCGATCGACGCCCGAGGCAGTGACTGCGCTAGAAGCCAGCAGGCGCGACATACTGCCAGCGCTCGCTCGCCGCGACTATATGAACGCACGTGCGGCTCTCGATGCCGGAGACTACGATCGGGCGCTCAGCGAGGGAGGCCGCATCGCGACGATGCTCGCCGAGTATGACGGCGGCGCGTCGACTGTCGGACTGCGCAGTGTCGTCCAGCAGCTTCTTGCGCGTGCAGCGGCGGTGAAGGCGCGCGAGGACGAGCGGATCTATGCCGAGGCCGACGAGGGGGTGACGCCTCCGGCCCCGTTGAGCCGTCAGCTCCCGGCGGCACTCCCGCCCGGTATTACAAGCCAGACGGTGGGCACATTGGAGATGCTCATCAACCGCGAGGGCGAGGTCGAGACCGTCAAACTGCACACGCCGCTGAACCGCTATCACGAGCGAATGATCGTCAGTGCCGCCAAGGCGTGGCGATACAGGCCTGCATCGAAGGACGGCAGACCGGTGAGATTCCGTCTGATCACGACGATCAACCTTCCAGAGAGGTAAATTGCTCGGGAGGTGTTACGCGACAGTGACCTGTGAGGAGCGGTACCACTCGACGGTCTTCGCGAGGCCGTCTTCGAAGGTCACGCTTGGCTGGTAGCCGAGCACCCGCCGCGCTTTCGAGATGTCGGCCTGCGAGTCCTTCACGTCGCCCGCTCTCGGATCGGCGTAGATCGGCTCGACCTTCGATCCGAGGAGATCGCGGACGGTGTTGAAGAGCGTGTTCAGAGAAATACGGCCGCTGGTGGCCACGTTGATCACTTCCCCGCTCGCATTGTCCGCCGTGCAGGCGCGCAGCACGCCATCCACCACGTTCGCCACGTAGGTGAAATCGCGCGTGTGTTCGCCGTCGCCGTAAATCGTCGGCTGTCGACCCTCGCAGAGCGCACTGATGAAAATGGAAATGACGCCGGAGTACGGTGACGAGGGATCCTGGCGCGGCCCGAAGACGTTGAAGTACCGCGTCGTGACGGTCTGCAACCCGTACAGCCGCGTGAACATCTGGCAATACTGTTCCGCGACGAGCTTCTGCAGCGCATAGGGAGACAAGGGCGCGGGAGCCATGGTCTCGACCTTGGGAAGGGTCGGCGTATTGCCGTATGCGGAAGACGACCCGGCATAGACAAGGCGCTTGACACCCGCGTCGCGCGCCGCCACGAGCACGTTGAGGGACGCGTCGATGTTGGCGCGATTCGAGGTGATCGGATCCTCCACGGACCGCGGCACCGAGGGGATCGCCGCCTGGTGGAGCACGTAGTCGATCCCCTTGACGGCACGCCTTGCCACATCGAGATCGGCCAGGTCTCCTTCGATGAATTCGATCGAGGGAACGTGCGCGATGTTCTGGCGCTTGCCGGTAATCAGATTGTCGACAACGCGGACGGTTTCGCCGCGTCGGACGAGCTCTTCAGCGAGGTGAGAGCCGATGAAGCCGGCGCCACCGGTGACGAGGTAATGGGCCATATCGCGCCTGATCTGAGCAAAACACCTGCCCGCGATTGTACCCGCCCGTACGGGATAATGAAACGTCGCAGTCGGCTAGACGATCGCCCGCTTTCGCGCTTCGAGCTGCGGCGTGGCAGGCTTGTAAGAGCGTGCCGCGCCAAGCCTGATAAGGCGTCGGCGGGAGGAAAGTCCGAACTCCATAGGGCAGTGCGCCGGGTAACGCCCGGGCAGGGCAACTTGACGGATAGTGGCACAGAAAATATACCGCTCGCCTTCGCGAAGCGCGAAGGCGAGTAAGGGTGAAAAGGTGCGGTAAGAGCGCACCGCGTCCGTGGTAACACGGATGGCAGGCAAAACCCCGCGCGGAGCAAGACCAAATAGGGTGGCGTTACAGGACGGCCCGTCCGAAGCCACCGGGTAGGTCGCTGGAGTCC